>Ga0326728_10016693_pt1 | contig 14900 bp, 12 predicted proteins | sample MB3enrmetagenome_FD_207602 | JGI IMG/M metagenome (GOLD analysis project Ga0326728, IMG submission 207602) | Lab enriched peat soil microbial communities from McLean, Ithaca, NY, United States - MB31MN | ecosystem: Environmental > Terrestrial > Soil > Wetlands > Peat | place: USA: New York...
GGTGGATGTCCGGGCCGAATGAGACGAGGCGCGTCGGCCAGCCGATCTGCACGCCCGCCTCTACGAGCTGCTCGGAGAACCTCTTCCCCTTGTTGTCCGCGCACATGAAGACATAGAGGTTCTTCTCTTGCAGCTCAAGGGCGATCTTAGCGGCCGTCTGGGAATCGGGCGCCGCCCCTACTATCGCTGCAAAACCGGGGGCCGTGCCGTCGACGAACTCGACGCCCCTCTTCCTGAAGATGAGGTCCGATGCCGCGCCCAGCCAGATGTTCCCGTCCGCCGGGTCTTCGCCGTTCACGTAAATGTTGGGGTTCTCCAGGTACTTGATCGCTTCGACCATCTCCTCGACGAAGAAGGTCGCCATGCCCGCGTCGAGGGTGGGGGCGAGGTAGGGCAGAGGGTTCTTCTCCCTGACAGGCGCCGGGATGAGCTTCCTGCACAGCTCGAAGACCTTCTTCATGTCGCCCAGCTTGGCGACGGGCATGCCCGTCATGGAGTAAATAATCGGGAGATAGTAAGCGGTGTTCGGAAAGCCTATCTCCTGGTCGGGTCCGTACTTTTCGAGCGTCGCCTTGTAAGTGGCCTCGCCCCTATCGAATATCTTCTGCGCCCCTCTTATGGCCGCAGAACAAATGATCTTTGACATTGGTCGCCTCCTTTATGCTATTGCCCGTCTCATTACTCGCTTCCCGTTAGTCAATGGCCCTGCGCATAGCCATGTCGAACAGCACCCTCTCCTTACCCTTGTCTAGGCCGAGGGCCTTCCTCTTCTTGTCGATGTGGGCGATCATCATCTGGGCGGCCTTTACGGGGTCTGCCTCGAAGGCCCACATACCCTTGTACAGCTCCTCGTGCTCCTCGAAGAGGTGCTTAGTGAAGATCTCGCTGCCGAAGGTCGGGAAAGTGGCGCCGAAGATCGTGTAAACGCCGGAGGCAACGAAGTACTGGCCAATCGAAATGGCCTTCTCGCTCATCCATTCAGGGGCCGCACCCGCTGCCGGGAGGTCGGAGATGTCGTCGCCGAGGCCCCCTTCCTTGACCAGCGCCGTGGCTGCGATCAGGATGCGCGAGTTGTCCACACACGAACCCATGTGGAGGACGGGCGGTATGCCCACCGTCTCGCAGACCTCTGCGAGGCCGGGGCCGCAATATTTTGCCGCCGCCTCGTGCGTGAGCAGGCCCGCCTTGCCGCAGGCCATTGCGGAGCAACCCGTGGTGAGGACTACTACGTTATTCTTCAGGAGCTCCTTAATCATTTCTATATGGCCCTGGTCGTGAGGGGTCCTCGGGTTGTTGCAGCCGACGACTCCCGCCACTCCCCTGATGCGGCCGTTGATAATGTTGTCGTTGAGGGGCTTGTAGCTCGCCCGGAAGAGGCCGCCCAGGAGGTAGTTGATCGTCTCGTGTGAGAAGCCGACCACACCGTCTTGGGAGTACTGCGGTATGGTGACCGCGTGGCGCCTGTTCGGGTAGTTCGCGATGGCGAGCTTCAGCACCTTCTTTGCCGTGTCGAGGCCCGTCTCCGGGTGGAACTCGTAGTGCTCGGCACCCTCGATCTTTGCCCTGTCCGATGTCGTTATCAGCTTTGTGTGGAAGCACTGGGCAACGTCGGCCAAGCCCTGCATCTCGCACTGGACATCGACGGACATTAGTTCGACCGCGCCCGTAACAAGGGCCAACTCCTGCTGGAGGAAATTGCCGGCGACGGGGATGCCGTGGCGCATGAGCACCTCGTTGGCCGAGCAGCACATACCGGCGAGGTTGATGCCCTTAGCCCCTACCTTTTCCACCTCTTTCTTGATCTCCGGGTCGCGCGACGCGACTACGAGGAGCTCAGGGAGGAGCGGCTCATGGCCGTGGATGATGATGTTGACCTGGTCGTCTTTCAGGACGCCCAGGTTGAAGCTGCCGACCACCGGTACGGGAGTACCGAACATGATGTCCTGGAGGTCCGTCGAGATCATGGAGCCCGACCAGCCGTCCGCCAGGGCGCAGCGTGTGGCCTGCTGCATGATGTGCCTGTAGTCCTGGTCCACGCCCATATGCGTGCGGTGCATCATCTCTACGACTTCCCTGTCGATGCCCCTCGGGACTACCCCCTGCTTCCGCCATATATCCTGCCGTCTCAGGGGCGCTTTCTTGATGTAGACAGCTTCCCCGTGCTGCCTGCCGAACTCTGCAAGGGCCTTCTCGCCGATGTCGAGGGCGATGTCCCTGGTCTCCCTGCCCTCCGTGGGGACGCCGAAGTCGAGGGCGACTTCCATGAGCTTCATCTCGTCCTTGATCGAGAAGCCCTGGGCCTCGCCCTTTGCCGCCTTGATGAACGTCTCGACCACTTCGCGGGCGTGGTCCGAATGGGCTGCGCAGCCGGCGGCGACCTTACGGGCGAAGTTCCTGGCGACGACCGTCTCGATGGTGGCGCCGCAAACGCCCATCCTCTTCTTTCCATCGTCTTTCTTCGGCTTGGGCATCCTGCAGGGCCCCATAGCGCATATCTTGCAACAGCTCTCCTCCACGCCTATCGGGCAGGGCTTCAGGTCTTCCGCCCTGAAAAAGGCGGTCGAGATCTTCTCCTTTTCCGCTTTGTCCAAAAGCTCAATTGTCGCTTTGTCTATACTCCGTATCTTTTCTTCCGACATGGTTCCCCCCTTACGTTAATTCCTTGAACATTTGCTTCGTATAGGCGATGGATTCAGGGTGTCTCATGATAAGCAGGTCTGCGCCCGCCATGGCGAGCGTCATCGCCGCGACCGATTCCATTAAGATAGCCCTTTTCTTCGCGTCGCCGAGTTTCGGGTTGTCCTCTGTCCTGGTCTTCGCTTCTTTCGTCTTCCATACCTCGTTCCCGAGGTTGCAGATGATGGGTGTCTGGAGCTTCACGTCTTCCTGGGTGAGGGCGGCCATCCGGTCGCGCTCCATCACCGAGTAAGAATATTCGAGGCCGTAGCCCAGGCCGCCGGTCGTCGGGTCGATCAGGAGACGGCTATCCTGGACGCCGAGGTTTCCGAGGAGGATGTTCAACTGCTTCGCCAGGTTGACATCGATGGGCGTAGAGGCGATAACCACCTGGTTGTACCCGATGGCCATGGCCCCTATCTGCTTGTAGTTCTTATCCGTCACCGGGCCGATGGCGAGGTTCTTGCCCTCGCAGACCTCCGCCACGCGCCTGAGCATCACCGCGTCCTTCTCGTCGTTCGCGCAGCCCCAGACGATAAGCGGGACGGAAATGGCGTCGGATACGGCCTTGACGGTGGCAACAACAGCCTCTGCGTCCCGGTTCGCACCGTTCGGGTCCGCGCTCTTCAGAAGCAGGGCGACCATCTCCGCCTTGTACGTATCGACGGCCTTCTTCGCCCAGGCAACCGGGTTGGAGATCACGTCTTTATACGGCTCTACGGCCCAGTCCGGCCAGTCCTCCGGCTCGTAGTCCCACACCTCGAAGGCGATCCGGGGCGCACGGGGCATGGCCCCCTCGAAGGTATAGAAGGGATAGCATGCCTCTCCCCCGACGGTAACGGAAGAGGCGCCGCTGCCTAAAGTCACTTCCTTGATCTTACCTGTGTAGCTGATCGTAGGTATCGTGAAAGCCATGGGTTACCTCCATTTGGTTCTTCTAACCGCTGCAAGCCGGGCGGACGCCGCAGATCAACAAGCCGCCTGCCCGTTTATCATCCGCCGGTTGCGTCTGCCCTGAAAGGCGCGGTCCACGTCAGCCGGCACGAGCAAACAGGCGCGTTTTAAGCCTCCTGTTTCCTCTTTTCGCTGCCGAACCAATCATTGCTGTACCAGTACCGAAGGGCGGTCTTCAAATAGCCGAGCCTTTCATCGACGCTGCCGAGCTTGCTCGTCCAGTCGTCCTTTCCGCTGGCCTCGCCCGGCTCGTAGGTGGTGCCCAGCACCCTCACCTTTTTGCCCGAGAAGTCTTCCTTTTCTTCGTAATTGTAGTCCGCCATTATCTCCTCCTTACTTTATTCCGCCAGCCACCTTTGCGGCTTTGACCGTGTTGAGCATGAGCATAGTGATGGTCATGGGACCGACGCCTCCGGGGACCGGCGTGATGAAGGACGCCTTCTCCTTGACCGAATCGAAGTCTACGTCTCCTGCGAGCTTCGCCTTCCCTTCGGGCGTCATGCCGATGCGGTTGACGCCAACGTCGATGACCACTACGCCTTCCTTCACCATGTCCCCCGTGATCGCCTTTGGCCTGCCCGCGGCCACTATCAGTATGTCCGCCCGTTTGGTATGGAAGGCCATATCCCTCGTTGCCGTATGGCAAACGGTGACCGTTGCATTGGCCCCTTTCGCCTTCTGGAGGAGCATGTTGGCGATCGGCTTGCCCACAATGTTGCTCCTGCCCACGACGACAACCTCCGCACCGTCGGTCTTGACGCCGCTCCTCACCAGGAGCTGCTGTATGCCGTACGGCGTGCACGGATAGTAATTTGCCTCCCCTATAACGAGCCTGCCCACGTTGACGGGATGAAAGGCATCGACATCCTTGTCGGGGTCGATGGCGTAGAGCACCTTGGTCTCGTTAACGTGCTTCGGCAACGGGAGCTGAACCAGTATACCATGAATCTTCGGGTCTTTGTTGTACCTGTCGATGAGGGCCAAAAGGGCCGCTTCGGTGATGTCTCCCGGCTGGTTGTCCTGCACGGAATAGAAGCCGAGGTCATGGGATGTCTTCTGCTTCGCAGTGACGTAGCTCACCGAGGCCGGGTTCTCGCCCACCAGGATGGTGACGAGGCCGGGGGTCAGGTTGTGCTTGGCCTTCAGCTCGTCGACTTCCTTCTTAATCTCTTGCCTTATCTCCGCCGCTACGGCCGTTCCGCTGATAATGGTTGCTGCCATATTTACTCCTTTCTCTTAAGGATTTTTTCGAAGATATCGTAGGCGTCGGGAAGGGCCGCGCCGTCTTCCAGGGAAAAGACGCTCCCGCCCTCCGCATCCATGGCAAAAAGCGACGGGTCGTCACGAATGGTGCCGTCCACCTCGATGCCCCGCTCTTTGGCCAGCCGGGCCAGACCCTCGTGCTCCGGCCCCACTCGGTTGACTATCGTGTGCGTGCTGCCGATCCGCAGATCGAGCTCCCTTGCAAGCTCCAGTATCCTCCGGGCGGTCATAAGGCCCCTTGAAGTTGCATCGGAGATCACGAACAGCTGGTCTACGTCCTGGGTCACGAGCCTGCTCATGTGCTCCATGCCGGCCTCGTTGTCCACCACTATGTAGGAATAGTTCTCTTTGAGGATATCGATGTGCTTCTTGACCAGCGTATTGGCCGCGCAGTAACACCCCTGCCCCTCGGGCCTGCCCATCACAAGGAGGTCGAACCCCTTGCTCTCGACAAGGGATTCATGCACCTTGAGCTCCATCCAGGTCTCCTTGGTCATCCCGGAAGGCACCGCCTCCTTCATCATCTCCCGCGCTTCACCTATCGTAGCGTATGACCGTATGCCAAGAACCTCATTCAAATTAGCATTGGGGTCGGCGTCCACCGCGAGCAGGGGACCGCCCTTGCGCCTTTCGACCAGGTAGCGGATGAGCATGCCGCTGACGGTAGTCTTGCCCACCCCCCCCTTGCCGGCAAAGGCAAAAATCTCAGGCACTGCCACTCTTGTCATGCCTCACGGTCCCCTCCATCTACCGCCCGGCGCCCCCTATATCCCTGTTGCATCCTGCAGCGGTGCACCCGGCGGCCTAACCGCCGCCGGATGCACCGCCTTCATCTATATTTCCGTTAGAACATACCCGTTACTTTGCCCGTCTTGACATCCACGTCGATCCTTCTGAACGCGGGGTCTGAGCTCGTGCCCGGCATGAGGCTGATCGCGCCCGTAACAGGGCAGAGGAACTTGGCGCCGGAGAAGATAAGGACATCCCTCACGGGCAGCACCCAGCCCTTCGGCACGCCCTTCACTGTCGGGTCATGGGTAAGGCTCAGGTGCGTCTTGACCATCATCGTATAGTAGTCCTTCTTTTCGGGGTCCGCCTCGAAGGCCTTGGCCTTCGCCTCGGCCTCGGGCGCCCAGGAAACGCCGCCCGCGCCGTAAACGTTCTTCGCCACCATCTCGACCCTCTGGCGAAGCGGCATTTCGAGAGGATAGAGGAACTTGAAGTCGGGTTTTTCCTCGCAGGCGTCATGGACTGCGTCTGCGAGTTCCAGGGCGCCGTCGCCGCCGTTCAGCCAGTGGGTCGATACGGCAACGCGCGCGCCTTCGCCTTCAGCGATCTTCCGGAGCATCGCGATCTCGTCCTTCGTGTCTGTATGGAACCAGTTGATGCAGACGACGGGCTTCATACCCGACTGCTTGATGGTCCTGATGTGGTGGACCATGTTGGCCGCGCCCTTCTCGAGGAGGTCCAGGTTTTCCTTCTTGTATTCCTCGGGAAGCGGGAGCCCCGGGGCGACTCTCGGTCCGCCGCCGTGCATCTTGAGCGCGCGGATCGTAGTCGTGAGGACCGATACGTTAGGGATGAGGCCGCTGGCCCTGCACTTCACGTTCCAGAACTTCTCGAAGCCGATGTCGGCAGCGAACCCGCTTTCCGTCACGTTGTAATCGAAGAGCTTGAGTGCCACGCGGTCGGCTATGATGGAGGACTGGCCGACTGCGATGTTCGCAAACGGGCCGGCGTGGACGAAAACGGGCTGCCCCTCGACCGTCTGGAGCAGCGTCGGGTTGACGCTCTCTCTCATAAAAGCCGTCATGGCGCCTGCCACTTCAAGGTCTTCGCAGGTTACAGGCTTTCCCGACCTGTCGTAAGCCACGGTGATCTTGCCGAGTCTCTGGCGGAGGTCCGCAAGGTCTTTTATGACGGCGAGGATCGCCATCACTTCCGAGCTGACCGCGATATCGAAGCGGGACTGCATGAGGTAGCCGTCCATCTTCCCGCCGAGGCCGATTACCATGTTCCTGAGCGTCTGGGCGCAGAAATCCATGATCCAGCCCATCTGGACGTTCTTCGAATCAACGTCGATCCTTTTCAGCTTCCTTTTTGCAAGCTCTGCGTCCGAATAGTTCCTCTCATGCTGCATGCGCGAGGTCAGGGCGACCATAGCGAGGTTGTGGGCGTTCATAATATTGTTTATGTCGCCCGTAAGACCGAGGGAGAACTCGGTCAGCGGTATCGCCTGCGCGTTGCCGCCGCCGGCCGCGCTGCCCTTGACGTTCATCGTCGGGCCGCCTGAAGGCTGGCGGATGGCGCCGCAAACCTTCCATCCCCTCTTGCCCATACCTTCGACAAGGCCCATGGAGACCGTCGTTTTCCCTTCGCCGAGCGGGGTTGGGGTAATGGCCGTAACCTCTATGTATTTGCCGTCCGGCCTGTCTTTCAGCCGGTTGATGACCTTCATGAAATCGACCCTGCCTATCCGGCCGTAAGGCATGATCTCTTCTTTCTTGAGGCCCATCTCGTCGCCCAACTGCCAGATCGACTTCATTTTCTCTTCGGCAGCTTCCGAAATCTGCCAGTCCGCCATCTTTGTCGCATCGTACGCCATACAAGACCTCCTTAAATATGGTTTCTGGGTTTATTGCGCTGCTCGCGCCTTCACAACGGCCCTCGACGCATGAATGCCGGTTCTATACCCTGCCCTAGCTAGCATAAAACGTGCCGTAACCTGCGGTTCCCGCAAACCTCCTGTATACATCGGCAACATGCCGTAAGCCGCAAGATATGACGGCGACAACCTTATACAGTTGCAAGATAACTTCATCAAACTATTAAATGTAACGGGTCACAACCGGAACTCGAAGGCACCTTCACGGCCCCTCCGGAACTGCATTTCGTTACGCCCATTAATGCCTCGTAACATAAAGATTTTCCTAGGTTTTCAGCCTCTCCCCCCGGCCCTCCGGAGCCGGCCGGGCACCCCTTCCCTGCCTGCTGCGGGACCCTGTTTCCAGGCCCGCCGGGGCCTCAGCTTACGGCGGGTGAAAAAGGGAAACCTATTAGCAGACTATAGGTTACAGCGGCGTCGCCCTTCCAGTCAAGAGGAAAGATTTATCAGTGGATGCAATGCAGCCGACCCGGTCGCTCCTCTTTGCTCGCGCCGATTGCCGGAAAGGGTTGCAATATGCTATAAATTATCCATGCTCGTGGATGCGCACTGCCACCTCGAACTGGAGGATTACGACGGGGACCGGGGCAAGGTTATCGACAGGGCTGCCGCTGCCGGCGTCTCGTACATGGTTACGGTCGGCACGGAAGTCCGGTATTTCGAAAAGGTCATATCCATTATAGAGAAAGACGACCGGATTTACGGGGCCATCGGCGTCCACCCCCACAACGCGAAAGACTATTCGCCGGAAGTCGAGAAGACGATAAAGGGCTACCTCGGCCACCCGAGGGTAATCGCGTACGGCGAGATCGGCCTCGATTTCTACAGGAACCATTCGCCGGCCCCGCTCCAGGTCGATGCCTTCAGGAGGCAGATAGCCCTCGCCCGCGAGGCGGACCTCCCGGTCATCATACACTCCCGGAACGCCAAACGGGAGACGCTCGATATCGTGAGCGACGCCCTGAGGGGCCATACAACCGTTATCCATTGTTATTCATATGACGTAGAGACGGCCGGCAAGCTCCTCGACATGGGCATCTACCTCTCCATCCCCGGCACCGTTACGTATCCTAACAACGGTCTTGGGAAGGTCGTCCGGTACGCGCCGCTCGACCGGCTGCTTTCCGAGACGGACGCCCCCTTCCTCACCCCTGCTTCGGAAAAGGGCAAAAGGAACGAGCCGGCCTTCGTGGGGCGCGTGGTCGCCGAGATAGCCGCCCTCAAGTCAAAGACGGTCGAAGAGACGGCCGCAGTGATCATGGGGACGTTCAGGTCCGTCTTCCTCTCCGGCCTGAAAGACCGCACACGTACGGGGTGAAGGGTGAGAGGGGCCGTCATTATCGTCGATATGCTGAACGATACGTACGCGAAGGAGAAAGTGCCTGCGGCGCTCTCTGCCATCGTGCCTTCCGTTCGGGACTTCCTGAAAAGGTGCAGGGCCGCCTCCGTCCCGGTCATCTTCGCCTGCGACAGCTTCCTTGAGGGCGATTTCATATTCAAGGGCAGGATGCAGCCCAACGCGATAAGGGGGACGGCCGGCGCGCAGGTGACGGGCCTTATCGAGCCCGAGCCGTCGGACATCATGCTGCCCAAAAGGAGGTTCAGCGCCTTTTTCAAGACGGACCTCGACCAGACGCTGCGGACGATGGGGGTCGATACGGTGGCGATAGGCGGCATCAATACCCATTTCTGCGTCATTGCCAGCGCCATCGACGCGGTCTGCCACGATTTCCGCACCGTCATCCTGGAAGATATGAGCGCCGCGTACAGCCGGGAGATCCATACGCATTTCATCGACGCCTACAGGAATTCGGCCTTGTACCCCATCTTCAGCGTAGCGACGGGGGACCGGTTCCTCGACATGTTGCAGCATGGACAAGCCTAAGCTCACCAAGGCCGTATACGTACTTCTCGCCCTGGCTGCGGTCGTCGCCGTCTGCCTGCTTTACAACAGGCCCGGGACGCCCGTCTTCCGCTCCTCGGGCGAAGGCGGGGCGTCGGCAGTTATCTTCGTCCCGGGCAAGCAGGGTAAGCTGGTAAGGAAGACGGTAGAGGTGCAGAGGCAGCTCCCCGACAGGGCAAAGGCGGACGCCATATTCCGGGAGTTGAAGGAGGGGCGCTCCATACCCGACAGGCTCAGGCTTTACGAGATGGCCGTGGGCGAGGACGGCGTGCTGTACCTGAACTTGTCGAAGGAGTTCCTCGACCCCGGGACCCCGGCCAGGGAGGTCACGATGGTTTACAGCCTCGTAGACTCCTTTCTGGCGAGCTTCCCAAGGGCAAAGCGCGTCCAGTTGCTGGTGGAGGGGGCGCCCGTATACACGAGAAGCGGTTTTCTCTATATTCTTGAGCCGCTGGAGTTCAACAAGGAGCTGCTGGAGGAATAGATGCTCGACCCGAGATTGATAAGGGAAAGGCCGGACCTGGTGAGGGAAAGCCTCAAGAAAAGGGGTTACGCCTTCGACCTGGAAAAGCTGATCGCCCTCGACGAGGAGAGGAGGGGCCTTATAAAGGAAGTGGAGGCCATGCGGAGCGACCGGAACGCCACTTCCGACGAGATAGCGCGCCTCCGCAAGAGCGGGACCGACGGGAAGGACAAGATAGAGCGGCTGCGCGAGCTGGGCAGGCAGATAGAGACGCGCGAGCAGGAGCTGAGGTCTGTGGAAGCGCAGTGGGAGGCCCTCAGCCTGGAAATACCCAATATCCCCCACGAATCGGTGCCGGTCGGCGTGGGGGAGGAAGATAACGAGGTGGTCAAGGTATGGGGCGAGAAGCCGGCTTTCGACTTCCAGCCGCTGCCCCATTGGGATCTGGGCGAAGCCCTCGACATACTCGATTTCAAGAGAGCGGCCAAGATAACCGGGTCGAGGTTCACCCTTTACAAGTCAGAGGGGGCGCTCCTCGAAAGGGCGCTCATCAACTTCATGCTCGACCTCCACGTCCGCGAGCACGGCTACACGGAGGTCCTGCCGCCGTTCATGGTCAACAGGGAGAGCATGACAGCGACGGGCCAGCTCCCCAAGTTCGAGGAGGAGCTTTTCAAGCTCTCCGACCCGGACTATTTCCTCATCCCGACGGCCGAGGTGCCCGTGACGAATATCTTCAGAGACGAGATCCTGAAGGAGGCCGACCTGCCGGTCAAGTACGTCGCATATACGCCCTGCTTCAGGAAGGAGGCGGGCGCCCACGGCAAAGACACGAGGGGCCTGACGCGGCAGCACCAGTTCAACAAGGTCGAGCTTGTCAAGTTCAGCCTGCCCGCCGACTCCTATGCGGACCTGGAGGGCCTGCTCCTCGACGCGCAAGACGTCCTCAAGAAACTGAACATCCACTACCGCGTCTCCCTTCTCTCTACGGGCGACCTCGGCTTCTCATCGGCAAAGACGTACGATATCGAGGTGTGGCTGCCCGGGCAGAACATCTACAGGGAGATATCGTCGTGCAGCAACTTCGAGGACTTTCAGGCGAGAAGGGCAAAGATCAGGTACAAGACGGGGGCAGGCAGGACGGAAGCGGTGCATACCCTCAACGGCTCAGGCCTCGCCGTCGGCCGGACAGTCATGGCGGTGATGGAGAACTACCAGACGGCTGACGGCAGGATAGCCGTGCCCGAGGCCCTCCGGTCGTATATGCACGGCATGGACGTTATTCCTCGAGCTTAGAGAGCCTATCGTCGATCCTGTCGATCATCTCCGGGTCCTTCTCAACGTCAGCGATCTCTATGAGCAGGTCCCTGGCCGTCCTTGGAGGCAGGCCGCAAATATAATCGACCACGTGCGCCTTAGCGTCCTTGTCCCCCATCTCGGAGAGGGCGGCCATGAGCGCCACGATGCTCTTCCTCTTGCCCGTCTCGATGAAGCCCTCGACGAGGAGCATGCGCAGGGCGGCCGATTTTTCTTTCCTTAAGTGGGCCAGCAGGGTGTTGATCAGGGCGTCGTCCTTCGCCCTCGCGAGCAGCCTTATGGCGGCCTCCCGCATCCTGTCCGAGTCATGGTTGAGAAGCATCAGGGCAAACTCGCCGTCGAACTCCGACCCGTCCTTCTCGGCCCGCTCCAGCGTATCGCGCCAGTCCTTCCCGTGATAGACCATGCTTGCGAGTATAAGCCCCATCTCCCTTTTCGTGAAGTTCATGCCGTCCATCAGCTCTTCGACGGCGTCAAGGACGCCGGCATCGAGGAGCCGCGCCTCCCCTGCGGCCTGGCGCAGCGCCTCCCGTACGCCCCTTTTGCGCTCGAAAGCCTGAAGCCCCAGACGGCGGTACAGGCGCTCCCTCAGGCGGCGGCCCGAGAGGGTCCAGAAAACGGTCTTCAGGACGTCGTGCCTCCGGACAATCCCTTTCGCCTGAAGAAGCTCCAAACACTTCTGGACGCGCCCGCGGGGCACGCGCGTCTCGAAGCATATCTCGTCCTCGCTGTAACGCTTCAGGGTCCTCTCACCGTTGCCTGCAAGCACGGAGACGATTTCCCGGAGGTCGTTGGGGTCGCCGAGCCTTTTGACAACCTCATCCACCTTATCGTCTACAATCTCCAGGGGGATGACGTCCGCGGCCGGCAGGGGCGCAAGCTCCGCCTCGGGCCGGACGACGGGGCTCATCTCGAAGATGGCCGCCATGCTTATATCGGAAAAAGGCCCGTACCAGTCCAGGAAGTCGTCTTTGTCCCCCAGGGCGATGAGATATACGTTCTCGCTCTCCAGGCAAAACCTTATGAACCTTTCAAGCTTTTCGGCCTCGTCAGGGTCCACGCCTTTCAGCCGCTCGCATCCGTCGAGGATGAAAAAGCACGGCCCCCGGCCTTCCACGACGAGCTTTCTGCACGTAGATATGATGTCAACGGGGTCGCCCGCAACGGTGCGGTGCACGTGGCCGACGGCCTCCCTTATGTCATGGACCGGGTGGTCCCAGACTTCCGCGTAAAAGACGTTCGGGGAGATGCGGCGGAGCTGCGGGGCAACGAAAGAGTTGAGCATCGTCGTCTTCCCCGTGGTCGCGTCCCCCACGACGACTACGCAGCCGTGCCGGAAAAGCGTGTCGAGGAGCCTCGAAGCCTCCTCCCAGCGGACATAGGGGAAGCTTTCCAAGGCCATCGCGGGAAACCGGTCCGGCGCATCCAGCGCGCGCTCCCCGTCGTGCCCTTCCGGCGTCTCCCACAGGATCTGCCTGTACTGGAACCCCAGCCTGCCGTTGACCGTCTCCTTGAAGCGCGCGAAGTGCCTCCCCACGTACTCTTTTGTGCGCTCCAGCAGATGGGCCTGGTAGGGGAACGCCGGAGAGCAGGCGACCGAGATCGTCCCTTCCCTGCTGTCCACGGCAAGCAGGGTCTCCCCACACCCGGGGCGCGGGTCGGGGCTTTGCGCCCTCCTCAGGGTCGAATGGCGCGCATCCTCCGAGAAGACGTCCCACATCAGATGGGCGAAATCGAAGATGCCGCCGAGCATGGGGCCGTTCCGGACGATGGCCTTTTTCGGTCCTTCCGCTATCTCCCATTCGATGGGAATTTTTTTGATCGAGAAGATCAGGGAGTTTACCAGCTCGACGGACCCCTCTGGCATGTCGAGCCGCCTGCCGATCTCATCGTTGATGAACAGCGTCCTGTGGCGCGGGTCGAGGGCGTTGACGATCTCCGGCGTCCCGCTTAAGGCGCAGCCCGCGGCCGCCCCCGTATCGTGAAGATAGAGCATGCAGAGGAGAATGAAGACCTCCCCCGAGAACATCTCCTCCCTGCGGTCCTTCGGCTCCGGTATGAGCTTCTCGATGAACTCTTTCAGCGCCTCGACATGGGCCTGAAGGGGGACCTGGGCGGACGGGAAGACCTCCTCCTCACAGAAGCGGGCAAGGGTCAGGAACTTTTCGTAAAGCCTAAGCTCCCTCTCTTTTTCCCTCAAGACGTCTTCGAGTCTCGATTGCATTCAGGCAGCGTCTCTTGCCGGCGCATCCGGCTTGGCCGGCCGGGGCCCGCCGGCAAGGTTGAGGGGAGGCAAGAACCTGCGCGAAGAAAGCGAAGGGTACGTCAGCTCCTGGTCCTCCACAGGTAGATCAACGGGCTCGCGACGAAGATCGACGAATATGTTCCCACCATTACACCGATGAACAGGGCAAACGAGAAATCGAACAGCACATGGCCTCCCAGGACAAGAAGCGCCGCGATGACCAGCAAAACCGTGAGGGAGGTAATCAATGTCCTGCTCAATACCTCGTTGATGCTGTCGTTGATAACACGGCCGAAATCCGTCTTCGATTTCATCTTTGCCATGTTTTCCCTGATCCTGTCGTATACGACGACCGTGTCGGTAAGGGAATAGCCCGCTATGGTGAGGAGGGCCGTGATGAACAGGATGTTCATCTCGAAATGGAGCAGATAGAATATGCCCAGGAGGGCGAGGACGTCATGGAAGGTGGCGATCGTCGCAGCGACGCCGAAGACGAAATTGAACCTCCAGGCTATGTAGATGACGATCCCGAGCAGGGAGAGGACTATGGCGATGATGGCGTGCTGTTTCAGCGTCTTGCCCACGCTGGAGCCGACCATGTTGCTGCCCAGTATCTGGAAGCCCGTGTCGGGCAGCGCCTTGGAGATAATGGCCGATATTCTGTCCTGGACCTTTTCGGTGGCCGTGTTCATCAGCTTCGTCTTCAGGAAGAAGTCGTTCTTACCGGCCACTTCCTGGATCTGGACGTCCTCTGTGCCGCCGTTCGTCAGGGCCGTGCGCAAGGCCCCTATCGAAGTGGGGCGGGCGAACCGTATCTGTAGCTCCGTCCCGCCCGTGAAATCGACGCTCAGGTTCGCCTTCCCCAATGCGACCATGACGAAGCCGAACAAGCCGAGACCCACCAGGACCGCCGAGAGTATAAACATCTTGTTCCTGAAGCCTATGAAATCGATATGCGTCTTCTTCGTGATTTCTCGAAATTTCATCAGATGCTCAGGCTCCTCGGTTTATACTTGGCGAGTATCCAGTCGAAGATGGTCTTCGAGCCGAAAACGGCCGTGAAGAGGTTGATGATTATGCCTATAGCGAGGGTGACGGCAAAGCCTTTTATCGGTCCCGTGCCGAATATGAAAAGGATGAACGTGGTGATAAGCGTGGTGATATGGGCGTCGAAGATCGTCACCCATGCCTTCGAATACCCGCCGTCCACGGCAGCGCGGACCGTCTTGCCGAGCCTCAGCTCCTCGCGTATGCGCTCGAAGATAAGGACGTTCGTATCGACGCCCATGCCGATGGTGAGGATGATGCCCGCGATGCCCGGCAGGGTCATCGTCGCCCGCAGCGCCGTAAAGGCGCCCAGGAGGTATATCAGGTTCAGGAAGAGGGCCATGTCGGCCACCACGCCTGAGGCGCG
>Ga0326728_10016694_pt1 | contig 14899 bp, 10 predicted proteins | sample MB3enrmetagenome_FD_207602 | JGI IMG/M metagenome (GOLD analysis project Ga0326728, IMG submission 207602) | Lab enriched peat soil microbial communities from McLean, Ithaca, NY, United States - MB31MN | ecosystem: Environmental > Terrestrial > Soil > Wetlands > Peat | place: USA: New York...
GCCTCATCCGGCTTAACTGGCCGGGAGCGTCCTTGTCTTCCTCTTTGTTGAAAGGCGCCGAAGCGGGACTCCCTCAACCCCGACGATTTCGTGACATCCACCCGTCATCGCCATGTCGGCTTAAAGCACTTTGGAACGAATAATTCGTGGTCGCCGGCCCCTCGCATGCCCTCATTTTTCTTACTCCCGCGCCGACAAAATGCTGGGGCCGTCGAGTGGCACACTCGTTGCATTCAGGGTTCTTCACTACGTTCGCAAAGGGAGCCACATGATATACCGCATACCGCCCCTGCCGTTCCCCGCCATCGACCCGGACCGTATGGCCAGCGCTCCCGCGAGCGTGAGCGGTCAGGGGAATGACTTTCTCGATGTTCTCGTTCGAAGGATGTCGGAGATCGAGGGGACTCAGGCTGCCCGGTCCTCCAAACTCGATCCGACCATGCTGCCCCCTTATTTGATCAATCCCGGCCAACAGGAGCCCAAGGCTGAGGAAAGCCCGATGAGACAGGTTATCCGGTTCGTGCTGAAACAGGAGGGGAGCACCTACGTCGCACTGGACGGCGGCAAGGAATCGTCAAAATACGGGGTCCTGAGGGCCACTGCCCGCGGGTATGGATACGAGGGGAACATCAAGAATCTAACCCGGGACGATGCCGAAGCGATCTACGAGAAGATGTGGAAGGAATCAGGGGCCGCGAAGCTTCCGCGTTCCCTGGCCATAGTCCATTTTGATACCTACATCAACAGTCCCGCCGCGGCAAGGAGGATGCTCAAGGCCTCGGGAGGGGATACGGAGACTTACCTCGACCTTCGGGCTCAACGCTACGCACGTCTTGCAGCCAGAAGGCCGGAAAGATTCGGAAAATACGAGAAGGGCTGGATGAACCGGGTGGAGCACCTGAGATCCATGGTCGTCCAGAATGAGAAGACCCTTTCGCCAGACTCGGCCACCTAATATGGGATACGAACCCACTCTCTCTTTCCCCGCTTTTTCCCCTACCCTTTGTTGAGAGGCAGGGCTTTAGGCTCTGCCCTGCCTTTCAACGCCTTCTTCACGAGGAATCGAACCCAGGAATGGGGCGCCCCTCGGCTACTCAAGAACCACCAAAGGGCGCCCGCTGGGAGGTGGTAGAAAGAGGTGTACTCGCTACGCTGTTGGAGCTTCCCTCACATTCCCTAAAGGAGGAAGCTGTTTCCAGCTGCCCCTCGGGAATACGCCAATTCGGCGCGTGAGGCCATTATATCCTGCGCTCAACGTAGTTCCCTTTTGGCCTTTTGTCCAGTTAGTTGGCGTAAATAGTCGCACAAAACACTTTGATCGCCCATCCCTTTTTTAGCCCGCACCGAACGCGCCGTTCGCTTAAAGGGTCTTTACGGGCACCGAATATGGCGATGAAGGTGTTGAAGAAAACGTGGATCCATGGTATCGTAGGGATGCCGCCTTCGCGAAAGTCCAGGGAGCGGATGAGGGCCCTTCCCCCGTCCCAGCGGTAGCGAAAGGCATAATCGATAAGCATGTGGGGCTGTAGCTCAGCTGGGAGAGCGCATGACTGGCAGTCATGAGGCCGACGGTTCGATCCCGTTCAGCTCCACCATTTTTTTCAAGGATTTTCGGCCCTTCCTTTGATCTCGTATTTTTCCAGGTGTCGGCCTGGGTGTCACACATTCCATCCAGCCTCTTTATTGCTTCCTGCTCGTACGCATCCGGAATTGACACGTAGTATTTCATCGTGGTCTTTATCGATTTGTGGCCCATCCATTTCTGCAGCGTCTTTGCCGGTACTCCCCTCAACACACATTCTGCGCCGAAAGTCCGTCTCAAATCGTGGAAATGTGCGTTCTCAAGGCCCGCCTCTTGTACGGCCTGATTGAAGGCTTTCTTGATGTCGTTGAAGGGCCGCCCGTCCCTGTCGTGAAAGAGGCATTTGCCCTTCGCCTTTTTCGCGAGCGTTAGAATCTCAGCCCTGGCATCCATGCTGATCGGCACGAAACGCGTTTCCCCGCCCTTGCCTTCCATGACCCGCAGCACGTTCCTTTCAAGGTTGATGTCCTCCCAGGTGACCCGCAGCGGTTCTCTCTTCCGAAGTCCGGTAAGTAAGTCGATCATGATAAGGCTTTTCAGATAGGAAGGGCGCCCCTTCCCACCAGCTGCATGTATCAGCTTCGTCCTCTCGTACCCGTCGAGATACCTTACCCTTTCCTTTCCGTTGAAAGGCTTAATTCCCTGCACCGGGTTTTTATCGATATAGTCCCAGCCAATAGCCTTGGTGTACATGCCTTTCATTATTACGATCTCCCGGTTCACCACGGCCGGGCCGACCTGGACCGCTCTTTCGGCCTGATAGGTCTCAATTTCATGCCTCTGTATGTCGTGAATATCTTTATCCCCGAAGGCCCTGACCAGCCTGTTTGAGATGGACCAGTAATCGGCATACGACCGGGTGCGGGCAGCGTGCTTCTCAAGGTACTCTTTGACGAGGTCCGAGAACTTCACCCTGGGGAAGAACCGTCCGGGGAACATTTTCCTTTCCGCACTCCAACGGAAAGGAGTGTGTAGAGGAGAGGGTCCTTTGCTGACTGGCAGGACTGTCCGATAAGAACCGGGAGGCCCGGATCGAGGACTTGGTATACTCGGTGCGGCCTTTCTTTCGGAAAGAGTTAATGGGCACAAAAAACGGAAAATGATTTTTGAACAAATGAAGTTAGTTTTCTGGGAAAACGTCTGCCGGCTATGTGTTCAGGTATCGGTAGATGGTGATTCGTCTCGTAGGGCTCGCATACATTAGCCGGAAGAGCTGTGGGTTTTCCTTGGCGACTATGGACAGGACGAATTCAGTCATATCGGAATGATCATTGATGATGACCCACCGGATGCCACCCATTGAGTATGTATCGGCAATGCCGGATCTGATTTCCTGAAATAGGAAACCCATTTCCGACTTCGCTGGCCAATCGTAAAATGTAGTCCAGCTTCTATCTTTGTTGTACAGGGTCCGGTACGGGTCATTGATAGGCCACAAGACAAAGCCCTTGCGGCCGGTTTTCAGATACAGGAATGCTGGGTCACTCGATGCTATGATATCGCTCGGCGATGTATGCTCATTTACCCATTGGGCGATCTCTTCTCTTTCCAGAGGGTCCTCCTCCGAAAATGGAAGACTCTGGTTCCCGGTTACGAACTTGATGCCGTTCTCATAGGCAAAGAGGGCGCCCGTTGCCACAATGAACAGGCAGAAGATCACCGCAGGAGCCTTTGCCAATGGCCGCACACGAACGAGAAGCTTTCTCATCTGCTCAAGGCACACCGTCAACCCCTCGATTATCCAGAACAGAAGAAAGGGCACCCAAGGAACCAAGAAGCGTGAAGGCTGGAAGGGCCAAGAGAGCATCATCAGGAAATAGGTTACCGCGTAATAATGGATTGTCCGCCATCGACGACGAGCGGTTTTGATGAAGCCTATGCATAAGAGGGCACTAAGGGACCAGCCCGCAGCATGCATGCATGGCAGCATGTTTGGGTTGCGCCATTGCGAGGACCAAGTGAATAGGTAACAACCAATGCAATACACAGTTTTGAACACATTCTGCTTGATGACGTTCAGCGTTTCGGCCGGTGAATGCGGGAGCCAAAAACTGTAGTCAAGGTTAAACTGGCTCAACCGATAGGTCTGGAGAGGACCGTTTTGCCCAACCGCGTGTGCCTTCCAGAGCTGATACGGTGCAAGAAAGAGACAGACCACGAGGGAAGCTACTGCCAGTTCTTTCCATCGGCGCTCGGCAGCGAGCTTCAAGAGGAATGCGGCGACCAGGGTCACGCCGATTGAGCGCGTGAGCACTGCGAGGGCACATAGGATGGCAATCACCGAAACCCTGCCCGGATTACCCTTGGTTTCGATTTTCTTTGCAGTTCGCTCCGGGGACACCCCGTCCGCGAGTAAGAGCGCTGCCGCGGCCAGGGAAGCGTAAAGTAACTCGCTCATGCTGACGGCGACAAAAGAGATTATCATCGGGTTAATGACGGCGAGACCGGCAATCACGAGGGTCATTGTCCGGCCGGCGTTGAAAACCCGTCTGCAGTAAGCCACGGCTATAACGGCCAAAGCTGCGCCCGCAAAGGCCCCGGGAAGAAAAAGCAGGCGCAGGTTATCGGAAAAATCGCGACCGAGCATGAACACCGGGACAAGGATGGCAGGATAGAGGGGCGGATACTTGGTCTCAAAGGGATTACCCGGCATCTCCATGTGCCGATATCCGTTGCCCTCTGCCAGGGACTTTGCCGTGCACATGTAAATCGAATCGTCTTGCCAGGCTCCGATATTGCCGCACCGCAGAGCCACCCAGCAATAGAAGACCAATACGAGAAGGAGAGAACCGATGAAGAGCATTTTTCCGAAGCGGAGCGGAAACAGGGTCACTGCATCGCCGGTCCCTTTTGTTGAAGTAAGGCCTATGTTCTTAGCGAAAACGCCTTCCGGCGGGTGCGCCTTACTTAACGCACGAAATGCCCTAACGTGCTGTCGCTTATGCTTTTGCGTCATTCCTGGTCAAGCGCCGAATTGGCTCATTGAATTGTTCCTTGTCGGAAAGCGCGGAAACGCGAAACTTATGGCAGATATAGAATCACAAGGACATGTAAAGGGCATGAAGAATATGTGAAGAATTGATGAATTTTTTGAAAGCAGAAATGCTAAGAAATCTGGTCGGCCTCCGTCACAGCCCTCATAGGCGCACATGTAGATTCCGTTTTCAGAGTCCCACCGCACCTCTTCCCGGCGGTACACCCTCTCGCAATGAAGGCACCAGACCCACCCCGGTCCCAGGTGCTCCATCATCACGTCCCGATGATCCACGCATTCCTGTTGGGTGCGTTCCCGCCACGCGCTCATCCTTCCGCGCGGAAGCGGGGCGGGAAGGTGTATGTCTGGAGACGCGGACACGCCGCCAAGCCCTTCCGGTGGCTTTTCTTAGATCCGTTCGGGTGTCCGCCTGGGTGTCCCATCACCGCCCACATTGCCCTATCGGGGCAAATGTCTAGGAATCTTCCCGAACTGTCTTCTTCTTTGATTTTGAGAGGTTAGACCAGAATACTCCAAAATAACCGTTGTATGGCAGCTTGAGCGCGCATCCGCTGGCGCGCCTGCAGCCCTGATACGGGAGGCAGGGCAATTTCCACCCCGGTCCTTTACCCCTAAGCCGAACGAATTCTGCTGACCTAAAAGAGGCTCCTTTGGTAGACTAGAGACGCGCCCGGTCACGACGGGAAGGTTCTTGAGGCGAAAGGGAGTCGTTTCCAGTGAAAAGCACATCCGGTGTCACATCGAGGGACGGATTGATCACGGCAGGAATACCCGGCGAGTGACTCCCGCAATGCAACGCTTCCGGAAAAGGTTCCGCCTGCTGAGCCAATTAGTACTTTGTTTTGAGAAAGGGTATAGGACGGGAGAAAAGAGAAGAAGAAATTTTGGGCGACTTAAAAGGAAGGTGAGAGCGTCATGCTTTACAGGTTCGACGGGAGGCAGCCGGCCATAGGCGCCGGCACGTACGTAAGCGAGACAGCATTGGTCATCGGGGATGTGTCGATAGGGGCGCGCTGCTACGTCGGCCACGGCGCCATCCTGCGCGGCGATTACGGCACCATCGAGATAGGGGAAGAGACCGCCATCGAGGAAGGCGTCATCATCCACGCGCCTCCCGGGGAAAGCTGCTCCATCGGCTCAGGCGTCGTACTTGGCCATGGGGCGATCATCCATGCGCGGCTCATCGCCGACTCCGTTGGAATCGGGATGGGAGCGGTCCTGAGCATAAGGTCGGAGATCGGCAGGTTTTCAGTCGTCGCGGAAGGGGCCATAGTGAAGCAGGGGCACAAGGTGCCCGAATCCGTGGTAATGGCAGGCAACCCGGCGAGGAAGATCAGAGACATGTCGCAGAGCGACATCGATTTCTGGAGCCGGGCAAGGCGGATCTACGTCGACCTGGCGGCGAAGTACGTGAGCCTCGGCATGGAGAGGGTCGACACGGTGTGAGCCGAGAACCCAATAAAGACAAGGAGGCTTCGCATACTCTGTCACTTTGCTGTTTTATCCCTGAGGCCTCTGCGCTATAATTCCTGACATAGGCAAAACGTCGGTGTAGGGAGAGGTGAGCGAATCAAGGCGCTGGCAATCACTGACGCGCAGCCGATCCTTGCCTAAAGTAACGAGAGCGGAAGATGTGTCACGTGCGCATGACGCTCAAAGTCAAGATCATCGCCGGTTACTTGCTGCTCAATGCAGCAGCCCTTCTGATGGCCCTCATCCTGATTCATGACTGCGCGAAGGCAACCGGCAGCTGTCAGGAGGCGGCGGCGAGGAATCTGCTCATCCTCATCGGTCTTGTCAACTTCGCAGCGACAATCATTCTGGCAGTGGCGTTTCTGAGGCGCATCACAACGGGGCTCCGCAAAACAAAGCAATCTGAGGAGAAGTACTCGACTCTCCTCGAGAACGCGAGCGACGGCATTCTCATCATCGAGGACCAGAAGTTTGTCTTTGCCAATAAAACGTTCCTGAGGATCATGGGTTACACCAAAGAGGAGCTGATCGGGACGGATTACCTTCACATCGTTGCTCCCGAAAGCGTTGAATTGCTGAGGGAAAGGCACACGAAAAGGCTGCGGGGTCTGGATGTGCCGACCATCACCGAGGCAAGATTCATCGATAGATATGGCGAAGGCCACTATTTTGAGGTGAACGCAGGCTTGGTCGAACGCAGCGATGGGAAAGCCGTGCTCGTCATCCTCAGGGATATCATGGAAAGCAAAGAGTACGAGACGAGCTTGAAAAAGCTCTCGAGCCAAGTGCTTAAGACGCAGGAAGAGGAGAGGCGAAGGATTTCCCGGGAGCTCCATGATGAGATAGGCCAGGCGCTTTCTGCCATGAACATCAGCATCGAGATTCTCTTGCGAAACGGAGTGCAGCACGACTTCAGGGAGAAGAGACTCCGTGACGTGAAGAATCTGATAGAAAAAAGCATGGACGATGTCCATCGCATAACCTATGACCTCCGGCCCTATCACCTGGATAATTTTGGTCTCGTTCCGGCTGTTCGCTCGTACGCCGAGACATTCGCGGAACGCACGGGAGTTGAGGTCGCCTTTCAGACGGAAGGTGAGTGGTCGAAGATCGATCCGGCGGTGGAGACCGCCGTCTACCGGGTAATCCAGGAGGCCCTGACGAACATCTCGAAGTATGCGGAAGCTAGAAGGGCCTTTGTTTCCATGACCCGCGTTCCGGAAAGCATGGAGATCATTATCGAGGATAACGGAAAAGGCTTCAGTACGGAGCCGGAGAAGAAAAGGGGCAGCCTCATGAAGGGCGGCTTGGGACTTTTCGGGATCGGGGAAAGGGTTTCCGGAGTCGGAGGCACTTTCTCGATCACATCGACGTTGGGTGTCGGAACGAGGCTCGTGATAAGGATCCCGGTACCCCGCGACTCTTTCGGGGAGAATACCGGACATGAGCAAGATCAGAATTCTCCTTGCTGACGACCACATCGTGGTCCGCGAAGGCATACGGTTTCTGTTGGAATCAAGGGACAATATAGAAGTGGTCGGTGAGGTTTCAAACGGCAGGGATGCCATTCGGAAGGCAGGCGATTTGAAGCCGGATATCGTGATAATGGACATTTCCATGCCCATTCTCAACGGAATTGAGGCCACCCGTGCGATCATGCAGCAGTTTCCTAAGGTCAAGGTGCTGGTTCTCACCATGTACGAGGACCGTGAGACGGTGAGGCAGATCCTCAGGGCAGGAGCAGCCGGTTGTCTGATCAAGAGGTCCGCTGCCAGCGATCTTTTCAGCGCCATCGAGGCCGTGCATCAGGGCGAGGCGTTTTTTACCCCATCGGTCTCTAAGGTCCTTCTCGAAGACTACGTGCAGATTACGGAAGATGCGATCGAGGTTCTCTCCCAGAGGGAAAGACAGATCCTTCAACTCGTGGCCGAGGGCTACGCCAACCGGGAAATTGCCGATCTCCTATGCATCAGCGTCAAGACGGTCGAAGGCCACAAGGACAATATCAAGAAGAAGCTCGGCCTCAAGGATCAGGTGGACTTGATCAAGTATGCGATACTCAAGGGAATAATCTCCCTCAACAGGGTCTGAGCGTAAAGGGCCGATAGGCTGGCCTTCAGCAATCCATCGTCAAGTCAAGCCTCTGATGTTGTTCAAGTTTGGGCCCGCGAATAGAGGTTTGAGTCGTTCAGAGGCTCAAGAAAAGACACAAAAGTGCGAAAGTCTTTTCCCCCTACTATAAGGCGGTCCCATCCTTACCTCGTGCGTGCTCGCCTCGCAATGAGAAAAGCATCGCTCCTCATTCCGTCCCTCACTCCCCCCAACCCCCACGCTGCGCTAAGGGGGCTTCGTTATTCGGTCCGGATTCGTCGCGAGCTTTTCTAAGTTGTCCTCGGACTATGCACGACGAGATAAGGACGGGACCGCCTTATGGACATGCCCTATCGATCCGACACTGCCGCGAAGCTCAAACAAGGACAACCCTGTCTTTTCAAAATCTAGAGGCGGCCCTCCCGCCTGGTATACCGGTAGGCCGCCGATCGAGTAGCCCGTGAGATCCTATGAATCCCCGAATTGGCGGCTAATAGTTCAATTCGGGGGGCGAATGGACGGTGCGCACGGAGGGATCGTGAGTTGTGGATGCAATCTGAACCACGTCGGCCGCAGATAATACTTTCGTATGTCGGAGGCCACGCGGTGAAGAGAGCGCCGCAGATCGCGATTCCTTCATGCGCACCGGCCCGGCTTGCATGTCGACCCGAAGCCTTTTCTTTCCGCCCTAGGTGCATAACCATCACGGGCGAGCCGACATTAGAAGGCTTGACATGGCACTGGAGCGTAAAGGAGCTTTCCCCCGAAATCGAGGGAGACCCTTGGGGTAAACAGGGGATTCCCCCATTTACGTCCTTTTGCTTTCTTGCGTAACCTAGGCTCAAGCACCCTACATCCAAGGAGGTCGAGGCACCATGTTTACGATCGACATAGATACTGGTGGCACCTTCACCGATGGCTTCTTCACGAAGGAAGGAGAGTTCAAGACTGCCAAGGTGCTTACTACGCCCCATGACCTGACGGTCTGTCTCGCCGACTGCATAAAAGAGGGAGCGAGACTCTTCGGAATATCGGCGCGCGAGATGCTCGCGAATACCGATGTGGTTCGGTATTCGACCACGATCGGGGTAAATGCCTTGATAACGAGAACAGGTTCGAAGATCGGCCTGATTGTCAGCAAAGGCTATAAGGATTCTCTCTATGCAACGGACCGGGCCCAGGCGGAGGCGGTCTTCACCCTGATCTCCAAGGATTTGATCGCAGAAGTGGACGAAGCGATCGACGATAAGGGAAACATAGGCAAGCCGCTGGACAAAAATGACGTGCTGGCGAAGATGCAGCATCTGATCGACATGGGCGCGAGGGCGATTGCAGTGGCCTTGAGGAATTCACACGCCAATCCGGTCCACGAAAAACTGCTCAAGACCATCGTCAAGGAGCAGTATCCCAACTATTATCTGGGCAGTGTGCGAGTTTTTCTCGCTTCCGAGATCTCGGACCAGCCCGGCGATTCCTATCGTACCAATACGGTCGTCGTGAACGGCTACATCCACGACTCACTCGTCAAGTACCTGTATAAGGCAGAAGATGAGCTCAGGGCGAATTTCTGCCTTCATCCGCTCATGGTGGCCCACTCTCACGGCGGCGTGGCGAGGGTGGCGAAGACGAGGGCGATCGATACCTACTCGTCCGGTCCTGCCCTGGGCGTCATCGGCGCCGGAAGCGTCGGGAAGCTCTATGGCTATCCCAACGTCGTCACAGTCGACATAGGAGGCACCAGCCTGGACCTGGGCCTCATAAGAAACGGTGCACATCGTTACAGCTCCAACCCCCTGATCGGCGGATTTCCCGTAAGTGTCCCCATGATCACGACATACTCTGCCCCGATCGCGAGTGGATCCATAGCCAGGGTCGATGCGCGTAAGAACCTGACCGTCGGACCGCAAAGCGCCGGGGCCCGGCCCGGCCCTGCCTGTTTTGACCTCGGGGGGATGGAGCCCACCGTTACGGATGCGGACGTCGTGCTCGGGTTCATAGACCCCGGCTATTTTCTGGGCGGTCGGATCAAGTTGAACAAGGCAAAAGCGGAAAACATCATCAAGACCAAGATAGCCGATCGTCTGGGTGTGGCCGTTGACGAGGCAGCCTATATGATCAGAGAACAGATGGGCAGGAAAACGGGGGAGGAAATAGTCCGGTTCGCCCAAACGCACGGCATCGGAGCGGGAGGCCTGTCCGATTTCGCCGTTGTGGTCTATGGCGGCGCCGGGCCGACGCATTACAGCGACTTCGCCAGGGGTCTGAATTTCGGCCATAGCGTCGCTACGCCTTACGCTTCGGTCTTTAGCGCTTTCGGCTCGTCGACCACAGACGTGCTTCACAGCTATTCCAAGTCCGCTCGGATAGAATTGCGCAGCCCAAAAGGTTACTTCTCCGATTACGACTTCTTCAACGGAATAGTCACGAGCCTCTCCGAACAGGCGAGAAGAGACATCAGGGGGGAGGGTTTTTCACCGGACAACGCGGCTTATTTCCTGGAGCTCACCGGAGGGGGTGACCCGGAGGGGAATAAGGTCAGGTTTGATAGGATGTATCTCCGTTCAGAGGATGACGTGGCGGCTCTCTGCAGAGAGTTCATAGCCGGGGAAGGCCCGGTTTCCATATCGGCCATCGGCTTGAGCGCCTTCGTGCCGATGCCTCATCTGATTGCCAAGACGTTCGAGATGGCGTCCAAAGATCCCAGAAAGGCGATGAAGGGGTCCCGCTCGGTTTACTGGTCGCCGACGTCGGGGTACCAGGCCACGCCTGTATACGACCGTGACATCCTCGTGCCCGGCAACGAGGTTTCCGGCCCGGCTGTTGTCGAGGCAAAAGACACCACGTACGTGATTCCCGCGGGCGCGGCACTGCACATAGATGCCTATTCCAACGCCGTGATAAGAGGGTGAGACCATGAACAAAGTCAGAATCACGGAATACCTCAATGTGGATTTGGAGAAAGAGATGTGGTGCTGCAACCGCTGCGGGGCCGATATTATCTCGGCGCGAGAGCCCTATTTTAAGGGATGCCTTGTCTACGACAGGCCGGGATCCGAGGTTTACGGACCTCCCACGGAAATTGCGCAGAGACAGTTCGTCAACTACGCGCCCGATCCAAGATTCCAGCGCATCCTTGAGTTTTACTGCCCCACGTGCGGAACCATGGTCGAGGTCCAGTATCTGCCCCCAGGCCATCCGATTCCGGTGGACATCGCCCTCGACATAGACAAGATGAAGGAGAGATACCTAAAAGGTCGGAGATGAACGGCAAACTGACTTTTCGCAGCGTGCTGCAGGGGAAGAATCAAGGCAACCCGCCTTTTGCCCCTTTTGTCTACGGCCTGGCTGCGAGGATGGCGAATGTTCCCTTGAGAGAAATGGTCTCGGATCCGGGCTACTACACGAATGCTCTCGAGGGGGTGTACGGGCTCCTCGACTATGATGTCATCACCACGAGCTTTGATACGACCGTCGAGGCCGAGTCCTTGGGAAGCCGGGTCGAATGGATAAACGAGTACGCTGCCCCCCATCTCGTGAGAGGGGGAGATCTTTCCCTCATCCGGCCCGAGGAATTCCTGCAAAGCGGGAGGATCCAAGTCCTTCTGGAGGTTACGAAGCGCCTCATGATATCCGCGGGCAGAGATGCGGCCGTGGCATGCGTAATCTCAGGCCCCTGTTCTTTGTTGAAGGGCCTTGAACGGGTCTCCGGCTTGTCGGGTTGTGGGAGCTCCGCGGAAGCGGTGAAGCTTCTCGGTGGTTTCCTCAATAAGCTCGTGAGGGGGCTTTGCGAGTTGAAGATCGATGCGGTTCTTTTCAGGGAGGATCCCCTTGGGCAGGAACTCGTCGACGAGCTCGCCGTGGGGAGGGATGCCTACAAGGGCCTCTACGCGACGTTGTTCAACATCGTCCGTGCCTTTAACGGGTTTCCCCTTCTTCTGACAAGCCGCCTGACCGTGGACGATGTGAAGGCCATCCACAATACCTTAAGGCCGGACGGCATGGTTCTTTTGGGGACCGATTTTGACGACCAAGGGCTTTCACTCTTGAATGAGCTTGCCGACGCCTCGAGAATCTCATTCGGAGTGCCCCTTCCGATCGGCACGGCCCCGGAGGAAAAGCTGTGGGAGAGACTCCACGTGATCGACTCTTTTGTGGCCGCCCATCGGCCCAAGAGGTTTTTTTATACGAGCGACGGGGAAATTCCCCATGACATATCAATAGAGATTCTTCGCACGCTGATGGACAGGCTAAGAGCCTAAGACCGCGCAGGGGCCGTAACGACGGTCCGGACTGTTGAGCTCTGACGGAGGGCGAGAGAATGGGCTACTCGATAAATGTCGACGTCGGTGGGACCTTCATGGACTTCTTTGTGAGCAGGGAGTCCAATTTCATCATAGCAAAGACCCCCACTACCCACTACGAGCTGAAAGTCGGCTTTATGAAGGGGCTTGAGGAGTGCGCAGACAGGTTGGGCGTCACGTGCGGGGATTTCCTCAAGGAAACCGACGTGATCAAATACAGCACGACCATAGGGACGAATGCCCTCATCGAAAGAAACGGTCCGAAGCTGGGCCTCATCACGACCAGGGGCTTCGAAGACACCATATTCATAGGCCGTGGAAGGCAGTGGGCAGACGGTCTGCCGGAGGCCGACGTTCAGGACATCGGGCGGGTTGAAAAGCCGCTGCCCTTGATTCCCAGGAAGCTCGTCGTGGGAGTAAGGGAAAGGGTGGACTACAAAGGGCGTGAAGTCATGCCTCTTTCCCGCGACGACGTGCTTGACAAGGTGAGATACCTCGTCGATAACGGCGTGCGCGGCTTCGTCGTGAGCCTTCTCTGGTCGTTCATGAATCCCGCTCACGAGCGCCGGATAAAGGAGGTTATCGAAGAAGAGTACCCCGAGGTCTATCTGGGGAACATGCCGGTCATCCTGTCCTCGGAGATCTCGCCGAAAGAAGGTGAATACGTGAGAACCATGTCCGCGGTCGTCAATGCCTACATGCACCTCCAATTCGCGGAGCAGCTCTCCACCTTGGTGAGTAGCCTCATGGACGAGGGGTACAAGAAGCCCATTCTTCTCGTGGACAACTCAGGCGGCTGCGCCAAGGGTGCAAGGACGATCGCCCTGAGCACCCACAATTCCAGCCCGGTCTCCGGCCTGTGTGGGGCTGCCTCGATGGGCAGGGACTTCAGCCTCCCCAACATCGTCTACACGGACGTCGGAGGAACGAGCTTCGACATCGGTGTTATCGCCGAGGGCTCGATCAGATACTATGACCTCTACCCGACCATCGACAGGTGGCGCACGCAGGCCACCACCATAAAGACGACGTCCATCGGCGCAGGTGGGGGCTCCATAGCATGGCTTAACCCTCTTCTCGGAGACAGATTGGAGGTCGGACCGAAGAGTGCCGGGTCCATGCCGGGTCCGGCATGCTACGATCTCGGCGGCGAGGATCCGACGGTCACTGACGCGGACGTGGTCCTCGGCTACATAAACCCTGACTTCTACCTCGGAGGCAAGATGATGCTCAACAAGGAGAAGGCGCTGGAGGCCGTAAGGAGGATCGGCGTCCCGGCGGGGTGGGATGAGGTAACCACGGCGCTGATGATAAAGAAGGTCGTCGATACTAAGATGGGTCAGGAGGTCTTTAAAGAGGTAGCGTTCAAGGGTTATGAGCCTTCGGAATTTGCCATTTTTGCCTGTGGCGGCGCAGGCCCTGCCCACTGCTGCGGCGTGGCAAACGCGGCTGACATGAAGTCCTGCTACATTCCCCCGGCAGCCCCGGTTTTCGGTGCCTTTGGCGCGTCCACTCTCGACATAGTCCACAAGTACGAGAAGTCCCACCACCTGAGGTTCTTCGACTACGCCACGGCAACCTATTTTACCGAATATGACAGGTTCAACTCCATCGTGTCGGAGCTGAGAAGCCAGGCGGTGAAAGACATCATTCTCGAAGGTTTTTCAGAAGGAGAGGCGGTCTTCAAGCTTGAGCTGGAGATGAGGTACGGTGCCCAGTGGAGGTATACCCACATAGAATCGCCGGTGTTGAACGTGCTCGCCCAGAAAGACGTGGAGAAGATCTGTTACTTCTTTACCGAAGAATTCAAGCGTCTGTACGGCGCCGAGGCGGCTTTCCCCGAGGGGGGCATCGAAATCGAGACCTTCAGGTTGTTCGTAAAACTGAAACTGCCCCACTTTGCCGTTGCCGGGGTCGGCAAGGAGGAGAAAGCGCTCTCTCCTCAAGCTTTGAAGGAAGAGAAGGATTGCTACTGGGAGGCAAGGGGTGCGTTCGAAAAGACCCCGGTCTACGACTGGGACCTTCTGCGGCCCGGCAATCGCGCGGATGGACCAGCTATCATCGAGGCAAAGACGACGACCGTCGTGGTCGAGCCGGGTTGGTCCTTCAGGATGGATGCATACGGAAACGGCGTGCTGACGAAGGAAGGATAGAATTGAGGCCTGCGACCCGCGTAGCTCTCAGGGAAGCTCGTCGGGCAGCAGAAATGACGCGGGTACCCGGCTAAGACAGCTTGGGCGAGATTGAGGGGGCGACGCGAGCCCAACGACAAGGACGAGCGAAGCGAGATTGAGGGGGAGGCTCCGCAGGCTTATGCCAGTGGAGGGGGCGACGCGAGCCCAGCAACAAGGACGAGCGAAGCGAGATTGAGGGGGAGGCTCCGCAGGCTTATGCCAGTGGAGGGGGCGACGCGAGCCCCATTAATAGAGCAAGGAGGGCGATATGTCGGGAATTGAC
>Ga0326728_10016695_pt1 | contig 14899 bp, 9 predicted proteins | sample MB3enrmetagenome_FD_207602 | JGI IMG/M metagenome (GOLD analysis project Ga0326728, IMG submission 207602) | Lab enriched peat soil microbial communities from McLean, Ithaca, NY, United States - MB31MN | ecosystem: Environmental > Terrestrial > Soil > Wetlands > Peat | place: USA: New York...
GCCGTTATGAGCCAGGCCGCACACTCGGCATAATTCGCGGCCGCCTCGATGCTTGAAAGATCCAGTGCACCCAGCTCACTCCACAGCTGCATGGCGCGCTGCTCGGTGCGTGCCGAATCGGCATTCTGGTCTTCATTGAGCTGCTCGTAGCCAAAACGCTCGAGCACGTCGGCGTAGGCGCGCCGGACAGCGGTGGATGCGCCGGGGGCCTCGGTGAGCGGCTGCAGCAAAGCGAGCGCACGCCTGGTCAGATCGGGCCCGGCGGCATCGTTCTTAACGTCCTTGACCATGCCCTGCATGGTCATGCTCTTCGCCAGCGCGATCGTCGTGGCTTCGGATCGATCGCCCGATTCGCGCATCTGCTGCAGCAGGCTCACCGCTTCCGCGGCGCTGTTGCCCGCTGCATCCAGATCCCCGAGGATGCGCAGTGCGCGCGCGTAGTGGACCATGGCCAGTGCAGCATTGCGGGTGGTTTCCGATCCTCGCAGGGCGGCCGGCAGCGAGTGGAAGTAGTCGATCTGCCGCTTGGAAAACTCCGCGACCGAGTTGAGGCGGCCGAAACTCTCCAGCTCACTCGCGAAGTCGTCACTGAGATATCCCAGCAGCTGCTCCGCGCCCGCTCGCGCCTGCTCGGACTCCAGCCTGGTCTGCTGCGCCTCGTGCTCGGCGCGCAGCGCGCGGCGCGTGCTCGAAACCGCGAGAAAAGCTGCGATGATGGCGCCGAGCGCGAGGATGCCGCAGATAGCAGCGACCTGGCGCGCGCGTACGAGCGCCCGACGTGCAGCGAGCTCGCGCGCGCGCTGATCGGACAGCAGCCGCTCGGTCTCCTCGCGCGCTTCACGCTCATGACGCGCATCGCGGCTGGCCTTGACGACACCGCAGAGCACATCGTGCGTGAGCTCGACGCGGCGCACGTCGAGCCGCTCCTCGATGCGCAGCAGCCGACGATTGACCAATATGGCCAGCGTGTCGGCGGGGGCACCCGCCGCAGCGAATGCGGTGCGCACTCGCTCCTCGGCGATGTTCTCGCGATAGCCCGAGGCCGTGAGCAGCTGCTCCTCGATGAATTTGCGGACTGCCGGCGGCTGATCGGCCAGCGCGCGTTCGTAGAAGTTGCTGAGGATCGTCGCATGCGAGCCTGCCAGCAGGTCGAGTGAGATCTCGTTGCGGCCTTGTGAGATGCGCGCATCGTTGAGTTCGCGGCAGATCAGGCTCAGCAATGAAGGCTCGACCTCTGCGTTGGCGAGCTCGGCGCCGCCAGCAACGAAGCGCACAATCGCCGATGCCACTTCTTCAGTGACCAGACCCTTCCCCGGGTGAAGCACCGCAGCGAGTGCCTGCTGGCCCGTCATGGGAGCGAGCCGCTGGCGGTTCTGTGTGACGCTCGGCATCGATTGCTTGAGGCTCTCGAGCGGCGCCAGATAGTCCTCGCGCAGTGCGATCACCACGCGATAATCGCTGCGAGCGAAATCGAAACGCTCGGCCGCCGAATCGTCCTGCTCGAGTCGCGCTTCGAGCGCCTTGGGCGGCCGGTTCTCGACCAGGTCGGACAGATCGGCCACGAAGCGCGCCGCCCGCTCGCGCCCGAAGTCATCGCTCTGCGCCAGCGTGAAGATCTCCTCGAACTGATCGAAGATCAGCAGCGGCGTGAGCGCGCTGCCCCTGGCATCGCGCAGCGTGTCGTCCCGATGATGCAGGAATTCCCACAGCGACTCCCCGGGCTCAGCCACGCCCGTGCGAGTCCATTCCCCGGCGCTGCGCGCAGCCTCCGCGATGGCCTGCTTGATCTGTTCGGCAGGCTCGGGTGCCTCGCGCGCGTAGTCGATGCGCACATATACAGGGCAGTACCCCTGCGCACGCAGCCGCGGCACCAGTCCGGCGCGCAGGATCGAGGTCTTGCCAAGTCCCGACTGACCGAACAGTACCGTCAGGAGCTTGCGCTGGACGCGGCGGGCCAGCTCGGCGACTTCCTCCTCCCGTCCGAAAAAGTACTGGCGCGTCTCCTCCGTGAAGGAGGCGAGGCCGAGCCAGGGGTTGCGATCATCCACGGTGCCCGTGGGGGGCTGAGGCCGCGCGTGCGCCGCGCCCGGCCCCACATGCGGGGCGCCATCCTGCGGGGCGGCGCTCATCCGCGGCGCGCCCGGGTGAAGTCGCTCAGCCGCTGCGCAAACTCGGGCGATACAAGTCCGCCCGGCAGTTGCGTGAAATGCAGTGCCTTGAACTTGTCGGGCACGAGTGCCGCGGCTGCTGTGGTGTCGTCGATGCTGACCGGCAGGATGAACACCGCGCCGTCAGCCATGTTGCGGCTGCGGTCCATGGCATAGCTCCATTCACGCCGGAAGTAACCCTCCAGCCGGCGCTGGGTCGTGGCCGACACGACCGGAATGAAGTACGAGCAGCGGCCGATGTTGGTGCGGATCTTGCGATCGTAGTCGTCGCCCACCTCCAGGCGGTCCATGTCGAACCAGGTCGTGATGCCGGCGGCCTCGAGCCCTGCCTTGATCTGCTGTACCGCGGGCAGATCCTCGCGTGCGTAGCTGATGAAGACCGCATTGTCCGGCATCTCGCGCGCCGGCGGCGCAAAGCGCACCGCCTCGCGCATGATCGTAGCGCTGCCGTCGCTGCGATTGCGGGCGCGCCAGCGTCGGTACAGCTCATCGACGAAGCGCTCGGCGCCCTGGAAGATCCGCGTGCGCACGCTCACCTGCTGCAGGAAGGCCATCAGGCGCTCGTCCTGACCCGTGTGATCGTCTGCCATGACTTCGCCGACGTCGCGCGGGTCCGACAGGCGCTGTCGTTTGGCCATGCGCAGGAACAGCCGGGCGAGCCAGTTGGTAAAATTGCTGCCTATGAAGAGCAGATGGCTGTGCTCGAGCTCGTGGAACAGCTTCTCCGGTGCGAGGTGCTCGTTCTGCAGCGCGCAGATGAACTCGAGCAGGTCCTCGTCCGAGATGACATAAGTCGGCGAGGCCGAGACGCGACCGAAGAGCTGATAGACGACGGGGCGTTGCAGGCGGTCGCGCTCGGAGGGCAGGTCCGCGACACGATTGGGCGCATAAGCGATGACTTCCGTGGAGGGTGCGCCACTGAAACGCTCGCTGTTGATGGCCTGCTCGAGCAGGGAGTCGAAGGTCGTCGACACGTAGAGATCGAAGTCCGTGATTGCAGCCAGCTGGCGCAGTGCCGGCGAGGGCTCGATCGTTGCGTCCTTGAGGATGCTGCGCACCCGCACGTAGGCTTCTTCGCGCCGGCCGCGCGCGGCCTGGAACAGGCAGAAGACGTCATTGAGGTTGTAGCCAGTCGCCAGCTCCGAGGTGTCGATGCCCAGTCGGGCGGCCAGACGCTCCGCGAGCCAGTCGTACAGCAGGCGCGGCCCGCGCTCGGTTGATATCTGCAGCAGCTCGGGTCCCACGATGGGAATGACACGGCGTTCCTCGATGTAGCTGAGCAGGTCGTCCCACGCATCATCATCGAGCGTCGGAGACGGTACGCGTAGCGAGGATGGGGTGCTCACCGGCTGTGACAGTTGATCAATTCGCCTTAAAACCTGTTTCCGACGCGTAGCGCTGCAACTGCTCGCATCATTGGTTTGTGCTGCGGCTGGGAGCCGACAGGCACGCCTTCTGGCGCGTCGCAGTATAGCGCGGCCGCCGGAGGAGAATACAGGCTTGTGCGGTTGTATTGGACGGGGCTACCGTGTGCCCCAGGATGCCTAACGCGCTGGTCGACGAGAATCGTCGTTTCTACGACGGACTGTGGTCCGGGGCGCGGCTCGTGGAGCCGGATCGTTTCAATACCTGGCCACTGGTGCAATCGCTGCTGGCCGATGGGCACAATCGACTCGAGGTGGCACCGGGCCTTCGGCCGCGACTGCCGATCCTCGGGACGAGCTTCGTGGACATCAGCGCCCCGGCGCTGCTTGCGCTGCGCAGCCGCGGGGCCGACGTGGCCTTCGGTGAGGTGACGGCACTGCCATTCGCCAGCGCGGCCTTCGACCTGGTGTGTGCGTTCGACATCATCGAGCATGTCGAGGACGAAGATGCAGCGCTCGCCGAGCTGGTGCGCGTGACAAGGCCGGGCGCATCGCTGATGCTGTCCACGCCGCTGCATCCGGCGCTCTGGTCGGCATTCGATGACTTCGTCGGGCACAAACGCCGCTATGAGCCGGCGCGCCTCGCCAGCAAGCTGGCCGAGCATGGTCTGCTGCTCGAGCGCAGCGCGGTCTATGGCATGGCGCCCAGGAATACGCGCCTGCTGGATATGGCCAGGTGGTGGCTCACCCATCATCGCAGTCGCGCGCTCTGGTGGTACAACCACGCATTCATGCCCCTGGGGCTGCGGTTTCAGAGACATCTGCAACTTGCGCCCGGAATGGTGGCCACTGAAGGTGTCGATGAAGTCCTGCTCTTATGCCGCAGGGAAGCGCACTGAATGACGCAAAGCACGGACGCTGCCACCAGGACCTCGCCGCTGCGACTGGTCGTTCTGGTCTCGGGCGCACTGTTCATCAACTACATCGATCGCGGCAACCTGGCCACGGCGGCGACATTGATCCAGCGGGAGATGCACCTGAGTGCGACGCAGCTCGGCATCCTGCTCTCGGCGTTCTACTACACGTATGTGCCGGCGCAGCCGGGTATCGGCTGGCTGAGCGAACGCATGGGTGCGCAACGGATACTGGCCTGGGGCGTCGCCGTATGGGCCGTCGCGACGCTGCTCACGGGATTTGCGGGCGGGTTTGTCTCGCTGCTGCTGCTGCGGCTGCTGCTGGGAATCGGGGAGAGTACGGGATTCCCCTGCGTCTCCAAGCTCATCGCCGTTGCCGTCGATCCCAAGCAGTTCGGACTGGCCAACGGCATCATCGCATTTGCCTACCTGGTCGGACCCGCGGTCGGCACGCTGCTCGGTGGTCTGCTCATGGATGCGTGGGGCTGGCGCCCCGTGTTCATCCTGTTTGGAGCGCTCTCGCTGCTGTGGCTCCTGCCCTGGCGACGTGTGAAGGTGGAGCCGCCCGCTCCGGCAGTCGACAGCGCGGGCTCCTCGGGCCCGAGCTTCGCCGCGATACTTCGCCAGCGCGGACTCTGGGCTGCAGCGCTCGGGCACTTCTCGTCGAATTACAACTGGTATTTCTGCCTGGCGTGGCTGCCCACCTATCTCATCCAGTCGCGCGGTTTCTCGATGAAGTCGATGGCCGGCCTGCTGGGATTTGCCTACCTGATCAATGCCGCGGCGGGACTTCTGGGCGGCTGGTTCTGCGACGCGTGGATCCGCTCGGGGCGCTCGGCCAACGTGATTTACAAGCTGATCATGGCCGTCAACCACGTGTTCTCGATCGCGGCCATGGTCGGCATGGCGCTGCTGCCCCTGCAGGGCGCGATATTCTGCCTGCTCGCGTATGAGGTGGTGCTCGGCCTGTCATCGCCTGGAATCTACGCGATCCCGCAGATCATGGCGGGCCCTGCCGCCACGGGTCGCTGGGTCGGCGTGCAGAACAGCTTTGCAAACATCGCCGGCGTGTTCGCGCCGTGGATCACCGGGCTGCTGGTGGATTCCACTCACAGTTTCGACAGCGCTTTCCTGCTCGCTGCGCTGATCAACGTGCTCGGCCTCGTGGCGTGGGTCTTGATGCTGCCACGGATCGCCCCGCTGTGCTGGACCCGCAGACTCGCGACCGAGTGACCGGCGCACGCATCGGGAGCGCTCATCACTCGAATGCGTGGGCGTCCACCTCGAGCAGCACCACCTGACGTCGCGCACCGAATGCGCGCAGCGCGCGTTCGAGCGATGCCGTGCTGTCGATGCGCTCATGAGCGTAGCCGTACGCGCGCGCAATGGCCGCAAATTCCGGCGGCCGAACGTCCACGCCTTCGGGCTCTATGTCCACCGCCAGCATCGAATGGCGGATCTCGCGATAGCCGCGGTTGTTCCAGACGATGATGGCCGACCACGACCCGACATCACGCGGCACTGCGAGTTCCGCCAGCGTGAATTGCAGGCCGCCATCACCGATCAGGCAGACCACCGGCCGCTCCGGCGCCGCGATGCTGGCGCCCGTCGAGGCGGGCAGGGCAAACCCGAGCGTCCCATAGCCCGTGGCGCTGTTGAACCAGGAGCCCGGCGTGGCGGCGGCGAATCCAAGATTGCCTGCATAGACCGGCTGCGTGGAATCGCCGACCAGGATGGCCTGCGGCAGGGTATCGCGAATCACCTCGAGGAAGCCGATCTCGCGCTGATAGGCGGCACTGAGCAGGGCGCGCGCCTGCGTCGATGCCTGCGTCGCGGCTGCACGACCGCGGTCGGCCGGAGCGGCCCCGACTCCCGCCGCCAGGATCGCCTGCAGCGTGGCGCCAGCATCACCGTGCAGGGCGAGAGCGGGGGCACAGTTGCGAGCGAGCTGCTCGTCGTCGATATCGATGCGGATCAGATTCGGCATGGGCGGAAAGCCGCCCTCTGAGTACATGTCATAGTCAGTGGGCCCGAGCTCGGTGCCCACGGCGAGCACGCCGTCCGACGCCGCGATGAGGGCCCGCACGGGCGCGAGCGATGGACTGAGCGACACTCCAAGCGGATGTCCGGGCGGCAGCAAGCCGCGCGCGTTGATGGTCATGACCACGGGCGCGCCGAGCTTAACGGCCAGCGCACAGACTTCGTCGCGCGCGCCCAGGGCTCCGCCGCCCGCCAGGATGAGGGGCGAGCGGCACTGAGCCAGGCGTCGGGCAGCCTCGGCCACGAGCGCAGCGGAGGGCAGTCGCGGCGCGGGTCGGTCAAGCGGCGTGGGCACAGGCAGTGACGTGGCATCGGCGGCCAGCACGTCCCGCGGAATTTCCAGATAGGCCGGTCGCGGCCGGCCGCCCGTGGCCGCCGCAAAGGTGCGCTCGAGCGCGTCCGGCAGGGCGCCTGGCGATGTCACTCGCTCGGCGGCCACGCTTACGCGCGCGGCGATGCCCAGCTGGTCGCGCCCCTCATGCAGCTGCCCGCAGCCCTGCCCGATCTCCGCGAGCTTGTTCTCGCTCGCGATGACCACGAGCGGAATGGAGTCCCCATAGGCCTGGCCCATGGCCGTGGTGATATTGGTGAGGCCCGGTCCGGTAATCGTGAAGCACACACCGGGGCGTCCCGAGATGCGCGCGTAGCCGTCCGCCATGAAACCCAGTCCCTGCTCGTGCCGGCCGGTCACATGGCGGATGCTCGAGCGCGCGAGGCCGCGATAGAGCTCGAGGTTGTGTACCCCGGGGATGCCGAAAACATGCTGGACCCCGCGCGCAGCGAGGCATTCGATGAGGTAGTTGCCGAGCGTGCTGGCCATGACTGCCCTTCCGTTAACGGCGCATTATCCCATGTTGGCAGCGGCGCAGCGCGCATCGGTGCGTCGTTGGGTCCATACTGGCGCCATGCAATCGAGCAGCTACGTGCGCCTGCCGCAGCACTTCTATGCACGCCTCGAGCCGACGCCGGTGGCGCAGCCTCGCCTGATCAGGTTCAATCGCTCGCTGGGCGAGGAACTCGGCCTGCAGCTTTCGGGCTGGGACGATGCGGCTCTGGCGGCGCTGTTCTCGGGTAACCGTCTGCCCCCTGGCGTCGAGCCCATCGCGATGGCGTACGCCGGGCACCAGTTCGGTCATTTTGTGCCTCAGCTCGGCGATGGTCGTGCCCTGCTGATCGGGGAAGTGCGCGACCTGTCGGGCGCACTGCGCGACATCCAGCTCAAGGGCTCGGGCCGGACACCCTACTCGCGCAGCGGGGACGGGCGTGCGGCGCTCGGTCCCGTGCTGCGCGAGTACCTCGTCAGCGAGGCCATGCACGCCCTGGGCATACCGACCACGCGCTCACTGGCCGCCGTGCTCACCGGCGAGTACGTTTATCGCGAAGACCGGCTGCCGGGTGCAATCCTGACACGCGTGGCCGCCAGTCACGTGCGCATCGGCACTTTCCAATACTTCGCTGCCCGCGGCCAGCACGAGGCCGTACGGCAGCTGGCCGACTATGTCCTCGAGCGCCACTATCCCGAGGCCCGGCAGAGCGATCGTCCTTATCTTTGCCTGCTGCAGCAGGTGACTGCGCGCCAGGCCACGCTCATCGCTCAGTGGCTGCTCGTGGGCTTCATACACGGGGTCATGAACACCGACAACATGGCGCTGGCGGGCGAGACCATCGATTACGGGCCCTGCGCCTTCATGGATCAGTACGACCCGTCGCAGGTCTTCAGCTCGATCGACACGCATGGCCGCTACGCCTACGACAATCAGCCCTTGATTGCGCAGTGGAATCTGGCTCGTTTTGCGGAGGCGATCCTGCCATTGATCGATGACGTGCCCGACCGGGCGGTCGAACTCGCCACCGCGGAGGTGCAGCGCTTCAATGACGCATTCTCCAGGGACTGGATCGGCGGATTGCGCAGCAAGCTTGGCCTCGTGCAGGAGGAAGAAGGCGATGCGATGCTCGCGCAGTCGCTGCTCGAGCGCATGCATGCCAGCGCGGCCGACTTTACGCTGACCTTCAGGCGGCTCGCCGATACGCTCGAGGGGGATCTCTCCGCCGTGCGGGAACTGTTTGACGATCCGGCGTCGTTCGACCAGTGGCATGCGCTCTGGTGCGCGCGGCTTGCGCGCGAGCCGCCCGATCCGGGACGCGCCGCGGCGATGCGTGCTGTCAATCCCTGCTACATACCGCGCAATCATCGCATCGAGCAGGTGATCCAGGCGGGCGTGTCCGGCGAGGACTTTGCGCCCTTTGCCCGGATGCTCGATGCGGTGACGCGACCATTCGAGGACCGGCAAGGCCTCGAGCGTTACGCAGACCCGCCCTTGCCCTCAGAGCGCGTGCGGCAGACTTTCTGCGGTACCTGATCCCTGATCCGTCCCATTGAGGACTGCGCCGGCTGCCTGCGCATTCGGCAGCGCCGTCGTGGGTGTCGCAGGCGCTGGTGGTGCTGAGGATGTGTTTGCATCGGGCTGCGCTGCCGCGTGGCGAGCGGGCGCACGCGAGGCTTCATCCTCCGACAGCGGCAGCTGCTGCACGCTGATGTCGGCGACATGAACCACGGACGGATTGTCCCGCAGACGCACATACAGGTGGTCCTGCACCGGGTGCGGTACGGGGAGGGAGGAGCCCGGAAAGCCATCGGGTACCTGCGTGGGTCGGTCGAACTGCGCATCGGTCGAGATCGAATCGACCAGGTACAGGTTCGATCCCGACAGCTTGCAGGCGAGCTCGGCCGTTGCGGGACACTTCACATCGTGCAGCACGGGCAGCCGCACGAGCGTCGTGAGCGGCTGCCAATCCCCCGCGACGCCTCCGGCGATCAGGCGGAACTGCAGCGGGCCGGCCGCGGAGGATCCGAATGCACGCGCGGGATCGAGGGTCGCCACGGCCACGGATGCGTTCTGCAGCGTCATGCCGTTGCCGATGCTGAGCGTGGTGGCAAAGGATTCATCGAGCGTGGCCACCTCGATGCTCGAGTCGCGCGAGAAGCTCGCGGGCACCCGCGCGCGCAGCGAAAACACGATGTGAGCATCCTGGGGCAGCTCGTTGGCATCCCCCAGCTCGATGTTGCTCTGGCTGCTCGTCGCGGAGGGCTGCACGCTGCGACCGATCAGCCGGACGCTGGGGCGCGGTGCAGCCACGACCACCGGCAGCTCGAGGCTGCGCCCATCGTTGAGCACTACCTGCGCCTGCTGCGGCTCCTGTGTGCCCAGAGTCGCTGCGGCCTGCGGGTCCTGTGCCTGCATCGAGAGCTCATCACCGCCCTTGCCGGAGATGAGCCTGGCCGGAGTGAACTGCACCCCTTTGAGAGTCAGGCTCGCCACCTCATCGAGCCGGCTGCCCTTGAGCAGTCCCTGCGCATCGCCCGCATGCAGCGTGAAGCCATCCAGGCGCGCGGCATCGGCGAATGCGTGCAGCGCCACGGGCTGCGGCTGACTCAGTCCGTGCTGCGACACCAGGAGGGTCAGCGCGCCAGGCCGCATATCCTGCAGCGGCAGCTTGAGCTCGAGTTCCGTCGGGTTCACGGGTTTCCATTCCGCCTTGAGCTGCTTGCCGGCAGGATCCGTGAGCATGATGTTGTCGATGCAGCTGACGCTTTCGGCCTGCAGGTGGACGGTCTCCTCGCGTCCCACGAGCAGGGCGCCCGGGTCCTTGCCTGCGAGCGCCAGCGACTGCGCGCGCGCATTCACGAGCTGGAAGCTCGGACCCTGATAGGTCTCGAAGCCCCACTTGCCGTGCAGCGAGCCGCGGACGCTGTCGCCCAGATTGACACCATCCAGTACGGACGTATCGATGACGAATCCCCCCTGGCCGGCATCGGCGCGTGCCGGCAGATCGATGCTCCTGCCATCCTTCGCGGTCAGTGTCAGCGTCAGGTCGTGCGCATAGGCCGTGGAGAACACCAGCGGCGCACCCTCGACGGGAAGTACCAGTGAGCGCGCCCGCGCGCAGTAGATCTCCTTGGGATCGACAGCGTGCAGCGGGGGAAGCTGCGGCTGCTCGATCGCAGGCAGGGCGGTGACCAGCACGGATTTGGGATTGTGAAATGAGGGCGGAGTATTCAGCGTCAGCGCCAGGTGGTCATCGCGCTGCGTGGCGAGTGCCGGGATGTATTGATATTGCGCCGTCCGGAACGAATCGAAGATGCGGGCAATGTCGAGCACCGAGGCAATGTAGGGACTGTAGTAGCCGTAGTTGAGCTGCGGGGAGAAGCTCGCCTCCATCGCCAGGTCACTGAACGGACCGGTGGTCAACGCCTCGACGATCGAGGTGCTGTGGCCATCGTTGAGAATCAGCGACTCCTGCCCCTTCATGAGGCACGGCGCCTGCAGCTCAGGCAGCCGGTCCAGGCATTTCTCATCGACCTTGATGGCGAGGCTGCGCGCCAGCAGCGGGGCAGCCTCCTTCAGGCGCGCCGGGTCGGTCTCATCGAGCGTATGGACCGCGGTCAGGTACTTCTCCAGACGCGAGCGATCGAGGGTGGCCTGGTTCAGGTCCTGGGAGGAGCGCACGAAGGCGCCGGGCCGACCACGCACCGCTTCCATGAGCGTACGCACGTCGCCGCGCGCCTCGGGAGCGAGGAAAACCAGGACCTGCTGCGCGTCGGCGGGGACCGTCAACGACAGGCCCTGCTGCGCGCAGGGTTTGTTCCACGTCTCACAGCTGAAGAACCAGCTCGGGGGTGGCGGATTGGTCGATCCGCTCAGGAAGGCGGCGATGAGCAGATAGTGGGCAGACTGGTTCGCGGGCAGATCGGCCCTGATCGAGATGCGGTCCCCGACTGCGAGATTGGGGACCTGTGCGATCGGCAGCGTCGCATCGCCACGCGTGACCTTGGCCTCGAGCGTGGGTCCGGCGAGGTCGAATGGTGCCGGTTCGGCGTGGGCCATCGCAGCGGCGAGGGCTGCACAAAAAAGGACAGTTATGCGTCGCATGTTGGGGCGATCCTCGAACCTCTGACCTTTCTGAATGACGGGTAGCACTTGAAGTTGCGCGTCGTGATCCATCCTGGATCCGCACACCACCGGTGCGCGCGCATGTGCAGCGGGTTCCGAAGAACCTGCAGCCCGGAGCTTCGAACTCCCAGGGCCGGTCCCGGGCCACCCGGGCCCTCTGAGACTCGGCCGCACATTAGCACAAACGGGCTGCCTCCCGTCGGCGCGCCGCATCACAACTTAGAGCGGCGCACGCGTGGGTTGCGGGCCGGTCCCTGCGCTAAACTCTTCCGGCGCAGTCACTCGCCAGGAGTCTTGCACCATGGCAAAAGCCTATTGGATAGCCTGCTACAGGGAGATCAGCAACCCCGCCAGTCTCGCCGCCTACGCGAGGCTGGCCGGTCCCGCGATCGAATCCGGGGGCGGCCGGTTCCTGGCCCGTGGTGTCGCCGAGCATGCCTTCGAGGCCGGCTTGCGCGAGCGCACGGTCGTCATCGAATTCGAGTCGGTCGAGCGCGCCATCGCGGTGCACGACAGCCACGCCTACCAGGCGGCACTCGAGGCGCTCTCGGGGGGCGCCGTGAGAGATCTGCGAATCGTCGCCGGCGTGTAGCAGCGGTGCTGTCCATGGCGGTCGACACTGCTCCGCTGCATGACATCCAGGTCGGTGAGCACGATCTGATCTCGACGCTCCGTCCGGATTCGATCATCGGGGCGCTCGTTTACCTGCTGCTGTTTGTGCTCATGGCGGCGCTGCTCGCACGCATGCTGCGCGTCGCGGTACATGCGGCCATGACGCGTCAGGGGCACGTGGATCGCACCACGATGAGCTTTCTGCAGCAGTTCGGCTCGGCATTCATCTGGGTCATCATGTTCATCCTCTATGCCCATCTGATCCCGCCGCTGCGGGCCATGGGCACGGCTCTGCTGGCGGGGGCCAGTGTGGCTTCGATCGTGCTGGGACTGGCCGCGCAGAGCACACTGGGCAATCTGGTCGCCGGCATTTCCATTACCATCTACAAGCCGTTCCGGCTCGGCGATACGCTGCAACTGGCGACTCCCACGGGCACCGAAATCGGTGTGGTGGAGGCGATTTCGCTGGGCTACACGACGCTGCGCACGCCCGATGGGCGGTATGTGGTGCTGCCCAACGCCCTGGCAGCCAGCCAGGTTGTGCTCAACCTGAGCACGACGTTTGCGCCCTGGCAGATGTCGATCGTGATCCGCATGAGCCGCGACGCGGATCTGGAGGCCGCCCGCCATGCGGCACTCGAAGTCGCCGAGCAGACCGTGGGCAAGTCGGGGGTCAAAAGCTGCTACCTGAACCGCGTCGACGGCGATCTGGCCGAGCTCGAGCTGCGTTACCAGGTCCCCGATGCGGCGAGCCGGCAGCCCATGCGAGCGAATCTGATCGCGAAGCTCTCGCAGCGCTTCGATGAGCTTCAGGTCGCCGGCTCCGCACATCCACGCGCCAGTTTCTCCTGAGAACCCGCAATTGAGAAGCATGTCCGGGCGGACCGCGGACAATTCGCTAGGCTGCTCGGAGAAATTGCCTTTGAGTCCGAGGGTCCGATGGCGAGTCTCACCGAGGAACAGGCCAGGAGCTACGTCACGAAGCTGCTGACGGCGATGAGCCAGGCTGGCGGCTCGGATCTGTTCGTCTCGAAGGATTTTCCACCCTCGATGAAGCTGCAGGGGGCCATGCAGCCGATGACTCAGCAGAAGCTCCCGGGCGAAGTCGCGCGCGATCTGGCATTCGCGCTCATGACGCCGCGGCAGCGCGAGGAATTCGAGCGGGACCTGGAGTGCAACTTCGCGATCTCGCTGCCCAATGTGGCGCGCTTCCGCGTCAATGTCTTCAGGCAGCAGCAGAACGTGGGCATGGTGGTGCGAACCATCGTCAACCAGATTCCGGACTTTGCCCAGCTTGGTCTGCCCGACACCCTCAAGGAAGTCGTCATGACCAAGCGTGGCCTGGTGCTCGTCGTCGGCGCCACCGGCTCGGGCAAGTCCACCTCGCTGGCCGCCATGATCGATCATCGCAACCGCACCTCGGCCGGTCACATAGTGACGGTCGAGGATCCGGTCGAGTTCGTGCATCAGAGCCAGAAGTCGCTGATCACCCATCGGGAGGTGGGCCTCGATACGCACTCATGGCACAACGCACTCAAGAACACGCTGCGTCAGGCGCCCGATGTGATACTGATTGGAGAGATCCGCGATACCGAGACCATGGAGCACGCGATCGCGTTTGCCGAAACCGGGCATCTGTGCCTCGGCACGCTGCATTCGAACAGCGCCAACCAGACGATCGACCGCATCATCAATTTCTTCTCCGAGGAACGGCGCAAGCAGCTGCTCATGGACCTGTCGAGCAATCTGCGTGCCATCATCTCGCAGCGGCTCGTCCGCACGTCCGACGGCAAGGGTCGTCGCGCGGCGGTCGAGATCCTGCTCAATACCCCGATCGTCGCCGACAAGCTGCTCAAGGGTGAATTCCACGAGATCAAGGGCATCATGCAGAAGTCGCGCGAACTGGGCATGCGCACCTTCGATCACTCGCTGTTCGAGCTCTACAACGAGGGCGCGATCTCGTACGAGGAGGCGATCCGTAATGCGGACTCGGCCAACGAGCTGCGGCTCAATATCAAGCTCAACAGCACGCGCGAAACACCCGCACTCTCGCTGGAGAGCGAGAAACAGGTCGAGTCTCCCGAGCAGGCGGCCTGAGCGCGGACCGGCCCGCGGCTAGATATCCTCACCGACCGGTTCGAGCGCGTCGAGCGCCAGCGAGAGGGACTCGGGAACTACCTGCCGGCCGAATCGCGCACGCACCAGGAACGCCAGCAGCAGCCCTCCAAGACTCACCAGTCCGAACAGCAATGGCACGCGCTGGTCGGGGATGAATGCCATCGCCATCAGGATCGACAGCATGGCGGCAATGGCGAGCCAGGTCAGGTACGGATAGCACCACATGCGCAGCTGCAGTCGTTGCGGGTCCTGGGCCTCGAGTCGTGCACGCAGGCGCAGCTGCGCGACCGCAATGAAGATGTACACGAAGAGGGCGACGGTTCCGTATGAGTTGACCAGAAATGCAAAGATGCCGTTCGGCGACACATAGGACATCACGACGGTCACATAACCGAAGGCAGTGCCGAGCAGAATGGCACGGGTCGGCACGCCATGGCGGCTGACGCGGGAGAGGAAGCGGGGCGCGTCACCGCGCTCGGTGAGCGCGAACAGGATGCGCGAGGACGCATACAGGCCGGAGTTCAGTGCGGAGAGCACGGCGGTGAGCACGACCGCATTCATGATGTGCGCCGCGGCCGGAATTCCCATGGCATTCAGCGCGCTGACATAAGGAGTGGCGATTGCACTTGAATTCCAGGGCACCAGGCAGACGACCAGCAGCACGGAGCCCACATAGAAGATGAGTACACGCGTGATCACCGAATTCATTGCCCTGGCCACCGCCCGCGCTG
>Ga0326728_10016696_pt1 | contig 14897 bp, 12 predicted proteins | sample MB3enrmetagenome_FD_207602 | JGI IMG/M metagenome (GOLD analysis project Ga0326728, IMG submission 207602) | Lab enriched peat soil microbial communities from McLean, Ithaca, NY, United States - MB31MN | ecosystem: Environmental > Terrestrial > Soil > Wetlands > Peat | place: USA: New York...
TTCAAACGCGGCAATCCGATCTTTTCATTGGCGCGAATGTAAAAAGAGTCCACGCCGCCGATTAAATCGACCTTTTCGTCTAGAGTCAGTTTCTTGATGAGGGAATCAACGCGGGCCTCGACCTCCGGTGAGGACGTTTGAGCTTGGGCCCAGGCCAGGCAAAGAGGCACAAGGACGAGAAGAAAAATGCGCGGGAATCTGCGGACCATTGGAACCTCCATCTATTAGGTTGAAACTGGAAGCCACATCATAATAAACCGAGGGAGTAAACCGCGCGTGCCTCAGAGATTGCGCTTTTAGGGAAGTTTCTGCGCGCCGATCATTTCTATCGCGAGCGTGGCTAGCTCGATGTCTTCGCCCGAGGAAAGGCCGCTGACTGCGACGGCGCCGGCCACGACGCCATCCTTCCAAATAGGAAGGCCTCCGCCCCAGCCAACGAATCTGGGGTCGCCGTAGTAGGCGATGTCGTGTCCCTTTTCAGGATGCCGCACCTTTTCTCCGATTTCTTTAGTGGTTTTTCGTTCGCGCGCGGCGGTATACGCCTTATTCGCAGCAATTCGGATCGAGGACAGGGGAGCGCCATCCATGCGAGCAAACGCGATCAGTTCACCATGCGGATCGGCGACGGCAACGACCACCGATTTCTGCATCTGCGAGGCTTTGTCGACGATCAAGTCAATGATCTTCTTGGCGTCGGAGTAGTCGATGACGGGGATATTCCTCATGTGGGTCGGAGGACAGCTAGACAGCTTACAAATGCTGAAACGGGTGCTGTTTGATGAATAAGCACCTTAGAGGGCACTAAAAAACCGGACTGGGCGAATGCCCAGTCCGGTTTGTGGAGTTCAACTTAGAAAACCAACTTCAGCGCAAACTGAATCACGCGTTCCGCCGAAGCGCCACCGGACCCTACCGTTGACGTTATTTGACCGAATCCGTTATTGGCACCCGCGCACCCTGGGGTGCCATTGGCGCAGCCGTTACCATTGAAGCCGGTGCCCGGCATTGCGAAGTACGGATGGTTGAACAGATTGAAGAACTCGGTCCGGAATTCTAGACCGAATCGCTCGGTAATCGTCGTCCGCTTGAACACGGCGAAATCCCAGTTGTTGATTCCCGGGCCCCGGAGGGTGGGATCCACGCGCGATTCAGTACCAAAACCCCAATCTGGCGGAGTAGCGAAGCAGCTCTCGTTAAACCAGTTTAGAACGTTGCTGCCGCCGGCTTTTTTATCGCATCCGGGTACGACACTAGGACGTACGTTGGAGACACCCAAGTTGGCGGCCTCTAGAGGCGTCGTGCCGGAGTAAGAAATTTTCAGCGGGAAGCCCTTTTGGAAGGCGGTCTCGCCGTCGATTCCCCAACCGGAAACCACCTTGTTCGCCGCTCCAGTGAAGCCGGACGCGAACCTCTTGCCGTGGCCAAAGGGGAGGTCGAGAACGTAGCTGATCACCAACCTTTGTGAAACATCCTGCGAGGAGAGCGATTTCTCTCCCTTCAGATTGTTCCAGTCCTGGACTTGTCCGACGCCTCCAGTCGAACTTTCCAACCAACTGGTCAAGGTATCGGTGTTGCTCAACAGTTTAGCGTTGGTATAAGCCACCAGCATGGTGCCGCCGCCGGCGAACCGCCGCGTCACCGTTGCCTGCAAGGAGTTGTACGTACTGCTACAGCAGCCATACCCCGCCAGGGCTATGTTGTTGTATTGCGGGTAGGGCCGATCAAGCTGTCCTTGAGCGATCGTGTACTGCCCAGCGTACGGTCCAGTCGTCTGTAGCGTCCCGACGGTGAGGGTGCTCGGACATCCATTGGGTAAGCTGGGACAACTGAGCGGGTTAGGAACCTGCGTAGCCAGGGCCGCTTGCTGCGAGAGGAAAGAATCGGGTATCTGGTTGATGTTGGTGTTGTACTGCTCCAGATGCACGCCATGCGAGCCGGCATAAGCCACGTCGGCAAAGAAGCCCGCCGGCAACTGGCGCTGGATGTCGAAGTTGTACTGCTCAACATAGCCGTACTTGGGGTCGGAATGAGGTGCCAGATTTGGACTGCTGTTCGCCACCACGAAAGCCGAGAGGTTAGGTTGCGCGTTGCGTCCGGGTGGCAACAGGATGCCCCCTGCACCGAACGGCCCACTATTATCTTGGCAAACGGGAGGTGCGCCCGGTGCGCCCCACGCGCAATTATATCCGTTCATCGTAGCGTACGGAGTCACGTAGGAGTCTAGTGTAGCGGTGAAGGGAGTGGTAGCGAGATTGACTACATCATTGTCGGGGTTGAGCCCAAACGAGACGTAATTCGGGATGAAGAAAATGCCGTAGCCGCCCCGGATCACGGTCTTCGGGTCCAGCGCGTAGGCGAACCCAAGCCGTGGCGAGAACGCCTTCTTATCCAGAGGAACGTTGTTGCCGCCCGATCCTACATAAGCCGCGTCGCCGACACAACCATTGGGGCAGCCGATGACGGTAGCGTTAGTGGCAGTGGGGTCAAAGTAGGTCAGCCGGTTGAAGCGCTCCGACCAGGTTCCTTGCAACTCATAGCGCAGCCCCAGGTTCAGGGTGAGCTTACTGGTCGCGCGGAAAGTATCGTCAGCATACAAGGCACGGTAGGTTTGCCGGCCTGCGGTCTGAGCTGGAACCTGAGCACTTCCTTCGGTCTGGTTCACGAAGGTTCCCTGGTTATGCGATAAGCCCAGCAAGAAGTCGGCGAATGCGAACCCAGATCCGTCAGCAGCCCCTGGGTTTGACGATGTCCAATTTCCAAGGAAACCGAATGCACCACTGGCGATATTGGTCTGGAAGTAGTTGTCGAGCCCCAGCTCGTACTGGGCGCCCACCTGTAACGTGTGTTTGCCCCGAATCAAGGTAAGGGCGGGCGAAATGTTGTACTGGGTGTTGTGGTCTCCGATGGCGCTGTTGCCCTGCGACTTTCCGACGTCGTTGGGGAACGGGAAGGCCGGAGTAGGTGGAGTGCGCATCGAGCTTGGTGGAGTGTTATAGGCGGCCGTCCAACCCAGTTGCGTCAGATCATACCCCGAAAGAAGGGGTGCCCGGGCGTACACGAACCGGCTTCCCGCAAAGTTCACGTCGAGAATGGTGGTGGGCGTAAACGTGTGGTTCAAGTCGATTGCGAGCAACTTGCTGTGGTAGAGTTCCGCGCAACGATCAAAGCAGAGACCGGTTCCCAACGGATTCACAGCGAGATCAGTTAATCCGAAATAGGCAAACCGTCCGAATAAGCGCGTATTGGCCCCAATGTTCTGGTCGCCGCGCGCGACGAACTCATTGGTGTTGCCGCCGGCCGGAGCCGCACTCACGTAGTTGTTCACTGTCAGGCCGGCCACATTAGCCGCCGGGAAGTACTTATTCCACATCACCTGCGTTGCCTGGTTGAATTCCGTGCTTGGAATGCAATTTCCAGGACAAGTTGGATCGTTTGGGTCCAGACCGTAAGGCGTGCGCAATTGCGTGCCCGCGTTATAAGTGGAGGGGTCGTAAATGCGGCCGGGGTAGGTTTGGACTCCGTTAACGACTGGACCTGGATTGCATACACCGGCGGTGAAGCCTGTGGTGCATAGGGAAGAGAAATCTCCATTCAACATTCCGGCTGCGGGCACGGTGGTGGTGAAAGGCGCTCCTGTGCGCTGCCGGTACTGCTCCCAGCTGGTGTAGAAGAAGGTTTTGTCCTTGATCACTGGGCCGCCGACTTGGAACCCGTATTGGTTCTGCGTCCAAGGTGGCTGCTTGTTCGGCTCGTCGTTCGAGAGTTCGAAATTCTTGTTGAAGTACTCGTTGGCGTTCAGAATTCTGGCGCGAAAATATTCATAGGCGGAACCATGAAAACTGTTGGTGCCGGACTTCGTGCTCAGGTTCACTACACCGCCAGAGAACTTGCCCCATTCGGCACCCTGATTGTTCGTCTGGACTTTGTACTCGCCAATGGAATCCTGAGTCGGAATGATGATCGGCAGGTTGATGTAGCCGATATTCAGCGGCTGGCCATCGAGGTACTCTGCGCCCTGGTTGGCGAACGAACCTCCGACCTGGTAATTGCCCCAACTGAAGGGGTTCTGGCCCACCGGCGAACCGCCGGACCCGCCCTGCGAAACTGCCGCAGGAGAAACCGTAATCAAGTTGAAAATATTGCGCCCGTTCAAAGGCAGTTCGTCGGCCTTGCGCTCTTCCACTACTTGGCCTAGAGACGAAGTCTCGGCCTGAAGCAACGGGGTCTCGGCAGTCACTTCCACACTCTCGGTGACTTGGCCAACCGGCAAGACGGCGTCAATGTGAGTATCCTGCTGAACCTGGACTACGACATTGGTTCGGGCGAAATGCTTGAAGCCTGCCTTCGTAATGTCCAAGCGATATTGCCCAGGAATCACGTTCACAAACTGGTAAGCGCCCGAGCTGCTGGTGGGCTGAGTGTGCTTTTCCTGCGTTCCGGTGTTGGTGAGCGTGACTTCAGCGCCAGCGACGACCGCTCCGGTGGAATCCGCAACTGTGCCATCGACCGTGCCGTAGGTGCTTTGACCGTAGAGAGAGAGAGCACTGGTGAGGACTAGAACAATGGAGAGAAGCAGTGTCTGCAACTTGGAAGACAGCATTCGTACCTCCGTGCATTATTTTTGATTCGCCGAAGTGTGTAGCATAATCGTATTAGTTGTCAAGAAAAATATGGATATTCCTGTTTAGGTAATCGTTAAATCTGGACTCGGGAGTGGGTCTATGGGAAGTTGTATTCTCATCAATTTAGGTATGAGAATTGGTATTCCTCCTTCGCCATGGCAGCAGCGATAGTTAGCGATCACAAGGGCCCCGCCAGGCCTCAAGGGAATCCCAATTATCAGATAAATTTGGTGGCGCGCCGACGGGCGGGACGGGCGGGTAACATAACATCGTGTCTGCTCTTATTCGACGAGGGTGCAATTAGCGCCGCGAGCACGATATGCTAGGGGACTGAAGGAACGCCGAGTTGCTAAACATCCTGCTGCGTTTATCGTCGGTCATGACATTGGTGCTGTTTGGCGCTGCGGTCGCGGCGCCTGTGTTCGAGGCCAATCTGCCGCACGGGTTGGATTTCACGCTGGAGAATTCGCCGACTCCGCAGAAGCATCTGATCGAAACCATGCCGGGAGGAGTTGCCCTTCTCGACTACAACAACGACGGATTATTGGACATCTTTCTCGTGAACGGCGGACGCATCACCACACCCTTGCCAACACCGGATAACTTCGATCGTCATAACCCGAAATACTGGAATCGGCTCTTCCGTCAGAACAAAGACGGAAGCTTCACCGACGTGACCGAGCAAGCGGGACTGGCGAAAGTCGACGATGGGAATTACGGCATGGGAGTGGCTGTGGGCGACTATGATAACGACGGCTATCCCGATCTATTCATCACTAATTATGGAAAGAACATTCTGTACCACAACAACGGTGACGGCACCTTCACGGACGTAACAGCGAAAGCAGGAGTCGCGGGGGGCGGCTGGTCGGTGTCCGCGGGATTTCTCGACTACGACAATGACGGAAAACTGGATTTGTTTGTTGCCCGATACATGGACTGGGACACCAAGCACAGTAAGGACTGCGGCGGCAATTACCACACTTATTGTCCACCGGAAGAATTTCCCGCCACCACTAACATTCTCTATCACAACAACGGCGATGGAACCTTCACAGACGTGAGCAAACAATCGGGTATTGCCGCAAAAAAGGGGCGCGCTTTGGGTGTAGGTTTTGCCGACTATGATGGGGACGGCTTTACGGACATATTTGTCTCCAACGACGGCATGCAGCAGTATCTTTATCACAATAATGGGAACGGAACGTTCTCGGAAGTTGCGCTCGAAGCCGGGGCGGCGCTTTCGGAGGACGGCCGTCGGATGTCGGGGATGGGCGTGGTTTTTCAAGACTATGACAACGATGGGCGGCCCGACATTATGGTGACCCTGTTGCCGCGGGAAATTTACGGCGTTTATCACAACGATGGCGGTGGCTCATTCAGTTATCGCAGTCTCGAAACTGGGTTGGGCGTGCTCTCGAGTGGAACCTCCGGATGGAGCCTTGGCTTGGAGGACTTCGACAATGATGGTTGGAAGGACTTATTTGTCGCCCAAAGCCATGTATTGGATAACGTGGAGAGCATCGATCCGTCGCTGCACTATCTCGACGTGCCGCTGCTGGCGATGAACCACGATGGCCGGTTCGAACGGGTCGAATCCGGAGTCACGACTCCCACCGCCGCGCGCGGAGCTGCATTCGGCGACTTGAATAACGACGGGTGGGAGGACGTGGTGATGACCTCGCTCGGCGGCCATCCCGAGGTGCTCATGAATCGTGGTGGCAAAGCGCACTGGCTGACGATTACGCTGCGGGGTACGCGCAGCAATCGCGATGGATACGGAGCGCGCGTGCAGGTGAACGGGCAGACACGATACGCGACTTCAGCGGTAGGTTATCTTTCGGCGAGCGACAAACGCCTTCATTTTGGACTCGGAACCGCGGAAAAAGCCAAGGTGGAAGTCGTGTGGCCATCGGGTATTCACCAGACTCTGGACAACGTTCACGCCGATCAATTCCTGGAAGTCCGTGAACCGGAGAAGCAGAATCAATGATTCGCGCACTGTTACTCTTGTGGTTCGCGTCGCAGACTCTGTCGCCAGAGGCCGTGCAGCACATGCAGGCCGGAATCGCGGCGGACAAGCAACGACAATTCGATGTTGCCGTCACGGAGTATCGAAAGGTCACCGAGCTCGAGCCGGCGTATGCGGATGGCTTCATCAGCCTTGGCCAGGCGTACATGGAGAAGCACGATTTCGGTTCCGCGATTGCTCCTCTGAAGCATGCTCTGGAGGTGAATGCGGACTCGGCGCCGGCTCACCAGTTGCTGGGCTATGCTCTGCTCGCGCAAGGCTACGCGGCCGAAGCGATTCCACAGCTCGAACGAGTGCAAGATAAGACCGCGCTGGGAATTGCGCAGATCCAGACTGGGCAATTGACGGAAGCGGTCACGAATCTGCAGGCGGCGCTGGCCGAGCATCCCAACGATCCGGATCTCCTGTATTACCTTGGCCGCGCCAGCGGTTTGCTGTCGAAACAATCGATTGACACGCTGCTGGCCGCTTATCCCGACTCCGCTCGCGCACACCAGGCGATGGGAGAGAATTACTTCGTACTCCGGAATATGCCAGATGCGGAGAAGGAGTACAGCGAAGCACTGCGATTGCAGCCGGATGTACCTGAAGTTCATCTGGAACTGGGTGAAGTGTATGCTGGCGCTTTCAAGTGGGACAAAGCGGAAGAAGAGTTTCGGGCGCAAGCCAAACTGCAGCCCGGAAACGCCGAGGCCGCTTACCGTCTGGGGGCGGCGTTGCTGGAACAGGGCAAAGCGCATGAGGCGCGGGCGGAACTCTTGCGCGCCAACAAGTTGATGCCGGACATGCCGGAGACGCTCTATTCGCTGGGGAAGGCCGCTTCGCTCGAAGGCGATGCCGCCGCTGCGGAGAAAGAATGGACTAAGCTGCTTGCCATCGAGAAGGATAGTTCGCTCGCGGCGCAGGCGCATTTTGGGCTGGCAGGTCTTTATAGGAAACAAGGAAAGACGGCAGCCGCCAAGCATGAAATAGAGGAGTTCCAAAGGTTGCAGGCTGGGTCTAATCCACCGCCAGCGCCGGACAAACAAGAATCGCCGCATTAGCAGGCCGGTGTAACAGGCTACCTTCGATGGTATGACGGAGGTTTGATTCCCTGCCCTTGTCGTTGCGCAGAACTCGCCGCAGAACTCGCGGCACCGGAGACCGCCGAAGATGATTCTGCAACCGCGGGCAGTATGGGAAAGCCCAAGGCTTCCAGGTCTTCCTTGAGTCGTGCGATGGATCGGAACTGAATCGCATGAATCCCCAGCGCGCGGGCAGCCCAAATATTGAGCTCGCGATCGTCGACAAATAACGCTTCCTTTGCTGAAACGCCGAGGCCCTGCAGAGTGTGCTTGTAGGCGGCTGGATCCGGCTTGATCGATCTCACTTCGGAAGATAACGTCTTGAAGGTAAAGTTCTCCATCCACTGGCAGTTTGTCCGCAGATGCGCCGCCAAGTCCAAAGGCATATTGGACAGCAAGGCGGCCTTGATTCCCGCCGCGTGAAGCCGGCTCACCCAATCGAGCATGTCCGGATTGGGACGGGCCCAGATTTCAACCTCCACTCGGCGAAGGATCTCGATCTGTTCGCGATCAAGAGAGGTATTGGTTTGCGCTGCCAGGTTCAGCCAATACTCTTCAGCTGTAACATCGCCGCGGTCGTAAAGATCTCGGCTGGTTTCCCACAACTGATAAAACAAATCGGAATTTACACTAAACATTTTCGCCATGCGCCCGAACTCTTCCGCCGTTGGGCGGCTCGCCAGGACCTGACCGTAATCGAGGATTACCGCCCTGATGCCGGAGGGACTGCTTCGATGCTCTGTGGATGGTGGAGCTTTCCGCATTTCGTAATATTCTCCTCTTTGACGGTTTTCCGTCCAATGAATTTGCCCTGGGCGTGTGATAAGGTGCGTTCATCGACAACTCATAATGAAACACTGACATGAAACTGACTCAGCCGCAATTTTTTCGCAGTGAGATGCCGGTCATGAGCAAGATTGAAACTGCGCTCCGCAAAACCGGCGGAGGCTACACGGTTACGTTGCAGTCGCCGAAACTCGTTCGCAGCGTATATATTTCTTTTGGAGATCTCGATGTCGAAAGCTCGGATTATTTTGATCTGCTTCCTGGAGAACCCGCCGCCGTTACTCTCAGATCCGTGGCCACAATCGATCAGCTTAGAGGTGCACTGAAAGTCATGTCCTGACGAAGGCTTTCGCAACCCATTGATCTTGCGCCTGCGTTTTCTGGCACTGTAAGGATCGAAATCATGATCATGGTATTTGACGTTGGGGGCAGCCACATCGCGGCCGCCCTCTTCCGTCCAGACAGCATCGAACTCGGCCCGTCACACCAAATCCCCGCTCCGGTGGATGAAGGTCCTGACAAATTCTTTGAGAGCCTTGCGGCGCTTGCGCACGAAACGCTGGGAACTTCAGACGCGCTCCCTGGAATCGCCGTCGCTATACCCAACCCGTTCGACTATGAGCAAGGCATTAGCTACATCCACCACAAGTATCCTCTTCTCGATGGAACAAATTTGAGACAGGGCCTGTCGAAGTATCTGAAGTGTGAACCGGACCGCATACATTTTCTTAATGACGCAGCCGCTTTTCTGCTCGGCGAGCTCTACGATGGGGCGGCACGCGGAGTACGTCGCGCCGTTGGGATAACCCTCGGGACTGGCGTTGGTTCGGCTTTTGCGGTGGACGATAAAATTGTCGTCAATGGACCAGGCGTTCCTCCGGACGGAAGGATCTGGAACCTTTCTTATGGCGACGGCATTGTCGAAGACGCGATCTCCACCAAGGCGATCCAGTCGCGCTACGAGCAACTTAGTGGCACTTGGGCGGAAGTACGCGAGATTGCTCGCTTGGGACGTGGCGATCCGGATGCGCAAGAAGCTTTTGCTGGTTTTGGAAGAGAGCTCGGAAGAGTCCTGCGGTACACGTGTCTTGCCTTTGCTCCGGAACGAATCATACTGGGAGGAGGAATATCGCAAGCCGCTACCCTCTTTCAGCCGGCAACGCAGGAAGCACTCGGCGATTTTCGGGTGGCGCTCGCGCGTGCGGAATTATTGGATTCGGCCGCTTTGATTGGTGCGGGGATTAGCTGGATGCAGCGCAATACTCCGGAGAAAGTGGCCCTGCGTCACAGCCTGGGGGCGTTGCGCCACGCGGAACGGAAATGAAAACCGACGCGGTCCCAGAACAACCGATCCGCAAGACGGCGGTAATTCATGAGGGAGGCGAACAGCCCCGCCAGTCCTCGATTACTTCTACTCCTTGATCACTGATCACTTCTCGCCTGGCCCCGCGCGTTGGGTTGACTGCCGCACCGCGAGCTTAGGGGCGATCAGAACTTTCCGCGGCGGCAGCTTGCGCTTCGATGCAATCTGCAGCATCAACAATTCCGCAGCCTGAGTTCCGATCAGGCTGGTTCCCTGGTCGACCGTGGTAAGGGGTATGGCTAACAAGTCTGAGTAATGCACATTGCCGGCGCCAACAATCGCAATATCGCGCGGCACGTTCAAACCAGCTTCGAGAATCGCCTTCATGGCGCCAATGGCGACCGGATCGTTGTAACAGAATATGCCGTCGGGGATGGGCTTGGTCCGCAGTAGCTTCTGCATCGCCTGATACCCCATATCATCGTGGTAACTTGCCTGCACGATGTATTCGGCAGGCGCGAGCAGTTTGTGTTTCGCCAAGGCTGCGCTATAGCCGGCCATACGCGCCTCGGCAATGCCATTGCCCGGACCTCGCAAATGCGCGATTCGCCGGCAACCTTGTGCGATCAGGTGTTCCGTGGCCAGCCTTCCAATCGCTTCATTGTCCACGCCGACGAAACTTGCCCGGACGCCCGCGACCGGACGGTCAATCAGGACTAATGGCACTTTCTGTTCGCGAAGATGCTTGAATAAACCGCCATCCTCTGGCGATTGGGCCGACGCCAGAATCAATCCGTCCACTCGCCGGGCTACGAGAGATTCCGCCTCGGTCACTTCCAATTCCGGATCTTCCTCGAAGTAAGAAATGATCACGTGGTAGCCATGCGGCCGGACGGTTTCGGCCACCGCTTTGGCAATCTCCGCGAAAAACGGATGCCGGATATCCGGGAGCAGCAATCCGATCGTGAAGGTGCGCCCGGTTACCAGCGATCGCGCAATCCAATTGGCTTGATAGTTGAGTTTTTTCGCCCGCTGCAATACCCGCTTGCGCGTGGCCGCGCTGATGTTGCCCTGGTTGCGCAAAACCTTGGAGACCGTGACGACGGAAACATCCAAGCCCCTGGCGATATCCGACATCGTGACAGCCATACTCCGGCGAGCATACCACGAGGCGCCGCAGCGCGATTCGGAAGTTTGAGGTCGAAGTGCCTGACAGTCATCCGTGGCGACGCGGGAGATAAAGCTTCATGTCACGACGGGAGCTGAAGATACGCCGCCTCACGCCTCGTTCCTCGCGTAGCATTGTGATTGTGTTTATTCCACCTTGACCGGTTTTTCTTCCGTCCAGAATTTTGTGATCTCTTCGAGCGAACGGCCTTTGGTTTCGGGAATCAGCCAGCCGACCAAAACGACCGTCAACAGTGCGCCGGCGCTGAAACACCAGAAAGTGCCATCCGATCCCAGATGTTTCTGCATGATGGGAAACATCTGGTTTCCCAAGTACCCGACCAGCCAGAGGGCGGTAACGGCGATGGACATGCCGCGCCCGCGAACCTTGGTGGGATAGATTTCCGAGATGATGACCCAGCAGGCCACGCCATTGCCAAAGGCGTGACCGGCGACGAAGCTCATCACAAACATCAAGACTGCCAAACCGCTGCCGTGGATATGATAGAACCAACCGACCAATGCGAAAGAGATGAATTGCAGGGTAGTACCGGCCAGGATCAGGGTCTTGCGCCCGGCGCGGTCCACCAGCCAGAGGGCGAAAAGGGTAAAGGAAAGATTTACGAGGCTCACCAGCACGGACTGGAAAAACGCGTCGCTGGTCGCGGTTCCGGCAGCGCGAAAAATCTCCGGCAAAAAGGAAAATAGCGGCGTGATTCCGCTGATCTGCTGTAAACCCGCCAGCATGATGCCCAGCAGCAGCGGGCGGCGGAAGGTGGTGAACAGTTCCGAGATGTGGCCCTCTTCGGTGGCCAGAGAATTTTCAATTTCAGCGGCTTCTTGCCTCGCGATGTCAGCGCCATTGATTTTGATCAGTACTTCGATGGCCTGATCCCGCCGTCCCATTTTCATCAGCCAGCGCGGACTTTCGACCGCGGGCAGGATCATCAATCCAAATAGAAGCGCCGGCACAACGCCGGCAAGAAACATCCAGCGCCAGCCAGAGGATATGTTCCACGCCTCATCGCCCATGCGTTGAATCAGCATGTTGACGAAGACAGCGGCGAGAATTCCAACCACAATGCCAAGCTGATAGAGAGTCACGCAGCGGCCCCGAACGCGCGTGGGAGCAATCTCCGCAATGTAGTTCGGAGCAATCACCGACGCCGCTCCGATGCCCACTCCGCCAATTAGCCGCCAGAGAACAAACTGATGGAGATCCGTCGCGAAGAGCATGCCCACGGAGGAAAGAGCGAAACAAAGGGCGCACAGCGCCAGCCCTTTTTTCTTGCCCAGATAGTCAGCTACGGTGCCAGCGGCCGCGCAGCCCGCAACGCATCCTATTAACGCGCAGCCAGCGGCCCAGCCCACGCCCGCCGCGTCCAGGTGAAACAACTGGCTTAAGAATCCAATTGCGCCGCTGATCACAATGTTGTCGTACCCAAACAGAAAACCGCCGAGAGTAGAGACAATGGCGGCAACGACGAGAGGAGCGCGTGAATGCGACGGACTGGATGGGACGTTCAGCTTATTTGCCTCCATGAGTAATGAGCGCCAGTTCCGCCCCGTATCGCTCGGGGGATTCGAGAACCGCTTTTGCCGCCAGCATAAAGCCGAGAGTGTGCGCCATTCCAGCATGCCAGGGCGCGGCACACGTCATTTGCGGGGTGTGGTCGGGAATGACAACGCCGTCGAAGTGGTTGCGGTGAAGGATGGCGAGAATGCGAATCATGTCCACATCGCCTTCGTCGATGAATGTTTCGCGGTAGTGTGGCACTTTTCCCACGACATTGCGCAGATGAATATAGGCAATTCTGCCTTGTTTGCTGTATTGATCGACCGCGTCGTAAATGTTGCTTTCGGTCATCTCGGCTAGAGTTCCTACGCAAAGTTCAAGGGCGTTACTGCGGCTGGGAGCAAGATCGATCAGCCTCTGATACATCTGCGGCTGGTAAACCAGGCGCGGCTGCTGCCGCATGGTCGGCATGGGAGGATCGTCAGGGTGGGCGGCGAGGCGTACGCCCGACTGCTCAGCCACGGGAATTACTTCTTCCAGAAATCTCTGCAGCCGCCGCCAGAGTTCTTCATGCGAGATCGAGGGCAGCGTGCCGGCAGGCGCGTTACCGTCGTAGATCATGTTCCAGATCGTCCCATTCGGAATGGGCACGTCTTCGGCGGGACCGTCCATCCCCACGGTGATAGCATGGCCGCGCCCCAGAGGGGCAGTTACACGGCCGCATACGCCGGCCAAACTGAAGTTGTAGCCGAGTACCGGAATGCCGGCTTCGCCCAAGCGGCGAATGATGGTCTTCACGTTCTCGATCTGTTGCGGACGTTGCGGACCATCGAGCAGAATGTCGTGCCAGTGTGCGGGATCGAGATTCTCGACCGCAGCCATGATCAGGCCAGCTCCTTCGATCTCCGCTCGAAGAGTCCTGAGCTCCGTTGCGGTCCAGAGCCGATCGGGATCGCCGGCAACTCCCCACGCTTCGTATTTTGAGCCGGTGGGCTGATTGTTGCGCGGGTTGGACGGACCCTGCTTGAAGTAATCGACGAGATGAACCACGACGTGGGTACAGCCTGCCTGGCGCGCAAAGTCGTAATAGTCGCGCGTCAGCATGTGACGGTAGAGGCCGAGACCAATCTTCATAGGCGATTCCCGATGCCGGCGCCATAATCGGGACTTAGGATTTGTCCGTTGATCTCGGCGGCTAGCGGCGAGCAAAGAAAAACGAACGCGTCCGCGATCGACTCCGGGCTGTTTCTTCTGCCGAGCGATACCCGCAGCACAAACTCGCGGTAGGCGGGGTCTTCGTCGAAAACTTTCAGCGAGCTGCCGGCCGCTACGTTTCCCGGAGAAACTATGTTCACGCGAATGCCGGTCAGTGCATATTCGAGGGCGAGGCTGCGAGCGAAGTTCTCCAGCGCCGCTTTGGCCGAGGAGTAGGCAGGGATTTGCGTGTGCGGCACGCGAGCTACGTAAGAGGATGTAAAGATCAGGTGACCGGCAATCTCGCGCTGCATCCATTGTGCGAGCACGGATCGCGCCAGATACGTTTGCGAAAAATAGTTGAAATGGAAGATGCGTTCATACTCGGCTTCCGATGTGCTGGCGAACGGATGCAGTTCACAGCCGCCCGCATGGCCGATCACTGTATCCATGCCAGCGAACTTCTCGAACGCCGCGTTCACCACGCTGTTTACCTGGCTGGAGTCGGTGATGTCGGCGGAGAAATAGAGATAAGATGAGGGCGGAATCTGCCAATCGTTGAGCGTCCGCTGGGCTTGGTCGTCCTCTTTGATGTCGATGAGCACCAGCGTTGCGCCGGCGGCAGCCAGCTTTCGCACCATGTGCTCGGCAATCGCGCCCATGGCTCCAGTGATCAGAATCGTTTTGCCGGAGAGATCAATGCTGATCATAAGTTTTACATGATTCCATATTTCTGGAACGCCTCGACCGCACTGCTTCCTTCTTCGATGGCTTTCTTTACCAGCTTTTCGCCGCGAGCCTTTTCGAGCGCTCGTGTGAAGACCTCCGTTTCAGCTTCGGCGGGCACCAACAAGACGCCATCAATGTCACCGAAGAGAATATCTCCTGGACGGACGCGCACCGATCCAATCTCGACGGGAATGCGGAAGTCGACTACTTTGTAGCGTGGCGCTGAGTCTTGTCCGTAAGAACCGAAAGCGAATGTTGGGAAGCCCATTTTCAGAATGGCCTTCGTGTCTCTCACGTAGCCATTTAATACCGCGCCCCGGCTGCCCAATTTGCGGGCGCGCGTGCTCATGAGTTCTCCCCACAGCGCGTTTCGGGGCGAGGAGCCGGTGTTTACATAGACCTCGTTATGGTGGAGATCGTCGAGCGCTTCCAGCATCAGGCCAAAGGGCTTGTCCATTAACTGGTTGGCGCTGCCGGCGATTCT
>Ga0326728_10016697_pt1 | contig 14897 bp, 6 predicted proteins | sample MB3enrmetagenome_FD_207602 | JGI IMG/M metagenome (GOLD analysis project Ga0326728, IMG submission 207602) | Lab enriched peat soil microbial communities from McLean, Ithaca, NY, United States - MB31MN | ecosystem: Environmental > Terrestrial > Soil > Wetlands > Peat | place: USA: New York...
GAGGCGATTGCCGAATACCAGGCAGCCGTGCGGATTGAACCCGATTTCGCGGAAGCGCACAGCAATTTGGGGAACGCCCTGGCGCAGACGCCCGGCCGGCTGCCGGAGGCCATTGCCGAATATCAGGTGGCCCTGCGGATTCGACCGGATCTGGCGGCGGTTCACTACAACCTGGCAAAAACCCTGGCGCGCATGCCCGGGCGGCTGGCGGAGGCGATTGCCGAATACCAGGCGACCCTGCGGATTCGACCCGATGACGCGGATGCGCACGATGCCTTGGCGAACGCCCTGGCACAGACGCCCGGCCGGCTGGCGGAGGCGATTACCGAATACCAGGCGACCCTGCGGATTGAACCCGATCGCGCGGCAGTTCACTACAACCTGGCAAACGCGCTGGCGCAGACGCCCGGCCGGCTGTCGGAGACCATTGCCGAATACCAGGCGGCCCTGCGAAGCGAGCCCGATTTCTTGGAAGCGCACGTCAACCTGGCGAACACGCTGGCGCGGACGCCCGGGCGGCTGGCGGAGGCGATTGCCGAGTATGAGGCGGCCCTGCGGATTCGGCCCGATCCGCAGTTGCAGCAGACGGTGGATCGATTACGGGCTTATGTTGGGGCGAAGCGGTGAAGTACCGGCTGTGGCATGGGCGCGCCCGGGGCTGCTGCCTCTTGGGGAGTACCAAGGGCCTGAAGATACAACACAACGACGATTACGGCCGGATCGTCGCCCACACTTCCACACTCCGGCAGTGGCATGGTGGGCCGTCGACCGGGGCTGTGCCTCAACGGCCGCCCGTGGTTTCTTGGGAGCCACGAGTGGCCGCGCTACATCACGTGCCGCATCCATCCGTCTTCCGCAGGCGCTGGGGTGGCTTACGGCAGTCGAAGGACCTGCGCAAGCCAGTCTGCAACCAAATCGCGGTGTAGGTACTGCCATCGGAACTGGTTGCCGTAACTTCTGAGGCAAGCATAACAACTCCCTTGCCGATCGCACGCGGGATTCCGGCAATCATCGGTGCGGCGATATGTCTCTTGAAGAACGCGTGGAAGTTCTTCTCGGATTCGAGCGACGTATCCGGCACCGCCAGGAACACGGTCGAAGATCACAAGCTCTCCGCGCGGGCTCTGCTCAGTCTGGCTCCGAAAAGTGCCGTCTATGTCCCGTGACGGAATTGCCAAAACCTCAGCGGCAGCCCCGACAAACGCCGTCTGTAGGGACGACCAGAAGTCAATTTGGCCGATTCCGGGCGGCTGCGGGCTAACGCCCTCAAATCGGACCTGAAGCGTGTCGGTCTCGAACTGGTAGACCAAGTCGGCCTGAATTAGGCGGCGATTAGGACAGGACGCGCCCCAGGGGTTATCGTGTCCAGCGTTTCTGCTAGGTGCACGCTCAAATCCGCGGCCACACTTCGGGCACAGACGGAACTGCTGAAAGCGGTGACCGGAGTTGCCGCGAAAAAGACGTCCGTCAGCACGATAGCCCAGAGTGATTCCGGGGATGTCAGGATGACTACCAAACGCCTCTTGGGGAGCGCCCTCGATGAGGAATACCTCGGAGTTCGGAGGGGGCTTTAGACGATAGAGCCGCACCTCCTGGACCGGTTCATCCACAAGCGTTGTAAATCCTCTGGGCTCGACGAACAGCCGAGGCGTAGACCGGGGGCCGCTGGCGAATGCGCCACAAGAAGAGCAGACGGGATTGATACGGTCGCGCGAGTCCTCTATCTGGACCCGGTTGCACCGCGAGCAAACTCGATAAGCGCGCACTCGAAGCTCCCTGTTCCGCAGATCCAATCCCCGGCTCGTAAGCAGGTAGCCGTCCGCCACTATCTCGGATCCAGGCGCATATTCCGCGATGCCGTACTCGGCATCGCGTTCGAGGCGCATACGACCAGCGACCTTATCCTGGCGGACCAAGAGTTTGACGACGCTCTGCGGAAACGCGTAGCTGGGCAGCCAATGCGCTGAAGACAGATAGTCAATCAATCTTGTAGCGCGCAATTCATCCGCAAGGCGGCGTACCGAGTCCTGTTTCCACACTGCGTTGCGCCGTGCAGGCCCTTGCGAATTTCGGATCATCTCCTCTAGTTCCGCCTCCTGGCGCTCAAAGCCTCCCACGTCGTCTTGCAGGTCGAGGAAAGTGGAGGCCATCTCTTCGAAGCTGGTCCGGAAAGCTTCCTCAACATCAAGCGGGCAGTTGCGATCGATGATTTGACGGACCGGCCGTGTCAACCGAGCGCGCGACCCGCCGACCCACTCCGTGAATCGCGCTCCTGCGGATTGGTTGACATCGGGCGCTAGAAAGAACTCCGCGACGTTTATCTGCTCCGTCGCGGAGGCCACCCGCGTATCCCGGAGGTATGCTCCTAGAAGGAACGAGTTGATATGCCGCTGCGTCAGTCGAGGATTTGCCAAGTTGATTCGCGGTACGGGCACGACGCCGCTGACAATGGACTGTGGATCATGGTAGTGGGTCTGGTCGTGTGGAAATGATCTCGCGTAGGACACAGCGTAAGCCGCGCCTTCCTTTCGCCGACCGGCACGGCCAGCGCGTTGGATGTAGTTCGCACCTGTGGGTGGCACGTTACGCAAAAACACTGACTTGAGCTGGCCTACGTCAATACCCAGTTCGAAGGTGGTCGAACTCGAGAGAACATTGATGCGCCGGTCCATGAACTTGCGCTGGTAGTCGGCTCCGGCCTCGTTCGTCAATTGCGCAGTGTGTTCCTTAACTTCAAGCGGCAGAGCATCTGTCCTTGTGTAACGGTGATACCAATGGTGATGCTGCCACAGCCTTTCGATTTCAGCCCGCGTGAAGCGAGTAAGTGCGCCGCCACAACCCGGACGCAAACACGCATCTCGCACGGGAAAAATGGTCGGAGCACCGCACCGTCGGCAGAAATGCCACGTTTCGTCCTGACGAACCGTGAGATGCCCGTATGGAACGCGGTATTCGTTCGGGTCTTCGGCGCTCGGGTGCATGACCTCGAAGTCGCGGAAGGCATCCCAGATAGCCTCTAGAATGCCCGCGATTTCTATGTTATCTCGGAATTTGTCCTTGCCAAGTAGTTGTGCGACTACTTCAGCCTGCTGACTCCTGCGAACCACGCGATCACGTTGCGCTTGAGCCTTGTATGAGTTCCACCGATATCGCTGGCGGCCGCTGATGGTGTCGTTGGACTCGCGGTGAAACGCCACGGTTTTGGGGCCCTGTCGCATCAAATGGGCTAATGTGATGCCGTCCGGAAGCACGATGGCCTTTCGCCGCAGGAAGATCTGAACGAGGTTTTGCAGAGCCGCAAAACCCCACTCCTCCCCGTCTCGGAATACCGTCGGGAGGCGGCGCGGCAGTTCGTGCCTTTGCTCGCCATTCCAATCGTAGTTGCACGACGCAATCGCAAGCCCTGGGATAGTGTTCCTGGCCAGTGGCGAAGACGTAAAATGGTGGACCAATGCCAGCAGGCTTTCACGTCTTAGGGCTTGCCTGTCCTCGCCCCGGAGTCGGCTGCCGCTCTTGATTTCCGAGGTGAACTCCCCATCGTCCTCGCTCGTGCGGCGGATGATGACGTAGGGCTGCTCCTCAGCGCGCTTCAAGAATCGGCGCGCAATGTCGTCGAACGACGCGCCACTTCCGCCGCTTGCGCCGATTTCTTCGGAAATAGCGTCTACCAAGGGCCGCATGTACTGAGTTTCGGCTGTGGTTCTCGCCAGATAGGGCGCGAAGTACGCAGCTCGCTGCCGGCTATCCGAGAACGCCAGCATACGACGGCCGTTGGCGGGTCGCTGGGCCTCCTCCTTCGGAAGAGCGCGAATCATCGCCTCGGCGAGCACCGCAGTTGCCGCGTCTTCGCCAGTGCCAAAATCGCGCAGGACGCTCGCGAAGCCCGCGCGCTCGCCCCTGCAAACTGGGCACCTCTTCAGCGCACCATCGGCGTCCGCGTCCGGAACTACCCAAAGCCCAACGTGGTCGGGGCGGTCACAACATGTGGAGGCTAGGTCCGCGCCTGCCGCCATCGAACGGCAGTTCAAACACAGGCGTGTTTCCTTGAAGCCCTGGTCGTCGGCTGCGTCTTCGAAATCGAGGTTGTTCCAGGTCAGGATGTACGTGGCAGTAGCTACAGTTGGCGCTGTGGATTGCCATCGCCCGGCACCATCCGTGTGGATCCGAAGGAAAGGGGACCCGCAGTGAACGCAAGTAAGCAGAGGTATTCCATGAGAGCCGCATTCTGGGCAGTGCTCGACATCCTCCAGCACCAGGTGACCCCAGTTCGTCCCCGGGTGCGTTGATCGGCCAGAACACTTCGTGGATACGCATACTGTGCCACCGCGAAGGCCGCGAAAAAACAAATGATAACGTGCCGGCAACAGAGGAGCGGTCTCCGGACCGGACGTTGCGCGCGCTCCCAAAGCTACTAGCCACTCGGCGGCGCGCACCGCGGAATCGGATTCATCTCCCCAGAGCTCCCACGCTGCCTCCTTGAGCGTCACCGGACGCTCGGAAGCCAATACATGCAGGGCTGCGAGATCAGCGTTCCTGTCGAGCCAGGCGGCGAGGAGCCGGGCGGAATCGGGATATTCCAGAACTGCCGGCGGGCAGTCTAGCCCCGATGAACGGACCAGTTCACGAAGCCGGCCAACATCATCAAGCGCGGCAAGCCAGCGATTGAGTGCGGTATCATCGGGCACAAGCTTGGCGTAAGCCGACAATGATCTTCGCGGCTGTAGAGACTGCTGGAATGGGCTCGACGGATCTCCGAGGACAACGTCTTCCGTATCGAATGGCTTTCCAGTTAGCTTGCGTCCGAAGTCGGCGATGGCTGCCCGATCCTTCCCGAGAGTGGCGCTCGTAAGGATGAATTGAAGCCGGCATTCCGGAAACGCCTGTTGAAGCCGCCTCATCAGGAGCCCGACCTCGATCCCCTGGGCGCCGGAGTACGTATGGGCCTCATCGAGAATAACGTACTGGAGCCGTTGCTGCGTAAAGACCTCGCTGTCGCGAGGGCGGAGCAGCAGGTATTCGAGCATAGCGAAGTTGGTCAGCAAGATTTGCGGCGGGCAGACACGAATTTCCTCGCGCGTGTAGCACTCGTTTGGAACAAGAATTGACCGCCGTTCTTCTTCGCCGAGGCTATCCCGGTTCCATGGCGTGTCTCCGGTGTACCGCCCAAACGTCACGTCTGGGAGCGTTCGGAGCAGGCCGCGCATTCGGCCGAGTTGATCGTTGGCCAACGCGTTCATCGGATAGACAACAATCGCGCGCACTCCTGGCCCCCGATTCCGCAGCGCATCGTCGAGCAACGGAAGGAGAAAGCACTCGGTCTTGCCGCTCCCCGTGCCGGTCGCCACGATGACGTTGCGTCCATGTTGCACCAGATCAATGGCCTGGACCTGGTGAACATAAAGGCTACGGTTAATGTCAAAGGCTACCGGATTCAGTCGCCGTAGCAAGGGATGCAGAGACGGGCGCGTAGTTCGTCCGATCAATTCAGCCACGGTCTGGGCGTGAGGGTAGGCGGGAATGACACTGAGCAAGGGCGGTCGAGTGAATACGTCGCTTTCTCCCAGAGCCGCCCAGAACGCGTCGCGTAGTGCGCGCTCGCTGTCAGGTAGAAAGTTGAGCGTGAACAAGTAACGCCGGAATGTCTCAGCGAGCGTTCCGTGAAATTCGCGTAGGTTGACTTCAGGCATGGTCATCCAAGTATCTTTGGAGTGCTGCGTTCACAATTCTGGAGAACGCAGGAATCCCAAGGTGATGATAGAAGTAGTGCTGGGTCCTCGTAAGGCGGACGTGGACCTGAATCCACATAGGGCCAAGCAGCATTTCGGCGTCAGGCAGGGCTGCCAGCGCGCGCTGCACGAGCGTTGAGATGTCTTGGTAATATCGAAGGCCGAATCGATGAAGGATCTCCCGGTCTACATCGACCGTGGTTCCGAGAACCCGCGTCGCTTCGCAACGCCCGTGGGGAGAGCGAAACTCGACCTGCTCCAAGCCGTCTTTCATCACCGGGCCTTCATGAATCACACCGCACGCGCATGGCTCTGACCAAGCCAGCTCGGCGAACTGACGAGGTCGCAGCCTCAGTGTTCGGGCTGCGCTGAAGGGATCCAGTGTTGGGTAGAGGTGCTGCAACAGCATTTTCAATGCACTGCCGCCACGCACTCGCCTGACGAAGTCCGGATCAAACGGCTCCGTCAGCCGGCATACATTTGACCGTAGTCTCACATTCGGCTGCATCAAAACCCTTCGGGAAGTTGATAGCTAAACCGCAATTCACCGCTCTCCTTCGCAACCAGGTCGGCCAGACCCCGCCCCGACAACGCCTTGCTGCGGCCTTCGAGGCGGAATGTCTGGACGGAAGTAAGCTCGTGGCGAAGATGAATCTCCTCGTCCAAAAAGCCTTGCGCAGGCACCGTCATGGAAAGCTCCGGAATCCGCTCGCTTGTCTCCATTGAACAGCGGTTTATCAGGATATGCGCCTCGCGTGCGTCTTCGACAAGTTGCAGCGAAAGGGTGCCCGCCCGGCCTGGCCGGTCTCCAGGAACAGCGAGGTCGATGTGATCCCCGTCGCTGAGTTCTAGTCGGATGGATTCAGCTAGCTCAAATGCGCCGGGCCTGCTCTCCAGGATCGCGGCCCCTCTGGCCACGGCCCACTCAGGATCGGGCGCAAGCATGTAACGACCAGCGAACCGGGGATCGTTTCCCAACATTTCCCGAAGTAACCATAGTTGACTGCACCCGCCAGTCACCACAATCTCATCAATCGCGTCGTAGCGTTTGACGGCGTCCTTGATGGTGCGCCCCAAACGGTCGAGCGCCCTCTCCACAAACGGCTGAATTTCCCGAGCGCACTCGTCCCTCGTCAGAATGACCTGCTCGTGCCTCCCATCGTAGCCCTGAAGCGCGAAAAAGGCGTCGGCATTCCGTGCGAGATCGCATTTCGCTAGTTCACAGCGGTAACGCAGGTCGTCTTGCTGTTCGGCCGGAAGTTCTTCCAGTTGCTTCGCCAAGCCCCGTTGTTTCATGATGCGGCGGTTGACCATCGACGCAATTGCCCAGTCAATTCGATTGCCCGCTTCGGAGAGGCCGTCCGTGCGCAACTCGCGAATGCTGCGGCCGCGGATCTCCACCACGCTAATGTCGAGTGTCCCGCCACCCCAATCGAAAACAGCAACGAAGCTCCGGTCGCATACATCTCTCCAGGCATGGATGACAGCGGCGGTAGGCTCTTTTACAAAGGCCGTAACCTGGATGCCGGCCAAGCCTGCGGCCTCACGCAGAACACCGCGAGCAGCCGGGGACATCTTCACGGGTATGCTAAACGTGGCCTTCCGAATGCCGCCTTCGATGCCGCGGGCTCGTTCCGCATGACTAGAAAGTTCTTGAAGAATTATTGCGACTAGTTCGGCCACACTGAAACCCGGAATCGGGCTCTGGTCCGGCTTTTCTAGCAACAGCTTGATGGAATCGACCACACGATAACCTCCCAGGTCAGTGATCGCCATTCGCCGGTTCCAGATTTCGCGCCCGGCCTTTCTGTCGCGCGTAGCCGGATCTACAGCGATGATCGAGGGCATTGGACGTCCGAACCCATCGCCGATCCGGCTTCCGGTGTCGAACTCTACCGCGCAACTGTTCGTAGTGCCGAAGTCGATCCCGAAGTGGTCAGGCATCGTCGTTCTTTCAGCCCAGTCTGACGTGGATGTCCTTGCGTTCGAGTTCGCTGAGAATCTCGTACAGCCTCGTCAACAGCAAGGTGCATAGGTCAAGCGATGCCGGACTGTTGCGCGGAGGGAGGTTTCCGATGACTCGGCTTAGTGACTCTCCTAATGCGTTACGGAACTCGGCGAGCCGACCATTCGCGTTAACCTCCACGCGCTTGACCCACGCCGCACGATCAGCGGCGAACTCCTCCCGCTGCCGAGCTACCTCCCGTTCGTGCTCGGCTGCCCCCTGCTGCGCCTCTTCGAGTCGCTTTGCAGCGAGACGATCCCTTTCTCCGAGTTCGCGCACCTTTTGTGCCATGCGTTCGTGGGAATCCTCCAGATTGCGTTTTGCAGATTGGGCCTCCTCGACAACTCTGGCCCGCTCCGACCGCGCCTGGTCTAGCTGTAATCGCAGGTCAAGGCGCTCGCGTCGGAAAACCGCCAGTTCCCGCTCAGCGCGTTCGATCGTCGCAACTTGCCGCCGCAATCCAGCCAGCAGTTTCGCCAAGTCCGCGTCCAGATCGTCCGCGATTGCACTTTCTTCCGGTTTAACAGTCGCTGTGGAACCCGGTTGTTTTGGTGACGCCGACGGTTCCTCAACCCCAGTCGGCGGAGCCACCGGGACGGGTCCAACAGTCCCGCTGCCAGGATGTGCCCCGGCCTGACAGGGCTGGCCGAAGAGCTCCACGCACCATTCTCGCCGGTCTGGTGGGACCGAAGTCATTAGGCTCCGTTGATGCGACTCAGGGAGGCTGGAAATTAAGCCTCGAAGCTGACTGGCGACTTCGCGCCAGTCGGAGTCGAGCCTGTGCTCGGTTGCAGCCCTGACGCAGAAGCCAACCACCGCAAATCGCCCTGCCGCGGTGGCCTTTAGGCTCTCCGTCAGCGTGATGAGTTTGCTGACCACCTTCAAAACCTGCCATTCCGGCGATGCGGGCTGCAGCAGGCCGGCGAGCCTCTCCGGAGTGAGTATGTCCACCGCCAACCGGTCCCGCTGCTCGCGGTTGTCAACAGAAACACTCAGAAAAAGTCGCAGTGCATCAGCCGGAAACTTATCTATCAGCCTGGGGATCAAGGCTACGATCTGTGGGCCGGAGCGTCCGCTGCTGAGCGACGAAAGGGCATGTATGTGCGCTTCGCGACGCTGCTCGTCCATGGCCGCCCAGGCCGCCGCAACGCCGGCCCCAAGAACCGCCGGAGGGAGCGGGCGTAGTTCCTTCCTCATGTCATCGACATCGAGCTTGGAATCGGCAAAGAGGGTTGCGATTTCCTGAACCCAGGCTTCTTTTTCTGTAACGGTGGCCTTTTTCAGTACGTCGCGATTAGTCTCCCCAATCTTGGAGACCAAGGCCCTCAGGTTGCCCAGAGCCTGGACAGTCTTGGGGGACAGGTCGGTCGAATTCATCACTTCTCCTTCGCAAGAATCGGCAGCGGGCTGCGCTCAGCCTTCGCCTGATCGCGCAGCATCGCTGTGAGCTCAGAAACCGGTACATCCGTTTCAGGCGCGATGATAATACCTTGACACAGTTCGATAACCCGCGTGAGCACGTCGTTACGATCTTTGACACATGGAGTTCGCATCGCTTCGCCAAATCTGCGTTGGGCTTCTTCGTAACGCTGCATACCAGCAAGGTAACGCTGCCTACCAGCAAGCTCTGGCGGCTCTTTAGGCGACGGCGGCTGCGCGATCCGCCGCTTCAGATCCGCACGTAACGCCCCCAGAGCATCCCGCCATCTTGAAAGCGGCAGGGCTCGCACAGCGTCTTCGGGGTACGCGGAAACGAGCTCTGCAGGGTCGCTGGATTCGGCGCGCGCCCGGCAAGCCCAACGAATCGCTCCGCGTACACCCTCCGTGGCGTGTTGTTCAAAGGCATCGGGCGGCTTGTTCAGTTCCGTCCTATCGAATTCAGCAGCGCAGAGCGCCACATCACACAAGAAAAACCTTACAGGCGATTCTTCAAGGGCAGCGTCGAACGTAATCTGCGGTAGGACGCGTTCAGACAGCTCCCGCACCTGGTGAAGGGTCGATCCCAGGCGCGGCAACTGAAATACGGCCGACGGCCAGTCTGCCTCCCAAACCATCCTGTCGATCCGTGAGGCGGACGCAATGTACATGCGGGTCCCGAATACCCTATCGCGGCGGTCCTGCAGGGCGATTTCGCCCGCGGGCCATTCAAAGCTCGTGAGGGCGTCGAGGAACGCGGTTAGCCTGCATCGGCGGAAGCCACGGTCCGTCAATTCGCCAATTTCGCCCAAAAGAAACGTACCATCGCCGTAGTTGAGCAACAGACGGTAGACCTCTCCCGCTATCCCCTCAACAACAAATTCCGCCTGAGGGATGGGTTCCTCCAACCACAAAATACGTCCCTTTTCAATCTCAAGTGGGGCGTGCAAGGCAACCCGAGGCAGGTTTAGTTCGATCGGTATTCTGACCGTGCCGCGTCGGAGTTCGCCGTCAACCACTCGGCATTGCTCTGGCATGCGCCAACGGAAGTGGTCGATCCGCTCGGCGGCGACGTTCCAGCGCATATCCCAGCCTTCAGGGATGGCTGCACGCACCAACACTGTCTCATGTTCTGCTGCGCTCCGGTCGAGAGGTCGAATATCAAGGCCATCTGGAACAACCGTGAACGGCAGGGTCGTGACCACGTTTTCACGCGCAAATGACTTCCGCTCGATTCGAATCTCGCCCATACCTGGACCAAGCGGGGGTAGATCTTCGACGAATCCACCGGCCCTAACGCTCAACCCGTGTATTTCCTCGCCATGATAGAGTGTAATCGCGTAACGCTTGGCGGCCTCGACCGACCAGTTCTTAACGCGAACCGCAGCCACTCGGCCCGAGAACACATTGCGTCCGAGGGGAATGGGGCGGGGCAGCCCATCGAACGAAAGCTGTGGTGCGATCAAGGTGACTCGTGTCGACTGGAAGGCAAATGTCTCGAAAGTGGCGTTCGCCGGTATTCCAATGCGAAGAATCGTATAGTAGGCTGTCGCAAAGCCCTCGACCTCCAGACAACCACCTTCCTCAAGGACGATCTGCTGGGGCACGCGATCCGGTACCCTGGTGACAAGAAAGTACTCTCCTGGGTTGACATCGCCGCCAGATGACAGAAACGCGCCATCACTGACGCGGAAAATCGCCTCATCCGATTCGCCGGGGGCCCACCAGGGGGATACAGGAGACTCCTTCCAGTCCGGCTCCATTCGATATTTCATCGGCTCGACGCCGGGCGGCGCCATCGTAGTCGGCACGACGCCACGATCCGTTCGATATGCTCCTTTTTGCACACCGCGAGTGTCGAAACGCACAACCAGCCGGCGGCTCGGCTCATCGAGCGCCAAAAACGGGAGTCGAACATTGCTGCTCTTGCCCGCGTCCTGCTGGAGGTGTCGTGGTGCCACGGCAAGTGCCCGCTTCAGGTCTAGAATGAGCGCTCGCTGATGTTCGGGAAGCTCACTTAGAGCGGTCTCCGAGATTGCGCCCCGCCGTAGCCGCCAAACGCGATCACAAAGCCACGCAACGAAGCGGTACCCTGCTTCGCTCTCCAGAAATCGTCGAGCGACCGTCGAGGTTACGTGGGGGAGGATTTCTCCAAAGCGAGCCCGGGTCAGGATGGGACTCTCTTCGAGCAATCTCGCAACGAGTTCTATGACTCCTGCGCGTGCCGGGCCAGGGATGCCAGCGTGCCGATATACGCAGCCCACGTACGACCAGGCAACGCCGGCTTCAGGCAGATCGACACCAAGATCCTGGCCCTCGATCCAGGATCGAATGAGCGGTCCATAGTAGTACTGCCAGGCGGTCCCGGCGCGATCTCGGCCTAACCGACGCTCCACGAGCGCGACAAAGCTCGTGTCCTGAGCGTCAGCACGGGCGGCGGCATGAACAGAAGCCAATGTGAGGCATCCGCTCCATTTTCGTGGAAAATCCGTAGGTCTGAGCCGAGACATCGCCCTGAAAAGGCGATCCAGGTCCGCGTCAGGGACATCAAGTTCGATTAGGAAGTGCGGCTGCTGCTGTCTGATCCGCGAAGAAACCTCGCAAGCATACAAATCAAGCCACTTTTCAGGCCCCAACGTCTTCGCGGACAAAAGCATACGTTTCGTTAATTGCTAATCAGATCCCAAAAAACACGACTTTATTAGACCACCAATGTTCGCAGCACACCAGGGTGTCCCATGTCATACTCGGGTCATTCGTGCTCGAAGCCATCACTCCCTCGGGGCCGTTGCCGTCCTCGATCCAGAACAACGGCGCGGAGGTCGGCACCCGACGCGCGTTGAACCTAGCCCACGGCGCGAACATCGGCCCGACTCTTACTCCGGCCCCCGCTCTACATCGTCGGCCAATCGGACCTTCACCACCAGTCGGGATGCGCCGCGCTCCGGGCGCCGGGCGGCGCGGGGGCCAGCCAGTCCATTCCTGCGTCGCCGCCGATGGGTGCGCCGGGCGGAGCGTCGGGGGCCGGCATCAGGCGCATGGGGTCGGCCGGACGTTCGAGGAAACGCTTGATGTCGGCGGCCAGCAGCGCGCGCTGCGCCTGTTCGGCTTCGGCCGGGGCGACCTCGCCCTTCAGCCGGGCCGCCAGCTTGGCCAGCTTGAACGAGGCGATGGCGCGGACCTGGCCGTTGGGCGCGCCCGTGGCCAGCCACATCATGCGATCCACCAGCACGCGCTCCGTGGCGCGGCGGATCTCGGCCTCGTAGGGCGACGCCACCGGGGCGTCGAAGACGGCCTTGGTCAGGCGGTCGATGACTTCTTCGAGGCCCGGCAGCGAGGGATCCACGGCGTGCTGCGCCACCATGCGCGCGGCACGGTCAAGCTCCAGCACAAAGCCGATGGTCACATCCGCGGCCACCATCGCCGGGCTGAGCGGATCGAATCCCTCGCCGGTGGTGCGCGGAAACAGCTCGCGGTGGCGGGCGAAGCCCGGAGGTCGCGGCGGGATGGCGTCGAGAACCTGCCGGGGCACGGTCAACTCAGAGGGCTTCAAAGTGGCGGCCAGTGCGTCCAGCGCTTTGCGCTGAAGGGCGGCGGACTCCCATTTCACCGGCGCGCGCCCGTCGCCACGCATGCCATAGATGTAATCCTGACCGGCGACCATGGAGGCGGCGGATTCCACCGAGTAGCGGTGATACATGAAGATGGGCACCAGCGGCTCTTCAATGGTGGCCATGGGCGCGCCGGTGCGGATGGTGTGCTCGCCGAGGCGGTTGAGAGCGGCGCGGCGAATCTTCATGATGCGGTTGAGCTCGGCGGCCTGGTCCACGCCGTTGGACCACTGATCGACCTTGGGATGGATATCGGTATCCTGGTTGGTCATGTAGCGCAAATCCAGCGCCCAGGCGTCGTCGAGGATTTTGGCCAGCGCCGCGGGGTCCTCGCCGTGCGGAAACTGGCGGTAGCCGTAATCGATGGCGACCTTGTCCCAATCGCCGATGCGGGCAGGGTAGGCGTCGGACAAGTCAATGGTGCCATCGTCGCGCAGCTTCTCCATGGGATGCGGGTAGTCCATCACCGAGATGAATCCGCGGGTGCTGTCATAGTAGTTGTGGCCCAGGCCGAGGGTGTGGCCGACTTCGTGCGCGGCGAGCTGCCGGATGCGCGCGAGGGCGGCTTGGTACAGCACATCGGGCTTCTCGTTGCCGGTGGTGTAGGGCGAGAGCAGACCTTCGAAGATGAGGTAATCCTGGCGGTCGCGAAGCGAACCGAGGGTGACGGTGGCCTTGATGATCTCGCCGGTGCGCGGATCGGCCACGGTGCCGCCGGAGCTCCAGCCGCGCGTGGAACGGTGCACCCAGTTGATCACGTTGTAGCGGATGTCCATGGGATCGGCGCCCTCGGGCAGCACTGCCACCTGAAAAGCATTGCGGAAACCGGCGGCTTCGAAGGCCTGGTTCCACCAGCTTGCGCCCTCGATGAGGGCTTTCCTGACGTCTTCGGGCGCGCCCGGGTCCACCCAGTACTGGATGGGCTTGACGGGATCGCTAATGGCCGCGCCGGGGTCCTTTTTTTCCAGGCGATGACGGTGAATGTATCGCTCGACCATAGGTTCGCCGATGGGGACGCTGTAGTCCACGAAACTGAGGCCGCCGTAGCCGGCGCGCGGGTCGTCGAGGCGCGGCTGGAAGTTGTTGTCGGGCAGCTCGACCAGCGAATAGTGCTCGCGCAGAGTCACGGCCTCGGCCGTGGGCGTGACGCTGGCGACGGTTCCCGAGAACAAACCGCCTCCGAAACCGCCGCCTCCGCGCCCGCCACGGCCGGCTGTGGCAGCGCCGGGGGTGGGGACCTGGATGGCCGGCGGTCCTTGGGCCGGCCCGGCGCCGAAACCCCCACCGCGCCCGCCGGCGGTCTCGTTAGTGAAGGTCAGCGTCACCTCGACTTCGGTGTTCTTGGGGAACGCCTTGGTGCGCGGCAGGTAGAAGGCGCTGCGTGTCCGATCGACGCGGTAGACACTGGCGCCGGAGGACAATTGGTTGCCGGCGCCGTGACCGTCGCGGAGCAGAAAATCGGTGGCATCCACCAGCACACGGCCGTTGCTCTCAGCCGCCACGGTGAAGCCCCACAGCACCGAGCGGGCGAAGGAGTCCTCAACGGAGCGGCGCTCGGCGGGGTTGGCGCTGGAGGAACGGAACGACTGGTTGGACTGCACCAGCAGCACCTTGGGCCCGACGCGCTGGAACGAGACGATTCTTCCGTTGCCTTCCTGGCCGCGATCGAGGCCGATGTCGTTCGACCCCAGGCCGGCGGCGAGACCGGTGGTATAGAGGAAGTCCGTGTCGAATCGCGGGATCTCCAGCCACAGGCTGCCGGTTCGCTCGTCCCAATAAAGCGGGAAGTAGCCATCCAGCTTCGACATGCCGCTGGTGCGTTCGTCAATGGCCGGCGTGCGTCCGGCTGGAGCGGCGGCGCCGGCGGGCCGCTGTTGTCCGGCTGCCGCAAGGGTGAAAGAAAGAGCAAGCGCAAAGGCGATAGAAGATCGTGACATCCCGAGAATCCTCAGGGCCTATTGTATAGCCCTGAGGGTCGGGACGCTTGCTTTTGGCGGTTGGAGGCGAAGCCTCGTCAGAACCTCACGCGCAGCGACAACTGAATGTTGCGCGTGTCGTTCACCTGGTTCAGAGTCACCACGCCGGCCGAGGTCGAGGTCAGACTCGTGCTCGGACCGTTGAATTGCGGTGAATTGGTGG
>Ga0326728_10016698_pt1 | contig 14897 bp, 14 predicted proteins | sample MB3enrmetagenome_FD_207602 | JGI IMG/M metagenome (GOLD analysis project Ga0326728, IMG submission 207602) | Lab enriched peat soil microbial communities from McLean, Ithaca, NY, United States - MB31MN | ecosystem: Environmental > Terrestrial > Soil > Wetlands > Peat | place: USA: New York...
CGTTCAATGCCCCCGTGACATACGCAAACGAGCAGGATGAGGTAGATCGGGCCGTGGCGACAATCCAGGCATTCCGGGACATGCCCGAAAAATCCATCCCCCCGCAGGTGCTAAAGCACGCCAAGGGAGTGGCTATCATGACGGTCTACAAGGCGGGCTTCGTGGTCAGCGGGCGCGGCGGCTCAGGTGTGGTAGTAGCGCGAACAGGCAAAGGCTGGAGCGGGCCCTCTTCAATTGGGACTGGTGGAGCGGGATTCGGCTTTCAGATCGGAGCATCGGAAACCGAGTTCATTTTCATTCTCAATACTCGTGAGGCCGTGGAGGCATTCGCTCATGGAGGAAACGTGCAATTCGGAGGCGGTATAAGCGTAGCTGCCGGTCCCGTGGGTCGCACTGCCGAGGGGGATATAACACCTGTTGCCGCAGTCTATGCCTATAGCCGCAGCCAGGGCCTTTTCGCCGGCGTATCTCTCGAGGGTACCGTCATTGTGGCGAACAACGAGGCAAACGCAGAATATTACGGACGGTCGGTCACACCGGGACAGATCCTATCCGGGAAGGTCAAAGTGCCGGCGGGGGCGAGGAAGCTTCAAAAGGCACTGGCGAGGTACTAACAACCCATGTTATCGGTAGTCCGGGAACAATAAGTTAAGGAATAGGCTTTCACCAACAATGAGTTTGGCCGGCCCTGATGATAGAAATCCCCCTTGCCCTTTTTCAAAAGGCAAGGGGGGATATTCAGGGTCAATTGCGTTCAAAGAAGGGGCCACTCGATGAGTCGTGCAATGAAAAATTTGAGCACCGGCCCGCTGATGAGACCTCTTTTTTTATTACTGGCCTTGCTCTGTCCGATCACTTTCTCCGGCTGCGCATCCCTGCCGAATGTACAGGAAATGATGGGCCATGAACTCTCAAGCTCCGATCAACCGACAAAGATCATGGGGCACAAAGGAGAGCTCTCTGCGAAAACAAGCAAAGCCATGATCAAACGGCTTGAAGGGCAGGTCGAGGCAACCAAACTTCTGGAGCAGCAGGTTCAGTTGATGCAGTCCGTCAGTGGGAGTCTTTTAGTGGCCGGGAACAAGGTCGCCCTGCTCATTGACGGGAAGGCTACCTACGCAGCGATGTTCGAGGCCATTCAAAACGCTAAAGATCACATCAATTTTGAAACCTTCATATTTGAAGATGATGAAGTCGGCAAACAATTTTCTGATCTACTCATCCGGAAAAGTGCCGAAGGCGTACAGGTGAACCTGATTTACGATAGTTTTGGATCCATGAACACACCGGTTAGCTTTTTTCAGCGCTTGCGCGATAGCGGAGTCCTTGTGCTCGAATTCAATCCCGTTAATCCATGGAAGGTACTCGTGGGGAAAAAATGGGCGTTGCGCCATCGAGACCATCGTAAGATTCTTGTCGTTGACGGCGCCATTGCTTTCACCGGCGGAGTCAACGTCAGCGCTGTTTATTCCGGAAGCTCAGCCGGCCGGTATCGTAGGGAGAAGAAGGATGAACCCTGGCGTGATACACACGTTCGCATCGAGGGTCCGGCAGCTCTGCGGCTCCAATGGCTTTTCATGAAAACCTGGGAAAGGCAAAAGGGACCGGCGCTTCCCAACAGGGACTATTTCCCCTATGTGGAGCAAGCTGGAAACACGCTGGTCAGGGTGGTCGGCAGTTTACCGGGCGAAAGCAATCGACTCATATTCATGATGTACATATCAGCCATCACTCATGCGGAGAATTCGGTCTACTTAACAACTCCTTATTTTGTGCCTGACAAGCAAATGTTAAAAGCGCTCACCGATGCTGCAGCGCGCGGTGTTGATGTGAAGATCCTGCTTCCCGGTTACAGTGATTCCGCATTGGTTTTCTATGCCAGCCGGCATTACTATACCCGGTTGTTAAAAGCAGGCGTGCAATTGTTTGAGAGACGCGGAGGCATGCTGCATGCAAAGACGGCGGTTATCGATGATGTCTGGTCTACCGTCGGATCGAGCAACCTGGACAATGAAAGCTTCCTTACCAATGATGAGGCCAATGCCGTGATCCTCGGCCGGGACTTCGCCGATAGTATGCAGGCAATGTTTGAAAGAGATTTGGAAGAGTCTGATCAGATAAGTCCGGAGGAGTGGGAAAAACGGTCTTTCGGCAATCGCCTGAAGGAATGGCCTGCCCATCTGCTCAAAGACTTGCTATAAGGTAGTCACGCCATATGAAAAGCTGGTGGAGCGCTAAAATAGTTTCTGTTTTTCCCCGTACTCTATAAGTATTTGCCCAAGCCATTTTTCCACGGCGATATTCCCTTGTGCCGTCGATACCAGGTAAGGTTTGCCTGACTCAAGGCTCTTTGACGCGCAAAAATGGATGAAATCCTCAGGGGATTCTATTCGCGATTTGAAATATTCATACTTATTCCTGATATGGTCGGCGGCCTCCTGGCTCGAATATTCGGTTCCATTCCTGGTAAATGTTAAATGTGATTTCGCTACCTGATCTACCAAATATGCGATGACCTTCTCAGTGTTTTCCCGTTGGCTGCATGGTTCCCCTCCGTAGGCGATAAAACAAGAGAAGAGCAGAATACTTAAAGACCAAAAAATTATCTTCGGAGTCTTCATCGCGATAACTATAACCTTCCATCAATGCAGATGGTACACTTGAGTTGCCCTTATTATTGTACTTTATTTAACTTTGCTCTAATAACCATTCAATGCCTCGAAGTAAATAGCCTATAAGACTTATTAATGGACAACGAACTGAGCGCTGTAGCCTTCATCCTAATGTGTTACATGCAACATACGAATGATGCAACGCTTCCGTTGCATGCAACACTTCTTCGATTCAAGTTAACACTTTTTGATGGCTCTCGTCATACTGTAAGTGCCTGTATCTTTAAGCTAAAGCGTAAACGTAATGACTCTCTATCCGGCGGGCATAAAACTTGCTCAAAGATAATGCAGCATGGCTCGTTTGGCTCCTATCCCGCTTCTCTAATGTTATTCCACATTCGGTAAAGGACAACAGGTTCATTGAGGTGAGAGAAGCAACTGATGACATGTTTGTTGAGATGGCACAGTTTGCCTCAGTCTGCCAGGCCTAATGGGCTTAATGAGTGTCACTTTACAGATGTCAGTTCTAAACGCCGGACTTTCGGCAGAACGGAGAGATCGAAATGGGAACAATTCTGCTCATTTTACTAATTCTTCTACTCGTGGGCGCACTCCCGGCATGGCCGCATAGCCGGGCGTGGGGATATTATCCAAGCGGTGGCCTGGGACTGGTCCTTCTGATTGTGGTCGTGCTCCTTTTAATAGGCCGCATTTGACAGTAGTGATGGCATCCAAAGTAGTGCTGTGCACTCCTTTGCAAAGAGGCACGGTCCGGCAACCGTAAACACTAAACTTCTTCGAGAGAAAAGGGACAAGTCATGAACTGCCATCAACTCATAGGGAACTTGAAGCAGGTCAAGGGAACGGTAGGGGAGGGTGGGGGCAAGCTCACCGGCGACAATGTGGACGCCATTGCTGGAAAACGCGATATATCCCTCGACAAGATACAAGAAAGACACGGCATCACATGTGAACAGGCAGAAAGGAGTTCAAGGAGTGTATAGCTTCTTTGAATTAGTTGAGGCGTGCTCATCATTTTCCTCGTTCCAATGGATCATCCATAAAAGGAGATTATAGCAAATGCAATAGGGCGTTACCTAAAACCATCGTTGAATTATCCCATTGGTAGCGAAACTTACAACAATCCAAGAAAAAGGAATAAAATGATTAAGACGACTTATTCGACAATGCTACTCGTTATTGGTTTTCTGGCAGTGATGCTCATGTTGCCATCTGTGCGTCTCAACGCTGCGGTCATAGATAACCCAAACGATTCTCCAGCCTACTCGATATCTAACGTTAACCAGTCTGATATCAAAGGCTTGAACCAATCAGAGTCCCCTCTTCTGATGGCACAGACAACGCAGGAGAATCGTTCCTCCACGAGTTCTACGAATGCGGCGGCAGAGGTTCCTCAGGCCGGGGAGCATGGTTCCTCCGCGAGTTCCTCCAGTTCCATGAAAACCATCACGACAGAGGCGCCTCCGGCGGGGGATAACGGTTCTTCCGCCAGTTCCTCGAGTTCCATGAAAACCATCACCACAGAGGCGCCGCTGGCGGCGGCGGAGCATCATTGTGCCGGTCATTGTCGTGACCGCTATAATGAGAGTCTGGGCGAGTGTAATGAGCCGGGCCACCCGCACCACCACAGTTGCGAAAAATGGGCTCGGGAACGTGAAAATGAATGCCTCGACAAATGTAGCCGCGAATAACAGAGGTAGAGGTGTGAGGCGGGAGGATGCTGGTGGCAGCTTTCCCTGGCTCTTACGAATTCTTGCGGTAAAGAGATTGCTTGAATCGGACTGTCCGGGGCCTTTGGCCCCGGCGTTACGCCCGATTGATGACCAAGGAAGGAGAGAGCCATGAAAAGAGTGGTGTTATGCCTGCTCTTGTTTGCCGTTGTGATTGCATCGTGGGCTGTATTTGCCCGGGAACGAAGAACTCAGACAACTGCTGGGGCGCAGACGTCGGCGTCGATCGAAAGCCGGCCGGCAACGTCGAACCAGCAGGTGGTGGAGCTATACAACAAATGATGACAGAGCATGACCAGGAAATAAGAGCCGGTAATCCGGCAGAAAGGCAACAGCATGCAAAAGACTTTCAAACACGAAGATATAGAACAGATACTGGCTGAGGCCGATAAGCTCCTCAGGCAAATTAATCCCGAGATCATCAAAGACATGGATGAGAGGCGCCAAGCCCAACTTGAGGAACATGCTCAAAGATTGAAAAAACTCAAGTCTGAGGTTCATGACAAGATCGGGAAAGAAGGAACACAGGAGAGCGGTTCTTATGGCGAAGGAATGCACGAGGCGATTGAGGATATTGCTAAGGCTATGAAGGACCTGGCAAGCCATCTTTCCTGATTTCCGCCATGGGGAGCCCGCTGGATCTTGATCGTCGCTTCGGCAATCATCAAATAGCCCCCCACAGAGTGGACAGGTAAGACGCTGCTTACAAAGGCCGGAGCAATGTTTTCAGCATAAGCGGCTCCTGGTTCGTGGAGATGATCGTTGGAGCGGGAGAAGCCTGCATCCGGTTCCTTATACGTGGGGTAAATATCCCATTACCATTCCGCTCCTTCTCTCTCCCATGGCGGAGTTACAGACTGGGGTCCATGGGTACGAACCGAACACCGGGGGTGTCCGAAGCCGGCCATATCATCGCGAACGATGGCGGCCGGCACAACCCTGAGACCTAGGAGGCGTCTGATGACATTACCCGGCAAAGTTGTGTTCCTGTTTGACGTGGACAATACCCTGCTGGACAATGACCGGGTGATGGATGACCTCAGAAACCATCTTGAGCGCGAGTTCGGAGCTGAGAGTCGGGACCGTTACTTCGCTATCCTGGAAGAGTTGTACGCTGAGCTTGGCTATGCGGACTACCTTGGCGCCCTGCAGCGCTACCGGCTCGAGGACATGTGCGATCCGCGACTGCTGCTGATGTCTTCTCTTCTGGTGGATTATCCGTTTGCAAACCGCTTGTATCCAGGTGCGCTCGCCGCCCTTGCCCATGTTCGTCAGTGGGGAACAACAGTCATCCTGTCCGATGGAGACGTGGTCCTCCAGCCTCGGAAAATTCAAGGATCGGGACTCTGGGAAGCGGTCGAGGGCCGCGTGCTGATCTACATCCACAAAGAGCAGATGCTGGAAGATGTCGAGCGGCGCTACCCTGCGCGGCATTACGTCATGGTGGACGATAAGCTGCGCATTCTGACAGCAATGAAAAAGATCTGGGGAGGACGGTTAACTACCGTATGGCCCCGCCAGGGGCATTATGCCCTCGCCCCTGAAACCCTCGCTGCGTATCCGCCGGCCGACCTTACTGTTGAGTTCATCGGAGATCTGGTCAATTACGACCTGACCGCATTGCTCGGCGCCAATGCAGGTCGTCACACAGTGCTTCGGGTTTGAGCCTGAACACGCTGTTGCCACAGCCAGGGAACGAATCGCGCGCGTTACGCCTCAGTGAAGATTTTAATGTATGCGGTCAGTTCCAGCATTCGTCACGATCATTTCCGATACGAGGGCGTTTCACGTCACTCGTGTATTATTGAATTTTTTTGAAAGACAATGTTTTGGAGTCCGGAAAGGCGATGTGAATGACGTCACCTTCAATGGTACCCACAATGACTCCCCCTCCTTTGGCGTTAACTCGAAGCTCACCGGCCTTGACATACCATGAGAAAGGGACTTCTGCGACGCCCACTCTCCAGATGCCGTCTCCATTAGCTTTGACTTCCAGGACGGTTTCGGCCTGCTTCGGCGAGCCTTTTACCTCCGCCTTGTAGGTACCGATAAACTGCTCGTTTGATCCGCATGAAACCATGAGGATCAATAGCAGGCATAGTGGAAGCAGCCGCATACGATCATTAGATCTTAATTCCGTCGGCATTGCATTAGCCTATCGAGAAGCAGCAGGAGCAGCAATTCTGATTCTTGCCGGATCTGCCAGCCCTCCCCTGCGGAAGATGAAGAGTTGATCAAAATAATAGATCTGGATGGTGAAGATCAGCATAATGATATTTTCAGTGATTTTTTTCCAGCCAATGGGTTCACCAACCGTATCGAAGCACCCGCAAGTTATGGGCGCACCCCAGTACATATTGATCAGGATCATGATGTTGAACAGGATAATCATGGATCCAATGAGAATTGCGGAAGCTCTCGACAGGAACCCGATGACGAGGAATAGACCGCAGACAAACTCGAACCACGGCAAAATCACAGCCCCGAGATTGAGGAACCAGTAGGGCACGAGCCGGTAGTTCGCCGTTGCTTCGGCAAACTGAGCCGGGTATGGAATCTTGCTCGTACTCGCATATAGGAAAAAACAGCCCACGTATATCCTGAGCACAAAAGCCGTGTACTTACTCGTGACGATTCGTCTGAGATATGACCAAATCATTTCTTTTTACCTTCTCCTCCACCTGATATCCCATGCCCTCCCAAGCCGTTAATCCCCCCTCCAGAATCCTTACATTCCTGTAACCACGAAGAAGCAGTTTATCGGCAACCTCAAGATCATAGGGTTTACTGATCGTTTCACCGTACACGACGATCTTCTTTTCCTTGTCTTCTTCGGCGAAGGTCATCAGGTAAACAATGTCGAAGAGCCCCAGGGGGATGTTGACAGCTCCCCTGATATGGCGTTGTTGATAGAAGTTGGCCGGCATGGCATCCAAGATGAGCGTTTCACCGTGCTGAATCTCTTCCAAGGCGGCAGAAGGACTGACCGTAGGAATGGAGCTTCTGTCCGGAAATTCAGGGAAAAGAGGTATCCCGTTGGGATTGGTCGTGTTGAAAATCACCGCAAGAACAATACTGATTACGGTGACCAGAAAAAAATCAACCCAGGACATCCGGGAGGCTTTGTAGGCATTGCTGGCCTCCGTCTCAAGGCGTTCGTCGTCCCTGAGAAGCCAGCGCCTCATCTCTTTAACGAACATTTTGGAGATTTCAGGAAAGTCCCTCAATATACGGTCAAACTGACCTTTTGAGAGGATCATCAAGTGTGTCTCTTCCAAGGCCTCTATATCGGCGGACACCGGTTCGCCCGTGAGGAGCGCCATTTCGCCAAAAGTATCTCCCGGTCCCTGGATGGAAAGGTCAATCTCCACTCCTTTTTCATTTCTTCCAAAAATCCTCACGCTGCCGGAACTGATAATGTAGAGGCTATCTCCAGGATCGCCCTGTCTATGGATGATAGTATGTTGCGGCACTACCAGATCTTGAACCGCCAGGGCGATTGCATTCAATGCCTCTTTAGGCAAGACCCGGAAGACTGGGCTTCTCATCAGGATGTTCACTTTGTTATCGTTCTCGGTCATTGCATCTACGGCTTTTTGAGGTTTTCTCTCAGATCTTTCAGTAACCCGTCGAAATCCTCGATCACCCCGCTGTGGCTCCAAAGCACATTGCCACTGTGGGTTACCAGGACCATGGTCGGCGTTTCCTTCACTTCCACAGCTTGGGCAATGGCCATATTCTCGTCAGGGATCAATGGAAACGATACCTTGAAGGTCTTCTTGAAAGCATCTATTTGCGTTTTGTTGTTTCCGACGCATATCCCAATGATCTTCACGTCACTGGCCAAATCAGCGTCGTTCTGGATTACCTGGTAGAGCCTGTTGAGTACAGGTGCATTCGCTTGGCAGTGGGGGCATAAGGCACTCAGGATTTCGATAAGGACAAGTTTTGAACCTATCTGGGAGATGGTGTAAGGGGCCGTCGTTGTCAGGCCAAGATAACTCAGTGTCTGTTGCGCGTCCGGCGCCGGCAGGGTGAACCGGGGAAGCTGTGATCCTGCAAGAAACGGCTGGTCTTCAGAACCATAAACGGAGCAGCACGGTAAAATGAACAAGAGACAAGCCAGGAATTGAAGGCTCGTGAGAAAATGTTTCTTCATTGACATTCATCCTCGGAATCAAGTGAGTCCCGCCGGTTAAACTCTTGGCTGTTCTCCCTTGTCGAATGCGGGACGGCAGCGGGGAGCAGCATGAAAGGAGTGAACCAGGTTGCATAAACCATTGAGCAAATTGCATGCCCGACAGATTGAGAAGCGTCGAGGTTTCCCTTTTGTCAATGTGTATGGACACTTACGCAAGGATGAAACCCGTCGATGGTTGTGGACTTGAGTAGAAATAGTGTTGCATGCAACAGAAGTGTTGCCGTCAAATGCAAGGAAACGATTGAGCGATATCCTCTGATGTCTCGTAACCTTTTCTCAAGTATCCCTGGCCAGGCAATGTACGGGATACCGATTCTCACGCGATTCATGAAGCCCGGGGATATGACCGCCCTGGAACAAAGCAAAAGATGCCCCGTAGCCAGGCATAGATCGCGTGGCCATCTACCGGAAAATCAAGTGGTACAACCTCAATGAAAATACCCCCGATATTGAAGTGTTGCACGTGACACAGAAATCATGCAACGTTTCCGTTGCATGCAACACCGGTTTTTCTTGCCGGCTATAGACCAGAGCACTGTCCGCTCAGCCGTAAGCTAGCGGTATAACATAACAATATGGAATGAGATGCTATCATCCACATCTTCGGCACAGATATTGATAATTACAAACTGCGACGGATATCATCCTGCACTTTGCTCATCTGTTCACCACGTGTCCGGCAGGTGAGTGGCGGCGGTTGACGTTTCCAAAGAAAAAGCGAACACTGTCCCTGTTCCTTCCCGGAATAGAGAGACTCTCATTAAGAACGCATGTAAACGGACTTTTTAAACTGGGAGATACGTCGATAACAACTGAGACTCAGAGAGCTTAAAAAGGAGAAGGACATGGAGAGCCGAGGGATGGAAGAATACGAAATAATCAATCTGGAAGATCACCTGTCGTTGAGCGATATAAGGATAAAGATGCAAACAAGGCCGGGCTTTCTAACGATGCAAAAATGGCTTGTGATCTATAACTTGATAGTGCATCCAAGGCCTTTATCGCAAATAGCTATGCATACTGGTCTGTCTGAATCAACTGTTTATAGAATCGTTTCTGATTACAATAGGCTTGGGCCTGAGGCTTTCGATATAAACGGGACTGAAGCTTTTAATATGATTTCCTGGTGAGCGCATGGCCGGTACATTTCAAGAATTAATTGGATACAGCAATGCCTGGGAGGTGAGTGGCGGTTGACGTTCAAAAAACACGCGAATACTGCCGAGTCCACTCTACAATAAGGGGGCCTGTCACAAGGGTAATGTAATGAAAGCAAATATACTCGTAATGGATGATGAAGAAAGCATCAGGTTCAGCTTTCACAGATTCCTTGCAGCCGAAGGGCATAACGTGACCACTGCCAAAGGTTATAGGGAAGCCCTGGCGAGAATGGATGAAACAGAATTTGACCTGATACTCGCAGATATCTTTCTCGGGGATGGATGGGGGATAGATATTTTACAAGAGGTAATGCAGAGGAACCTGAAGACTCGCGTGATCATTATGACGGCATATCCCAGTACGGAAACAGCCCAAGATAGTTTTCGCATGCACGCCGTTTATTACCTCGTTAAACCGCTAAAACAGGCAGGGCTGCTTAGTTCCGTAAACATGGCACTACAGCAATAAGGCAAAGGAGCCGGTGCTACAAATAGTCCTGGATAATCGATGTCAAAGAACCAACTCGCAATACCTTGTTTTGCTAAGCCGACAAGAATAAGCCATTCCCTATGGAGTGAATTATCTCCAGTTATCGATGAAGCAACCCCAAGACACCTGTAATTATTAAATAGAACGCAACAACATAATTCAAGAGCCTGGGCATGATTAAAACTAACAGGCCGGCAATCAAAGATATAAGTGGCCCTGAAATAGCCGGGAGGTCATGAAAATTAAACGCCATTGCATGTGCCTTTCATTTGAATTAATTTTGATGGAATATAATTAAGTAAAATATAATTAGATATAATTTGTTGTCAATTCCTCGTTTCCAGCTCACGCGCCTTCACTTGGATGGCAAAGTTTTTAAAAATAGCGCAAACGATTCCTGAACAGCGGCTGGACAGGCTCAATGACGAACCTGGAAGGATGGAGACCCTCCATATTTGATCCCGGAGAGACGGGAGCGGGACTGGTTGCAGGGCCTTCGATGCTCTGCTTGAAGCAACGGGGAAGAATACGGCCACTGAAGGTTTTGCCTCCCGATGGGTGGTACGTTGCTCCGCATGGATGCCGGCCGATAGACGGGCTGGATAGTGTTACATCTGCGCTTTGGAGGTTGCAATACCCGCCATTATGATCCTCTGAGTTTCGAGACTGGAGACAGCCCCGGCAAATTCAACGGGAGGTGTTCGTCCTCAAATCCGGGCGAAGTATCCCGCGAGCAAGAGAACGCGTCTGCAGACTAACCTGTGCTGACCTGCCTATCATTCACCCGTCAAACAGCGAGGCACCCTGAAGACGTCTGGTCGAGTCAACCCATGCGAGGCAGCTTACCGAACCACCCAAATCCATTCCGGATACATTCCAGCTTACTGGCACTTGCACTTCTAGAATTAATGAATAAGGTAATTCATACGCCGTAAGTGATAGTTGTAGTTGTGACTATAAATAAATTCCCATCAATGATATTTGAAGAGTTAATCTCCTAACTGATGACCGAGAAGTCCTGGACTAAAATTTATTTGAAAACGGGTCAAGTCCCCCTGGGGGATCTGTATGACAGCTATATTTTTGAACTCTCGTTCACATAATTTTCAGTGACAGTCGGGTGAAATACCGTGGAGTTTCTCGAATGAAATTGCAACGGGAGCCAATCTTTGATAATGCAGTATTGTTTGGGAAAGCTGAATGCCGGTGACGACCTCTAATTTTTGTGCCATTGACCTTGGAGAGACTAGGGGCTGCCTTCGATGACCACAGGATCTTTCGACTAAAAACGGAGAAATGAGCAGCGGCATGAAAGACGATTTAAGCCATGGTGATCAGCGCAGCTCGGGTTCAACGATCTGCACGCGAGGACGGCAAAACCTGATCCACCTGCTGCGGGGAAGGGTCCAAGAGCATGGAGAGAAAACCGTCTACACCTATCTCAAGGATGGAGAATCACAAGAAACCAGACTGAGATATTGTGAACTGGAACAGAGGGCACTCGCCATTGCGGCATATCTCCAATCTCACCTCGCACCGGGAGAAAGAGTCCTTTTGCTCTATCCGCCGGGGACCGAGTTTCCCACGGCATTCTTCGGGTGCCTGTGCGCGGGCATGGTCGCCGTGCCAACCTATCCCCCACATTCCAACCAGTTCCTGGCAAGCCTCGTAGCAACGGTATCCGATGCAGGGCCAACCGTCGCGCTCACCACGGCTTCCACCCTGGAACAGTTCAGGCGCCAAATTGATCAGACTCCCGGGCTGATGGCTCTCAAATGGATACCAACCGACACCATTGCCGACGACCTGGCAAATGCCTGGCAAGAACCTCCCATTGGTGCTGATTCCCTCGCTGTCCTCCAATACACATCCGGTTCCACAGGAAGTCCCAAGGGCGTAATGGTCAGCCATGGAAACCTGCTCCATAATTCATCCGTCATCCACGCAGTCTTTGGGCATTCACCGAGTAACCGCGGCGTAATATGGCTTCCCCCCTACCACGACATGGGATTGATCGGTGGGATCATTCAGCCCGTTTACGCTGGCGGAGATGCGATCCTTATATCGCCTGTTCACTTCATACAAAAACCGCTACGCTGGCTCATGGCCATCTCGCGCTATAAGGCTACGACTAGTGGCGGGCCGAATTTTGGCTACGATCTTTGTGTTCGAAAGATCACACCGGAGCAGAAGTCAGGGCTTGATCTTAGCAGTTGGGAGGTTGCTTTCAACGGCGCCGAGCCTGTCAGGGCGGAAACGCTCCACCGCTTCGCTGCGGCTTTCGAATCCTGTGGCTTTCGGCAAAAAGCATATCTGCCCTGTTATGGTCTCGCGGAAACAACCCTTATCGCCTCCGGATGCAGCAAGAGTTCCGAACCGGCGTTCCTGCAGGCTGACGCACAGGCGTTGAAAGCCGGCCGTTTTGCCCTGGCGGCAGAAGATGGGGAGCACGACTTCAAGCTGGTAGGAAACGGGGGAGCGCCGCCGGACCATGAGATTATTATCGTCGACCCCGAGAGGCAAACTCGCTGTAAGAGTGATAGGATCGGAGAAATATGGATCTCAGGGCCAAGCGTTGCAAAAGGATATTGGAATCGGCCCGAAGATTCGGAGCAGACCTTCCATGCAAGGCTTGCCGATAACGGCGAAGGTCCCTTTCTGCGCACGGGAGACCTGGGGTTTATCCATGCCGGCCAGCTCTTTGTCACCGGCCGTCTGAAGGACCTCATCATCATACGGGGCCGCAATCACTATCCTCAAGACATCGAGAGGACCGTGGAGAGAAGCCATGAGGCCTTGCGGGCAGGCGGCGGGGCGGCGTTTGCCGTTGAAGTCGGGAATGAGGAACGGCTTGTAGTGGTGCAAGAGATCGAGCGAGAATACATCAGAAGACTTGACGCGGAGGCGGTGATCGGAGCCATTCGCCAAAGCGTATCACGAGAGCATGAAATCCAGGCCTACGCTGTTGTGCTCCTCAAGACATCCAGTCTTCCCAAGACGACAAGCGGAAAGGTCCAACGCCACCTTTGCCGGGAACATTTTATCCAGGGCAGCTTGAAGGTTGTTGCCGAGTGCGTGGGGTATCCCGAAGAAGTCGAGCCGGAGATACCCCTCCAGGCATTGGAAGAATGCCGGCCGGGCCACATGAGGGCGGAAACCTCGGCTGCAAGCCGTCTGAATGCCCGCACGCTCAAAGCCGGCGAATTGGAATCCGATGACATGGGAACGGAAGTCGCGTCTGATCCCACACGTGTCATTGAGTCTTACGTCGCAAAAAAGGTGGCGGATATCCTGAAGATCTCGTTATCCCGGGTTAATGTGCACCGTCCCTTGAATACGCTGGGCATGGATTCTTTGATGGCAGTGGAGCTGAAAACGACCATTGAAGAAGACATGGGAATCGAGTTTCCCGTCGAGGCGCTATTTTTGGGGGCCGGCATTTCAGATCTGACGGCGCATATTCTCTGGCAAAGGACGTCAGGAAGAGGGCTTGAAGCCGAAGACGGACCTTTGGGCAAGGTGCTGTCATCCAGCCGTCAGTCCGGAGAGCCGACGGAAAGAGTCTGTGCCCATAGAAATGCCCTTGAGATACAACCGGAGTGCCTGCCGTTTGAGGACTACCCCGAATACCTGAACCTTCAGCAGATCATGCTGGGAATGAAAGCGCGAGGCATCGACAACCCTTACTTCAGGGTGCTCGAAGGGGCCAATGGAGCCAATGCAGAAGGTCGAGAGCACATCACGTTCTCCAGGTACAATTACCTGGGTATGTCCGGAGATCCGGTCGTATCTCAAGCCGCCAAAGACGCGATCGACCGCTACGGTACGTCAGTTTCGGCAAGCCGTCTTGCTTCAGGCGAAAGACCACTGCATCGTGAGCTTGAAAAAGAAATTGCCGACTTCATTGGAACCGAGGACAGCCTTATCTTTGTGAGCGGGCATGCCACCAACGTGACCACTATTGGTCATCTTTTCGGCAAGCCCGACCTTATCGTTCATGATGCCCTGATCCACAACAGTGTTCTCCAGGGATGCCAACTCTCCCAGGCAACGCACCTTTCTTTTCCCCACAACAACTGGCAAGCCCTGGACATGATTCTCAGGGAGTCGCGGCCCCGTTTTCGACGGGCCCTCGTCGTTATCGAAGGCGTTTACAGTATGGATGGCGATATCCCGGAACTGCCCGAATTCATTAAGATCAAGAAGCAACACGGAGCCTTTCTAATGGTGGACGAGGCTCATTCCATCGGCGTACTGGGGAAAAGGGGCGGGGGTATTGGCGAGCACTTCGGAATCAATCCTGCCGATGTGGAACTTTGGATGGGCACATTGAGCAAATCCTTTGCCAGTTGCGGAGGCTATATCGCCGGATCGCGAGCCCTCATCGAATACCTGAAATACACTGTACCGGGCTTTGTCTACAGTGTGGGAATGCCTCCGCCGAATGTCGCAGCGGCGCTGGCCGCCATTCGATTGCTAAGGAATGAGCCCCAACGGGTGATGCGCCTCCATGAGCTCTCCGGGCTTTTTCTCATGCTCGCCCGGGAACGAGGCCTGAATACCGGCGCCAGCAACAGCGGTTCCCCTGTCATTCCAGTGATCGTAGGAGATTCCCTGAAGGCGATAAGACTCTCTCAAGCCCTGCTCCGGCAAGGGATCGATGCCCTGCCCATGGTCTATCCA
>Ga0326728_10016699_pt1 | contig 14896 bp, 11 predicted proteins | sample MB3enrmetagenome_FD_207602 | JGI IMG/M metagenome (GOLD analysis project Ga0326728, IMG submission 207602) | Lab enriched peat soil microbial communities from McLean, Ithaca, NY, United States - MB31MN | ecosystem: Environmental > Terrestrial > Soil > Wetlands > Peat | place: USA: New York...
ATCTTCGAGCAGGTGATCCAGTCGCGCTATCTGGGGACGAAGCGATTTTCGCTCGAAGGCCTCACCGCGCTGATTCCGTTCTTCGACGAGGTACTGCGCGTGAGCTATCTCACCGGTGTGAACAGGACGCTGATTGCGATGAGCCATCGCGGGCGGCTGAACGTGATGACCAACATCATTGGGCGCGCGCCCGCGGAGATCTTCGCCGAGTTCGAGGACGTGGACCCGCGCAGCGTGCTGGGCGGCGGCGACGTGAAGTACCACATTGGCGCAACCGGCGAGTGGCAGGCCGAGGATGGCGGCGCGATCGAGCTGCACCTGGCCTCCAACCCCAGCCACCTGGAGGCGGTCGATCCGGTGTTGCTGGGCCGTACGCGGGCGAGGCAGATGCGGCTGGGCGAGGAGGGCAGGCGGCGTGTGCTGCCGATCATGGTGCATGGCGATGCGGCCTTCGCCGGCCAGGGCATCGTCGCCGAGAGCCTGGTGCTGGGCTCGCTGCCCGGCTACGACGTCGGCGGGACGGTGCACGTCATCGTCAACAACATGCTTGGGTTCACCGCGCTGCCGCAGGAGTCGAACGCATCGCGCTTCGCCAGCGACCTGGCCAAACGCCTGCCCATCCCCATCTTCCATGTCAACGCCGAAGACCCCAACGCGGTAGTGCGCGTGGCTGGAATCGCGGCCAGCTTTCGCCATCGCTTTCACAGTGATGTGCTGGTGGACCTCATTGGCTATCGACGCCACGGCCACAGCGAGGTGGACGATCCCACGGTCACCCAGCCGCTGCGCTACGCGAAGATCAAGAGCCGTCCGCCCCTCTACCAGATCTACGCCGAGCAGATCGGCGTCGATCCCTCCGACGAGGTGAAGCAGGTGCAGGAGGAGTTCCTCGCCGGCCAGAAGACCGCGAGCCTGGCGCAGCGCAAGCCGCGTCTGTCGCAGATGCCGAGCTACTGGGACCCCTACAAGGGCGGCGTCTATCGGCCGGAGTACGAGCTGCCGACGGGCCTTGCGCCCGAGCGCGTGGCCGACCTGTGCCGGCGCATGACGCGCGCACCCGAGGGCTTCCACATCCATCCCAAGGTGCGGAAGCTCTACGAGCAGCGCGTGCAGATGGGCGCGGGCGAGCTGCCATTCGACTACGGGGCGGCCGAACTGCTTGCCTTCAGTTCCATGCTCGTCGACGGCACGCCCGTCCGCCTCAGCGGGCAGGACTCGCAGCGCGGGACATTCAACCAGCGCCACGCCGTGCTGGTGGACATCGAGACCGAAGAACGGTACTTTCCCCTACAACATCTCGGCGCGGAACAGGCCCGCTTCGAGGTCTACAACTCCATGCTCTCGGAGGCCGCGGTCCTCGGCTTCGAGTATGGCTACTCGCGCGACTACCCGGAGACGCTGGTGCTGTGGGAGGCGCAGTTCGGCGACTTCGCCAACGGCGCGCAGATTATCATCGACCAGTTCATCGTGGCGGCGGAGGCCAAGTGGAACCTGCTCTCCGGGCTGGTGATGCTGCTGCCGCACGGATACGAGGGCCAGGGGCCGGAGCACTCCAGCGCGCGCGTGGAACGCTACCTGCAGCTCGCTGCCGGCGACAACATCCAGATCTGTCAGCCATCCACCGCCGCGCAGTACTTCCACCTGCTGCGCCGCCAGGCGATGCGCGCGTGGCGCAAGCCGCTGGTGGTCTTCACGCCCAAGAGCATGTTGCGCAGCGCGGACGCGGCCTCGCCGCTCGCGGACTTTTCCGCGCCAAGCTTCCGCAATGTCATCCCCGACAGCTCGGTCATCGCGCCGCGCCGCCTGCTGGTCTGCTCCGGCAAGATCGGCCACACCCTTCGCGTGGAGCGCGAGCGGCGCAAGGACAGCTCGGTTGGAATCATCTTCCTCGAACAGCTCTACCCCTGGCCCGAAGACGAGATGCAGGCCGCGCTCGACCAGCATCCCGAGGCAGCCGAGATTGTGTGGGTGCAGGAGGAGCCCGCCAACATGGGCGCGCTCTCTTACGTGATGCCGGAACTGCGCCGGATGGCAGGAGGCCGCGCCGTGCTCAGCGTGAAGCGCAGCGCAAGCGCCAGCCCCGCCACCGGCTCAGCCAAGGCCCACGCGCTGGAAGAGAAAGCGCTTGTGGACCTAGCCTTCGGCGCTTAGCGGTTTCACTGTATCCCGTGAGTGCTACTGCGCGTCCTTCACCTGCTCCGTTACCCAGTCCGTCCAGATGGCCTCTTCGATGGGGCAGGCCAGCGGCGCGCCGTCCAGCGCGGCGGCGACGAAGTTCTCCACCGCCGGGAAGTGGACATTCGCGTGGGCGGGGAGTTGCTCCTCAGTCAACTTGCCATCGCTCGCCAGCAGGCGCAGTGTTGGCCCATTCAGCGGGTCGAGGCTGATCTCACCCTCGCTGCCGATGACGCGAAACTGGTCGCGCGTGATGCGTGAGTTCCAACGCACGTCGATGACCGCGTGAACGCCGCCCGCGTACTCGATGAGCGCGGTGGCCGAGTCCTCCACCGCCAGCTCATGCAGCGCGTTGGAGAGCAGGCCGGTGGCGCGCAGCGGACGGCCAAACAAAAAATTGCATGCGTCGATGCGGTGCGAGCCGACGTCGTAGAGCGGCCCTCCGCCGGCCAGCGCGGGGTCCTGCAGCCAGGCGCGGTCGGGGCTCTCCAGCCAGCCGTGGTAGTTTGCCTCCGCCAGCACCGGCCGGCCGATCGCGCCCTCGGCAATCAACGCCTTCGCGCGGATGAGCTTGGGATAGAGCCGCCGGTAGTAGGCGACGCCGAGCAGGCGTCCCGTCTGGCGCGCGATCGCGGCCATGGATTCGGCCTGGACGAAATCCAGCGCGACGGGCTTCTCGCAGAGCACGTGCTTGCCGGCGCACAGGCTTGCTATGCTGTGCCCGGCATGCAGCGCGACGGGCGAGGCAACATAAACCGCGTCGATTGCAGGATCGCTGAGCGCCTCGCCAAGGCTGGTATAAACAAGCGCGCCGGGATACGCCTCGGCCTTGCGCGGATCGCGGGTGAGCAAGGCATACAGACGGCTGCGCGGCTCCGCCAGCACCGCCGGCAACACGCGCTTGCGGGTAATGTCTCCAATTCCAACGACCATCCAGTTGAGCATTTTAGAAGTAGATCACATCGAGGAACCGCTCTGCGAGAGCATATGGATCGGAAGGGCATGCGTACGTAGCCTGTCCTGAGTGAAGTCGAGGGATGCCAAATATCGTTCTTCTTGATCTGGCGCGGCCATGATTGCAAAGCAATCATGGCCGCGCCAACACAGGTGTAATGTGGAAAGAAAGTGAATCAGGAGGTGCCGATGCCGGCCGATCCAAATCGAGTGACAGCCAACCTGAAAGAGCTTGCCGCCCTCACCAGCGACGCCAACGGAGCGCAGCGGGTCGCCTTCACGCCGGCGTGGCAGCGGGCGCGCGAGTGGTTCGCAGGCAAGCTGGCCGAGCTGCCAGTCACGCAACATCGAGACGCCGCGGGCAACGTGTGGGTCACGCTGCCCGGAGCGTCACCCAGGTCGCTCGTCCTCGGCAGTCATCTCGATTCTGTCCCCAATGGCGGCTGGCTGGACGGCGCGCTCGGCGTGGTCACCGGGCTGGAGGTCCTCTGCGGCATCGCGCGAGAGTTCGATGGCCGCCCACCCTTCACCATCCGCGTAGTCGACTGGGCCGACGAGGAGGGCGCGCGCTTTGGCCGCAGCCTCTTCGGCTCCTCCGCATTCGCCGGTACGCACAGCATCGCCGCAGACCGTGTGCGCACCGATCGCGACGGCGTCACGCTGGAATCCGCGCTGGCTGAGTGCGGCATCGAGATCGACCGCATCGGCGACGCCGCGCGCGAGCGGGAGAACATCGCGGCGTACCTCGAACTGCACATCGAGCAAGGCCCTGTCCTCGAACGCCTCGGTCTGCCGCTGGGCGCAGTCCTCGGCACCAAGGGAGTTGAGCGCCACGCCATCACCTTCCACGGCCAGACGGCGCACTCCGGCTCGACGCCCATGGCCGACCGGCGCGACGCACTGGCTGCCGCAGCTCGTCTTGCACTGGAGATTCGCACCATCGCCACGCGCCACACCGACGCTGTCTGCACCCTGGGATCCGTGAAGACCTTCCCTGGAATCGTCACCGCGGTCGTCGGCCGCTGCGAAGCCACGCTCGACCAGCGTGACCTGGACCCCGCAATCCTCGCCACCCTGCTCCGCGAGGCACAGGATGCCAGCCTGCTCTTCGCGGAAGAGGAACGCTGCACCGTCGAGTGGTCGAAGATTCTGAGCATCGAGCCGGTCCCATTCCACGCGGAGTTGATCGATCTGTGCCGCGAGGCCATCGCAGAGACGCTGGGCGCGCCCGCCCACAGCCTTCCCTCCGGCCCGCTGCACGACGCCGCCGAGGTTGCGCGCGGGGGCATCCCCACGGTAATGATGTTCGTGCAGTCGCTGGGCGGCATCAGCCACAACAAGATCGAAGACACGCGCGAGGAGCACCTGCGCCTGGCGGTTGCAGCCTTCGACCGCCTCGCCGCCAAGACGCTGCACTGGATGGAGTCGAAGTAACCCGCCCGGCTACCGGCCATAGCGGAACCAGAGTAGGTATACCCAGGGGAGCAATCCCTCTGAGTTGCTTTTTCCTCAAGAAAAAGCAACCGTCTATGCTCTTCGCTTGGGCACTCTTACTCTGGTTCCGCTCCAACGCGGCCCATCCACTGCAACACCGGCCCCCAGTACGCCTCCGTCGGCCTCAGGTATAACTCGTTGTGCGTCAGCCCGTGAACTACGACCAGCTCGCACCCTCCACCGCACGCATGCGCGATCCGCCGCGCCATCTCTACCGGGAAGAGGCGGTCCCTGTCGCTATGCACCACCAACACCGGCATCTCCAGCGTTGGCGCAACCGCAATCGTCTTCCACACGTCGGGAAATCCCCGCGCCAGCCAGCGCGGAAGGCCCGTGGCGCAGACCGCATCGCGGAATGAGGTGTATGCCTCGCACAGGACCAGGCCCGCGGGGGGCGGCGCGAGCGCTCCAACGCCGCTGGCCGCGATGCCGCTGCCTAGCGAAAATCCCAGCACAAAGACATGCGCATCCGGCCCCACCCGCTGCCGCAGCTCCGCATACGCCGACCGCAGGTCCTCGTCGCAGTGCTCAGCGCGAATTGCCCCCGAACTCTTGCCGTATCCCGAGTAGTTGAAGAACATGGAGCCCACGCCGCGCTGGACGAGGAAGGCCTGCACAGCGTTCCAGTGCCCGCCGGTCTCGCCGATGCCGTGGCAGAGCAAAATGACAGGGGACCCTTCGTCCCCCGCAACCCATACTCCGGCCAGCCTGCGCCCGCCGCTGGGGAAGAAGAACTCCTCGCGCGAACCGGCCCTAGCCAGGCTGCGCACCCTCCCTAATAGCGCGTCATGCACCCTAATCGCGCGGCTAACCAGCGTAATCGCCACCGAAAAAAACTGCAAGCGCCAACCCTGCGCATCACGTTGCATGGCGCTCCGCCGTCTCGCACAGCTTCTCCACGCGCTTCTGGCGCGCCTCCGGCGTCTGGTAGTAGAAGACCGCAAGCAGCTCGCCGCGGCGCTGGGTGGGAGTCATGCGCGCCCATCCCGCACGCGCTTTTGGTCTCAGTTGAAACGCGGCCTCAATCACGGGCGGAAGATCGCGTTCCCCCTCCATCGTCGCCAGCAGACGCTCGGCCATCTGTTCGGTGCGCCGCATCCGCGTTGCTTCGTTCTTCGGCTCCATCACCCACTTGCCGATCTCGCGCCGCATGGACTCGGAGAGGGCGTCGAACCACTCGCGCAGGCCCGGCTCATCATCCAGCAGCACGGCCAGCTCGTCCGGCAGCTCCGCCTCGCGCGGATCGAGATCGGGTTCCAGACGGAACTCGGCCGCATCGCCCAGCCCCACCCCCGCGCCCGACTGCATCGCGCGGTTCACCAGCAGATGGAAGCCACCGCGCGCATCGGGAAACAGCGAAGTGCGAAACGCAAAGCCGTTAACCGTGCCGCAAACCCGCAGCCGCACCATCGGCTTGCCGGTCTCGGCCTGCAACTCCGCCAGAGTGAACGGCACGCGCGCAAGGTCCATCCCAGCGCCCGATTGCCCTTCTCCAGCACCGCCTGAAACCGTTTCGCGCGATCCGCCACAGACCCTCCTGAACGTCTCTATCGTACCCCGGCAACGTGACTCTGCGTGCACGCGCTAAACTCATACACATCGCCACCCACTCCAATCCGCGCATCTTCCTCTCCGCCGGCGAGGCCTCGGGCGACCACTATGGCGCGGGAATCATTGCCGAGCTGCGCGCTCGCCTGCCCGACGCAATCTTCACCGGCCTGGGCGGGGCAGAGATGGCCGCCGCCGGACAAGAGCGCATCGTGCGCGCCGAAGACGTGGCCCACATGGGGTTCACTGAGGTCGTTCGACACGCGCCCTACATCTACATGCAGTACCGCAAGCTGGTCGCGTCGATTGAACGCGAGCGGCCCGGCGTGGCAATTCTCATCGACTTCCCCGAGGTCAACTTCCGCCTCGCGCGCAAGCTCAAGCGCCTCGGCGTCCCCGTGCTCTGGTTCGTCAGCCCGCAACTGTGGGCGTGGAAGCGCGGACGCCTGCGCCTGGTGCAGCGATACGTCGACCGCATGATGGTGATCTTCCCCTTTGAGGCTGCATTCTACCGCGCGCGCGGTGTGGACGCCGAGTTCGTCGGCCATCCCCTGGCCACGCTCCCGCTGCCGACTATCTCCCGCGAGGAGTACGCCGCACAACACAGCCTTGATCCTGCGAAGCAATGGATTGCGTTGCTTCCCGGCAGCCGCCAGAAGGAGATCGAGGCGAATCTGCCGCAGATGATGCGGGTCGCAGCCAATCTCGACTTGGATGTGGAGATCAGTTGCCAATATCTGTTGCCGGTGGCATCGACCATCGACCTGGTGTGGATCCGGGGAGAGATTGCCGCCCACGAATCTGCTGTGGATGAGAAGCTGCCCGGCTTTGCGGTGCTGCCGCGAATCGTACTGGTCGATGACGCGCGTACGGCACTCTTCCACGCGCGCGCCTCGGTCGTGGCCAGCGGCACGGCGACGGTGCAGGCGCTCACCATCGGCAATCCGTTTGTGGTTGTCTACCGCGTCTCCGCGCTGACGTTCGCGCTGGCCAGGCGGATGGTCCGCTACCCCGCTGAGATTCCCGCCACGCCGGATGCCGATGGCAATCTGCCGGTAGCGATGGTCAACCTGATTGCGGGACGGCGCATTGTTCCCGAGCTGCTGAACCGTAGCTTCACCGCCGCCAACCTGGTCGCCACGCTGCGCCCGCTGCTGGACGAGACACCGGAACGTGCGCAGATGATAGCCGCGCTGGCTGAGGCCCGCGCCAAGCTCCTGCCCACCCCCGCCCAAACAGGGCAACCCGCCAACCCCATTCGCCGCGTCGCGGATGCCGTCATCGAGCTCCTGCGCGCGACCGCTCCCGCCGCACCCTGAGCCCCGCAACAAACGTCTAACCATCTGGGTCTCAACAAGAGACAGCCGCCCGGCTCCTTTGTCCAATCTGTAGAATCACCCGCGCGGCTTTCGATTACAGTTAAGGTTGAACGCGTCCTGAGGATTCACGAACGCATGTCTCTCCGAAACAGAACCCGCCGACGAATCCAGCCAGTCTTTATCTTCCGTGCCTTCGCCGCTGTCCTCACTCTCTGCGCTTTCTGCCTTCCCTGCTGGACGACTGCAAGTGCCGCGCCCGTGCGTCCACTGCTGAACATCACCGGCTACGTCATCAACGCCGACCTCGATCCCGCCACCGGCAAGCTCTCAGCCACGGCAGATGTCACATTCACCGCGCTGGAAGACCTGGTCACGGCGAGCTTTGAGCTGAACAACGGCCTCAACGTCACATCGCTCACCGACAGCACAGGCGCCGCGCTCGACTCCGAGCGGCTGACCCCCAGCTTCACCGTGCGCGTCACGCTGCCCACGCCGATCGCCAAAGGCTCCAGCAACACATTCCACTTCGCATACGCGGGCGTGCTCACCGGCTCCGACACCAGCCCGGTCGACGGGATCAAGCTCGCCGCCATCGCCGACCCCATAAGCATGTTGCTCTACCCGGGCCGCTGGTTTCCCATGACGGGGCTGTTTACCGACCGCTTCACCGCCGAGATGCACATCCGCGTGCCCGCCGAGTACACCGCCGTCGGCAGCGGGGTCGCGTCGAAGAAAACACTGCCCGATGGACGCAACGAGTTCACCTTCACCTGGTCGAAGCCGGGATTTCCGGGAACGATTGTTGCCGGCAAGTTCCTGCCGGCGATCACCGCGTCGGGCATCAGCAACATCCACGTCTATGTGACGGAGAAGCGAAAGGACGGCGCGCCGGACTTTGCCGCCCTCGCCGGGCGCGAATTCGAGTACATGACCAGCGTCTTCGGCCAGCCGGAGAGTGGCCGCATCAACATCGTCGAACTGCCGGAGGACGCCGTCTCCGCTGCATGGGCGCCGGAGATGGCATGTATCGCCGGCAACCGCATTGTGGACCGCACTGCAGCCTCGCAGCGGCTGCTCAGCAACACGCTGGCGCACCAGTGGTGGGGATCGGAGGTCTCGCCCGCCACGCTCAACGACGCATGGATCACCAACGGGATGAGCCGCTACGGCGAGCTGATGTACCTGGAGGATTCCGCCGGCAAGAACGCCTTGCAGACCGCCATCGGCGACGTCTCCGCCGGGGCACTGGCCTACGACACCGAGCCGCTGAGCACGCTGGGCCGGCTCGATCCATTCTCGCCCCAGTTCCAGTCCATGACGCTGGAGAAGGGAGCGATGGTCTTCCACATGCTCCGCTGGGAGATGGGCGACGACGCATTCCAGAGCTTCCTGCGCAACCTGCTCTCGCAATTTACCGACAAGGGCCTGCGCAGCTCCGATGTTGAGACGGTGGCCGAGGCGCAGCCGGTCGTTAGCGCAAACAACAATGGATCGCACCTGGAACTGACGCCCTTCTTCTCGCAGTGGGTCGACGGCACCGGCGCGCCCAACTTCACCGACAAGTACACCGTCTTTCGCCTAGGCAGCAACAAGGGCTTTCGCACCGTGGGATCGATCAGCGAGGACCTCGACCTCTTCCGCATGCCGGTGGAGCTGCGCATCGAGACCGACGGCAAGACGGAGGACCGTCGCATCGACGTGGCGGGCACCGACTCGCCCTACACCATCGAGACCTTTGGCCGCCCGCGGCGCATCACCATCGACCCGCAGAACTGGCTGCTGAAGAGCACGCCCGACCTGGCCATCCGCGTGGACGTGCTGCGCGGCCAGCAACTGGTGGCGCAGGGCGATCTCACCGGCGCCCTGGCCGAGTACCAGAAGGCGCTGGACGAAAATAAGTCCAGTTCGCTGGCCAACTACCGCGTCGCCGAGATCTTCTTCATGCAGCGCAACTACCAAGCCTCCGCCAACAGCTTCCGCGACGCCCTGCGAGGCGACGGCGACCCGCGCTGGACCGAGGTCTGGAGCCACATCCATCTGGGCTATATCTTCGACGTCACCGGCCAGAGGGAGCGCGCGGTCAACGAGTATCGCGTCGCCATCCAGACCAACGACAACACCCAGGGAGCGCTCAACGAGGCCCGCGCGCGCATGGCAACCCCCTACAAACGCGAGCGCGCAGACAATTAGCGGCAACGCCGCCGCAACGGTGCTTGCGCTATACTCAGCCCCTGATTATTTCATTCGGTCTTCCAAGGAGCCTTTCATGCTTAAGGGATTTCGCGACTTCATCCTGCGCGGCAACGTCGTCGATCTTGCGGTCGCTGTCATCATCGGCGCTGCCTTCGGCAAGATTATCACCGCATTCACCACCAACATCATCAGTCCACTCATCGGCGCCGTCGTAGGCAAGCCCGACTTCTCCTATCTTGTGCTGACCCTGCACGGCGGCAAGATCGGCTACGGAAGTTTTCTCACCGCCGTCATCGACTTCCTCATCCAGGCTTCGGTGGTCTACTTCCTTCTGGTTCTGCCGGTGAACTATCTTCTGGCCAAAATCAAGGGGCCCGTGGAGCCAACCACCAAGACCTGCGCTGAGTGCCTCTCCGAGATTCCCCTTCCGGCGCGCCGCTGCAAGTTCTGCGCGCAGCCGGTTGCCTAGCACAGCCGCGTCTCCTTGTGCCTACAACTTGCGCTGCATTTCGTAGTGCGCGCGTGCTATGTTCCTTTGCGGTTCCAGGGCGGATCATGGTCTCAGGAAGCGGCCCAGCCGTTCGCATCGGAGCAGCACGCAATGGTTCACATTCTGGTTCTTGCCTTGGTGTCTCTCCGAAGGTCCCCGGCGCATCGTCTGATCGGCCTGCGTTCGGACTTGGACGGAGAGGACACACTATGATTCGCCTGTCCCGCTTCCTGGAGTCCTGCATGGATCTGTGTAGTCTGCCATCGCCTCACCTCATTCCGCGCAGCGTGGCCGGTATGGCGTTCAACTTCAGCAAAGTCGAACTCCCTCGCCCAGCGGCACAGCACGATGCGGTCAGACCGGAGGAGAGCCCGGCGGAGCCGGCAGCCTCCGCGCGCGTCCAGACCCGCGACCCTGCTTAGGGACTCCCCAGTCTTCGCCTGTCCGCCAGGACAGAATCAACCCCCTAAAACGTGAGCGCGAGCAGCCTCTCCCATATCTTGGGATCGACGGGAACACCCAGGCGCAGGTTCTCCGCGCGCAGGTAGAGCGTTTGTTGGCCGGGGGTGCGCACGGGGCGCGCGGGATCGATGGGGACGGCCGCGCGGAGCGAGTCGAGAATGCCGTTGGCGATGCGGTCGAGCTCTGCCCGGGCGGCGAAGCTGGAGGGATCTATGGCCAAAAATATCTGGCTGAGGCCGGACTCGCGCGCGGGATCGCGTGGAAGCTGGTGCGTGGCGAGGCCGCCGGAGAGCATCGCCGCCAGCATATCGAGCGCCAGCGACAACCCCGACCCCTTCCAGTAGCCGATGGGCAGCGCGCGCTGCGTGGCTTCGATAGCTGCCGCGTCGTTGGTCAGATTGCCGGACGCGTCATATCCTCCGGGGACGGGCAACTGTTCGCCGCGCTCGGCGTAGGCGGAGATTGTCCCGTAGGAGAACTGGGAGACCGCCATGTCGAGGACAACGTGCGCTCCGTCCGGCCGCGGAATAGCCATGACCAGCGGGTTGTTGCCCAGCGTGGGCGAAATCGCACCCCAGGCAGGCATATTGGCCAGCGTATTGGTCCAGCAGATGGCAAAGACGCCCGACTCCGCGGCCAGCCATCCATAGCTTCCGCCGCGCATCCAGTGGTTGGTGTTGGCCAGTGCAACGCCGCCCAGGCCGTGCCGGCGGGCGAGTTCGATGGCGCGCTGCATGGCTGCGTAGGCATTCAGGTTGCCGGGACCGAGATGCCCGTCCCAGCGCTCCAGCGCGCCGGCTCCGGCCACGCGCGTGGGCTCGGCGGCGAGGTCGATGCTGCCGTTGGCGACCATCGCGGCAAAACGCGGGAAGCGGTTGATCCCGTGAGTGTAGACGCCGTCGCGCGTGGTCTCGGCGAAGAGCCGCGCGCAGAGCGCCGCACGTTCGCCCTTGAGGCCGAGGTGCAGCATCGCGCGGTGCAGCGCCTGGTCGAGATCGGCGTAGTGAACTCGGAGCATAACAGTGTCCAGAGAAGGAGTTTACCTAATTGTTCAAGGATGCCTCGTCGATCTCAGCTTCATCCTCGTCCTCCTCCACCTTGTCGCCTTCGCCCGGCGCCAGGAAGAGATTGGTCTCCAGGCCGTGCTGGCGGGTGTACAGGTCGAAGTAGCGCCCGCCCAGCCGGTAGAGCGACTCATGCGTTCCGCGTTCGACGATCAGGCCGTCCTCAATCACCAGGATCTGGTCGGCGCGGCGGATGGTCGACAGCCGGTGCGCAATGACGAAGGTCGTGCGCCCCTGCATCAGGTGCTGCAAGCCGCTCTGGATCATGGCCTCGGACTCGGAGTCGAGCGAGTTGGTCGCCTCATCCAGAATCAGGATGCGCGGGTCGGCCAGGATGGCGCGCGCAATCGAGATGCGCTGGCGCTGGCCGCCGGAGAGCTTCACTCCGCGTTCGCCGACCACCGTCTCGTAGGCCTCGGGAAACTTTTCGGCGAACTCGTCGACGCGCGCGATGCGGCAGGCCTCCATCCACTGCGCCTCGGTCGCTGCCGGACGCGAAAATAGCACATTCTCGCGGATCGTCCCGTCGAACAGGAACGTCTCCTGCAGCACCACGCCGAGCTGTTGGCGGTAGCTGCTCAGCCGGATCGTCGCCAGGTCCACGCCGTCGATCAGCACGCACCCCGAGGTTGCCGTGTGGAAGCCGCAGACCAGGCTGATGATGGTCGATTTGCCCGCGCCCGACGAACCGATCACTGCGGTCACCGTTCCCGGCTTCGCCTCGAAGCTGATTCCGTGCAGCACCGGCTTGCCCTTCACATACTCAAACGCCACATCCTCGAACTTGACATCGCCGCGCACCGTGCCGACCGCATGGATGCGCGCAGGCTCGGAGTCCTCCTCGCGCTCGTTCATGATCTCCGTTGTCCGGTCCAGCCCCGCGACCGCCTCGGTCAACTGCGTGCCGATATTCACCAACTGCGCAATCGGCGCAATCATGAACGCCAGAAACAGCACATACGAGAAGTAGCTCCCCGGAGTCAGCCTCCCGGCCGCATTCAGGTGCGCCCCCAAATACATCACCGCCGCACCAACAATCCCCAGGATCACCGTCGAGGACAGCATCATCAGCGACTGCGCCGTCAGCGAACTGATGATGTTGTTGAGAAGCCGCGTCACGCCCGCTGCGAAGACCCTTGCCTCGCTCTCCTCGGCGCGGTAGCCCTTCACCACGCGAACGCCGCCCAGCGACTCGGTCAGCCGCCCCGTCACCTCGGCGTTGATCTTGGCTCGTTCGCGGAAGATGGGCCGGATGGTCTTGAATGCCCGCTGCAGAACCAGCACAAATGCGGTCATAATCACGAACGCCAGAAGCGTCATGCTCACGCTCACATACATGAGATACGCAAATGCAAGCAGCGCCGTCAGCACTCCGCCGACGAAGTCTACCACGCCCGTCCCAATCAGGTTGCGCACGCCCTCCACGTCGGTCATGATGCGCGCCACCAGCGTGCCGGTGCGGTTCTCGTCGTAAAACGCCACCGGCAGCCGCCCGATATGCGTCTGCACCTGCATGCGCAGCTCGGCAATCAGCCGCTGCCCCTCGGTCGACAGCAACTGTGTCAGAGCATACGACGTCAGTCCCTGGATCAGCGTCGCCACCAGCACCGCGCCCACGATATACGGCAGCAGCCCCATCCTGTGCTTGGTGAACACCAGGTCAATCAGCGGACGAGACGAATAAGGCAGAACCAGCGCGCACGTCCGATTCACAACCATCAGGACAAAACAACCCGCCAACAGCCTGCGCCGCGGCTTGGCCAGCTTCCATACCTCGGGCAGCACCTTCTTCAGATTCGGCTTGGGACGTTTGGCCGTCAGGTCGGCGACGAGCGCACGCCCCGCGCCCCGGCTCGGCCGGTCTCCGGAAGGTATTCCGCCACCCATGCCACCCCCCAAGCCGGATGATCCAAACGACGAAGCCATATGAAAAAAGTGTACGCCGATCTGCGGCCCAACTGGCTGTCCCTGCGATACGATGGATCGGTTCCGCACGATGAACCGGTTCAGCCGCATACATTTTGGCGGGCAGTGCGTCTGAATGAAATAGGGAAGGGACACCCTGAATGGCAAAGAGTTTGGCGGGCATCGCACGGCATTTCATCCTTCTGTTGGTCTCGGGGACTCTGCTGACGGCAGCCACTTCCGTCGCCTTGGCGCAGGTTGCTCCGCTGGCGCCAAAATGGATGGCGGGAACGCCGCCTCCGCCGGTGGAGACGTTTGCAGATGGGCTGGCGCGGCACCACATCACACTGACCGATGCGGCCCTGCTGGCCGCGCTGCAAGATCCCGATGGCGAGGTACGCAGTCTGGCCGCGGCGCAGTTGGCGGCCATGGACGACCATCTGGCGCTGACCGCAATTATTAACGCAATGGAGGCGGAGATTGACGTTCAGGTGCAGGTCAATCTGGCGGGCGCCGCGACCTGGCTTGGCTCGCGTCGCGCTCTCGATCGCCTGCAAGTGCTATGCCAGAATTTGAATGTGCCTTCGACGGTGCGACTGGATGCCGCGAGGTACGTCTCCAATAAGGAGCTGCCAACATGCTATCCATCTGTGGAGCAGATTGAGCAGTCAGACCCGGACCCAAGCATTCGGATACTGGCGTTGGAGACAGCGCTGAGCTATCGGGGGCAGAGCGACAAGGCCCAAGAGCTGGCCGTCTCGGCACTGGCTGATGCTAACCCAGGGGTTCGGATAGCGGCCGTGGACGCCCTGCGCTCCCTCCATGCAACCAATGCAATTGATGCTCTTACCCACACATTGCAAAACGAGAACGACGATACGGCGCGCGAACATCTGCGGAACGCGATCCGCGTTCTGCGGCAGCCTGCACGACACGATGACGCAGAGCAATGACGCGATGCAGGAAACGCCCTCCGCTCGATTGGGCAAGGCACTCCTGCTATTCGTTACGCAGCGTTGATGCCCGCCCGCCGCGCGGCGATGAAGGAACGCATGCAGAGCAACACGAAGGCCAGGCAGATCAGCGCCATCATCATCTGGTCCCACACCGCAATTGCCTCGGTAACTGTCAGCGCGCCGTGCGCCCTCGCCAACACGATGATCGCGCGGATTGCGCCGCCCAGAAACCCCAGCAGACCCAGCCCGGCCGCGGTGTGCATCCACAGCATCCGCCGTTTGCCGTCCGCGGCGCGGGCCAGCACACCGCAGACCGACAGCGCCAGCCCGAACCAG
>Ga0326728_10016701_pt1 | contig 14896 bp, 13 predicted proteins | sample MB3enrmetagenome_FD_207602 | JGI IMG/M metagenome (GOLD analysis project Ga0326728, IMG submission 207602) | Lab enriched peat soil microbial communities from McLean, Ithaca, NY, United States - MB31MN | ecosystem: Environmental > Terrestrial > Soil > Wetlands > Peat | place: USA: New York...
CATCGCGATTCTGGGCATCGACGAACTTTCGGATGAAGACAAACTGACCGTGGCGCGCGCCCGCAAGATCCAGAAATTCCTGTCGCAGCCCTTCCACGTGGCCGAGCAGTTCACGGGGGTGCCGGGACGGTACGTGAAGCTGGCCGACACCATCCGCGGATTCCGCGAGATTGTGGACGGCAAGCACGACGACGTTCCCGAGCAGGCGTTCTACATGGTGGGGACCATCGAGGAAGTGCTGGAGAGCGCCGAGGCGCTGAAGAAGGCCTGACCATGCCGGACTCTCTGGAACTGGAAGTGGCCACGCCCGAGCGCCTGATGGTGCGCGAGGCCGTGACCGAGGTGCAGGCGCCCGGCAAGAGCGGCTATATGGGGATTCTGCCCGGCCACGCGGCCCTGCTGAGCCGGTTGGGAAGCGGCGTGCTGAACTATGTGGCGGGCGGCCAGCGGCGGTACCTGGCGGTGGCCGGCGGATTTCTGGAAGTGCTGCCGGGCAAGGTGCGGGTGCTGGCGGATGTGGCGGAGCGAGCCGAAGAAATCGACGCGGCGCGCGCCCGGGCGGCCCTCCAGCGCGCGCAGGAACAGATCGGCGGCGAGGAGCCGGCCGCGGCGCTGGCGGCCATGGATCGAGCGTTAGCGCGGATGGCGGCGGCGGAACGGAAGTAAATGTCGTGGTTCACAGTCCGGGTACCCGCCTCGAGCGCCAACTTGGGGCCGGGGTTCGACTCTCTGGGGGTGGCCCTGGGAGTGTACCTGACGTGCCGCTTCCGGCAAAGCGGCGCGCTCGAGATCCGGGCCGAGGGGCGCGATGCCGCGGACATTCCGACGGGGCCGGACAACTTGATCTGGCAGACGGCGGTGACGGTGGCCCGCAACCACGGGGCCACGATGCCGCCCATCGAGCTCGACATTCACAATGACATCCCGCTGGGCAAAGGGATGGGATCGAGCGCGGCGGCGCTGACCACCGGGGTCATCATTGCCGACCAATTGCTGGACCTGGGATGGAAGCCGCTGCGCATTCTGGACGAAGCCGCGCGCCTGGAGGGCCACCCGGACAACGTGGGGGCATGCGCGCTGGGGTCGATTGTAGCCAGCGCCATCGATTCCGGCGGAGTGACGCGGGCCGTGCGGCTGGAGCTGCCGCGGCGGTTCGGACTGGCGGTGGTGGTGCCGGATTTCGACCTGCCGACGGTGAAGGCGCGGGCGGTGCTGCCCTCCAGCTACAGCCGGGAAGACGCGGTCTTCAACGTGCAGCGCGCGTCGCTGCTGATTGCGGCCCTGGCAGCGGGCGCCACCAACGCGTTTCCAGCGGCGCTGGAGGACCGTTTTCACCAGCCCTACCGCGAGGCGCTGGTGCCCGGTTTGCGCGAGATTCTAAAACTGCGCGCGCCGGGCCTGCTGGGATGCGCTCTGAGCGGCGCGGGGCCGTCGATCCTGGTGTTCTTCGAGCGCGGGTACGAGGGCGTCTGCGACCTGGTGCGCCAGATTTTCCGCTTGCACGGGCACGAATCGGAGACGCTGTTCGCGGGCATCGCGGAGCGGGGGTTTGAGGTGACGGAAGAGGCGGGCAAATGAAGCTGAGAACTCTGGTTGTTACGACCATCCTGATATCGCTTTCGTCCGCGGCAGCCTTCTCGCAGGCGAAGCTCTCCACCAACATCCCGCACCTCGAAAAGCAGGGAACGGCCACGCAATTGATCGTGGACGGCAAACCGTACCTGGTCCTGGGCGCGGAATTGAACAACTCCAGCGCCTCCAGCATGGAGTACATGCGGCCGCTATGGCCCAAGATCGCGGCGGCCAACCTCAACACCGTGCTGGCAACGGTTTCCTGGGAGTTGCTGGAGCCCGAGGAAGGCCACTTCGACTTCAGCCTGGTGGACGGGCTGATTCAAGATGCCCGGCGGTACAACCTGCGCCTGATCGTGATCTGGTTCGGAAGCTGGAAAAACGGCAAGTCCACCTACCAGCCGGTGTGGGTCAAGACCAACCAGCAGCGGTTTCCGATCATCCAGGACGAGAAGGGCAAGGGGCTACCGACCTTGACCACGCTGAGCGACGCCAACCGCGACGCCGATGCGCGCGCGTTTGCCGCATTGATGAGACATATCCGCGAGGTGGACGGAGACGCGCATACGGTCCTCATGATTCAAGTCGAGAACGAAGTGGGTGTGGTGGGCCCGTCGCGCGACCACTCGCCGGCGGCCAACCAGGCGTTCGCGGGGCCGGTGCCGAAAGAGTTCATGGACTACCTCCAGAAGCACAAGGACACTCTGATTCCCGAGCTGCGCAAGCGTTGGCAAGCGGCCGGCTTCAAGACGTCGGGAAGCTGGGAAGAGGTCTTCGGCGCCGGCGCCGAAACCGACGAATTGTTCATGGCGTGGAACTACGGCCGTTACATCGGCCACGTGGCAGCGGCCGGCAAAGCCGAATATCCGCTGCCGATGTTTGTGAATACCTGGCTGCGCGGGAACGCCGGCGCCAAGCCCGGCAGCTTTCCGAGCGGCGGCCCGCTGCCCGAGGTAATGGACGCCTGGAGGGCGGGAGGGCCGGCCATCGACATTCTCGCGCCGGACGTCCACGTCCCGAACTTCGACGATTGGTGCACCTGGTACAGGCAATCCGGGAACCCGCTGTTCATCCCCGAGTCGCGGGGAGACGCGCGGGGCGTAGCTCAGGCGATGTCGGCCGCCGCCAGGTATGACGCCATCGGCTACTCGCCGTTTGGGATCGACCGGCTGGTGTCCCCGGACGGCGAGCTGGGCAAAGGCTACCAGGTGCTGTCGCAGGTAGCTCCCCTGATCCTGGAAAGACAGGGCTTGGGAAAGGTGACGGCGGTGCTGGTGGATAAGGATGCCCCCACGTCCAAGGCTCGGCTGGGCGACTATACGATCGAGGCCCGCTACGCGCTGCGCAGTCAGGACCCGAATGCGCCCGTCGCTCCCCCGGTGGACCGCGTGGCCGGCGTGTTCATCCAGTCAGGCCCCGATGACTTCGTGGTTGTGGGCAGAAGCATCAGTGTCTACTTCGAATCGGCCACGGACCCAACCCAAAGCGTGGGACTGGCCACAGTGGAGGAAGGCCAATACGCCGACGGCCGCTGGGTCCCTGGGCGCCGGCTGAACGGCGACGAAACTCCGGACTGGAGAGGCCTCTGGTTCCAGGGCGACCGCTACACCATCCAGAAGATTAAGCTGTACCGGTATCGGTAAGGAGCGGCGCCGGGGCGGACGCGCCTACAGCGAATTCAGATACGCGATCAAATCCGACATCTGCTGCGCCGTAAACCGCGGCCAGGCGAGCTTCTTCTGGTTCATCAGGTCCAACATGCGGGGGCCGTGCTCCCAAAGGGCGGCCACCAGCGTGATGTCGGAATACGCGTTCTTGCCCTGCGCCAGTTTGGGGGCGCCGCTCGACGGATCGTTATGGCACGCCGCGCAATTTTTCTCCGCAAAGACCTTGTGGCCGCGCTCCGCATTGCCGCTGCCCAGGAAATACTGGCGCGCCCAGATGTAGCCGATGATCTGCCGCATCTCTTCCTGGGAGAGCGAGGGAGGCGGCTGCTTCATGTTGGGCTGATGGTTCCACATGTCCGCCGCGATCTCGGTCAGGGTCTGGTTGCGCAAGAGGCCTTCCAGCGCCAATTTGCCGGTATGGCAGCCGGAGCAGCCCTTGGACTGGAAGAGCGCCTCTCCGGAATCCGAAGGGGGAAACGCGAAGTTGGCCGCCAGATGGCGGGTTTCGGGCAGGTTTTGCAGGTACACCAGCATATCGGTGAGCTCCTGCGCGGAGATTTGCGGCCGGGCCAGCTTCCTGGCGGCGAACGCCTCGTGCATGCGGGCGCCGTGGTTCCACATCTGCTGCGCCAGCACCACCGGGTCAGCCAGGGACTCCCACTGGGCCACGGGAGGCGCGCCCGAAGAGTTGGACGCGGCGATGCCATGGCACACGGAGCAATGCTTGGCGGTGAACGCCTGCTTGCCGCGGGCGGCGTCGCCGGGCCTCTCGAAGTAGCGCGCCGAGACGAAGTAGGCGAACAGATCGGCGGCCGATTCCGGCGACAGCTCGGCTTTCACGATGCCCCGCGTCTTCATGCCCGCCCACATGTCGGGAGCGTGGTTCCACATCAGGCTGGCCATGACGGCCGGCGTATAGTCGCGGCCGATGTGGCTGGACAGGTCGGGCGCGGTGGTTCCTCCAACGCCCTTGAAGCTGTGGCAAAGAACGCACTGCTCGTTTTTGAAGAGTTGCTGGCCGCGGCGCGCGTCGCCGGGAACGATATTGGCCGCCAGCGCGCTCCAGGCGACCAGGGCGCACGCGGCAACCACTCGAAGCATCCACATTGGCTGGCCTCCTATCTCGTTACCCGGAGCCCGGTCATGAACACGTGCGCCCGGAAACCCTCATACAGGTAGAACTGCTCCCCGTAGCCGTAATACTTCCACTCTGTATTCCAGGATACCCGCTTGTGCAGCGGAAGCGAAAGCCGCATGAGCGGCTGGTAGTAGCTGGAGGGCCGGGTGCCGGAGGAAATGAACAGCGATCCGCCGGCGGTGAACTTGGGCGTGAGGCCGGCGTAACCAGGCAGGGAGACCGCGGGACTGTAGAACAGCCCCAGGTAGTCGATGCTGGAACTGAGGCTGGTGCGGTCGTACTCGGCCATCACGCTGATGTGCTTGCCGCCGGCGGGAGTCCAGTAAACGGCCAGGGAATTGTCGCGGCTCCCAAAGTTGTATTGAATGGCCGCGTTGGGGTTTTGATTATTGAGCACCTGGAAATTAGCCTGCAATATGAGCGACGCGGCTACCTGGTACCGCGCGCGGGCACGGAGTTTGTAGTAGTCGTTGAGGCTGGTGCGGAAGTAGATGCGATCGCTCGAAGCGCCCTCGTAGTCCAGGTTGACGGAGAGCTTCTGCGAAGCACGGAAGGTCAAGCCCGCGAGGCCGACGTTGCGGCTCAACTGGCCCGAGGCCAGAGGGCCCGACTGGCTGAACTGGCTGGCGAGGACGGTGGCGTCGCCCCACACGTAGCGGTAGCCGTAGCGGAGGGTGAGCTTCGAGGTGACGTCGAACAGCACGTCGGTCTGCTGCTGGTTGTAGTTGACGGCCTGGGTGTAGTTCGCCGCGGTAATCAGGTCCGGGCCGAGCGTCTTGGGAGTCAGCAGGATCTGCTCGGCGGCGAGCGGCGAGGCGGCATCGTGATACCGGTCCGTCATCCACGACTCGATGATCCGGAGCCGGCGGAAGGGGCGCAGCTCGAACCCGAAATTGCCGGAGGTGTGGGGCTGATTGGCGGCGCCGGTGCCGATATTCTGCTCGCCGCTATAGAACAGCAATTCGCTGAGGAGGGCGAAGTTGCCGGTCGCCGAGTCGGTATAGTGCACCGTCGTCCTGGGCTCGCTGAACAGGAACTGGCCGTAGAGGTTGAGCCACGAGAACGGGCTGGAGGTGGCCAACGCCTTGGTGTAAATGCTGGTGCCGCGGATGCCGTAGGCCTGCTGAAGGCTGGTCAGGACCAGGGTCTGGCCGAGCAGGGGCGTGGTGTTATCGCCGTAATTGGTTCCGCTGAACGAGGCCTGGTCGTCATCCTTGAAGGTGGTGCCGCCCACTTCGAGCGTGACGTGGAGACATTGGCACTCGATGCGGATACCGCCGCGGTAGTTGTTGGTGGAATCCCGCAGGAGGGTGGGCACGGCGAACTCGTCGTTGGAATCCTGCACCCAGGTGTCGATGCCATGGCCGTAACCGGAATTCCGGTCGAAGGCCAGGTAGGGGACGATCAGCTTCCCCTGGAAGAGATCGAGACCGAGGCTGGTATTGCGCCGGTGGGTGTCGAACGCCTGCTCGTCAAAACCGGCCGGCGCCAGGGGGTTGGAGTACGAGGGCAGATCGTTGAAGTAGGCGATGTTGCGATAGTCGAAGCTGAAATCGTAAACCCCCAGCTTGCGGGCATCCACGTGGGCGGTGCTGTAGGGATCGCCGCCCCATCCATAGGCGCGCGCATCCAGGCGGTCGAAGAAGCGCTTGTCGGGGTCCAGAATGGTGAAGTCGAGGCCGGTCAGCTTGGGCCCTTGTCCCAGGTTGACCACGCTCCGGTAGGACTGGAAATTGCCGGCGTCGGTGACCCAGCGGTAGCCGAAATCGACGCTGCCGGTAAGCCAGTCCTCAGCGGGCGCAGGCGCGGGAGATTCGGTCTTCTGTTCGGTTTGCGCGGGAGCCGCGGCAGCCTGGTCGGCGGGCTTGGCTGGTTGTTCCGGCTGCTGCGCCAGTGCCGGAACTATCAGGATGAGGGCCAGCAGGTATCTCATTTGAGGAAGTCCCGGCTCACATAAGAGCCATGTATCTTCTGGTGGCAAAGGTTGCAGTTCTGGAACCGCGGACTGCGCAAGTCATGGATCGCCGGAGGAACCGTGCCCAGGGTGGCGGCGGGGGTGGTCGAAGGCATGTTGGAGTGGCACTCCAGGCAGACGAAGCGCACTTCGGGGCGGGTCAACATGCGCAGATTGGCCGAGCCGTGCGGCTGGTGGCAGGCGGTGCAGCCTTCGAGGCGGACGGGCGGGTGTTCGTAGGTAAACGGCCCGCGCTTATCGCCGTGGCACTTGAAGCAGCCGGGCTCGTTGGCGCTCACGGTCTGGATGGAGCGCGGCAGGAAGCTGCCGTGCGGGTTGTGGCAGTCCACGCAGGACATGGCGCCTTCCGGCAGGCGGTGCTTGTAAGGCCGCTGGAAGCTGGCCCACACGTCCGCATGGCAGCCGGCGCAGAGCTTGTTGATGTCGGCTTGCCGGCGCGCCACCAGCCCGTTGGGGCCGTTCTTGTGGATGGAGTGGCAGGCGGTGCAACTCACCTGGTTCCTGGCATGACTGCTGTTGATGCGTCCCACATGCGTGGGCTCGTTGAGATGGCAGGTGAGGCAGATCTTGTCGGCGTCGGCGGGCTTGAGCTTGCCGGGTTGCCGGATATCGGCCGCGCTGGCCGAATCCGCGTGTTTGGCTCCGGGGCCGTGGCAGGCTTCGCAAGCCCTGGTGGCCCAGCCGTACCGATTGCCGGTTTCCACCAGTTGATGAGGGTTCTTCTTAAAGGCGTTGAAGAGGTCCTCGTGGCACAGTTGGCAGGCTTGGGAGCCGGCGTATTCCACCGGCGTGGGGGCAGCGGGAGGGGAAGCGGGGGCGCCAGCCTTATCCTGGGCGCCCCATATGGCGGTAGTGACCAGCGCGGCCATGGCCAGAAACATGGCTAGCGCGTTCCTGACCGGCCGGAACATGGCGGTCATTTCTCCTTTATCTTATTGGCCTGCGTGCTCCACCAACACGTCAAAGGCCGTGCCCGCAGAGTGGCAAACATCGCAGCTCTCGCCGAACTTGGGATCGGTTTGAGAGACTGCGTGCGCCATGGCGGACGTGTTCAAATGGCACGATGTGCAGGCCGAAGTGGTGGCCGGAGCCGGATTCAACAGCCCTTGCGGATCGGTGACCGGGTTCAAGCCCTCGGGGAAGACGGCTTCGGAGTTGTTGGCGTGGCACATGTAGCACTGTGCGGTATCCTGCACAGCGCCCGTGGGCCCCATGGGCGGAAAACGGACGCCGGTGTTGGGAATCGAAGCCGGAACCGAAGTGAACGCAGCGCCAAAGTCGCTCTCGCTCCCGCCGTGACCGATGACGATGTAGTCCTGGTTGAAATTTGCTTCCAGGTTCAAGCCCGTATGGATCTTGTGGACCATCAGGGCGAAGTTGATCGCCTGGGCCGGCGCGCTCGCCTGGGCCGGAATAGTGGACGAGGGCCGCGTGGTGAAGTCCGTGTTTTCGGGGTTGTGGCATATCACGCAATACGTCACGTTGTTGCGCAGATCGCCGTGGACTTCCAGGTAGGCGTGGCAGGCGTTGCAGTTCGCCATGGCCACCACGGTGCGCCGCGGCGTCACCGGACTGCCATCCACGGAGAAGTAAGTCACCTGGTTGACAGCGCCATAGTTGGTCGTCTGCTGGTTGGTGTCGCCGGGGTTCAGCGTGGCGGTGAGGCGCGCCTCGGCGCCGATCATATATGTGCCGGTCGAGCCTGCCGGAACGGCATGCGTGAAGGTGTAGGTGCAGGTGCCATCGGAGGTGCATGTCGACCCGGTGGCGCTCTCGGTGACGTAGCCCGGGGTGGTAGAGTCCGCGCCGAAGTTGGTCATCTTCACGCCGGACGTGGGACCCGTCATGGTCAGCGACAAAGTTCCCGATTCGGAAATGAAGGTGCTCATGGGAATGCCGTTGCCCTTGTTGTCGCGCACCGTGAAGGTGACGGTGGGTATCTTGCCGGCGGTGGTGCTGCCGAGCGTGACCTTCACAAAGGCGATGTTGATTCCGGGGATCTGTTTGGATTGATCGGGAATCACGTGGGCGCCTACGATGGAGGCGTCGAATTCCAGTTCGCCCTGCGGGATGTGGCAGCCGGCGCACATCGAATCGTCGGGCTGCGGTCCTCCGACGTGGTTGAGGCCAGTAGCGAAGTTGATGTTATCGTGGCACCCGCCGCAGGCTGCCCCGGTCGGGGTGGTCATCCATGCGCTGGTCTGAGCGGCTCCGTTCTTGGGATTGTGGCACACTTCGCAGCGTTCTACGTTGGCTGGATCCTCCACGGTGGAAAAGTCGCTTACCGCGTTATTGTGTCCCACAATCTGGTAAGGCTTTCCGGCAACCACCGTAGGCAGCGAACTGCCCATGTGTATGGCGTGGATGAAGACCTTCATGTCCAGGCTGTTTCCGGTGTTCGGATCGACGGTTTGCGGCTGATGGCAGATGATGCACAACTCCACGTCGCGCCGGGACCCTCCGTGGGCGGCCAAACCGTTCGATCCGGTGACGGTAGCGGCGCTACCATGGCAAGCGTTGCAATCCGGCGTGCGGACCACATCGCGCGGGGTCGGCGTGGAGCCGTTGGGCACCCAATCGAACCAGGTATCGGCGTAGTTGGTGCCAAGGTCCCATGTGGTCAAGTTCCGCGAACCATACAGGCCCACCCTGTGAGTGGCGGTCTGATCGAAGGTGGTGGGCAGCTTGGTACCGAACGTATAGATATATTCGCCCGTCGCCACCGTAGCGGTGGTGCCGCCGGAATCGCCGGAGGCCTGAGTGGCCGTTGCGGGGCCGGTGGCGGCCGCCACCGTACGCGTGATGTAGGAAGCAAACTGCGCCTGGCCTTTGGGAATGTAGGCGATCAGGAAGCTGACCGAAATGGGGCCGGGGGTGACCACCCCGGACAGGTCCAGAGGCTGCCCATTGGGATCCGCCAGCTTGTAGTCCACGGTCACAACACCAGTGGTCGGTGCGATTTTGGCCGAGACAACCGTGATGGTGAATCCGGGCTGGACGTATTCCACCAGCGCCGGATCGGCGTAGAACGCCTTATCGTGGGGCGTGAGTTTGGTTTTTGCCGGGGCGCCTATCAACACACAGGCACCCACGACCAATACCGCTGCGGTTAGGTACCGGCCTACCGCGAAGACCGAAGAAGGAATTCGCATCTTTATCTCCAATTTTAAGAAACCCAATCTCTCAAAAAACACCAGAACGGCCGGGAGACAACCCGCCCGTACCGGTGCGCCATGCTGAAGCCACCGAGCAACTAACACATAGCACATTCCCATCCAAACCGACATCAGACAAACAGACTCTCAAACCTCTTATTATCATTGTGACGAAAAACCCCTCACCGCAATCGGGGATTCCCCTACCACGGTGAAATGGGTGAAAAGACCAGATTGCGTGGGTGAAATTCCGCTGACTCTGGTTGCCCTCACTCGCCCAGCAGGTCCGGCGTGGTGGATGGGTAGGTCACCCTGGCACCCGAACATCAGCCCTCGCGGCGCTTCTCCTGGAGTGGGCGCGGGCCGAACGGCAGATGGATTCTCAGCACGCGCTCGCGCCGGCGCTCTTCTTCGAGCGAGCGGGTGCGCGCGCGCAGCAGATCGTAGAGAGAGACCATTCCCACCAGCCTGCGGGCGCCCTGCCGTTCCACCACCGGAAAACGGGTGCGTCCGGTTTCGGCCATGCGGTCAGCCACCACGCGGAGCGTCTCGCCGGCATACGCCACCACGGCATCCTGGTACGCCAGTTCGGACAGCGGGCGCGACGGCTCGACGCCGTGATGTAAGACCTGTTGCAGGCCGGTGCGCGTGATGACGCCCACCAAGTTCTTCCGTTCATCGACAACCGGGTACAGCAGTTGCCCGCGACGCCCGTGATGGGTGTGGAGCGAATGCGCCAGTTCGGTGCGGGTGATTTCCGCCGGCAAAGCGAGGATGTTCGTCCGCATTACCTCGTGCACAAACAGCACCTCCAGCGGATCGACCGCATATTCACGGCTGAGATGATAGCCGCGGCGCGCCACCTTTTCGGTAAGGATCGAGCGGCGCAACGCCAGCACCGTGAAACCGTGCGCGATAGTCACCGCCAGCAGCAGCGGAAGCAGCATGTTGACGTCGTGGGTCAGCTCCAGCACGAAGATTACGCCGGTAAACGGCGAGCGCATGGTGCCGCCCAAGATGGCTCCCATGCCGACCAGCGGCCAGAATCCGGCGCCTTCGTGGGGGAGAAACATGGCTTCGATGCCGCCCAGCGCACCGCCGATCATGAGGAGCGGCGCCAGCACTCCGCCGGAGGTTCCCGATCCCAACGACACCGCCCAAATGACGGATTTCACCAGCAGGATTCCGAGGATCACGTTGCGCGGCACCTCGCCCTGAAGCAGCGCCCCGATGGTGTCATAGCCCACGCCCAGCGCCTGCGGGAAGACGAGGCCGCCCAACCCAATGACCAGGCCGCCCAGCGCGGGCCACCACATCCAGTGGATGGGCAGCAGCCCGAAGGCGTCCTCCGACGCGTAGACCGCGGCCGTCAGCAGCGCCGAGAGCGCGCCCGCCAGCACGCCCGCCACCACGCATCCCAGCAGGCCGGATATACCGATGAAGACCGGGTGCGGGGGCGTCGGGAACAACGGCCCGAACCCCAGGATGTACCTTCGCGCGGCCGCCGCAGTGACGCTGGCCAGGGCCACGGGGATGAGGCTCCGCGGTTTCCACTCGAAGAGCAGAAGCTCGACCGCCAGAAGAGCCGCTGCCACCGGGGAAGCAAAAGTGGCGGACATGCCGCCAGCCGCCCCCGCTACCAGCAGCGTCTTGCGTTCCGCACCGGACAGCCGGAAGAACTGCGCGATCATCGATCCAAAGGCGCCGCCCGTCATTATGATAGGGCCCTCGGCCCCGAACGGGCCGCCCGTGCCGATGGAAATCGCGCTGGAAAGCGGTTTCAGGATCGCGACCTTGGGCTCGACCTTGCTGCCGCCGATCAGAATGGCTTCGATAGCTTCCGGAATGCCGTGACCGCGGATGCGTTCCGAGCCGTAGCGCGCCATCAGGCCGACGATCATCGCACCCGCGACAGGAACCAACAACTCCCAAAGTCCCAGGCGGTTGGCCGCAGGCGATACCAGCGAGCTGTTCCACCGCTGGTAAAAGAATATGTTGGTGAACAACCCGATCAGCCGGAGCAGGGCCAGCGCCACAAACGCGCTGACGAACCCGATTCCCACCGCCAGGCAAGCGATCAACGCGACCCGGGGCGTCATGGTGAAATCGCCCAGCCGGGTGTCCCCGAATTTACTCTTGACCTTCGAAAACATCTTCCTCCTGTGCCGACCGAGGCCCGAGCAGCATCGTCAACGCCTCCACCAGCAGCGGGCCGGAGGTGCACAGTTCAGCGCGATGAACGCTGGACAGCCATTTCAGCTTGTCCTGGCCCTCGGCCGTGAGGCGTACGCGGACTTGCCTGCGGTCGCCCTGGCCTCGAACACGTTCCACCAGCCGCCTCTTCGCCAGACGATCAACCAACTCGACTGCGCTATGGTGCCGGATCAGGAGATACTCCGCCAACTTCCCCATGGTCGGACCGTCCGTACTATCCAAGACGTGGATCGCCAGCATCATCTGGTGCTGTTGCGGTTCCAGTCCCTCCGCCCGAGCCGCCTGCTGGCTGAAGTGCAAGAATCGGCGGATTTGATAGCGGAAGGCGGCCAGTGCCTGATAATCGGCGTCTGTCAGATCGGCATCGCTTTTGGAGACCGCGCTGGTCCCGTCGTTGTTCCTGTGCTCCATATACTCGCCTGGCGCCAATACATATCGTATCACGATATGTATTGGGTCGCATAATCTGTAATAGTACGTTTTCAGAAAATTCCTAGAAGTACTAAGATTTTTCTTGATTTCAGATATAAAGAACGTATATTCTAGTTTCTTCCGTTCACCGACACTTCATGATCCATATTGGGGAGAACATGCCGATCACCATTCCTGCTCCTTCCTCTGCCGAACGCATCCGACTGTTGTCTGCCGATCTCATTCGAAAACGAGCGCTGGAACGTCTCTACGAACGCAGGGACGTTGTGGAGGATCTCATCCGGTCGTTAGAGGGTTACGAACAGTGCCACAAAGCCTGCGCAGCGGCGTGTGTCGAGCTCAGTGCTGCGCGGAAGTGCTCGTAAGATTCCGCTCAATGGCAAACTTGACCAGGCCGACCAGGTCGTGGATGTTCAATTTGCGCATCAGGCTGGCGCGGTAAGTGTCGACGGTTTTGGGACTGATGTCCAGCAGGTCGGCGATGTCCTTGGCGCGCAATCCACTCACGAGGTAGGAAAAGACCTCTGTCTCGCGAGGGCTGAGCGAGGCCAGCGGATTTTCCACAGGGGCGGCTTCGGCCCTGGTAAAAAGGCCGGCGCCGCGCAGCAGGGGAGAGACGTACACACCGCCCTCGCGCACGAAGGCGATGGCATCCAGAAGATGGCGCGAGGGCCCATCTTTCAGCAGGTAGGCATCGGCGCCGGCTCGCAACGCCTCCATGACGGTGGCTTCTTCCCGGCTGATGGAGAGAATCAGCAGTTTAACGGCGCAACCGGAGGCGCGCAGCCGGCGGATCACCTCGATGCCGGAGATGCCGGGCATATTCAGGTCGAGGATGGCAAAATCCGGCTGGAGCGCGGCGATCATTTCCACGGCCGCAGCGCCTTGGGAGCACTGCCCCACGATGCGCATTCCGCCGGCGGAGCACAGTGCGGCGATACCTTCGCGCACGATGGCGTGATCGTCCACCAGAACCATCGTAGTCTCTCGCGATTCCTGCATACTTCTCCTGGTAGGGACGGACTCCCTCAAGAAAATGGCACCGAGACTAATAGTTTAGTGCCAGCCGGGCCGCTTTCAATCTCCAATTTTCCGCCCAGCGCGGCGCCTTGTTCGCGGATGGAGCGCAGGCCAATGCCGGGTGCGACGCCGGCGGGGCCGCGAAGCAGCCCGTCAACGTCAAACCCGACCCCGTCATCCCGAATGGTCAGGATCACACAATTGTCGCGCGTCTCGAGGGCCGCATCGACGCGATTCGCGCGGGCGTGGCGCGCGACGTTGGAAAGCGCCTCCTGCGCCGCCCGGTAGATCAAGACCTTGACCTCCAGATCGGGCTCGTGCGGCAGCGGTTGGATGCGGAGAGACGCTTCAAATCTCTGAGGAATACCGCTGATGTTCCACAGCCGTTCGAGTGCGGCTTCGAGCGTCAGCCGCTGCCACTCCGGGGGATGCAGCCGGCCGGAGACTGAGCGCACCTGTTCCAAACCCTCGTTGGCCAGAGTGGAGATGCGGCTCAGCGCCTGTTCGACCAGCGCCGGCGGGTCCGGGAGGAGGGCGGCGATGATCTCGAGTTGCAGGCGGATAGCGGCCAGCATCTGTCCCAGACCGGTGTGCAGTTCCCGACCCAGGCGCTGCCGCTCGAGCTCGATCTGGCGGACGGCCCCGCGCCCGCTTCCCCGGCGCCGCTGCCAGGCGAAGGTGAAAAGATCGCGCTCCGCGCGTTGCAGCCGGAGACAATGCCGCAGCAGGCTGCCCTCCAAGCGAAGCAGCCCGGCGGACCCGGATTCCGAGCGGTCACTCAACCAGATGTCTCCTATGCCAGAGGAGGTATCTTAGACAGAATGCCAGTTTCACGGCTGGCTTTCAATGGCGGTACGTACCTAGTACTGTGGTTACTAAATGTAGTACTTGCATGTAGTTCCGAAAAAGTATTATAAGAAGAGCACGGATGTCACGAGTCGTCAGCTATGTTCCGCGCCTGGCCGTCTTCGCGGCCGGGATCATGGCGGGGGTACTGACGAGGCCCCGGCGCGAGCGCGGGGGGATCGGCACGGCAGCGGAACAGGACTTGAAGCGCTCGATCGCCGATCTGGAGAGCCGCCTGGAGGCGCATGAATCGGCCGACGCGACGCGGTTCACGCAGGTCGAAGCGCGCTTGGACGAGCACGCCGTCAAACTGGCGGATATCCCCTCCACTGCGCAAATCGTTGGCGCCATGGAACAACTGCTTTCGAAGACCATGACGACTCTGGACGAGCGCCTCACCACTCAGGCGCATTCCATAGAGGCACTGAAGACCACGGTCACGCAGACCGACAACCTGCTGGAGCGCGTGTTGGAGTCGCTCGATTCGCTGCAGATGTACACGGACCCAGCGGAGTTGGCACGGGATCGTGTGGCTCCGCGTCCCACAGTGTAAGCTTTGGTCCATGCCTCATCCGCAGTCAGGGGACGGCTTATGGCCGCAGAGCTTTCCGGCAGTAACTGGTCGGATTTTTCCTGATATGAATCGGCCAAGAAATGCACTATCCTGGGGACGGTAGATGGATTTGACGAAAGTGCTGGCCAATCTCCACGAGGAACTGGACAGTTTGAACGCTGCAATTGCCACCCTCGAGCGGTTGCAGAAGGGAGGCCGACGGCGGGAGCGACCGCCAAGGCTGGTTCATGGGCAGGCGAACCGCGCCATCGAACTAACCGGCAAGCAGCCGGCTAAAACGGAACGTCGTCATCCGTGATGCCT
>Ga0326728_10016708_pt1 | contig 14890 bp, 23 predicted proteins | sample MB3enrmetagenome_FD_207602 | JGI IMG/M metagenome (GOLD analysis project Ga0326728, IMG submission 207602) | Lab enriched peat soil microbial communities from McLean, Ithaca, NY, United States - MB31MN | ecosystem: Environmental > Terrestrial > Soil > Wetlands > Peat | place: USA: New York...
GCTCTCTCGAAAAGCACCGTTCCGTTCACGCCCAACACCTTGGTCGTGGGTAGCAGTGGTTCGGGCGGTGGAGTCCTGGAAGGGTTAGCGGCGCTCCTGATGCACAAGCTCGCGCCCGGGACCGTGGAGAATGTTCCGGCACCAGCCACAGAACACTCACCGAGTCAACCCTCCGCTGACATAACAAAATAAGGGGCAACTTTGGGGACATCTTTCCTAATGTGAATTGTCTTGATTGTTCCGTTGAAGTTAACTTGAAATACGGGAAAGCCGCCAGGGACAGCGAGGAAGGACATCCATAACATCATAACTTTCCGTCGAGAGAATGACCGAGCTACACAAGGCTATGGGGTCATGGAGCTGCTAGGGGCGTTGTTTCATTCGTTACGTTACTCTTGAGAAAAACAATGTGGGCTAACCCTACCTCCATTTTCTTATGGAAGCCGATGCGCCTCTTGGTCGTCAAAAACAAAATAGGCGGTTAGGGTTGTTGCGCTTTTATCCTTTGCCGCAGGGTATTGAGATCGACGCCGTCACAGAAAGGCGCCACAACCGTATCACGCCCTTTGAAAAACTCGTACCTGCCCGTCGACTTATTCTTGCGGATGTTACCAATGGGGACAACACCTCTTTTCACTTCCAGTGCCCAATCCCCGGCTAACGTCTTGTACTCTTTGTACCAATAGGAATTCATAGTGTTATTTAACCTCGTTCCTTCATTCAGTATACCACGTTTGCCGCCGAAATTCGACCCCGCAGAGGAGCTATGAAGAATATGGAGTGGGGCGACTTTGGGGACGTTGGTTCCCAACGTGAATTGTTTTGATTGTTCCGTTGAAGTTAACTTGAAACGGAGCAGCGGGGCTATCCCTTGAATCTTGAAATACCCCTCTTTATCTTTTCAAAGATCCCCCTCAGAGAGAGGCCAGAAGATTATCTTTACAGCGGCTATGGCGCATAAATCACTAAAGCGAGAGTGCAACAGGGTGTCATTCAAGATTCAGGGGCTGACCTCCCTTGAGTTACGCTAAATGACAGGTTTGACCGTTACTGGTTTGTCATCGCTAGCGGTCAGGGCACCGGGACTCGATCAGGCTCTTTCCACTCGGGTGCGAAGACCTGAAGCGCAGTGAGGCCGCCCGGCAGCTTTGCTGAATGGACCGTGTTCATAGGAATATGGATGATGGACCCTGGTTTGATGTCGGTTTCCTTTCCGTCTATCACCATCTGTCCGCTCCCTTCGATCACGTAGAGCGTCTCTGAATGCGTTTTGTGCATATGGGGCTTGACTTCGGCACCCGGTGCAAATCTCGCAACATTGAGGGTCGTCGTCTCATCGCTCGCCACCTGGATCGCCTGGGACATGTCCCCTGCCGGCATTGGATTGGCCTTGAGAATCTCCGCGTAGTTGACGATGGCCTGGCTGGCCGGCCCAGCCGCACGGGCAAAGGCAACAAATGCGAAGAGCAGAAAAACCACGGTTCCGCAAAAGGCGACGCTTCTTCTTAGTCTCATGATCCTGCCTCCAAATGTGTGGATTAGTCGGGATTGTGGGTGGGCAAATATCTGATAAGGCACCGTTGCGCGCCCCCATTTACATCTTCTCAAGTCTTACCATGGTAAGCCGGGTGGTGCAACAAGAAAAGGGGGCGCAAGGGGCGACAATCGCTACCAGTCACGATCAGAAAGAGTGCATGATTTGTCGACCCGCCGGTTTGCACATTTCAGCAGTTGATACTTTGTTCCACCTACCTACAAAGAGCGCATACGGAGTCCGCTACCGGCAGTGAAGATTACGATGAGAAAGAGCGCATTGACACTGTTGGGGAACTGAGGCTGGAACCTTTTTGACACGCCTTCAAGTTCGCGGACGAGGCGAAGCTGGGGGAGGACGTGAAAAGGCTTGCGACACTACAAGAACCTCCATGACAGTCTACCGGAGCCACTGTATCGCTCCCTCTCGCAGGAGATGAGGGGCTTGTCCCCGAGACGACATAGAGATTGACCGGAGAAGCTGGTTTCCTCGCTGGTGAGGAGCGGATGCGCCTTGACAACTCCACTGCCCACGATTAGATTACGTCTGGATTATGAGTATATGCTCTAATCCGGTCTTGCAAGGAAGATACAGGATCCGAACGGAGGCGCCGCTCGGGGCGCGGTCGAGGTAAATGTCTGGAGACCGGAGGGTCTCCTTAAGAAAGGAAGTGAATAAGATGGAAAAACTAATAGTAATATTGGCAGCGGCGGTGATGATGGTGAGCTTGTCGATGGTAGGCAGCGCATCCGACCACAGCATGATAGGAACCATGGGAGCAAATGATCAGATGATGATGTCCAGCCAGGCGTCGTGCGGTCCGGGTGAGATCTATGCGGGCGAGGTAGCTTGGGTAGACCCAGACATACACAGAATGATGGTAAGCGGCCGGGACGGGAGCAAGATCTTCGACGTGTCAGGAATTGCCATGAAGGGCTTGCCTGAGATCAGCCACTTTGTTACCGTGAAGTACACGGTGACCAATGGAGATAGGCTTGTTTCTTCTGTCAATACGATCCCAAAGAGAGTTTTCACCGCTCTTTATGTGGGGAATTATTGATAGAGGAGAATGGATGGAACTCTTCTGCTAACGGCCGCCTTCTTGAAATGACTCTCCTTCACTAGGCTTCACGAAGGCGGTCGTTTTTAGGTCGACTTATTCTCCGGGAGGATGTTCGCGAGGACCCTCTTTCTCGCAGTTGAAGCACAGCGTGTTCTTTGTTGGCTCTTTGCCGTCAAGGATAACCGGCGATGGGAATCAAATCAAACTGAAGGGACTATGACTGATGATTGAAATAGTCAACATGCATGAAAGAAAACATATTCATGATCCCCTCAATGGGTACTTTCGTGTCGATAGGTGGAGTCCTCTCGGCAATCCCTACATTATGCATTCAGAAGAGGACAGAGACAGGGTGTGTGATGCATATGAGGGAATATTTCAAGAGATGCTAAGAAATATCCCAAGAGCCATGATGTATTTGAACACGATCTTGGACTATTATAAGCTGCATGGGAAGGTCTATCTTGTCTGTTGGTGTAGCCCTTTACGTTGTCATGCAGAAACGATTAAAAGATGGTTAGAGAATCATAAAGAAATATAGGGTGATAAAATGTGTAATAGACTCCTTCCCGCGGGAATCAGACTCTTTGAAGGCGTGCAGTAACAAGGGGCCGATGGTCGCCATTTTATCGATATCTGCGTTATCTACACCTTGAGATTCTCCCTGCGTTTGAGAGCACGCTCAGCGGCCGGTTGCATCTTCATTTCTATGAACTCCCCGATGGCGAACTCGAGATGCTCGAGCTCGGAGAGCGTCCCATCTACTTCTTTGACCGGGCTGCCTACCATACGTTGGTGGGGTATCGTGAATGACCCCGCCACGGGGCGGACACATCCTGCGTGATCTCGTGAAAAAGCTCAAAAACATTGGCCTTCCCGCAGCTCAAAACTTAATTCTGAGGTGCGCCTCCATCGGCTCCAGATGTTCGCGGCGTAAAACGCTGTCAGATTCAGTTCTGACAGCAGCACACCGACAGCTATAGAAAAAGGTGCCTAACAGATCCTCGGAAATTGATCGCCAGCGAGCATTTCGAGAACCCGTTTTATACCGAAAGGGTTCCTGATGGTTACGATGCCTGGGTGATCGGACGTGGCCCTTCCTATTATTGCGGCTTTCTCGCCGTATCTGTGTTTTTTCATCGCAGCAAGGATAGATGGAGCGTCTTCCTCGGGTGCAAGGGCCACGAGCTTTCCTTCGTTAGCGAGGTACAGGTTGTCGAGACCCAGCATACGGCAGGCCCCTTTGACGGCTTCCGAAACGGGTATTAGCTCTTCTTCAACCTCGATTCCCACCTTTGAACTCTGTGCGATTTCCTTCAAGGTTGTCCCAATACCGCCCCGCGTAGGGTCCCGCATGACATGCACCTGGGAAGAGGCTTCAAGGATAGCGCCTACGAGCCCGTTGAGGGGAGCCACATCGCTTCTTGTGGACGAGGTAAAACGGAGGCCGTGGCGTTGGCTCAACACTGCAACCCCGTGGTCCCCCAAGGTTCCGCTCAAAATGACCGCATCACCCGGTTTCGCATTCTCCACAGAGATAGCGATGTCTTCCCGCGCTCGACCTATCCCCGCGGTGTTGATAAACAAACCGTCCGCCGCCCGTTTCTCCACTACCTTGGTATCGCCGCACACAATCGACACTCCTGCCTCTTTCGCGGCTTCGGACATTGAAATGACCACGCGTTCGAGGTCTGTCACGGCAAGACCTTCCTCGATGATGAAGCCCACACTTATGTAGAGCGGCTCAGCACCCCGCATGGAAAGATCGTTCACGGTGCCGCAGATTGAGAGGCGGCCAATATCGCCGCCGGGAAAGAACAAAGGTTTTACCACGTAGCTGTCGGTAGTAAAAGCGATCTGTCGGGAAGGCCATGGGAGCAGGGATGCATCTTCCAAGGGCAACAACAAATGATTGGCGAAATGGCGCAGGAACAGACCGTCTATGAGGTCGTGACTCAGAACCCCACCGCTTCCGTGCCCGAGGAGTATCAGTTTTTCATCCATACAGATAGCACGCGGCGCAGCTTCCCTCGGACGAGACCATACACGGCCCTACCGGATTCACAGGGGTGCACACGCTCCTGAAAAGCGGACAATCATTCGGCGCCATTACCCCCCTGATGACTTCCCCGCAATGGCAGCCTACGGGTTCTTCGCTTTCAGTTGGCTCAATGCCGAAGACGCGCAGGGCGTCGAATCCTGAATACTCTTCTCTGAGGGCGAGGCCGCTGCCCGGGATTGTCCCGAGCCCCCTCCATCGCGCGGAAGCCATCTTAAACACCCTATCCATTGTGCTCTTGGCCACGAGGTTTCCCTCTGCCGTCACGCCCCGGGGGTAGACATTCTTCACTTCGGGAACGCCTGCTTCGTGCTGTCTGACTATCTCTTCGATCGCCATGAGTATATCGACCGGTTCGAACCCCGCAACGGCCGCCGGCAAGCGATAGTGATCGGGCAAAAATCGCCAGGCTTCCCAACCGGTTACCACACTCACGTGACCGGGGCAGAGGATTCCGTCCAGAGCAATCTCATGGGCCTCTAGAATGGCCTTCATAGCAGGAGGGGTGAGCTTGTGGACGGAGAAGACGGAGTAATTGGTCAGGCCCGTTTCCTTCGCCTGAATAATGGAAGCAGCGACCATAGGGGCGGTCGTCTCGAAACCGATACCGAGAAAAACCACCCGTTCATCAGGGTTGCCGGCCGCGAGGCTGAGGGCATCGAGGGGTGAGTACACGATTTCTACCCTCGCTCCTTCCGCCCTCGCAGTCAGAAGGCTGCCATGGCTGCCCGGCACCCTGAGCAGGTCTCCGAAGGTGGCGACTACCACCTTAGGAACATGGGCCAGGGCGAGGGCATAGTCGATGTCGGCCCCATCGGTGACGCAGACAGGGCAGCCGGGCCCCGAAAACATCTGGATAGTCTTCGGTAAGAGCTGCCTGATACCGTATCGGTAGATGGCGTGACTGTGGGTCCCACAGAATTCCATGATCTTGAGGGGCTTCGTGGAGATTTCACCTATCCGCTGGGTGAGATTGCGAACAAGCTTCGGGCTCGAAAATACCTGGCTATTCTTCATCCCCACCGGCAATCATTTCGAGTAGCTGAAGGGTCTCCATCGCCTCATCGGCGGCCACCGTGCTTATGGCGAAACCGGCGTGGACAATGACGTAGTCACCTACTTTGACGTCGGGGGTAAAGAGGATGCTGACGCGGGTTTCAATTCCCCCCATATCGACATCGCTGGAGGAACCATCGACGCTCTTAATGAGGGCGGGAACTGCCAGGCACATGGTACTTCGATTATACTCCCTGAAAACAGTAAAGGCATTCTTTTTTCTTGCCGGAACTCTTCTGATGGACACACTTTTATCCCTCACCCGCCATTGTCGCGTGAGCGATCGCTGCCTGACCGAGGGAGATGCCACCGTCATTGCACGGCACTTGCCAATGGGTGAAAGATTCGAGTCCATGTCTTCGAAGGAGGGGAAGGGTGAGTTCCAGAAGCAGCCTGTTTTGAAAGCAGCCGCCGCTAAGGACGACCCTCTTGATTCCGGTTTCCTTTGAGAGCATTGCCGTCATCTCCCGGATGATGTCTGCCACGGTTTCATGGAACCTTCGGCTGATCAAGGCAGGGTTGGCACCGCCGAAAAGATCGGAGAGAAGCGCCTGGAAGAGTTCCTTCAGCATCACCTGCCACACGCCTTCAACCTTCTTAATGCCGAAAGGGTAGGGTGATAGGTGCTTGCCTTCCGCCGCGACCATTTCAAGTGCAATCGCCGCTTGTCCCTCAAAAGAGATCGTCCTGCACACGTTGAGGAGAGCGGACACGGCATCAAAGAGGCGACCGCACGAGGAAGTGAGGGGAGTGTTAATCCGACCTCCTATCTGTGCACTGATGACCTGGCGCTCGTCTTTATCGATCTGCGACAGGGAGGGTGCGCTCGGTAAGTCCCGGAACAGGCTATACAGGTAAGCGAAGGCGAGGCGGTAAGGCCGCCGGATGGACGCCTCTCCTCCGGGCAGGGGCATTTTTTCTATATGACCCATCCTTTGAAAACCCCCGTACGTGCCGACGAGAAATTCACCACCCCACACGGTTCCATCCAGCCCGAAGCCTGACCCGTCGAAGGCCACGCCTATTACCGGACCGGAAAGGCCATTCTCCGCCATACACGATGCGATGTGGCTGTGGTGATGCTGGACCCCGACGAGGGGAAGGGACTCCTTGAACTGGATGGCGTATCTCGTCGAGAGGTAATCGGGGTGGAGGTCGTGGGCAATCACCTCCGGGTCGATCCGGAAGAGTTTTCTGTAGAGTTCGATGGTATCGGCAAAGTGACGCAGGGTGTCGAGGTTTTCCATATCCCCGATGTGCTGGCTCACGAAGGCGAATTGATCCCGGGCGAGACAGAAAGTATTCTTCTCTTCTCCTCCGGCCGCGAGAAGCGGTTTCGTGCGAAAGGGCAGTTTTATCGGATAAGGAGCGTAGCTTCGGGCCCTTCTTATCGGTACCTGCCCGCCTGCGACCGTTGCGAAAACGCTGTCGTCGTACCGCCCGTAGATCTCCCTGTCGTGGAGGAGCATGAAGTCGGCGAGCGGCCTCAGACGCTCCCTGGCCTCGTCGTTGTCCTTCGCGATGGGTTCTTCGCTCATGTTGCCGCTCGTCATGACGAGGGGCAGACCGACGTCGCGGAGGAGTACATGGTGGATAGGCGTGTATGGCAACATAACCCCCAGGTACCTGTTGCCCGGTGCAACGAGGGGAGACACGTCAGCGTGGTGCCTAATAGGAAGAAGGAGGATGGGCGCCTGGGCAGAGCGAAGAAGGTCTGCTTCCGCCTCTGTCATATGGCAGAAGCTCTCCACCATCTCCAGATCCCTCATCATCACGGCGAATGGCTTGTCTGGCCTTCCCTTTCGTGTTCTCAGCCTGGCGACGACTTCTGAGTCCATTGCATCGCAGGCGAGTTGAAAGCCGCCTAGTCCTTTGAGGGCGCCAATCAAGCCCGAGCGGAGCAGCCGGGCCATTTCCCGAATGGGATCATCGCACGTCAGGGTGTTACCGTTCTCATTCTCGATCCACACCCGGGGACCGCAAACCGGGCACGCATTGGGCTGCGCGTGAAAGCGCCGATTGAGCACATCATCGTATTCTGCCCTGCAGAGGTCGCACATGGTGAACTTCGCCATCGTCGTATTCCGTCTGTCGTAAGGGATATCTGTGATGATCGTGAATCTGGGGCCGCAATTGGTACAGTTGGTGAAAGCGTAACGGTACCGGCGGTTCTGAGGTTCCTGAAGCTCGGCCAGACAGTCGGGGCAGGTCGCTATGTCGGGTGATATGAGCTGATATCCGGCCTCGGCCCGACTCTCCCTGATCTCAAAGACGGTATAGCCCTTCGGTACACCATCCCGCGCTTCTACAGACTCTATCCGCGCCAGAGGAGGAGCGTCGTGTTCCAACGCAAATGAAAAGGCTCTCAGAGCCCCCTCGGGTCCCTCGACCTCGATCTCCACGGCCCTGCTCGTGTTGATCACCCAGCCCTTGAGCCCGTGTTCCTTCGCAAGGCGAAAGACGAAGGGGCGAAACCCCACGCCCTGGACGACGCCACGAACATTGAGGTGCTTCAAGATGAGAACTTCTTCAGCCACTCTATCCAACCACCCAGCCCTTCCCCGTTTCGGCATGAAACCTGGAAGATAGGCACCTCCGGATTGACTGTACGGACACCTTCCATGAACCGATTCATGCTGAAATCGATGTAGGGGACCAGGTCGATTTTGTTGAGCACAATCGCCTGAACGCTGCTGAACATCCCCGGGTATTTGAAAGGTTTATCGTCTCCCTCAGGCACGGGGGCGACGAGCACCCTGATCTGTTCGCCTAACAAGAATTCCGCAGGGCAGACAAGGTTGCCCACGTTCTCGATGAAGAGGAATCGGGCTTTTTCGACATCAAGCCTTTGAAGGGAGTTCCTTATCATGGCCGCGTCGAGGTGACACTCACCACCCGTATTGATCTGAACCACGGGTACGTTCTTTTCGCCGACTTTCTCGGCATCGAAGGTCGAGGCGATGTCCCCTTCAATCACCGCGAGGGACAGGCCCAGCTCCTCTATCGTCCGGATGATGAGACTCGTTTTGCCCGCCCCGGGCGACGCCATGATATTGACGGCCGTTATGCCCAGCCTCTGGAAAAATGCCCGGTTCTCGGCCGCGATCTGTTCATTAGCGCTCAAGATGTTCTTTACCACCTCGATCTTCATATATCCCCATCCTCCTCATGCAAGCCCTGTCTAGATCGGAATATACCGATCGGAACGCTTTAGTCCGGTCCCTCCACTTCTATGGTGTCCACGTAGCACTCCCTTCCCCGGATCACTTCACCATTACGTCTTCCACAGGTGGGGCATACCCCGCGTGACTCTCCAAACCAAACTCACACGAACAGTTCTTACATCGCAATAACGCCCGCACTTTCGTCAGGGCAAGTCTAGCTCCCTCGGCGAGAGTGCCCTTGGAAACTACTTCGAAACAAAACCTGATCGGTTCCTCTGCGACGCTCGATAGTTCGCCAACCACGAGATTAATCGTGGACACACTCCGTTCCCGGGCTTCGGTCACGACTATGTCCAACATATCCTGGGCAATGGCCAATTCATGCATGGTGTTCCGTCCCGGACTGGCGACTGGTTGGTTCCTATTATAGCACAACGGGAAAATGCGACCGGGGTATGAGTGTGACGAGGCTACCTGTACGTTCACTTTCGTTACAAGCTGGAGCGTTGCACACCTCCCTTCCAAGAGATGTTGTCGCAGGGCTTCACCTTCTTGCTTTGGCACCACGGCGCCTCCCATGCTACAGGGCTTGAGCCATTCTTAGCCCCGATCGGACTTTCACCGGCTGGGTGATGCGTCCTTTTCTGGACGCGCCATTGTACTACCTTCAGAGTTAATCCCTCTATCGGTCGACTTCGTCAAACATGCCATCCAAAAGGGTTATGTCCAGCCATAAGTATTTGTACCCAGTGAAGAATAAGTATTTTTGCAGATTGATCGGCAGCCCGAAAAACCCCAAAATTAGGGCAAGGAGAGGTTATCAGAGTGAGCCCTTACCCCATCATACTTGCTGATTGTCACCGCACGATTCCAGGCCAGGACCCCGGCACACCTTCCGTTGAGGAACCACCAGATCTGGAGATCACAGGCGAGGCCGCGGAAGGCTTCGTCCTTCTCAACCTCTCAAGTAATCCGCAAGATCAAGGCAGACCGTGCCGAAACAAGGTACTGCTCTTCAGCATGGATGAAGAAGCGGAATATCTGAATCAGGCCCTTTCGAAGAGGGCCGAGGGCTACCTCATAAAGAGAGCGTCAACAACGAGCTTTCGCGCGCTATAGGGACGGTCAGGGAGGGGAACCCATGCCAGGAAACGCCATTACGTCGTCCTCGGTGCATGCGGCCAACCTCCAGGAGGCCCTGTTTCTGGGCGAGGTCGCCGAGCCTTGCGCTGCCCCGATCCATCAAGGTGTATGCGGTGACCGCGGTCGGTGTCTTCTCGGTAGGAGGCGGGATGAGCGGCAGCACGTGTGCATCCGTCCTCTACACACCGTACTCACGTGCCCAAACACGGGATGAGAGTGATCTCTGTTTAACGACTCAAGGAGGGGATATGATGGAGTTAACGTCTACCCGCTACCGCGTGTGGGAGTCAGTGAAAGGGGTGCTGCTCTTTGCCGGAGCACTGCTTCTGATGACGACGGGCCGACTTGTGCGAAGGCTCTCCGGCAGGTGACCGGATAGGGACCGGCATCGATTGATTGTCATACGGCGCCGTGAGGCTCCGGCAGCCGCCGTACCGCAGGCGGCACTATCGTTCGGGAAGTAAGGAGGAATGACATGTAAGGGTACTATGACTTCGGGGTCATAGTTTTGAGAAACGAACTGTTCAGGGATGATGCTTTAGGCATTCCAGTGCTGCGGTGACAGAAAGAGTTCCGGATCGAGTCAGTCGATGTCATCGAGGCTGTCGAGCGTGAGCCTATCAACGACCCGGGCAAATATCGAATGGGCTATCATCGTTTACTCGTTCGACGAGATGGAGGGAGGCGATATGATCGAAATGGAGATACAGCCGGAAATGATCGGGGCAATGCTTTCCGGCTGCACTCGATCAAGTCAGCGAAGTCCCTACCGCCTGGTTAGATGACGGTTCGCTGCTGCGTGAATTCATAAAGGTGTAAGGGGTACCCAGGTCAAGGTCCTTTGAAGAGGGAGTCCATCTAAGAGGCGACGGAATGGCGGCCGGGGCCCAACGTGTCGTGAACGGGATTCTGCAGACCCTCGGAATGACCTATGGACCGCTACCATAAGGGGCCGGAAAGGGGATTCCAATATGGTGAATAGTCTTGCTGCCAAAGCCAACGGGTCGATGCAGCAGGAATGGGCAGAGCGCGTGCAGGAATGGATGAAAGCCATTCTTGACAAACACGAGCGCGACCGCGATCCGCTCATACCGATCCTGCAGGACGTGCAGAGGGAATTGGGCTATATTGTGCCGGAATCGCTGGCCGCCGTTTCTCGCCAACTCAGGTTATCAGGGAACGAGATTCTTGAGGCCTCCTCCTTTCATGCACAGTTCACGTTCAGCGCCCCAGCCCGCCACTCAGTAAAGGTATGCCTCGGTACAGCCTGCAATGTGAAAGGAGGCTCCAAACTACTCCATACGCTGGAGCGTGGCCTTGGCGTCGAATGTGGTGAGATGACCTGGCATGGGCGCTACGACCTTGCGCATAGCCTGTCTTGGCTGCTGCGCGCTTTTCCCGGTCGTACGGATCGATGGCAGGATTTTCGGCAAAATCGCAATAAACAAGTTGATCTAACTGCAAAAATACCATGAATAATACTCATTAGGTGGAAAATGGATCGTCATCTTCGCGACCCATCTTACTGTGATATCAAAACAAAATACCATTGAGAGGTAACGCTATGAAAGCCAGGTTCACCCCTTCCGTATTATTGTTCTGTCTCTCATTACTCTTTCTTGTCTCACCCGCCGTCTATGCCGCCGACTATCCGAAGGAACCGGTGACAATCAAGCTGGATGGGGCAAAGATGGCGCCCGTTACGTTCTCCCATGCCACCCATGTGGAAAAGGTGAAGGTCGACTGCGCGAAATGCCATCACAAGGATGCCCAGAGCCCGAAGGCCTGTACCACCTGTCATGGAAGCGCGGCAAAAGGCAGCCAGCCTGCGGCAAAGGATGCCTTCCATACGCAGTGTCAGACCTGCCACAAAGAGATGGCGGCGAAGGGGACGGCGGCACCCACGAAGTGTAATGAATGCCATAAGAAATAATCCGGCGGAGGGGGAAATCCCTCCCCAGCCCTCAGGCGCACCCATGGAAGGCTCTTTGCCGTCCAGAACTCTCGATCCGCCTTCTGCCGGTTGCCAATGAGATCACCAGGCTCGATGGCCTTTGCCGACGATAGACCTGCCTCTGACGCAATCTCGCCTTGTGTATTCAAGCGCTCAGAGCTATACTGGACGGAGCTAAAAACATACGGCCTACCCACTGAAAGGGGAGGACATCAATGCCCGGTGATCCAAAAGACATTCGCTCTCTCCGTCGGAGGGCTGAGAAGTTATTGTCCGAAGCGCCAGAGAAGCTGGCTCTCATACCCGGGATGGACGTGCAGAAGCTCGTCATGAGCTCTCCGTCAATCAGATCGAGCTTGAGATGCAGAACGAGGAGCTTCGCACGTCCCGGGAGCAACTGGAAGAGTCACGGACTGAATGCAGAGCTGTACGATTTGGCCCCGCTCGGTTACCTTACCTTCGATAAGATGAGGCTCATCACCAGAGCGAACTTCACCGCGTGCGGCCTCCTCGCTATTGAAAGAAGCCTTTTCGTCAAGAAGCCCTTTGCCCTCTTCGTCCATCCCGAGTCGCAAGATACATTCTACTTCCACATACGAAAGGTGTTGGAGACAACGGCCAGGCAGACCTGCCAACTCGTGCTGAAGAGAAAGGGCGGGCCCCTCACGCAACGTCTCGAAGCCCAACTTCGTCGATCCCACAAGATGGAGGCCCTCGGCACGATGGCGGCGGGCATGGCCCACGACTTCAATAACATCCTTGCGGCCATCCTCGGTTTCACGGAGTTGGGATGACTAGTCGGGAGAAACGCAGCATAAAAGATGGACCCTTGAGGGATCAGGTCTATGCATCAATCAAGAATGCCATCATTACCGCACAACTTGAATCAAATCACCGGCTCATAGAGGAAACGATAGCTGCCGACATGGGCACGAGCCGGACCCCGGTCAGGGAGGCTCTGCAGAAGCTGGAGAAGGAAGGCCTCATTTTCAGGCTGCCCAAGACCGGTTTTGCCGTCAAGGGGGTGGCCGAAGAAGAGGTTGAGGATATTCTGGACCTCCAATGCATGCTGGAGAGCTACGCGGGATGCCTTGCGACGTGGAGGATCACGGAGGACGAACTAAATTATCTGGACGACCTCATCAAGCGCCAGGAAGACTGTCTCGTGAACGACGACTTTGAGACGTTCATAGGCCTCGACGGCGCATTCCACGACGCACTCCATCGGGCCGCGAAACATGCCAGACTCTACCTTCTCGTGCAGGGTCTCAGAGATTACATGGACCGCTACCGTATGATTATCTTTCACTCAAACGTCAGTTTTAACCTGTCAGTGAAAGACCATAAAGAGATGGTGAGCCTGATGAGGACGAAGCATGCGAGGCAGATCGAGAGACTGATCAACAAGCATATGATGCGGGGCAAGAACGTCATAAAGACGAAGATCAGGAGGGAGCGCAAGGGATAAGTAGGAGCATCCCTCCGTCCACGATGCACCTCGGTCCTGGGCATAGTGATCAAGCGCTTCAGGGCTGGGCAAGACGATACTAGTGAGCCGTCACGCCTGTGTCCCGCACCGGCATGATCCGTGCACGATCTTCGCCCCACTCGGATCACGTTGATCCCAAGGTGGCAAGGGGCGGGCCGGAAGAGGATCCACCCGGTGTTGCCTATTTCTTTTTCGCCTTCTTGGCAGGCGCTTTCTTTGCCCCCGCTTTCTTAACAGGTGCCTTTCCTTCGGCTGCTGCTTTGAGCGCTGATCCTGCGGTGAACTTGGGAGCCTTCTTCGCCGCGATCTTGATCTCCGTGCCGGTCCGGGGGTTTCTCCCTTTGCGTGCCTTGCGCTGCACGACGGAGAACGTCCCGAAACCGACGAGGGTCACCTTCTCCCCTTTTCTGATGGCCCCAGCGATAGAATCCGTGATGAGGGCCAGGGCCTTGCCCGCGGCTGTCTTTGAAATCTTGATCTCCTCCGCCACCTTTGCGACGATCTCTGCTTTGGTCATCTCGCCACCTCCTTGTGGTATCTATGGTAATCAGGCCCAAAGGCGGGGCCTGTGTCGCGGAAACACTGCAAGGACGACCGTCCACGACAAGTATTGCAAGAAATATCGCAGTAATCAACAGTTTATGTAAGGCTTCACAAAATGGTGATGGGGATAGGCAACGTTTACGGGAGGGAGAAGGCCTACCAGGAGAAGGATCCCGTTGGAGGCACTGCTCCTCACTCAGAATACGGTCGTATGATGCTCGTCACCGTCAACGTGAGCCTTCGTAGGAATAACCCGGCAACGCCCCACAGCAGGGGTAGCCACAGGGGAATGAGAAGGATGGGTTTCGCGTAGGTCCATGCCCCGTAGTGCACGACGACAGCTTCGCCCAGGGGACCGAGGACGGCCGCGACGACGTAGGAGACGAGATCGGCCTTGGTGTGCCATTTGAGTAGAACTAGGATGCTGACAAGAACGTAGCAAGCAGCCAACGCCGCAGGCTGGGCCCACAGAGCGCTGGCGAGGGCGACGCACAGGCCGTAAAGGAGAAGCAGCAGGACAAGTTGGGCTATCTTTCGCTCGGATTGCGGGACCATCGCACCCCGTTCTTGTCGATGGAGACGTCTGCGACATCAGCGGTGCTTTTTGACCGCCTGCTCGATGGCCAAGCCTGGGTTCGCAAGATCCTCGGGCACCATGACCGGATGTATTTCGACGTGGTTTACCTCACTCTCCTAATACTGAGTGTAGTAATGGATGCCGATGGATACAAGGAAGGGCGTGTCTGCCGAAAGATAGGGGTGAAGATGTCACCAATCGCGCATTTCCTCATATGGTCGAAAAGTGAAGCTTTCTATTTGAAACACTGATGCCGGCGCGCCGGCACAAACAAGCATGAAAACGATTGGCCTCAGCATGCCCTCGGG
>Ga0326728_10016710_pt1 | contig 14889 bp, 14 predicted proteins | sample MB3enrmetagenome_FD_207602 | JGI IMG/M metagenome (GOLD analysis project Ga0326728, IMG submission 207602) | Lab enriched peat soil microbial communities from McLean, Ithaca, NY, United States - MB31MN | ecosystem: Environmental > Terrestrial > Soil > Wetlands > Peat | place: USA: New York...
CGAGCCGGCGAGCCCGGGCAGGCTCAGCCGGCGAGCAGCCGGGACCGCACAGCCGACACAAAGGCATCGCGGGGCAGGCTCAAGGTCACGGCGGAGCTCGCCGCCGTCACATTGGCGCGCCGGGGTACTTCGTGGAGAAGGGCTATTTCGCCGAACTGGTCGCCAGGGTGCAGTTCGCCGACTGCTTGGGAGTTCACCGAGACGATCGCCCGGCCGTCGAGCATCACGTAGAAACGGTCACCTTCCTCGCCTTGGCGGATGATGGCGGCGCCTTCGGGCCACTGCTCGACGTTGCTGTGTTCGGCAAGTTGGCGTAGAGCGCTCGAGTCGAGGTGGGACAAGAGGCTGACGCGTGACAGGACCTCGGCCCGCTGGCGGCTGGTCAAGCCGGACGCGTCGGGATACGAGCACGTGCTGTCGAGCGCCGTCCCCGCGCCTACCTGCCCCGTCAACGCCGTCACGAAGTCCACTTGTGGCAGCACGAGCAGTTGCATCTGCTCGCGCGACCTGACCGTTGCCATGCGTGGCACGTTGCGCAGGAGCGCCCTTTCGCCGAAATACCCACCCGGCGCCACCGAGCCGACGCGAAAGCCGTCGACCAGGACGTCCGCGGTCCCGGTATCGACCACGTACAAGCAGTCACCCTGTTCTCCCTGCTTGACCACGTCAGTCCCCTCGGGGACCTTGAGGTGGACAACCCGCCCGGCGAGGGACTCGAGCGCCGCCATGTCGAGGGGCTCCAGGAAAGCCACGCCGTGGAGCAAGGCGAGGACGTGGGTGCGTTCGCCCGCTGTGGCATCCAGCCGGTGCAGCAGGTTACGGCCCGCCACCACCACCGCGGGCAGCGGCAGTCCCGCCAGGGCGAGGGCCCAGCGAATGCCCAGCAGCGAAGCAAGCAAGGGGGCTACCAGCGCTCCGAGGCCTTCGAGAGCGAGCTTTGCCGACTCGATGGCACCGGTGACCCGAGGCAGGAGCGGAGTGTCGAGTAGCCGGTGCAACAGAGACAATGTCGCCACATCGGCCACGGCCATGCCGACACCCCATGCGGCCACGAAGAAAAGCGCCATGTCGAATACCGGAATGCCGGCGATGACGACCAATGGGATCCCGCACGCGACGAACGCGAGGATCGTTGGCTTGCCGAGCCGGGACCGGCCGATGAGCGCCGCCGAAAGCGGCACGGCGGCCAGAGCCCCTATTCCGGCGGCAAGCATCAAGAGACCGACTCCCGCACTGCCGGCATGCAGCAGCCGCAAGGAGGCAATCACGGCGATGGCGATCCACATCCCCCGGACGAAGGTCCGCAGTCCACTGACGACTATGAGCCCCCGAACGTAGGGATGGCGGACCACCTCTAGGGTGTCGTGCGCCATGCCCCTTACCCCGCTCGAGGAGCCGGCTTCGGAGACCCGGATCGGGACGCGGCCGAAGCGCATGGTCGTTGCACAAGCAGCGAGCATCAAGACCGCGGCTCCGGCGAACACGACGGCTGGAGTGGTGACCACGAGCAGGAAGCCGCCCGCGATCGCGCCGAGGGCTTGGCTCAAGGTCTTGACGGTGCTCGTTCCTGCCGCGGCGGCAGCCAGTTCTGCCGGGGTCCGAGCGAGGACCGGGAGCATTGCCGACTGGGCTGGCCTGTATGGGGCGGACACGGTGGCGTCCAGTGCCACCAGGATCAACAGCGGGGGGAACGGGGCGCCTGTGGCGACGAGAACGGCACTCGTTGCCACTATGACGGCTCTGGTGCCGGCGATGGTCGTGAGCACACGGCCGCTCGGGTGTCGCTCCAGGTAGGGGATGTTGAAGAAGCTGCCTACCGAGCCCACGAAGAGCCGAAACCCGACCAACCCGACGGCCACCGCGCCGTGCAAACGGAACGCGTAGACGGCGAGGGCAGTGACGTAGCCCCATTCGGCCACCGTCATGGCGGCGAACGCCACCAGCAACCAAGTGAGGGACGGATTGTCGAGCAGGATGCGGAGCGGTTCGACGAGCCGCCCACCGGCTGCGGAGGACCTGCGTGTGCCCTCCGCTGCAGTCATGGCCGCCCACGTTAGTGTGGCCTCCGATCTGGTTGCGGCGTGCTCCGTCCTCTCGGCGAGGGCCGTTGGACGGGTGTGCCCTGGCTCGGGTCACCTGCGGGCGACGGCGTACGTTCGTTTTGGCCGGCGCGGCATGAAACACTGTGTCAATGCGAATCTGGGTGTGTGGCGTCCGCGGGTCCAGTCCGGCACCGGGACAGGAGTTTGTTCGTTACGGAGGTCACACCTCTTGTCTCGCCATCGCCCTCGACGGGGAGCGCCCGAGCCTCATCGTCGACGCGGGCACCGGCATCCGCATGGCAAGCGACCTTTTCGGTGGCGGCCCTGGACTCTTCGACGGCCAGCCGTACGAGGGGGCGATCGTCCTCGGCCACCTGCACTGGGACCACACCCAGGGACTCCCGTTCTTCGGCGCCGGCAACAACCCCGACTCCAGGGTCGATCTGTATGCTCCCGCCCAAGGTGACACCGAGGCTGTCCTCGGCCGGTTCATGTCGCCGCCGAGTTTCCCCATCGCGCCTCGGGAGCTGCTCGGCAAGTGGAGCTTCAACGCCCTCGAACCCGGCGCGGAGCTCATCGGAGGCTTCTCCGTGCTCGCTCTCGAGATCCCGCACAAAGGCGGCCGCACCTTCGGCTACCGCATCTCTGATGGGCGGGCAACCATCGCCTATCTCTCCGACCACTGCCCGACGAACCTGGGTCCCGGTCCGGAAGGCCTGGGGGAGTATCACGAGGCGGCTCTTTCCCTCGCCAGCGGGTGCGACGTGTTGTTTCACGACGGCCAGTACACCGACGAGGAGCTGCCGGCGCGGGCGTCGTTCGGTCACGCCTCCTGCGGGTACGCGGTCGGATTGGCACAAGCTGCAGGAGCACGCCAATTGCTTCTCTACCATCACGACCCGGCGCGAACCGACGACGAGATCGACGCGATCGTGACCGGCTGCAAGGGTGCCGACGTACCGGTGGAGGCTGCGGTACAGGGGACCGTTGTGGATCTGCCCTGAGCACCGCCTAGTAAGTGAGCGATGCGTGGATAAGAATGAACAGGGAAACGAGAGGGCAGCTCCGCCGTTCGAGTGAGAGGGGACAGATGTACAAGAACCTGCTGGTCGGCGCTGACAATTCGTCGACTGCACTGCGCGCTGTCCAAGCGGCCGTCGAGCTTGCGAAGACATTCGGTGCCACGTTGCACATCGTCACCGCCTACAAGCCGGAGTCGGTCCGGCTCCCCGACATGCCCGATGAGTTTCGCTACGCGAATTACGTTCCTCCGGCCGACGCGCTGTTGAACGAGCTCACTTCGCTCGCGAAGCGTGCCAATGTGGAGGCTCAGGTTCACGCCGCCACCGGAGAGCCCGCCGAAGCGATCGTTCGAGTGGCGACCCGTGTCGGTGCAGATCTGATCATCGTCGGCAACAAGGGCATGAGGGGCGCGCGCAGAGTTCTCGGGAGCGTCCCGAACTCGATCGCGCACCACGCCGAGTGCTCGGTCCTCATCGTCGACACCACCAAGGCCGACTAGGTCGCCGCCCGAGCCGTGCAGGCGGTAAGCGGGCACGTCTGCCTAGGACCCGCCCTCACGGGCTCGGCGATGCCGGCCTGAGACGAAGCGCAGCGGGGGCCCCGGCGGGCACGACGGGGTTACGGGGTGCTATCGGGTCGAGTCGCCGGTAAGGCTGGCCCAGGGGGGCTCTTTGGTCGGGCTCGCCCCGGTTCGGCCACAGTGCCATTGCCCGTTCCGCTTGCGCGGTGATCGTTAGCGACGGGTTGACTCCGAGGTTGGCAGACACTGCGGCACCGTCGACGACATGGAGCCCGGGGTGACCGTAGACCCGGTGGTACGCGTCGATCACTCCGGTATGGGGAGAGTCGCCGATGACGGCACCGCCGAGGACGTGGGCCGTCATGGGAACGTTGAAGACGTCGTTCCAGCCCCCGGCAGCGAAGCCGCCGATACGCCTGGCGAGGCGTCGCACCACCTCGTGGCCGACCGGGATCCACGTCGGGTTAGGCTCGCCGAGCCCCTGTCTTGACGTCAGCCGTCGACCGAACAGTCCTGGTTTCGTATAACAGGTGATGGAGTTGTCGCGTGGTTGCATGACGAGGGCGGCAATGGTCTGCTCCGACCAGCGGTGCATGCTCAAGTTGCGCGTCATCATCACGGGGTGGCGCAGTACTTCGAGCGCCCAGGTGAGAAGTCTCGATCTGCCGTCGCCATCGGCGAGCGCTGTGGTCAGCAACCCCATGGCATTGCTGCCTCGGCCGTAGCGGACCGGCTCGATGTGGGTCTGATCGTCCGGGTGGAACGACGACGTGATGGCGACGCCCCGAGTGAAGTCGACGTTGCGCCTAAACGTGCGTGCGCCGATGATCGCCTCAGAGTTCGAGCGGGTGAGCTCACCGAGCATCGGCGAAAGGTTGGGAAGGTTGCCTTTGTCGCGCATGGAATGCAGCAGCTTCTGGGTGCCCAGCGTTCCTGCCGCAAGGACGACGTCGGAGCCGATGATCCTTCTACGGCGCTTGCGTACCCACGCGCCGCTGCGTTCGGTCGTGACCTCGTAACGACCGTCGGCCCTTGGCAGGATGCCGGTGACAGTCGTCCGGGCGCGCACCTCGGCACCGGCCCGTTCGGCCAGGTAGAGGTAGTTCTTGAGCAGCGTGTTCTTGGCGCCGTGGCGACAGCCGGTCATGCATTCGCCGCATTGGATGCAGCCCTTGCGGGCGGGCCCGGCTCCGCCGAAGAACGGGTCTCCCACTTCAACGCCAGGCTCGCCGAAGAACACGCCAACCGGCGTGGGAACGAACGTCTCGGCAACTCCCATCTCTTCGGCGACAGCCCGCATCACCTCGTCGGCCGGGGTGAGGGTCGGGTTCACGACGACGCCGAGCATGCGTTTTGCCTGGTCCAAGAACGGTGTCAGCTCGGCGCGCCAGTCGGTGATGTGACTCCAACGCGCTTCGGTGAAGAACGACGGGAACGGCTCGTACAACGTGTTGCCGTAGACCAGGGAGCCTCCGCCCACACCGGCTCCGGAGAGCACCATCACGTTCTTCAGAAGCTCTATCCGCTGTATGCCGAGGAGCCCGAGCCTCGGCGCCCAGAAGAACGAGCGCAACCGCCACGACGTCTTCGGGAACGTCCTCTCGTCGAAGCGGCGACCCGCCTCCAAGACCGCGACCCGGTACCCCTTCTCGGTCAGACGCAGGGCCGCCGTGCTGCCCCCGAATCCGCTGCCGACGACTACGACGTCATAGTCCTCGCGGTCCATCGGGCGATGATATAAGCGGAACCGTCGAAGACGGCGTTGGCACCCCTGGCCACAGAGGTCATCGCGTGCCGAGCGACCCTTCGGGGTTACAGTCCGTCGGCAAGCGTGCCCCGTCAGGGGCCTGAGTCGGCAAGCGTGCCCCGTCAGGGGCCAGGGTGGGAGGTTCTCGTGAGTCGCGAGCGTTGGGACGAACGGTACGGGACCGAGGAGCTCAAGTGGAGTGCCGACCCGAATGACTTTCTCGTCGAGGAGGTCGACTCGCTCGCCCCCGGTCGGGCGCTCGACATTGCCTGTGGTCAGGGGCGTAACGCCGTGTGGCTCGCCTCGAAGGGCTGGCGAGTGACCGGCGTCGACTTCTCTCGTGTCGGCCTCGCCAAGGCACAGCGGCTGGCGGCCGATCGGGGAGTGGAGGTCACCTGGGTCGAGGCCGATGCCGTTGCCTGGCTACCTCCGGCGGCCTCGTTCGACCTCGTGATCGTCATGTACTTGCACCTTCCCGCGGAGCAGCGCCGCCAGGTGCTCGCGCATGCCGCGTCCGCCCTGGCGCCCGCCGGCGTCCTGCTCGCGGTCGGCCATGACACCTCCAACCTCCTCGAGGGCGCCGGTGGGCCACAGGACCCGGCAGTCCTTTACGGACCGGAGGAGATCGCCGAGTGCCTTCCCGGGCTCGAGATCGAGCGGGCAGAGCGGGCCACGCGCAGCGTCGTGACCGACACCGGCGAAGCCACCGCTGTCGACGCGCGCGTTCGCGCCTTGCGCCCTTTTTGACCCGGATCGCGTATCTGGGCCGAGCCCGCCGACGAACCCGGGAGGTCGGGGCTCCCGCCCGCGCGGACAGCTGGCTTTCTCTCAGGCCAGCTTCATGAACATTCTCTGCACGGCCTCGAGGCGATAGCCCTCCGCCTCGGCTTGGTCCGGGTGCTCCACGCAGTAGGTGAGCCCTGCGGCGACCAGTCGGAAGCCCGCCTGTTCCAGCGCTTTGGTGGCTGCGGACAGCTGCGTCACGACGTCACGGCATTCCCGGCCCTCCTCGAGCATGCGTTCCACGCCCTGGACCTGGCCGGCAACCCTGCGCAGGCGTTTGCGGACATCGTCGACTACCTCATCGGGCAGCTGCACTGTCAGCTCCGATCAGCTTCGGCGTGACGGCCAGAGGCGCCGTTGCTCACGCGGTGAACCTACACATACCCCCCAGAGTATTAACCAGAAGAGTCGAGCCCGGCGCGCCCTGGAGAGTCTCCCCGAGCGTCCGCTAGCACCACTGGCTTGCGGACCAGGTGGTAGAGCACAAAGTGCGAGGCGCGTCCGATGGGACCGAGTGGTCGCTCGTCGCTCAGGACGAAATCCGCGTCGAAGCGCAGGTGCAGCTCGGCGGCGTCTACGCCCTTGGCGTGCAGCAGGCGCCAAGTCGCCGGCGGGTTCGAGATTCCGCTCAGGTAGAAGTCCGATCCGGGCCCGCTCACAGAGGCAACTCCGGCTTCATAGGCGTCCCGAAGGCTCTCGGGGAGCGCGTGATAGCAGCCGACGTCCACTACGAGGTCGAAGGGACCGACGACACCCGTCCGGCGAAGTTGAGCGACGTCGCCCACCACGAAACTGACCGAGACCCCCGAGGCGAGCGCCCTTTTCCTGGCGGCCTCGACGGCTTCGGGAACGAAGTCGACGCCGACCACCTCCCAGCCCTGCTTGGCCAGGAAGACGGCGTTGGTCCCGGTTCCGCAGCCGAGGTCCAGAGCGCGCCCGGGTGGACGCCCCTCGACGAGCTCCTTCAGCTCTGCTCGAGGCTCACCGGTATCCCATCGGGGGCTGCCGTAGCGGTAGCTGAGTCGGTAGAAGAGCGAGTCGAGTCTCATGGCAGCTCCTTGATCCGGGTGCCGTCGCTCGGGCGGCCACACACCTCAATAACTAAGTAGCTTAGTTACTGAGGAGCTTAGCGATTAGCTATACTGATGTCAATGACACCCCCCAAGCCCGATGCGATCGGGGCCAGTCTCCAGCGTTTCGGCCTCGAACGAGACCGCATGCGTGCGGCCCTGGCCCATGCCGGGAACATCAGCCCCACCGACCTCGACGCCTTGGAGCACCTCGAAGCCGATGGGCCCCTGACCCAGCGCCAGCTGGGAGAGCGGCTGTCGCTCACCTCAGGAGCGATCACGATGCTTGTCGACCGGCTCGAGCACCTGGGCTGGGTCCGGCGCGGTCCCCACCCGAGCGACCGCCGCTACATCCTGCTCGAGCTGTCACAGCAGGCCCTCGAGGACACTCCCGCCGCCCTGGCCGCCTACCACGCCCGTATCAGAGCTCTCGCGGCCCAGGTGTCTCCCGAGCATCGAGAGGCCCTCGGCAGCTTCTTGTCCGCCGCAGCCAGAGCAGCGTCGGACGCAGCCGACGAGCTCAGCGGCTGAGCCGGCCCGGCGCGATCATCCGGCCGCGGCCGCTGCGGATAGGTACTGAAACTTGCCCGCTGCGGCCTTCGCGCTGACTCCGGCGACGGTGAACACGAAGACGTAGACGCTGCCGGAGCCGGGCGGTGCCGTGACCTTGATCTCGGAGGGCGAGACCACGCGCAGAACTTTCGCCGGCTTCAGGCCGAAATGCACCAGTACCGTCCCCACGAAGCCGCTTCCCCAGATGGTCACCGTCGTGCCGCCAGTCCTGGGTCCACGGTGGGGCGTTACCACGGTGACCGTCGGCGCGCCCACAAAGGTGAACTTGTAAGGCGACGTGACCGAGCTGAGCGTCAAGTCCGCGACCGACATCTCGAGACCGAGCGTCCCCGGCTTTGTCGCCGGGAGAGTGCCGGTACAGGTGGTCGTCGTGCTGCAGGAGACAATGATCCACGTCTTTCCGACCTCGAGCCGGTCCGCTCCCGCCAGTGGCAGGAAGCCCGTGCCAGTGATGGTCACGGGCGTCTTATGGCCGCTCGGCGCCAGATCCGGAGAGACACTCGTGATGCTGGTAGAACCCAGCTTCGTGCCGGCGATGAAGCAAGTCAGAGCGGCCAGTCCGGGGAAGTAGTTGCCGACATACGCGAGGGAGGGCGTTCCGAGTCCGCTGGCCATGTCGTAACCCGTCGTCGCCGGATACAGCCCGCCCGAATAGCCCGACGTCGTGTAGTCGTTGTTGCCTCTCGTCACGTCGTAGAGCGCGCTGGGGTAGTAGTCGCTGTCGGCAATGGCGTAAAGATCCACCTCCAGGATCCCCGTGGCATCCCTCGAGGCGTAGTCGGTGCAGAACGTCGAGGAGTCGATGAGGGCGGCCGACGCTGCCCACAGCGCTGCGGCGGCGCTGGTGCCGCCTTGGCCCCCGTGCCAGGATCCGTCCACATAGTCGACGTACCCGGTGCTCGGATCGGCGTCCGCGCTGACGTCGGGAACCTGACGCATATATGGGGTCTTTTGTGGGCAGATTGCCGACTTCACGCTGGCAGATGACACCGAGTCGGGATTGATCATCCCCTGGATGCCCTTTATGTCCTGGTACTTGGGCATGCACCATATGGACGACACTCCTCCTCCACCTGCACCTTTGACGGTGACCGAGTCGTTCCAGACGTTCTCGGAACTGCTGCCTATCGACGTCCCGCCGACCGCGATGACGTCCGGCTGGCTCGCAGGATTGAGGACCGAGGTGCGAGCGCCGTTGGTCGTGTTCTTGTCGCCGAAACAGCCGGTGGAGCCGTTGTTGCCCGCGCCGGCGAAGACGACCTGTCCCTGCGCGGCCGCCTCGACGAAGAGACTGTGCTCTTCGGTGATGAGCGAGGGCTCGGTGTCCAGCTCGCACTCCCCCCACCCGGTGGAGATGACCTGATCGACGTCGTCGGTGATGATCTTCGAGTAAACGTCGACGGTGTAGGCATCCGTGCTGTCGAGGCCCTGGTAGACGTCGATAGTCGCACTGGGGGCGAGGCCGATCACAGTCTCTATGTCGAGGGCCGCCTGACCGCTGCCGGCGCCGGAGCCGGCGCCGCCGTCGACCTTGATGTAATTCACGGTGGCGCTGGTCCCGTAGCACGCCTGGTAGGCGGCGATGTCGGCCGGCAGGTCCGACTGGAACTCCACCAACGCCACGCGCACTCCCTGGCCGAAATTGCCGAGCGAGTACAGCGGCGTCATGTCGTAGTAGGAGGCCAGCTCGTTTGCCGTGAAGCTCCCGGTGGCCTTGGCTGCGGCCTTGGCGGCCGCGCACGGTGTCGGGCCCGCAGCCATCGGATGGACGCCACTTGAAGAACTTGCCGCGGCTTTCACTGCGACGCCCGAACGGGCGAGCAGGCTCTGGGGCCCGTCGACATCGCTCAGGCCGATGACTCCCTGGACGTCGGAAGACAGCGCAGCCGAGATGCTCGGCGGCGACGAGGTCGTGAACGCCCTACGCCCACCGGGCAGCCGGAAGCTCATGAGACCCACGTGAAAGGCACGGTCGATCACCGACGCCGGCGCCGTCAACGGGATGATGAGCCGGTCCGGGGTCACCTGCCCGGGGTCGAGGCCGTCAGAGCGAAGCACGGCGTCGACGACGGCCACCTCTGACAGCGACGGTCCGAAGAGCGGGCCGAACTGTCGGGCGGAGAGGAAGTGGTGGAAGCTCGGCGAGCCCCGATCGGACAGGGAGGCGATGAAGGAGGCGACCGCCGACGGGTCTGGCAGCTTCAAGGTGACGTCGAGATGAACCTCGGTCGCGCCGGGAAGCGGGCCGAGCGCAACCGAGTGCGCCGGGAGCGAAGGGCTCGCGCTCGCCCGCAGCACAGTGAGCATGGAGGAGACCTTCGCCTGCGCCCCTGATGGGGCCGAGAGGGCAGCTATCGATGAAGACGCTGCAAGGGCGCCCACAAGCAGGGCGACGAGTCGGCGATTTGTCACGATCCCTCCCTTTTCCGATCCTTGCGCAACCATAGACGGGCGCTTGGCGGGTTTTCGGATAGAGCGGGAACCTCACGGCCGTGGCTTTTGCGCGGTGGCGATCGCGATCGACTTGCCTCATGCCAGGCTGAACGCGAGATCATGGTTGGCATGAGTGCCCGATTGCCCCTGACGCTCGCAGCGGAAGTCGGTTCGGCGCTCGACGAGGGGCGGCCCGTCGTGGCTCTCGAGTCGACGATCATCAGCCACGGTCTGCCCCGGCCCCGCAACCTCGAGGTCGCCCTGGAGTTGGAGGCCATGCTGCGGGCGGCCGGCGTCGTGCCGGCGACTGTCGGCGTACCCGGTGGCCGGCCCACTGTGGGACTGGACGCGGCACAGCTCGAGACGCTCGCGACGGCCACAGACGTCGCCAAGGTTGGCGTTCGCGAGCTTCCGCTCGCGATGGGCGCTTCGCGCAATGCGGCGACGACGGTGGCTTCGACGGCCACCCTTGCCCGGCTCGCGGGGATCCGCGTTTTCGCCACGGGCGGGATCGGTGGCGTCCACCGTCGCGCCAGCGAGAGCTTCGACGAGTCCTCGGACCTCCCGACGCTGGCCCGAACCGCCATAACTGTCGTCTGCGCGGGCGTGAAGTCGATCCTCGACGTACCGGCGACCCTGGAGCGGCTCGAGACGCTCGGCGTCACCGTCGTCGGTTATCGGACATTGCGATTTCCGGGCTTTTACGTCGCAGACTCCGGCTACGACCTCGACTGGGCTGTTCACGGTCCCGACGAGGTCGCCGTGGTCATGCGAGCCGCCGACGACCTCGGTCTCTCCAACGCGATCGTCGTTGCCAACCCGGTGCCCGTCGAGCACCAGCTGGACCCCGCGACCCACGACGCGTTGCTGGCCGACGCGCTCGGAGCCGCAGACCGGGACGGCATTCGTGGCAAGGCGGTCACGCCATTTCTCCTGGACCACATCTACACGGCCTCCGGCGGGGCCAGCCTCGAAGCGAACGTCTGGGCGGTGCGCAACAACGTGGCCCTGGCGGCGCAGATCGCCCGGGCCTGGGCCAAGACGGCCTAGTGACGCGACCGCTCGTGGTAGTCGTCGGAGACGTCATCAACGACGTCATCGTGCGGCCGCAAGGACCGACCGCGCTCGGCACCGACACCCCGTCCGAGATCGAGACCTCTCCCGGCGGGTCCGGCGCCAACCAGGCCGCATGGCTCGCAGCTCTTGGCACGCCGGTGCGTCTTGCGGCTCGCGTAGGTGCCGCCGACGCCGCCGCTCATCGGGCGGCTCTCGAGCAGCTCGGCGTCGAGACCTGGCTCGTGTCCGACGCGCGGGTCGCCACCGGCAACATCGTCGTGCTCGTGTCTCCCGACGGTGAACGCTCGATGTTCACAGACCGGGGCGCCAACCGCGCTCTCAAGGCCGACGACCTGCCGTCACGCCTCCTCGAGGGTGCCGCGCTCTTGCACGTGTCGGGTTATCAGCTCTTCGAGCCGGGGACACGCTCTGGCGTCCGCCGCCTTTGGGCATCCGCGCTCGACGGGGGAGTGGCGACCTCTGTCGACCCGGCCTCGGTTGCCGGTCTCAGGCAGGTGGGGCGCCGGCCGTTCCTGGAATGGACCGCGGGAGCCCAGCTCGTGTTCCCGAACCTGGACGAGGGTCGCCTGTTGACCGGTCACGACGAGCCGGGCGCCATCGTCGCCGCGCTGCTCGAGAGCTATCCGGTGGTGGCGCTCAAGCTCGGTCCGGCGGGCGCCCTCGTCGCCTCGGCCGATGGGCGCAGCGTCTCGGTAGCCGCGGAGCCGGCGGAGATCGTGGACTCGACCGGTGCGGGAGACGCTTTCTGCGCCGGTTTCCTGACGTCGTGGCTTGGCGGCGGAGACCTCGAGCAGTGCGCTCTCTCCGCCGTTCAAGCCGCGGCTCGGGCTGTCGGCCAGATTGGCGCACGCCCCCGGAGCAGCTGAGTCGCTCGCGACTCGGTTGGTCCGCGGACTTGGGCGCCGTTCTCCGGGCACCTATCGTTGTCGTCACCCTTTCAAGCTCGCCAATGGAGACGAACGTGCCACGGAATCTCTCTTCTGTCGGGGTCTTCTGTGGTTCCAATCCCGGCGTCGACAGACGGTTCTGCGAGGCGGCCGAGTCTTTGGGGCGCCTCCTGGCCTGCCGCGCGATCCGCCTGATATATGGGGGCGGGCGCGTCGGGCTCATGGGCGTGCTCGCCGAGGCTGCCCTGGCGGAGGGCGGCGAGGTGCACGGAGTGATCACGCGGGCATTGGAGGAGAAGGAGGTCGCCCACTTGGGCCTCACAACGCTCCAGGTCGTCGCGACGATGCACGAGCGCAAGGCGGTGATGGCCGACCGCTCCGACGCCTTCGTCATGCTCCCGGGCGGCTTCGGGACCTTGGACGAGTTCTTCGACGTGGTCACCTGGACCCAGCTCGGCATTCACTCCAAGCCCTGCGGCATCCTCAACGTCGGTGGCTTCTTCGACCCTTTGCTCGAACTTTTCGAGGCGGCCACTCGAGAGCGGTTCCTTCGCCCCGAGCATCGTGACATGGTCGTGGTCGAGTCCGATCCCCTCGCGATGATCGAGCGACTCGGTTCGTGGACGCCGGTGTCGGTTGCCAAATGGCTCGACTTGGACCAGCGCTGATGGCCGCTCTGCGAAGGGCTGAGCGATGACGACCGCTGCCGGTGTGATCTCTCTGCTGGCGCTGGCGGTGGTCGTCGCGAGCCTCGTGTACCTGCATCTCGAGCCGACGGGCCTGTCGCCGGTGCGCAACGCCGTGAGCCAGTACGGGATCACCAGCTTTCGGGCCGGTTACCGGGTGGCGACGATCTCGTTCGCGCTCGCCGCTGTCGCCCTAGGCGTCGGCATCGACCGTGTGCTGCGCGGTGGCGGCCGGACGACGGTCGTGGCGCTCCTGGTCATCTTTGCGGTCGCCCGGGCCGCGATCAGCTGGTTCCCGATGGACGTGCCGGGCACGGACCGCACCGACACCGGGAAGATGCACGGGATCCTCGCCCTCGCTGCCTTTGCCAGCGTGACGATTGCCGCCTTCAGGCTCGCGGACGTCCTGTCGCACCGCGGCAGGTGGCATTCGCTCGCAACGGCGTCAACGGCACTCGGATGGGCGATGACCGCCTGCCTCCTGGGCCTTGCCCTCGCCCGCTCGTTCCCGGCCATAAGAGCGCGATTCGGCCTTGTCGAACGGGGCTTCTATCTTTCCGCCATCTCCTGGTTCGCGTTGTTCGCAGTCGCCTGCGCAGCCAATCTCCGCTGAGGAGGCAAGGGAGGCCCGGCGCGTCAGCTCATGCCGCCCGCGGCGACCAGCTCGTCGAGCATGCGGTCGAACGCGCCCAGCGCAAGCGACAAGTGGCCTTCGTTCTGTTCGAAGTGGGCCGAGACTCGAGGAAGATGTGAGGCGAGCCACTCGCCGTGGGCCAAGGGCACCATGAGGTCGGCGCTTCCCTGCCAGACCATGACCGGGATCGAGATCTCGTCGGGGGTGAAGCCCCACGGCTTGGTGAAGGCCAGGTCGTCGTCGAGCCAGCCGTCCACGCCCGTCCGCAACCCGTCACGGAACGAGGCGGCCATGTCCTCACCGAACTCATCGGTCAACACGGCCCGGTCGGCTCCGCTCAACACGGAGCTGAGCCCGGCGACGACGAGCTGAGCGGAGGCGTTCTTCAGATGCAATCGTTGCTCGACCAGGTACCCTCGCAGCCGGTCCTCGCCCTCGAGCGCGGCGTTGAACTCGGCGACATTTCCCGGGCCCATTCCGGCCATCCAGTCGAGTCCCTGCGCGGGATAGGGAGCGACCCCGGCGATGACCAGCGCGGCGGCGGCCTGCGTGAGCCGGGCTGCGCAGGCCAGGGCGTGTGGGCCACCGCCCGACTGGCCGGCGACGAGACAGCGGTCGGCGCCTATGGCAGCGAGCACCGCCGAGACGTCGGTGGCCGCGTCGACGACACTCCGGCCGCGCTGACGGGTCGAGCTCCCGTATCCCGGTCGCGAGGTCGTGACAAGGCGCAGGCCGCGCGCGTGGACGGCCCTTTCGTAAGCCCGGATTGCAGTGGCGGCTCCAGGGGTCCCGTGATGGAAGACGACTGGCATGCCATTGGCTGGTCCACTGACGCGAATCTCGAGACGGCGCCCGTCGGCGAGATCAACGTGATCGAGAGGAGGCATCCCTCCATCCTGCCAGGGCGCCGCCGCGGGGCCGAGCGGCATCCGGTGCCAACGGGTCAGCTGGGCGGGCTCAGAAGGCTACGATCCCCTCGCCTCCGACAGCGCCGCTCACGGTGACCGAGCCGATCTCGGAGAGAGAGCCGTTCGCCGCGATCCGGTATTCCTCGACGATGCCGTTCGCCCCGGTCTGGACATAGAGGAGCTCACCGTCCACCGAGGCGGCAGAGTCGACGGTCCCCGCGTCCGTGCCGGTCGAGCCTTCGAGCGAGAGCAGGCCCGTGGGCGTGTCCTCGAACTGGCTCACCGTGCCACTGCCGGCGTTGGAGGCGTAGAAGTTCCCGTTGACGGCCGTGGCCCAGCAGGTCGCGGCTTGTCCGGTGCCGAGTGTGTCCAGCTCGGTCGCGACGCCACCTTCGCTGAGCGAGAACGTCGCCAGCGCGTCTGTTCCGGACTCGGCGATGACAAGGTTGCCGGCGGGGTCGAAGGTGATGGCGAACGGAACGGTTCCCGGCTCGGCGTTGACCGCC
>Ga0326728_10016711_pt1 | contig 14889 bp, 10 predicted proteins | sample MB3enrmetagenome_FD_207602 | JGI IMG/M metagenome (GOLD analysis project Ga0326728, IMG submission 207602) | Lab enriched peat soil microbial communities from McLean, Ithaca, NY, United States - MB31MN | ecosystem: Environmental > Terrestrial > Soil > Wetlands > Peat | place: USA: New York...
GTTTCCGATGAACGGACCTGAAATGGAGAGAATAGCACTACTCGGCGCAAAAAGCACCCGGCAGCTAGTCGACTTCGAAATCGGCGGAGCGAACCACGGACTTTCCCGCCGAGTCCGAGGCCGTCAATTCAGCCCGATAGGAGCCCGCTGTGAGCGTTGCCACCGGCAGCTTGAGCCCCACCGCAATCACCGGATTACCCGCTCGAATGAAGCTGGCCACTTCCACTATTCCCGAGTCCACCTTCTGCTCGCCGGTCTTGCGGTCCAGCAATCGCAGCTCGACTCCAACCTTGGGCGGGTTCTCGCCAACCAGCAGCGGCTCATAGATCTCCAGGTACATGGCGGCCGGGTCCGTAGTCTTGAACCGGTTCGCGCCGGTGGGGGTAAACTGCCACCCCAGAGCGACCAGCGGCGCCCGGCCCTCGAGCAATTCCGCGTCCAGGGCGGTTTCCAGCTCGGATACCCGATTACGTTCCTTGCTGAGCGCCAAGCCGCTGAGGCCGAATTGAGTGCCGTCGTTGGGATCGACCACCAGCGGCTGTTCCAGCTTGCCAAAGCTCTCGCCGCCCGAGCTGAAAACGACCTTGAAATTGTACTGGCCAGAGGCCACGTCAAACTGGTTCTCGTAGTGAAGCGGCTTCTGTTTAAATGCGGCGAGGTCCTTCTGATTCTCCAGATCGAGCTTCACGGTATCGCTGAACCGCGCTGCGATGGCGCCATCGAGCTGGTAGGCGATGCCGAGAACATTCACTTCGCAATGAAGCTTCCCCTTTACTTTCTCGAACTTGAGGGATTCGGAGGGGATCTCAATAGCCACGTCGACCCGGGCCGTGTTGGGCGAGGTGTAGAAAAACGGAGCCTCCATGGAGGCGCTAACGGTTCCGGGCTGCGAGCCGGAGGCGCGATTCTCGAGGTCCTGCTCGGCTGGCTTCCCCGCCAGCAGGTCCACCGGTTTGACGTTGCAGTACCCGCTACGCGCGCGGATGTTGGTTCCACTGCGATCCACCTTGACCCGCAACGTATGGCAGCTTCCTTCCGGGGAATCCGGGGGCGTATAGGCGAGAATGTAGTACTCGTTCTGCTCCTTGCCAATCCGTTCCAGACCGCCGAGCAGGTCATTGGTATTGGCGATTACGAAACCGCCGGTGCCGTCCGCCAGCATATATAGGACATCCTGATTGGCGGTCGCCGAAAAGGGAGGTTGCGGGACAATCTGCCGCGGCAGGCTGAATGGATTGGTGCGGTAGGCCTGGCCGGGAACTGTAGTGTTTCCGCCACCCGACGTCGCGCCGCGGGTCCCCGTGGTGGTGCCGGTGGTGCCGGTGGTGGTGGGGCGGCCGCCGGTGGCGCCGGTGGTCGGAGTGCGGCTGCCTGTGGTTGGGGTAGTCCCGGCGGTCGACCCTCCCCGGCTGGCCGACCCACCGCCCGCGGAACCGCCGGTGGTTATACTCCCTCCCCTTTGCCCACCAGAGCCGGTCTGCGGTTCCCATTCAGGGGATGATGCGACAAAGGAAGCAGCCTGCAAAAAGCCGAAACTGAGCCGCATACCAGCGGGGCGAGGCTCGACCACTACGCCCCGCGGCGCGGCGGCGTCAAACCCGCCCACGGCGAGACCGCGAACGTCTATGGGATAAATCGCAACATTGGCCTTGTTGCAGGCGTCGATGGCAGCCGTCACCTCCGACCGGATCTCGGAATTGAGCGGAAAGCCGGCGGTGAACAGGATCAGGGTCTTGCGGCCGGGAACGCCCGCCAGGTTCTTGGCCAAACTGCGCAAGGCCAGCACTACGCTGCGCGCGCCATAATCGGCCGCGGCTCCGCCCAAACGGGGCATGCCGATCGAGGCGACCTCGACATTGGGTGAGACCGCCGATGATTTCACGCCGCTCACCACCTGTTTCAGCCGGCCGGCGTCGGAGGTGAAGTTCTGCGCAATCTGCACGGCGCCGCCGAAATTGACGATGGCCATCAGCCGGTTTGGACCGGCATTGTTGTCGATGAACTTAGCCGCCGCCTGGCGAGCTCGAATCTGGTCGCCGGGATTCATGGTGGAATTGTCGAAGAACAGGACCAGGTAGCGCTTCTGATTGCTGGACGGGGAGGCCGGATCAGCCTCGAAGGAAAAACTCTTGATGGTTTGTTCCTTGTTGTCCTCCCAGACGCGAAAATCCTTCATGACAAGATCATGAATGTAGGCGCCCTTCTTGTCGGTCGCCACAGTGTCCACCAGGACCAAACGCGTTTCCGTCCGGATGACAGTCTGCGAGCCGGCCGCGGCGCCCGCCTGCCGGTCCTGCGCCGCAGCGCCGGCCATACACAAAACTCCCGCTAACAGCAACGTGCACTTGAACCGCACCTTACACCTCCATTCACGGAATCTCGACAGCGCCGACCTCCGCGCCGGATTGCGAGACCCGAGCATGCGTCTCCTTCGCTTCAGCCATCATAGCGCCTTCAGAAAAAGGGGTCAGACGCATTTTCCATCCAGGAAAATGCGTCTGACCCCTTTTCCTAGCCGGACGGCCGCGCGCGGGCCAGCCATCCCTTCCGCCACAGCAGGAAGTACACAATCGCGAGGGCCACGTAGGTCGAGCACCAGAACCACGGCGTCCACCAGGGGAGCCCGTTGAACCGAATGTCCGAGACCGGCCAAAGGAACCGGGTGGCATAGTAGCGGAGGCTGTGCGTGAAGATATCGATCAGGATGTGGGAGAGCCATCCCAACAACTCGAGCACGATACGGCGCGCCAGGAGCGACGTCACCGCGAAGACCAGAAGGAACGTGATCAGGCTGTGACCGAGAGGATAAAGCTGCACCGGGAAGTTCACGTGGGGTAAACGCCCGCCGCGCATGGATCGGAAATCCGCCCTACCCGTCAGAAGCAGCCACAAGCCAATGGCTACGGGTGGTCCGAATGCGAGCAGATCCGGAAACATGGCCCACCAGACGGTCCATCCGAGCCGAATTCGGATATGAGCCGATTTCCTGGCAGCCGTGGCTCCGGCGGCCGCCCACAATCCGTGCGCAATAATATCCATGACCAATTCTCAACCAGCGGTTACTCGTATCGCAACGCGTCGATGGGATTGATGCGGGAGGCTTTTACGGCGGGATAGATTCCAAAAACCACGCCCACGGCGAACGATACGCCAAAGGCGATGATCACACTGGAGGCGGTCACAATGGTTTTCCACTCGGCGGTGCGGGCGATCAGCCAGGCCAGGAAGAAACCGAATCCGATGCCCAGCAGGCCGCCACCCACCGAGATCAGGACCGACTCCGTCAGGAACTGGCGCACGATGTCGAAACGGCGCGCGCCGATGGAGCGGCGGATGCCGATTTCGCGGGTGCGCTCCAAAACCGTGGCCAGCACGATGTTCATGATGCCGATGCCGCCCACCAGCAGCGAAATCGCGGCGATGGCCACCATCACGTAGGTGAAGATGGTCTGGGTGCGCTTCTGCTGCGCCAGCAGGGCGGCGGGAATGGTGACGCCAAAATCCTGGATATTGTGGTGCGTCGAGTTCAAAACGGCGGTCACCACTTTGGCGACTTCAATGCTGTCGGCGTCGGGGCGGAGGCGGAGATCGATGCCGTCCAGATCGTCCTTCATGTCTTCGCTCTGGTCCCAGAAGCGATATTGGAAGGTGTTGAGCGGAATGTAGACGATGTTGTTGAGGTCTTGCATGGCGCCGCCGGTGTTCTGGGCGCCGGCCATGAGCTGTTCGGTGAGAACGCCCACGACTTCGAGCCAGACATCGTTCACCTTTACGAACTTGCCGGTGGCGGAGCTATAGCCGAGAAGGTTGATCTTGGCGCCCTCCCCAAGGACGCAGACCTTGGAGCTGGCGGCATCGTCGGCGTCATCGAAGAATTTGCCTTCGGCCAAGTGCAGGCTGTGGATGACGGCATAGGATGGACGCACGCCGTACATCTCGGGGATATCGCGCGAAGGTTTGGGAAGCACGGAGGCGGGGTGCAGCGTACGGCGGGCCGACAAGGTTTCGAGGGCTTCGATGTTGGCGTTGAGGATGCGGACATCGCGCTCGGAGAGGCCGGGCGAGGAACGGCGCCGCTGCTGGAACTCCTCCTGGCTGGTGGCGGGCCGGGATTCCACCAGGACGTTGCGAACACCGAGCTGCTCGATGAAGCGCAGGGATTCCTCGCGCGCGCCGGCGCCGATGGCCAGCATGCCGATCACCGAGCCTACGCCGAAGACAATGCCCAGAGCCGTGAGCAGGGTGCGGGTCTTTTGCGCGCGCAGGTTGGCCAGAGCCTGGCCGATGTCGGAGGGGGCGAAGATCATCGCTGTAACGCTTTCATGGCGCTTTGGGAAGCGGCGGCGGACTTGCTCTGCTGATCGGGGCTGGACATGGCCACGAAACTGCCCTCGGAGACACCGGTGAGCACGGCCTGGCTCTCGCTGCGGCGCACCAGGGTGACATCGCGCGGCATGAAGCCGGCGGGGGTCTTCAGATACACGAAGGTACGGCCATCGCTTTCGAACAGCGCCTGGGAAGGGACCCAGATGACGTTATCGAGGGATTCGACGGTGATGACCAGGTTAGAAGACATGCCGGGACGCAGATCGGGAGCGGGATCGTCGAGGGAGATGCGGCACTCGAAGTGGCGGTTCCAGGGCGATCCGCCGGTGCCACCGATGTTCTTGACGTGTCCGGCGAAGCTCTTGCCGGCGAGAGCCACCACGGCGACGGAGACTTTCTGGCCGGGCGTCAAGTGGCCGCGGTCCAACTCTCCAACCTGGGCGCTCACCTCCCAGGTCTTGAGATCGGGGATCTGGGCCACGGCCATGCCGGTGTAGACGTTATCGCCAAGCTGGTAGGGGAGCAACTGCATGCCATAGTAGCCAATCATGAGGTTGCTGTTCTGCTGGATGTTGACGTAGCCGGAGGTCTTGGCCTTGAGGGTCATGCCGTCGATGGTTTTCTGCGCGATATCCATCATCACCTTGGCCTTGTTTAGGGCGGCCTGTTGAATGGCGACGCCGGCGACGGCGGTGGCTTTCTTGTTGTTGAGGTCCTGCTCGGCCTGGTGCTGGCGGTTCCTGGCCGCGTCCAGCGCAAGGACGTTCTGACGCGCGGCGATAGCGGCCAGCAGCGGGTTCTTGCGAATATCGAGTTCGGCCAGCTTGACGTCGGAGGTGGTGGATTCCACCTGGTAGCGCGTCTCCTCGTCCAGGGCCTGGCTGTCGGCCTCGGCCTTGACGACCTGCTGCTCGGCTTCGGCCAGGTCGGCTTCGGCCTCGCGCAGGTTGTACTCCTGTTGGGTGGTGTCGAGCTGCACAACGACATCACCGGCTTCCACCAACTCGCCAGGGTCTCGGAGGTACGTGATAGCCACGGTGCTGCCGCCCGTCTGGGGAACCGTAAGCATTTCGGAGTTTCCGCCCTGGAGCTCACCGCGGGCCGCCACGGTAATGGTCACGCGGCCCCGTTTGACGCGGGTGGTGGGAAGCTCCACGGAGGAAGTTGAGGCGGTGACCCGGGCCACGATCCGGATGGCGCCCCACGCGATGGCGGCCAAAATGGCCAGCACCGCGGCCCACGCCAGCAGGCGTCTCCTCATTTCTTCTGGTCCTTCCCGGCGTCGACCAGCGCGACCAGGGAGCCCGCAGGGATGCCGGAGATGGCTACTTCGTCGGGATTGCGAGCCTGCACCTGAACCTCGACGGGCTGGTAACGGCCATTGCGGGCCAGGTAAACGATGGGTTTTCCGGCGCGCGTGAAGAGGGCCTTGGCAGGGATGCTCAGGGCGTTGGGGATGCGATTGACGACGATATCCATGCCGCCGTTCATGCCGGGACGCAGGCGCGCATCGGGATGGGCGATGGAGGCGTAGGCGTGGAAGCTGCGGGTGGGAGGCCATTCGTAGCTCTGTTCGGCGAGCAGGGAAATCCGCCCGATGCCGGCGGGCATGGTGAGTTCGGGGAGGGAATCGATGCGGACACGCGCCTCCTGATTCACGGCGATGCGGCCGCGGTCGGTTTCCTCGACCTTGGCGTCCAATTCGAGGGTGTCGAGATCGGGCATTTCGGCGAGCATCATGCCGGAAAACACGTTGTCACCCACTTTGAAGGGCTTGGCGTTCAAATAACCTTGCGCGTAGTTGAATTCGAAAACCACAAAGCCGGCGATCGGGGCCTTGATCTCCATTTGAGCAATGCGGGCTTTGGTAAGGTCCACATCGGCCTGCGCCTGGTCGCGCAGCCGGGTGAGGGAGGCGATCTTAGACTTGTCGGAAGCGGCATGCAGCGCGACGGTGGCCTCCTCTACCTTCAACTTCTGTTCGGCGACGCCCAGATCGATGCGGCTCTCTTCTCCCTGAAGACGGCTCACGATTTCGGTTTTGGAAGCTTCCAGCCGGGCGCGCTCGACGGTATACTGCGAGTCGAGAAGATCGCTCTTATCCTGCTCGACGGTGATACGCGCCTGGGCCACGGCCTGATCGAGGGTGGCCTGGGCCTGCCGCAACTGAGCCTCCTTCTGTTGGAGCTGCTGTTGAGCGCTGGAGGAATCGAATTTGATGATGGGGTCGCCCGCCTGAACCGTTTCGCCGGTAGGGGAGAGCCAGGCGATGCGCAGATTGGGAACAATGGGCGCGGAGATCTCGACCGAGCGGGCCGCCTTGAGCTCGCCGCGGCAGCGGATGATGACCAGAAAATCGCCCTGCCGCGCCGGAGCGACCGGGAGCGTGACGCTGGCCTGCACTTGCCGCAGATGGTAAACCCCGGCGGCGGCGCCGCCGAGCGCCAGGAGCACGCCCGCCACAGCCGCCCAGAACCGGACGCGTCTCCCGCGCGCGCTCACCTGGCGCCTCCGGATGGGGAGGAATCCGAAGCGGGCGCCTCAATCACCAACGCGGCGGAGAGATCGGGCATGAGATGCGGATCGGTCTTGTCGAGCTTGAAAACGGCCGTGAACGTCTTGATGGGACTTCCGAGAGCGGAAGAGGCCACGGGGCTGGCGGATTCGAAGTGTGCCGGAAAGGAGAGATCGGGATAGGCGTCCAGGTAGACGGTGGCGCGGGAACCGGGCACGAGAGCGGCGCCGTCGGGTTCGCCCACCATACAATTGACCAACATTTCGGAAGGATCGAAAATGCTGACCAAGGCCTGATTTCGATAGAGCTGGTCGCCTTCCTGCGGGTGGCCAATGGAGCTATTGCGATAGACGTTCTGGTGGGCCACCATGCCGGCCAGCGGCGCGCGGACCTGCATCTTGGCGATGTTGCCCTCGGTGCGCTCCAGAGTTACCTTTTGGCGGTCGCGCTGCAATTCGAGGATGCGGAGAGCGGCGCCATCGGACTTGTCGTGAAAGGCATTGGACTTGTTCAGACTCTCCACGTGCCTGGCGGCAATCTCAGCGCGAACTTCATTTTTCAAACCATCGATGGCGGTGAGGATCGGCCCCTTTTGCACCTCGATGCGCGCCTTGGCGAGATCGGCCTCGGCCTGGCGAAGGTCGGCGGTGCGCTTTTCGGCGTCGGCACGGTTCTGGGCGAGCTTCTGATCCACCTGGTGGCCGAGATCGTCGAACTTGGCCTGGGCATCGCGCGCACTGTCGAGCTGTTGAGTGGCGTCGAATTCGGCGATGGGATCGCCTTCCTTCACGCGCGACCCGTTGGGAATGAGCTTGGTCAGCGTGAGGGACCCACCCTGGCCATAGATGGCGGGCACCAAGACCTTGGAAAAGTGGACCGCCTGGATGGTCCCGGTGACGCGGACCTCGCGCCTGGCGCGGGACGGCTCCACGGGGGCGGAGGCGGAGGCGGCGTGCGCCACGGGCGGACTGGGGCGGGAGCACGAGGCCAGGAGCAGCAGCGGAGCGGCAGCGATGAACTTGCGCACCTATCACCTCATCTCGCAGATTAGACGGCCCAACCCCTGAAAAAGTTCATGGGAATTTCGGACAAAAGCCGGTGAATTTCCGGCACAGTGTGTGTGGTGCGCGCCGGTACCATCCATTCAGCACCCGAATACCCCTAAACTTCCGCCGCGCCGTGTGTTATAGTTTACACAAATCCATCGAAGAATGGATCGAAGAGCAGTTCCTTACGGGGAACGGGGAATTAGTCGTAAATGTGCGGGATTGCAGGATTCACACGGCTTAGCCGGGTGGTGGACAGGGGTGTTGCCCACCGCATCACCGAGGCGTTATACCATCGCGGACCGGACCAGCAAGGGGTTTTCGAGGGCAGCGAGGCAACTTTGTGCGCCGTCCGATTGAAGATCATCGATCTGAGGGGCGGCGATCAACCTTTCGTCAGCGACGATGGCGACACCGCCGTGGCCTTCAACGGCGAAATCTACAACCATCTCGAAATCCGCGCGGAACTTGAGGAACTGGGCCACCGGTTCCATTCCAACTGCGACACCGAGACGGTGCTGCGGGCATTCCTCGAGTGGGACACGGAGTGTTTCTCGCGCATGCGGGGAATGTTTGCGGCGGCCCTGTGGACGGAATCGCGCAAGCGCCTGGTGCTGGCTCGCGACCGGATGGGCATCAAGCCGCTGTACTATTACCGGCGCGGCGACGATGTTTACTTCGGCTCGGAGCTGAAGGCCATTCTGGAGCACGCCGGCGTACCCCGGCAACTCGACCTGGAGGCCCTGGATTCGTACCTTTCGGTGAATTACGTTCCCGGCCCCCTCACGCTGATCGAAGGGATTCGCAAAGTGCCGCCGGGGCACCTGCTGGAATGGCGTCACGGGAAACTCTGGATCGCACCGTGGTGGAAGATACCGGTGAACGAGAAGCGGCCGTGGTCGCTGGAGGGCGCGAAAGAGGAGTTGGATTGGCTGCTGCGCGACTCCATTCGCGAGCACCTGGTCTCGGACGTTCCACTGGGAGTGTGGGCCTCCGGCGGCATCGATTCCTCGACCATCCTGCACTATGCCGCCACCGGGAGCCCCGCCCGCCTGAAGACTTTTTCGGTTTCGTTCTCCGGGCGCAGCTTCGACGAAAGCCCGTACTTCCGGGAGATCGCGCGGATTTACGGCACGGACCATCACGAGTTCGATCTGAACCCGGACGTCGAGTTGCAGAGCGCCATCGAGGATTTCGCCTATTACTCGGACGAGCCGAGCGCGGATGCCGGGGCGTTGCCGGTGTGGTATCTGGCGCGCATGAGCCGGCGCCACGTCACGGTGGCGCTCTCCGGTGAAGGCGCGGACGAATTGTTCGGCGGATACGCTACCTACCAGGCCGACCGCCTGACACGGCCCTTCCGGCTGGTGCCCGGCGCGCTGCGGCGGCTGATGCTGAGGGCATTCGAGCGGTGCCTGCCGGTCTCCGACGAAAAGATCGGTTTGGAATACAAGCTGAAGCGCTGGATCGAGGGAAGCTGGCTTCACCCCGATGAGGCGCACTTCTTCTGGAACGGGGCGTTTTCCAACCAGCAGCGGAGACAGCTCCAGCCCGGCGGAAACGGGAACGGGCTGCGCCGGCTGGTGGAGCGGATGGGAATCGGATCCCGCGGCGTCATAGACCGCTATCTGCTGGTGGACCAGGCGTATTACCTTCCGGACGATATTCTCTACAAGACGGACCGCATGAGCATGGCTCATTCGTTGGAAGTTCGTCCGCCATTCCTGGACCACCGGATCGTGGAGTTCGCGGCTTCCCTGCCCCAGAACATGAAAATCCGGGGCTTCACGCAGAAGTTCATTCTCAAGGAGCTGATGCGCGGGAGGCTGCCGGAAACCGTGCTCCAGCGGAAGAAAACCGGTTTCGACATTCCGGCGCACGACTGGTTCCGCGGGGTGTTGCGCGGGCTGCTGATGGATACGCTGACACCGCAAGCCATCGCAGCTACGGGGATCTTCGACGCGCGCGCCGTTCAATCTCTCATCCGCGATCACATGGAGAGGCGCATCAATGCGGGCTTTCACTTGTGGGGCCTGCTGACGCTTTTCCTGTGGATGAAGAGATGGAAGGTGGAGGTGGTTCCGCCCCTGGACGCGCCTCACACGGCGCCGGCTCGAGTGCTCGCCATCCGGTAAGGAACCACCACTTTCACCGCGGCCCCAGGACAGCAGAGGGTCTCATCGGCCCATGGAAGTCCGTATTTCGGGCCCAATCCTCGGGCTGGAGCGAAAGGCTACAGAAGAATCGATAACGCGCCGATAAGGAATACGGCGGCGTATGACGCAGTTCCACATTCAAACCCGGATCTGGCTGGGTATCGGCATCTTTGTTTTGGGATTCCTGCTGACGACGATCTGGTCGCTGGTCGAGCGAGGACGTGAGGAGACAGGTCTAGCTTCCATCGCCGACGCCCTCCTTCCCGCAGCCCGGAATGGACGCGACGCCGACGCCGCGTTTCAGCGGCTCATCGAGGGCTACAGCGATGCATTCCTGATTGGGGATCGCTCCGGACTGGAACGCGCCTCCTCCCAGGGTCTCCGCGTCCTGAAATTGCTCGACCGCATCGGTGAAGCTCGCGCCATCCCAAGCGAGCGCACCGTGCACGCCAAGAGGCTCACCGCCGAGGTGAGGCAGTTTTTCGCCGAGGCAGACGCCGCGTACGGCAGTTTCCTCCCCGGCCGTGGCGGGATGACGCCGGAATTCCAGGAACGCATGCGGGGGCTGGCAGTCCGAGCGGGCCAGATCGAGGCCGAACTGCAGGCTCTCGCCGCCGACTTGACGGGCGACCTGCTAGGGCAGATGGCCACGCTGCGGAGCCGATCGGCAAGGATGCGCCTGTTCGTGCCCGCCATCTTTGCCGCCACGCTGGTGCTGGCAAGCATCCTGGTTCACCTGACGATCCGGCGCACCGTGTTGGCTCCCCTGGCCAAGACGCAGAGCGAACTGGCGTACGAGCGCGACCTGCTGCGGATTCTCATGGATCACATTCCCGACTGCATCTATTTCAAGGACGCCCACAGCAATTTCGTGCGCATCAACAAAGCCCAGGCCGCCATGCTGGGAATCAATCATCCTTCGGAAGCCTTGGGGCGCTCCGACGCGGACTATTACGATCCCCCCGTCGCCGCCAGGACGCGTGCGGATGAAGAGCGGATTCTCAGGACCGGTGAGCCCCTGGTGGGGAGTATCGAGCTCATCACCCGGCACGGGGTGACACGGTGGGTGACTGCCTCCAAAGTGCCGGTTCACGACGAGGTGCGCAACACCGACCTGATTGTGGGTATTTCCCGCGACATGACGCAATGGAAGAACGCGGTGGAAGCGCTGGAGAAGAGCGAGGAATCTTTGCGGCTCCTTTTTGGGGCAATCCCGCACGCGGTTTGGGTTTACGACGCCGACACGCTCCGTTTTCTGAAGGTCAACGAGGCGGCATCGCGCCAGTATGGGTACTCGGCCGCTGAATTCGAGCGGATTACGGTTTCCGATCTGCATCCGCCCGAGGAGGCCGACAGGCTGCAGGCCGCCCTGGCGCAGGCGGCAAAACACGGGGCGCCGCGGGGCGCGTGGAAACACGTGACGCGCGGCGGCCGCCTTCTCGATGTCGAAGTCCACGCCCGTATTCTCAGGGTCTCGGAGCACAGAGCCGTTTTGGCGGTGGTGCAGGATGTCACAGACCGCAAGCGGCTGGAAGTGGAACTCCAGCACGCTCAGAGGCTGGAGGCGGTAGGGCAACTGGCCGCCGGCATCGCGCACGAAATCAACACACCGGTCCAATTCGTGGGCGACAACCTGCATTTTCTTCAGGACGCCTTCAAGGACCATCAAGTCGTCATGACGAAATACCAGCAACTGCATCGGGCGGCCCTCGCGGGGGCGGTTTCCCGCGACGTCCTGGACGAGCTGGGAAACGCGCTGGAGGCCGCGGACACTGAATACCTCTACGCGGAGGTCCCCAAGGCAATGGATCAGTCGCTCGACGGCGTGGAGCGGATCGCCACCATCGTGCGGGCGATGAAGGCCTTCACCCACCCCGGACAAACAGAGGAAGCGGCTGCCGATCTCAACAAGGCGCTGGCGGACACGCTGACGGTGGCCCGCAACGAGCTCAAGTACGTGGCCGATGTGGAAACCGATTTCGGCGATCTGCCCCCGGTGGTCTGCCACATTGCGGATTTGAACCAGGTGTTTCTCAACCTCCTGGTGAATGCCGCCCAGGCCATCGAGACGGTACATCGGTCCACCGGAGCGAAGGGACGAATCCGGGTGAAGACGCGGCAGGACGGCGATCGGATTGTGGTCTCGATCAGCGATACCGGCTGCGGGATTCCCGAGAACATCCGGTCCCGGGTCTTCGATCCCTTCTTCACCACCAAAGAGGTCGGGCGGGGCACCGGCCAGGGTCTGGCGCTGGCGCGCTCCATCGTGGTCGAGAAGCACGGCGGGAGGATCACGTTCGAGCCGAACCAACCGCGGGGAACCACCTTTATCGTCTCCCTCCCCGCCGGGTTGCCGGACTCCGGGCCGCCGGAACCCGTTTTCGCCGCCACGGAAGGAGCCGCATGAAAGGCATCCTGTTCGTTGACGACGAGCCCATGATCCTCCAAGGTCTCCAGCGGATGCTGCAGCCCCAGTCGAAGCTTTGGGACATGTCGTTCGCGGCCAGCGGCGCCGACGCGCTGGCGCTGCTCGAAACCAAGTCCTTCGACGCCATCGTGACGGATATGCGGATGCCTGCCATGGACGGCGCCCGTTTGTTGGAACTGGTGCGGGAACGGTATCCGGCCATCATCCGCATTGTGCTGTCCGGGTACATCGAAACCGAGGCGGCCATGCGGGCGGTTCCGGTGGCCCACCAGTTTCTGGCAAAGCCATGCGATCCCGGCAAGCTGCGCGATGCCCTGGAACGCTGCTGCGGGTTTGCGGGCCTGCTGCCGGATGCGGCGTTGCGCCGGGTGGTGGGGGCGATTGGCAAGCTCCCCGCTCTGCCGCGCACCACGGCGCTGCTGGTCCAGACGCTGCAGCAGCCCGAGGCGCCGCTGGACGAGATCGGCCGAATCGTGGAACGGGACGTGGGCATCACAGCGAAAGTCCTGCAGCTTGTGAACTCCGCGTTCTTCTGCCTGCCCAACCGCATCACGTCCGTTCGAATGGCGGTGAGCTATCTGGGATTGGACACCTTGAAGCACCTCGTGTTGTCGGTCGAGATGTTCCGCTCGCTGCAGCCCCGTCAACCCGTCCCAGGCTTCTCGCTGGAGCAATTGCAGAAGCACTCGCACTTCGCGGCGGGCATCGCCGCCCGGCTGCCCGCGTCGCCGCCGGTCGTCTCGGCTGGCGTCATCGCAGCCGTGCTGCACGACGCGGGAAAGCTCGTGCTGGCGGCCAGCCTGCCTCGCGAATTCCAGTTGGCCCTGCAGGCGTCCAAGGCACAGCAACGGCCGCTGCACGTAGTGGAAGAAGAACAGATGGGAACCAGTCATGCGGAAATAGGCGCATACCTGCTCGGTTTGTGGGGGCTGCCCAACACGATTGTCGATGCGGTTTGCCATCACCACCACCCGCGTTATGCGGAAGGCGGCAAGGGGCTGGACGTGGCGGCGATTACCCACCTCTCCGATGGACTGGCCTGCGAGGTGGCTCGCGGCGAGGCGGAAGACGCCCCGGCCGGCGGCGTTCTGGACCTGGCGTACCTCGCTCAACTTGGGCTGGATGCGAAACTGCCTGCCTGGCGTACAATGGCTCAACAAGTGCACGAAGAGCTGCGGGGGGAACAGTCATGCCGGAGCTAGGAAGACCCCGAGTTCTTCTCGTCGATGACGATCCCGACCTGTTGGCCGGGCTGGTCCGCACACTTCGCTCCGAGTACTTTGTTCTGGTCACTGCGACCAGCGGGGCGGCGGCGCTCGATCTGCTGCAAAACCATGGTCCCTTCGCAGTCATCGTCTCAGACCTCAGGATGCCCGCAATGGACGGAGTCGACCTCCTCGGCCGCGCACGCGCGGTTTGTCCGGAGACGGTCAGAATCCTGTTCACCGGCCAGTTGGACATGGACAAGGCTATCGCCGCGGTCAACGAAGGCGCCATCTTCCGGTTCATCACCAAGCCGTGTTCGCGTGTCATGTTGGCGCTCACTCTGAAAAGCAGCGTCGAACAGTACAGGCTGGTTACCGCGCAACGCGTACTGCTGCAACAGACCTTGCACGGAACTGTCCAGGCACTCACCGACATTCTGGCGCTGGCGAACCCGCTGGCATTCGGGCGGGCGGACAGGCTGCGGCAGGCGGCACGAGAGTTGGTGTCCGCACTGCATGTCGACGATGGCTGGGAATTCGAGGTCGCCGCCATGCTCTCCCAGGTTGGCTGGGTCGCCTTGCCGCCGGCGGTTCTGAAGAAAGTGCACGAACGAGCGAGCCTGAGCCGCGGGGAAGAGGCCATGATTGAGCGCATTCCTAAGGTCGCCGAGGATGTTCTCGGCAATATCCCCCGGCTCGAGGGCGTTCGCAATATTCTGCGTTACCAAGCTAAACACTTTGACGGCTCCGGGGATCCCCTGGACAGCATCAGTGGCAGGGAGATCCCCTGGGGCGCCCGCGCACTGAAGCTGATCTCGGACGTCGATGATATCGAGAGTGAAGGAACCTTGCCGTCGCTCGCGATCGATGCCTTGTGCAGAAGAGCGGGGTGGTACGACCCGGACATCCTGGAAGCGCTGACGGCCGTCTGCAAGGCGCGGCACACCGAGTCTTGGACATTGCCCGTGTCCAAACTGCGTCCGGGCATGATTCTCGGGCGGGACATCCGCGCCAGCGACGGAGCATTACTCGTCATGCGTGGCCAGGAAGTGACGCGCGGCTTGCAGGAGAAGTTCCGCAACTTTGCAGGAGGCTTCCTGGGAGGCGACTCCATCCCTGTCATCCTTCAGGGGCGCCCGGACATGCCTGCGGGCACCGGGCCACCGCAGCCGTAAGGCGGAGTGAAATAGCGCCACACACACCGCCCAATCCG
>Ga0326728_10016712_pt1 | contig 14889 bp, 11 predicted proteins | sample MB3enrmetagenome_FD_207602 | JGI IMG/M metagenome (GOLD analysis project Ga0326728, IMG submission 207602) | Lab enriched peat soil microbial communities from McLean, Ithaca, NY, United States - MB31MN | ecosystem: Environmental > Terrestrial > Soil > Wetlands > Peat | place: USA: New York...
CAAGACGCTCTATCAGGCCCTCTCCCTGGCCGGCGGCCTGCGACCCGACGCGGGGGCGCTCATCAGAATCACGCGCCGCAAATCGGAAGGCCCCATCCCGTTGCCCGGGGCCGAGCCGGATACTTCCGGCGAATTCAATGTCGCCCAGGTCTCGGTCGCCTCGGTGATGGACGCGCGCAATCCGGCGGGCAACATCACGGTCCGGCCCAACGACGTCATCTCCGTCCCGGTCACCGAGGTGGTCTACGTGGTGGGCTCGGTTCACAAGCCGGGCGGTTTCGCCCTCGGCCAGAACGAATCTCTGTCCGTGCTGCAGGCGGTGGCCAAAGCCGAAGGTCTCGACAAAGAGGCCGTTCCCAAGCGCGCCAGGATTCTGCGCAACGTCCTGCGCGGCGCTCCGCAGGCGGAAGTTGCCATCAACGTCAAGGCCATGCTGGCCGGCCAGGCCCCCGACGTTCCGCTCGGGCCCAACGACATCCTATTCATCCCGGCGGCCACCGGCCTGAGGAACGCAGCCGCGAAGGCCACCGAAATTGCCGCATCCGCGGCCGCCTACCGATTGATCTGGTTCTGAGCACGACCGCCGTGTCCGACGATTCCATACAGCTTCCTCCGCCGCGCGCGCCCGACGCCGCCGCCGGCTACGGCCCCTATCCCGAAGATCCCGAAACCGAAAGCTCGCTGCTGCTCTACTGGCGCATCTTGCGCCGGGGGAAATGGACGCTGGCGCTGGCCGCTTACGCGGGTGTGGTTGGCGCCGTCTTGCTTGCCCTTCCGCAAACCGCTCTCTACCAGGGCCGAACCTCAATTGAGATTCAACCGCTCAACGAAGACTTCCTCAACCTGCGGCAGATGGCCCCGGTCCACGAATCCACGGCCACGGACGTCAACCTGGGCGACATCCCCACGCAGGTGGAAATCCTGCGGAGCGACACGCTCATGGCCCGCGCCGCCGACCGCCTGTCCCCCATCCCCAGACCTTCCGGTCGGCCCCCGTCCGCGGCTACCTCAACGTCCACCTGGCGCAGAATCCTGCACCTTCCCAAGTCCAAGATCCTCACGCCTCAGGAAGCCGCGCTGGCACGGGAAATCGGGAGCTTCAAGGTCAAGTCCATCCCAGACACCCGCATCCTCGAAGTCACCTGCGATTCGCCCGATCCAAAGGTCGCCGCCAGCTTCGTCAACGCGGTGGCCGAAGAGTACATCCAACAGAACATGGAAGTGCGCTGGAAGATGTCTCAGCGCACCGGCGAGTGGCTGTCCAGCCAACTCCAAGACATGCGGGCCAAGCTGAAGCGGTCGGAGGACGCCCTGCAGGCCTACGCCCGCTCCTCCGGCCTGATCGTGGCCGCCGAGAACAGCACCCGAATCCCGGAGGACCAGCTACGCAACGTGCAGGCCGAGCTTAGCAAGGCGCAGGCCGAGCGCGCCGCGCAGCAATCGCGCTACGAAATGGCGCGCACCAGCCCGCCCGAATCCCTGTCCGACGTCGTGGATAGCGAGCCGCTTCAGGCTTTCGTCGCCAAGCTCACCGATCTCCGGCAACAGGCCGCCGATCTCAACGCCACCTACACTCCGGAGCACGCCAAGGTGAAGCGGATGCAGGCCCAGATCGCGGAACTGGAGGCCGCGCTGAACCGCCAGCGCCAGTCCATTCTGGGCCGCATCAAAACCGATTACGATCAGGCCCTCAGCCGCGAGCGGCTGGTTCTCGCGGAGTACACCGCCCAGACCACCCGCGTCACCGAGGATGCCGAAAAGGCCGTGCAGTACAACATTCTCAAGCGCGAGGTGGACAGCAGCCGCACGATCTACGAGAATCTGCTGGGCCGGGTGAGAGAAGCCGGCATCGCTTCCGCCATGCGCGCCTCGAACGTTCGGGTGGTGGATGCGGCCCAGCCCGCGGAGGTTCCCTACAAGCCCAGCCTGCCGCGCTACGCCGGCCTGGGCCTGTTCGGCGGCCTGTTCCTGGGCGCCGCGCTGCTCGTTGTTCGCGACGGCTTCGACCGCAGCATTCAGAATCCCGGGGACGCCGGCTTCTTTTTGGGCCTCTCCGAGCTCGGCGTCATCCCTTCCGCCCCTGACGCCCGCCGCGGTTTCCAGTATCGCCGCAGGAAACTCTTAGGCGGCGAGGCGGGCGCAAGCAGTGGGAACGCTTTGCAGCTTGTGGGGAGTTCCCAGCCGGCCTCGCGCGACATGGTCGAACTCGCCGTCCTCACGAACCGCTCCTCGATGCTCGCCGAGTCTTTCCGCGCCACGCTCACCTCCATGCTGTTCTCCGGCCACAACGGCGCCCGCCCCCGAGTGCTGGTATTCACCAGCGCCGCCCCGGCCGAAGGCAAGTCAACCATCACCGCCAATCTGGCCATCGCCCTGGCCGAAGCCGGCCAGAGAGTTCTCCTGATCGATGGCGACATGCGCCAGCCGCGCCTGCACACGGTGTTCAGCCTGAGCAACCAGGCCGGCCTGAGCGACCTGCTCGGCGATCGGAATACGCCGGCCTCCGAAGGCCTGGCCAGCACAGCGCAGGAATCCGGTGTCCCGAACCTCTCGATTCTGGCCTCCGGCGCCGCCACCGCCGCCAGCAACCTGCTCTACTCCCCGCGGCTAACCGAGCTCATCAAATGCGCCCGCGAGGCCTACGACATGGTGCTGATCGACACCCCGCCCGCCCACGACATCGCCGACGCCCGCGTTATAGGACGCGTATCGGACGCCGTGGTCATGGTGATCCGTTCCCGCCGCACGTCCCGCGACGTTTTGAAGAATGCCTGCCAGCGCTTTACGGAAGATGGCGCCCACATACTGGGCGTGGTTCTCAACGATTGGGATCCCCGGGCGGGCTCGACCGGTAGCGGGTATCCGCGATTCTATCCCGGGCGAACCCCGTCATGACGACCTGCGCACCACCTGCTGCTTTCGCCCGCCCGCTAACCGTAATCCTGCGTGGGCCCGGCCTGCGGGCCCGGTTCGCGCGAGGAATCCTGTGGGCTGTTTCCGGCGCCTTGATCTCACAGGCGTTGACGCTGGCCGCTTCCGTCGTCGCGGCCCGGCTGCTGGGCAAGGTCCAATTCGGCGAACTTGGAATGATCTACAGCACTCTGGGGATGTTCGGAGTTTTGGCCGGCTTTGGGCTGGGGCTAACCGCGACCAAGCACGTGGCCGAGTTCCGGAGCGGCGATCCGGAGCGCGCCGGCCGCATCCTGGGTCTCTCCTCGGTGGTGGCCTGGGTCTCCAGCCTGGCCACCGCTCTTCTGATCGTCGCTCTGGCGCCCTGGCTATCCCGCACGGCCTTGAGCGCACCCCATCTCGTGCGCACCCTCAGGATCGGCGCGATCCTGCTGCTCTTCAATGCCGTCAACGGCGCGCAAACCGGCGCTCTGTCCGGGTTTGAAGCATTTCGGGAAATCGCGGGACTCAACCTGGTCAGGGGAGCGATCACCTTGCCGCTGGTGGTGGGCGGCGTGTTGCTGGCGGATCTGAATGGCGCCGTCGCCGGCCTCTCCCTGGCCGCGGCAGCCGGATGCGCGGTGACGGCGGTGGCCATCCGGCGCAAAGCGGCGGCACATTCGATCCGCATCACCTACCGGCGGCTGCGAGGCGAATTGCCGGTTCTCTGGCGTTTCTCCGTTCCGGCGGTGCTCGCCAGTTCCTTGGTGGGTCCGGTCATGTGGTGCTCGAGCACCTTTCTGGTCGCGGGGCGCAACGGTTACGCGGAAATGGGCGTTTTCTCCGCGGCCAACCAGTGGCGCAACGCCGTTCTCTTTCTCCCGGGTCTGATTGGCCAGGTGATGCTGCCGGTGCTCTCCGACCTGTGGGGCCAAAATCGGTTTCGGGAAGTTCGAAAACTCCTGCTCGGCGCCATTCCGCTCTGCCTCCTGGTTGCCGGCCCCATCTTGCTGCCCATGTTTCTGCTGCATCGCCAGATCATGTCGATGTACGGCCCGTCGTTCGCTTCGCGCGGCGCCGTGCTGCTGATGACGGGATCCGCCGCCGCATTGATCGCCGTCCAGAGCCCGGTGGCCACTCTGGTGGTGGCGGCTTCGCGAATGTGGGCCGGAGCCATCATGAATGCCGCCTGGGCCCTGGTCCTTCTGGGTACGAGCTGGTTCTTTCTGCGCGCGAATTGGGGGGCCGACGGTCTCGCCGCCGCCTATCTCATCGCCTATGCCGCCCACTCCATCTGGACGTTTGGATTCGCCGGCGTGATCTTGAACGAGCGGCGATTGGCCGCCACTGGCTGGCTACGGCCGCGCTTTCGCCATGGAACTCCCGAGGTGTGCCGATAATGGACCATCCATTCGATCGCAGCGGGCTGGCCTCCCTGGAGGACCTGCAAACGCCCGAATGGCGATCCCTGTTCGACGAACTCCGGCCTCTCCAGGACGAGTTCCTGGCCGTGCATCCCCACAGTGCGGAGTACATCTGGCCCCGGGATGCGCTGCACACCTGGAGCCGCGTCTGGGAGTACCCGTATGTATATCATCACCTTCGGACGCGGCGCGATGGCCTATGCTCCAAAGGCGGCAGGCCGGTTGCGGTGGACTTCGGCAGCGGCGTCACGTTCTTTCCGTTCGCGATCTGCCGCAGCGGGTTTGAAGTGGTGTGTATCGATCAAGATCCAGTCTGCAGGCAGGACATTCAGCGCACCGCCGCGAGTCTGCCGTCGATCGAGGGGCACGTGAGCTTCCAGCCTACGGAGGGCGGTTCCCTGCCACTTTCCGACCAGAGCGTTGACGCTGTGTACAGTATCAGCGTTTTGGAGCACGTGCCCGAGCACGCTCCGCTGGTGGACGAGTTCGCCAGGGTCCTGTCACCGGGCGGTCTCCTCTTGCTGACCGTAGACATCAACTTGGAACGGGAAGCCAGTTCCGGAATTGGTCCGGATGCCTATGCTTCGCTGTTGTGCAGTCTGGGCCGCTATTTCGGTTTCGAACATCCCCGCCTGCCCGTGCATCCGGCGGTCGCGCTGACGAGCGCCCGCGGCCCTTACCCTGCGAATTCCATGTCCGGCCTTAAGGCCGTTTGGTGGACGGCAAAACAGGAGATCATCAAACCCCTAATTGGCAGAGCACGTGCAGTGCCGACACAGTTTGCCTGTGAAGGACTGATCCTGAGGAGACTCGGCGATCGTGGAAATAGAGTCCCCGAGTGCGTAAGGTCCTCGCAGGATGGTTGCTAAAGCGCTGCTGGCCGGCACGCTAGTGTGCGGACTGTCCCCTCTCATCGGCGCGGCGGACGATTTCAGCGATCTGCGTCTGCGCTGGCGGCAGAAGCTGACCAGAGGCGCGGATCTCAAGGCCGCTCAGTCCATTGAATCCACTGCCCGGCGGGAATGGGGCTCGCTTCAGAAGGCTTCTGGCTCGGCGGGTCTTTGGAGCGACATTGCCCGGCCTGCCGTCTCCGGCGACATGAGCAGGGCATACAGCCGATTGCGCGAGATGGCAGTGGCGTGGGCTACGCCCGGGCAGGCTCTGTACCGGAATGCCCGGCTGCTCGCCGACACCATCTTCGGCATGGAGTGGATGGACGCCAACCTCTATAATGCGCGCTCCAGCGAATACGACAACTGGTGGGACTGGGAGATCGGCGCGCCCGCCTCGGTGGCCGATATTGGCATTCTGCTCTACGACCGGCTGAGTCCCGACCAGTTGTCGCGATACATGGCCGCTGTAGAGCGCTTCGATTCCGACCCGCGCGTGTTGATCTTCAAGGTTCCATCCACGGGCGCCAATCTCGCCGACAAGTGCAAGATCGGCATCCTGCGCGGACTTCTGCTGAACGACCCGGCCGCCATCGCGCGCGCGGTCGCCGCACTTAGCCCGGTGTTCGAGTACGTCACGTCGGGCGACGGCTTCTACGCGGACGGCTCCTTCATCCAACACCGGAGTCATCCGTATACCGGCAGCTATGGCGTCGTACTGCTCGACGACATGGCGGATCTGATGTATCTTTTGGCCGGCTCGCGATGGGACCTCACCGATGGGCAGCGCGCGACTGTTCGACGCTGGGTCGCGGATTCGTTTACTCCTCTGCTCTATCAAGGTCTCATGATGGACATGGTTCGCGGCCGCGCGATCTCGCGTCAGAACTATTCCGATCGTTCGGCGGGGAGCAGCGTCATCGCGGCGTTGCACATTCTTCACGATGCCCCGGTCGAGCCCGCGGCGGCGCCTTCGATCAGCCGCGTGTATGCCTCGATGGATCGCGTGGTGCACATTCGCCGCACCTGGGCCGCGGGGATCGCCATGCACTCCAGCCGTATCTTCAACTATGAAAGCATCGATGGCGAGAATCTCAAGGGATGGCACACCGGCGATGGCATGACTTACGTCTATAACGCCGACCTGGCGCAATTCGCCGATGCCTTTTGGGCGACCGTGAATCCGCAGCGCCTGCCCGGCACGACTGTGATCGCGGGCTCCACGGCCAGGCAGGGCACGTTGGGGGGAAGCAACGCCGTGGGCGGGACATCGCTCGATGGATACAGCGCCGCGCTGATGTTGCTGGAGCCCGACGGCCGCCAATTGAGCGCCAAGAAATCCTGGTTTCTGTTCGACGACGAACTGGTGGCCCTGGGAGCGGACATCCGCAGCACGGCTGCGTCCCAGGCCGTGGAGACGATCGTTGAAAACCGGCGGCTCACCGCCGGGGCCAGCCTCACGTCGGGGCAGCGCGGCAGGTGGGCGTATCTCGCGAGCGCTCTTCCGGGCGCCGGGATCGGCTACTATTTTCCGAACAACACGGCATGGAAGTCGCTGGAGGAAACCCGAAGCGGCGGTTGGAACGAGATTAACCGGCGCGGCCCCGCGGGGGCGGTGAGCGCCCGGTATTGGACCTTGTGGTTCGATCACGGAGCGATGCCCAACGGCGCGACCTACGCGTACGTCATTCTGCCCGGCAAAAGCGAAGCCGAGACCGTTCTCTACGCCGGCTCGCCCGCGGTGCGGATTGTGGAGAATAACGCGGACATGCAATCGGTGGTTCACGCCGCACTGGGAATCCGGGCCGTGAACTTCTGGACGGGGGCCAAGTCCGCGGCCGGCATCGGCTGCGACGGCGTCGCGTCCGTCCTCGTACACCAGGCAAACGGCATGTTGAACGTAGCGGCTTCCGACCCTACCCAGGCAAATACCGGAACGCTGCACATTGAAGTCGCCGAACCCGTCGGCGCCGTGGTGCAGCAGGACCCCGGGGTCAGCGTCGAGCAAACGACTCCTGTCTTGCGTTTCTCCATCGATGTGAACAACTCTCACGGGAAGCCGTTTCACCTGGCCGCCCGGATGCGAACCGCGCCATGAAAGTTGCGTTCCTGTACTACAACTTGTACGACCCGAAGGGCGAGCACTTGCTGATCGGCGGTATCGAGACTTACCTCCAACGCCTCATGGAACTTACTGCCGGCATGGGATTCGAGCCGGTGATGTTTCAGGCCGCGCAGATACCCTTCGAGCGCCGGCTCGGCCCGGCGGCGGTGGTGGGCGTGCCCGTGCCGAACCATTCGATGGCACGACAGAGGCGGGCTCTGTATTCGGCCGCGGTGCGCCGTCTGGCGCGCACGGACGCGATCGTTTTCGGCGCGGACCATTGCAGCGTGCGGTCGGATTGGAAGCGGGCCGTGTCGATTCAGCATGGCGTGAGCTGGGACCTGCCCTCGAGTTTCGCGACCAAGAAGGCGTGGTGTTCGACCGGACTTGGCGCGCAAGTCAAGAAGATACAACTCAACCTGCGGGGCCTCCGCTTCTTCGACAATTGCCAAAACCGCGTGTGCGTGGATTACAACTTCTTGAATTGGTACCGCGCGACTCGCGGCGAGCACCCCCGCGGCAAAGTGTGGGTCATCCCGAATTGCTGCCAACTGGCGCCGCGCGACCGAGTCGGCCGCCGCGTAACGCCGGCGACGCGGGTGCTGTTTGCCCGCCGGTTCACGGCGTACCGTGGCACGCGCATCATGGCCGAGGCGATTGACCGCGTTTTGGGCCGGCGCTTGGACGTGATCTTCACGTTCGCGGGAGAAGGTCCGGATCGCGGATATCTCTTGGATCGATTCGACAACTGCCCTAACGTGCGATTCACAAAGTACCGGCCGGACCAGTGCCTGGAGGTGCATCTGGAGCACGATGTCGCGGTAGTTCCTTCGGTGGCCTCGGAAGGCACTTCCTTGGCGGTGGCGGAGGCCATGGGCGCCGGTTGCGCCGTGGTGGCCAGCGCGGTGGGAGGCATCACAAACATGATTCTCGACGGGTTCAACGGCGTGCTCGCCATGCCGGCCGCCGAGGAGTTTGCCGCCGCCATCCTGCGCCTGGCGGGCGACGCGCGGCTGAGGTCGGAAATGGGCGGAAACGCCTATCAAACGGCAGCCAAGTGCTTCGATGCCGGTACTTGGAACGCGAAGTGGAAGGGCGTCTTGGAACACGTGGCGGCCATACAACCATGACCTCGGCCACCTGCCCGGCAGCTTCGCACGTGGCCAGCGCGTGGCAGCGGCCTTCGTCGATCCGCGCTGTCCAATGGCGAGTGGCGTCGCCGGCCATTCCGCAAGCGTTGGCAGCGGCGATTTCGTTGGGCTATCTGGCGCTCCACATCAACGGCCCCGTGGGGCCGCTCGCGATGCTGTGCGCTCTGGTGTTGGCGTGCGCGGGGCGCTCCTCGGAGACGCTAGCGTGCGCGGCGTTTCTGCTGGCGCCGCACGTGTTGGGCGTTTCGGTGGAAGCTGTTGGCCTTCCCATCCCGGGCACAGTCATCGCCGTGGCCATCGCGGCCTCCATCCTGCTGAGCTGGCCGGCCCCGCGGCTGCGCGCCATGTTTCGCGTCCAACGCCCCGCCGCCGCCTGGCTGGCAGCCGTCGTGTCGGTCCTGGCTCTGGCCTACGTATTGGGGCCCCGGAACGACTACGCTGTCGGCAAGCTGGTTGGGTTCGCAGTTGGGACCGGCCTGAAGACGGCTGGTTTGTTCACACTGATCCGTGGCCGCAGGGTGGCGCTGATGGATCTCGGGATAATCGCCGCCGTGGCCTGCGTCTACTACCTGAGCGTCTTGTTCTATGTGACACCCGCTCTCCGGCCTGTGGGCATCCTGACGAGCGGAGGTCTGCGGCTCGCCGACACGGCTTTGACGCACGGCGGAGTTGTCTCCGCGGGAGGACGATCCGTCGCCCTGCTAGCCGGATGGAGCCTGGTCATGCTGGCCGGAAGCGCCGCCGCCTGCAAGCGGGCCCGGATTGGGTTCGCGCGGGGCTGCCTGTTGCTCGCGATCGCGGTGGCTCCGATCCTGGCGCTCAACTCGTCGGGCCAGCGCGCCGCTTTGGCCGCCGTGGCGGCCGCCGCGCTCGCACTCGCCTGCTCCAAGACCGGCCGAAACCGCTGGACCGTGGCCATCGCCGGCTGTTCGGTGTTACTGGTTGCCGCGATCGTCGCGCACGCGGCAGCCAGCAACAGCCCGCTACTCAGCCAGGTTTTGAACGACCGGCACTCGTTTTCCGAGCGATTGAATCGGTCCGCCAACTGGACCGCTGCCGTCTATCGGATCGATGAACGTCCTCTGTTGGGCCACGGTCTGGGCGGGTACTATATCGATTATGCCGGCCCGATGCGAGGCGACGTTGCAGGGAGATATCCCCACAACCTCTTTCTCGAACTGCTGGTCGAAACCGGGCTGCTTGGAACCGTAGTCATTGCCGGCCCACCACTGCTGGCGGCGCTTCGCGCCCGGCCGAGCTTTCTCACGTGGTCCCGCGAGTCCCTATTGCCGCTGGTGGTGTATTGCTTCGTCTTGGCAAACGTCACCGAGGACCTTCGCTCGACCAGCACGCTATTCGCCATGTGTGCGGCATTCTGGCCGGCCGCGCGTGTAGCCAGGCCGCGCCATCCGGTTCGCCCCTTCGCCCGCCCATGCACACGAGCTGCCTGATCAGCGTATGCGTTTGCACGTACTGCCGTCCGGAGGGGCTGCGGAAGTGCCTGGAGAGCATTCTCGACCAGGACTTCGCCGGCCCTTTCGAGGTCGTCGTCGTCGATGACGACCTGCGACGCTCCGCCGCCGCTTGCCTGGCCGCCATGCGCACGGCGTTCAGCGAGCGCCAAATAACTCTCACCTATGTCGCCGAGCCTCAAAGGAACATTGCCCTAGCGCGAAACATGGCCGTTGGCGCCGCCCGTGGAGAGCTTATCGCCTTCATCGACGACGATGAACGGGCAGAGCCCGGGTGGCTGGAGCGGCTCCACGAGACGCTCGAAACGTTTGGCGCGGATGTCGTCATTGGCGCAGTAGTCCCCAGTTTCTCCGACGACATTCCGATGTGGCTCCGGCGCTCTGGAGCCTTGCACCGGAAATGCCCTCCCACGGGCGCGAGACTGCGGGCGTCGGGCTGCCGCACTGGAAACGTGCTGGCGCGGCGGGCGGTATTCGAGAGGTTTCCATTCGAGGCCCGGCTGGGCCGAATCGGGAACTCCGACAGCCTGGTCTTTCGTCAGGCGGAACGCGCGGGATTCGTGCTCCGTTCTTGCGCCGAGGCGGTGGTGATCGAGACGCAAGAGAGCGCTCGCCGGAGCTGGCGCTGGCACATACGGCGCGAATACAGATGTGGTTGGGGAGATTCGTACATACGACGCCGGGAAACCTCGCTGCCCATGACGCTGGCGGGAGCGGTCTTGGCCCTGCTGCCGGGATGGGCCATGGCGATGGCCAGATCCATCGCCAAGCTCTCCGATTATCGGGTTGCCGCGCTGGTCCTGCTGCGCGGCTTGGCGTTCTATGCCGGCCGGATTGGCTTCTTTGTGTTTCCGGCGGTGGAGGAGTACAAGGAGCGCTGATGTTATCGATTCGCCTGCCGCGCCCCGCGCCGTTGGTGCTGATCAACGCGGACGATTTCGGGTGGGAGCCTCGCGTCAACGGAGCTATCGCGCGCGCGTTCGGAGCCCGTTTGATTTCCACTTGCAGCATCATGGCCACGGGCCCCGCCTTCGAAGAGGCTTGCGCCGCCGCTCACGCCGGAGGATTTGCCGATCGTGTGGGACTGCATTTCGTGCTGGACGCGGGACGGCCGCTCACGGAAGTTATGCGCCGCGAGCGCCGCTTCTGCTCGGCGGACGGCGAGTTTCTGCCCCGGCGCAAGGGCGCCTGGATGCGCATTAGCGGCGCCGAGACGCGCGCGGTGCGCGCCGAACTTCGCGCCCAACTGGAGCGTTGCCGGGCAGCCGGATTGCGGCCCCAGCATCTGGACTCGCATCACCACGTGCACGAGGAACTGGGCATTCTCCGGGCGATTCTTCCCGTCGCCGGAGGCGAAGGCATCCTGCGTTTGAGGGTTCTCCAGAACCTCGTTTGCCCGCGAACGACCGCCAGGCGAATCTACACCGCGGCCGCGAACCGCTACATCCGCTGGCGAGGACTCGCGGGGCGGAATCGCTTCGGCTGCGCGGACACTTTCGCCTCGGCCAACCTCGCCGCGGGCGACCTGGTGGAGGTGATGGTCCACCCGGCCATTGGCGCCAACGGCGTCCTGGTTGACCTACCCAGTGGCGCTCCTTTGGCCCACGTGCTCGCGCCGCTGCTGTCCTTGTGCCATCCCGCCGCCTCGGAAACCGCGACTCATCATGCCCAGGGTTTTGCTGCTACAGCCGCGTTGTGAAGCCTACCGCGCCTCCTTCTACGACCAGTTGAGGGGGAATCTGGCGCGCAGCGGTATCGCACTGCAATTGGTGTATGGAGAGTCCAACCGGCTGGAGAGCGTCCGGACGGCCTCCCTGCCCTGGGCCACGGAGGTTCGGAATCGCTACTTCTACTGCGGCCGGAGATTCCTGCTCTGGCAACCGGTCTTCGAGTACTTGCGCGACGCCGACCTGGTCGTCATCCATCAAAACTCCGCTAATCTGGTGAACTACCCGATTCTGCTTCTGCGGCGGCTGGGACGTTTGCGGGTCGGCCTATGGGGACACGGCCGTTGCTTTCAGGCCGGCGACCGCCGCCCCATCCGCGAAGGTTTCAAGCGCTGGTATTCCAAAGGCGTCGATCACTGGTTCGGATACACTTCCCTTTCCCGCGAGGTGGTGCTGCGGTTGGGCGTTCCCGCGGGCCGGATCACTGTGGTTAACAATGCGATCGACACAGCCCAGCTAATATGCCAGTACGATAGCCAGTCGCCAGGCGCCGCGGAGCCGGCCCGGCTTCAACTGGGCATTCCGAGGGATGGGCTGGTGGGTCTGTACTGCGGCCGTTTGTACGGCGACAAGCGCCTGGATGTTCTGATCGAGGCGGCCACTGTGGTGCGCAACCAGTGCCCTCAATTCCATTTGGTGGTTGTCGGCGAGGGCCAAGCGGAGCGGTTTGTGCGCGAGCGGGCGGCGGCGAATTCCCAGTGGCTGCACTTCGTCGGGCCCAGGTACGGACTGGAACGCATTCCCTACTTTTCCATGGCGGCGTGCCAGTTGATGCCGGGGGCCGTCGGGCTGGGGATCGTCGATTCGTTTGCCATGCTGACTCCGCTCATCACTACCGATCTGCCTTATCACGGGCCCGAAATCGCCTACCTGGAAAACGGCGCCAATGGACTGATCGCTCCGAATTCGACCCAGAGCTATGCCGCGGCCGTGCTGCGCTACCTTCACGACGCGGGACTGCGATCACGGCTGCGGCGGGGCTGCGAGAGCGCCCGGCGTCTCTACACCGTCGAGAACATGGCCTCGCGCTTCTCGGACGGAATCGAGCGCGCGCTAGGCCGGGAGCAAGCCCAGTGATGGCGCATCTGCGCGGGATCGCCAATCGTGTGCGTACGGCCATCAAGTTCGGCGTCTTCAACCGCTGGGTGGTGCACGGAAGCCACATCCGCTGCCCCATGGGTGTCTGGTTCTACTCGCCGCATCGCCGGGTCGCTCTCGGAGACTATGTGCAGTTTGGGCGCGGCTGCTCGGTTCAGTGCGACATTGTTTTCGGCAGCGAGATTCTCGTGGCGCGGAACGTCGCTTTTGTCGGCCGCGACGATCATCGCATCGATATCGTCGGCAAGGCCATCTGGGACTCGGGCCGCGGGGACCGCTACGAGACGGTGGTCGAAGACGACGTCTGGATCGGCTACGGCGCCATCGTTGTCTCGGGAGTCACGATAGGCCGCGGCTCGGTTGTTGCAGCGGGGGCCGTGGTCGCGCGGGACGTGCCAAGATACGCGATCGCGGCAGGCGTGCCGGCGCGGACCATTCGCATGCGGTTCTCGCCCGCCGAGATTCGAGCGCACGAGCGCTTGCTCGGCTACAGCGAACTCACGCCGACGGATTCTTCGACCACTACCGCCGCGCCAACCGAACTTAGTCCGGTTTCCGAACCATGAAGATCACGGTCCCTGTTTCCCGCGCTGTGTGAGGTTTTCACATGTTCTCGCTCTTGCTGCTCGCCGTCAGTTCCTTTGTCCTTTCTTTCGTCCTCACGCCCCTCTTCCGGAATCTTTGCCTCCACCACGGTTGGGTGGATCAGCCGGACCAGCGCCGCAAGCTCCATGCCCGCCCCGTTCCCCGCATCGGCGGCGTCCCCGTCTTCATCGCCTTCGCCGCTTCTTACGGCATCCTCCTCCTGGTCGAGCTCGGGGGGGCCGGAACACTCAGCCACAGCCTTCCTGTCGTCCTCGGCGCTCTGCCTGCCGTAATCGTCGTTTTCTTCATCGGGCTGGCCGACGATCTTCGTGGCCTCAAACCCCGGCAGAAGCTGCTTGGCGAAGGACTGGCTGCCGGGATGGCCTGCTGGGCGGGAGTCGTAATACGCTCCATCGCCGGGCACCCAGTCCCCCTGTGGATGGGCTACCCGCTCACCATCCTCTGGCTGATCGGTTGTACCAACGCCGTCAACCTCATCGATGGCGTGGATGGCTTGGCTTCCGGCGTGGGCCTCTTCGCCGCCATCGCCACCTTCATAGCCGGCCTCATGATGGGGAACTATAGCCTGCAACTCGCGACCGTGGCCTTGATCGGAGCTTTGCTCGGCTTCCTCCGGTACAACTTCAACCCGGCATCGATCTTCCTGGGCGATTCCGGCAGCCTGGCCATCGGTTTCCTCCTCGGCTGCTACGGCATCGTTTGGACTCAAAAAGCAACCACGATGCTCGGCATGACCGCTCCCTTGATCGCCTTCTCGATCCCGCTCCTGGACACGGCTCTCGCGGTGGTCCGCCGGCTGCTCCGCGGCCAGCCGATCTTCGGCGCCGACCGCCGGCACATCCACCACTTGCTCCTGGACCGCGGTTTTACGCCTCGCCGCGTAGCCTTACTGCTCTATGGCGTCTGCGCCATCGCCGCCGTCTTCGCGCTCAGTCTCAGCGTAGCCCAGCACCGTTTTTCGGGCCTGGTCATCGTCATCTTCTGCGTCAGCGCCTGGATCGGCATCCAGCGCCTCGGATACGTGGAGTTCAATCTGGCCGGCCATCTGGTCAATCCCCAGACCTTCCGCCGCGTTCTGGGCGCTCAACTCCGGCTGCGGGCTCTGGAAGACGCCCTCACCAGCGCCCAATCCGTGGAATCCTGCTGGTCCGCCGTCCGGGATGCCTCCTACGGCTTCGGTTTCGACCACGTCTCGATGCGCCTCGACCACACGGTCTTCGAAGACTCCAAGCGCGGCGTCCAGGCCGCTGCCTGGAGTCTCCACGTGCCTCTTTCCAGCGAGGAGTTCGTCAGGCTGGAGCGCGGTTTCGATTCGCCTATCGAGCCCATGATTTTGGAGCCCCTGGCCGATCTGCTTCGCCGCACCCTCACTCCCAAGCTGCCCGCGTTCCAGTGGCCCGGCGGCGAATCCTCAGGGTCCGCCGTAGCTCTGCGAAATGGATCGAACTTGTATCTCGTTTAGGGTTGGGCAGGAGGCGCCAATGATCAAAGGGGCCGTCATAGGATTTGGCCGGATGGGGATCACTCA
>Ga0326728_10016713_pt1 | contig 14888 bp, 13 predicted proteins | sample MB3enrmetagenome_FD_207602 | JGI IMG/M metagenome (GOLD analysis project Ga0326728, IMG submission 207602) | Lab enriched peat soil microbial communities from McLean, Ithaca, NY, United States - MB31MN | ecosystem: Environmental > Terrestrial > Soil > Wetlands > Peat | place: USA: New York...
TGACCACCGTCACATACCCCCCCCCCCCCACGCGGGATACTGAACCCGTCCAAAGTCAGAGTCGTCACGTGAACCGGATGCGTCGTCCCTAGGCTAGAAAGGGGGTTCGACAACGTGAGCGTTTCCATCCTGACTCCGAATGCAACGGGCTTCCCCGCGTTTTTGATTACCTGTTCCATCAACCTTCAAAGTTGGCGAGATAAGGAGGATCGCATGAAGATCGCGACAATGTCTGCTCGTTGGCGGCTTTTGGTAAGCCTGGTGTTTCTTCTGGCTTGGGTTTCCGCCCCAACAACCGTGGCGCGAGCACAGGTCTCGCAGCCTTTCGCCGGCAACAATGACGTGTACAAGTCGTCGTCGCAGCAGTGGGGCTCATCGGCGTTTATCGACGCGAGCGTGCTTTTCAACACCGACATCTGCGTCACCATCAACAACATCTTGACTGGCTCCAGTTACCCAAGCGGCGGGGCGGTGATTGACGCGCGCGGAATCGGGGTGGGGCTAGAGTCCATAAGCTGCTCCATGAACCCCTTCGCTCCCGCGCCTGGCGGCGCCATGCCCGCACCTTCCGTGGTCCTGCTCCCGGCGACAACAATTAACATCGGTGAGACTTGGGTATTGCCCCACAAGACGAGGATTGTGGGCGTGGGTACCCATTGGAGCGAGTCGGGCTCGAGCTGGGCGTCTACCACCCTCAGCGCTGAAAACCCCTTTAGCGGGACCGACATGATCGACATGGGAAGCGCGAGTCCGAGCGTCTGCCCGGGGGGAAGTGGCGCCTACGTTTGCCAAGGCGTCGTGATCGAGCACCTGAGGCTTGTGGGTGGGGCAGGCAACGCTGTGAACGGCATTGTCAACCAGTCTGCACAGCAAGAGAGCTACGTGAACGATGTAGCCCTTCACGACATAGGAGAAACAGGGACGGGTGGGCCCCTTGTTGCAGGCTTGGTCGTCCAGCCCGGCGCCGGGGATTCGGGGCCGTACTCGAACATTTACTTCACCGCTTCCGGGGCTTGCCTCGACGGCAACCAAGGCTACGCCTGTCCTCAGACCGCCTGCGTCCAGATTTCGGCGCAGACCCGGGGACTCCACGGAATCAGTTGCATTGGGGGTTCGATCGATGCTACGCACTCGCCCCAAGCCGCCGTGCATCTGGACGCAAACAGCAACACGCTTGAGGACGTCTACACCGAAAGCTGGTACGACGGCGTCGTAGTTGGGGATAACGTTCCCAACGGAGGGGTCTCGGCGGTATCGGGAAACGCGCTCCGGAATATTACGGGGCATTCCGGAGGCTGGGGTCCCTTCCTGAACAGTACCGTCCACATATGTAATCCTGCGACGAGCTATGCCGCGTCGTCGTCGGCGTGTACTACGTCCAGTAACTGGAGTGTCAAAGATGTAAGCATACTCGGTGCTGCCAGCAACGAGGGCGGCCAATCCCCCGCCGTGAGTACCATCCAGGACGACCTCACCAACACGACGATAAACTCGTCGAGCGCCAGCGCGTTCGTGGGAATGTATGTTCTTGGCCAACAAGTTCCGGCGGGCGGCGGCACCAAGGGAGCGCAGTACTCTCGATTCACCACCAGCCCGGGCTCCACCGCCCAAGGGCCGGTGCCGGATTGGGGTGTGGGAAGCACTCCGCCGTCCCCTGGGGACCTGTGCGCCTCGCCTGGCGCTCTTTACTCAAACGCGCAATCGGTTAACCCGGGCTCCAACAGCTCGGTCTATGTCTGCACGTCGTCAAGCGGTTGGCAGGCGGTCATCTAGGCGGCAAATCACTTCCGTCGGCACTCGGGGACGCACGCTCGGGCGGCCCGCACCGGGTGCAAGTGGTTTGCCAGTGGCAACGGAATTCGGAACCGAAGGTCCTACTGATAAGACTGATCAGAGATAAGAAGACAGGAGAAATGGCATGAGAGTCACAAAAAGAACCGGATCGCGCTGGTTGCTCGTGGCAACCTTGCTGGTTTTCCTAGGTTGGTCGTTGGGGTCCCCAATCGGCGGTCGCGCTCAACAGGAAGGCAACAATGCCGTGGTTCAGAGCTACTTAAACGGGAATGTGGTCCCCGCGGGATCGCCTGCCTTCATCGACGCGAGCGTGTTTGCCTCCGGATACTCCGACATTTGCGCTACGCTTTACGGGATTATGACAGGCGGGACGGGCGTGACCTACCCGACGGCCGGAGCAGTTATTGACGCGCGCGGAATCAACTCGAGCCTGACGAGTATGACCTGCAGTTCAGGCAGCCCGTGGCAGCCGACCGGGGGCAGCTACGCCACTGAACCCTCCGTCATCCTCCTGCCGGCGGCGACGATTACCATTGGCCTCCAGTGGCAGCCGCCCTCACACACCCGGATTGTTGGCGAGGGGCCTAACCTCACCATCCTTCAGGCGCCCTCCAGCTTTAGCGGCCCCATGATTCACATGGGGAGCGATAACTATTGTGGTGGCGCGGCTTGTACGGACATAGGGATTGAGCATCTCGGGCTGGTCGCGCAGGGCGCTGTTACCGGCATCCTGAACAGGAACTCGGAGGAGTTGAGCTATGTGAACGATGTGGCAATTAGCGGAATATCCTCAGGCGGAATCGGACTCGACATTGAGGGTACGAGCAATGCTGTCTACAATCTGGCGGTCAACTCCGGGCCGTACTCCAACATCGTGTTCTCCGGCAGTGGGACATGCGCCCAGATCAACGGGACTTACGACACCCGTGGGATCCGTGGGCTCACCTGCAATATGACCGGATCGTCCTCCAATGCCGCCGTGTATCTGGACGGGTGCAGCAACAGCATTGAGGACGTTTACATTTATGGGCAGATCGGGGACGGGATACTGGTGGGAAAGTACAACACCGCCCAAGGTGACCTCCTGACCAACGTCAACGGCGCCTCTGGTGTGGGCAACTTGATCCACATCAGCAACAGCAACGCGCAGAATGGGAACAACAACTGCCCCTACCAGAATTCCAGTAGCACGGCGAACGTGGCAGACCTCACTATTCTTGGCGCGACCTGCTCGGGATGCACGAATGCCACGATCGAGGACGACCTAACCGGCCCCGTGGTGACAGACGCCAACGTAGGGATGTATGCGGTCGGCGAGCCGGTTCTGGAGAAGAACGTCAACGACACTTGGACGGCCATCGGGTACTCACGCTACACCACCAGCCCAAGCCTCCCCACTTGGCTTATCGGGTCCGGCGCGCCGTCCGGGTCTTGTGCACCAACGGGAGTTCTTTATTCGAATATCTACAGCAGCTACGACCAGTTAGACAGCCTGTGGGCGTGTGCGGGTGGCACCCAGGGCATCGTGTGGACACCCATCAAGTAGAATCAGGAGATGATCGGGCCGGCCAGCGTGGACTAAACTGGCTTGGTGAAATGGTTTCACAGGGTCCGATAAGGAGGCAAGACTAATGAGCGGTAGAAGGGTAGGCGGGGCTTTCACCGCGATTTTGATGTTGGCCGCTGCCGCTCGTGGGGCGAGCACGGAGCAGGTGCTGTATTCCTTCCAGGGCGGGACTGACGGAACTTATCCCGCCGGCGGTGTGGTTTTCGACCAGTCGGGCGATCTGTACGGCGCGACCTCCGAGGGCGGTGCGTCTTCCTGCTCTCCGCAGGCTCAGTGCGGGACGGTGTTTGAGCTTACGCCGGGGAGCGGTGGCTGGACCGAGACCCAGCTCTATGTGTTCAAGGGCAAGGCGTATAACGATGGCGACGCGCCCTCCAGCGGCCTGATCCTCGATCAGGCCGGTAATCTTTATGGCGTGACCGCCTACGGCGGCAGCGGTAACTGCGTGCTCTCAGGAACCAAGGGCGGGTGTGGCACGGTTTACGAGCTGACGCCGAACGGCAGCACGTGGACCGAAACCATCCTTTACAGCTTCCAAGGCGACAAGGACGGTTATTTCCCGGCCGGCAACCTGGTCTTTGACGCGGCCGGGAATCTTTACGGGGCGACCAATTTTGGCGGCGGCTACGGGGACTGCAATCCCATTTACGGATACTGCGGCACCATCTTCAAACTGAGCCCGCCGAGCGGTAACGGGGGCCCCTGGACCGAGACGGTGCTGTATCGGTTCAAGGGCGGCAAGGACGGGGCCTATCCCAACGGCGGCTTGATCTTCGACAACCAGGGGAATCTGTACGGTACGACGGAGTTTGGTGGCGGCAGCAGCGCGTGCACCTGGGAAGAGGACGGTTGCGGCACCGTGTTCGAGCTGAAGCCACCGACCAAGAAAGGGGGCGCCTGGACGGAGAGCCTGCTACACCGGTTCAAAGGCTACCCGGATGGCCACTATCCCAACGGCGGCCTGATATTCGACAAGAAAGGTGGTCTCTACGGTACGACGGTGAGTGGGGGCGAAGGCTCGTCTGCTTCAGGCACGGCGTTTCAGTTGAAGCCACCACGCAGGAAGGGAGGGGCTTGGGCTGAGACTATACTCTACACCTTCACCGGGGGAAACGACGGCGGCAATCCCATGGCCGGCCTGATCTTCGATGAACAAGGCAATCTGTACGGCACGGACCTCGGGGGCGCGTCTTACGGTGGCAACGTCTACGAACTGAGCCCGGCCGCGGGGGGCGGGGCTTGGACCCTGACCGTCCTCTACAACTTCACCGGCCCCCCAAACGGATATTATCCCGCGGCCAGTTTGATCTTCGGCCAAGCTGGCAGCCTCTTTGGGACGACCCAGTGGGGCGGCAACGGGCAAGGCTGTCAGTATGGCGGCTGCGGGACTGCGTTTGAAGTGACGCCCTAACACTAAGACACAATTCCCGGAGTTTCGTGCGGGAAATTCAAATTGGCGACACGAGGAGGAATCATATCAGAAGCACAACGAGATTAGCGTCTGGTTGGATTTCCTTGGCAACCCTGGTTATTCTACTGGGTTGGTGCTCAGCTTGGCCGACCCCGGCGCAGGCGCAGAGCCCTGGCAACAATACCGTCTACGCATCGTCGACTGCGCAGACCGGCTCCGCGGCCTTCATCGACGCAAGCGTCGTGCCCCAACAAACCGACATTTGCTATACGCTGTACAAGATCATCAGCGGGGCCACCTATGCTTACCCCTCGACCGGTGCAGTCATCGACGCGCGGGGAATTAACTCGAACTTGACCTGCGCGCCAGGCAACACTCCCTGGCAACACACCGGCAGTTCCCCCGCCACCGCACCCTCGGTGATCCTGCTGCCGGCCGCAACCATCACCATCAACACGACCTGGACAATGCCTGCAAACACCCACATTGTGGGCGAGGGCCCCAACCTTACCATCCTTCAGGCCACCCCCGGCTTTAGCGGCGACATGATCGACATGGGAGCCGGTAACTCCACTTTCTGCGGCACGACCCAGATTTGCCAAGGCGTGCAGGTGGAGCACTTGCAGGTCAACGGCGGGGGCGGAAACGGGATCGTGAACTCGTATTCGCAGGACGCGAGTTATGTGAACGACGTCATGCTGCTCGACCTGGGAGGCATTGGCCTGAGCATCGGAGGTAGCATCGGAGGTAGCGCGATGAACTCGGGGCCCTACTCCAACCTGACTTGCGACACCGGGACCCTTTCCGCCGTGTGCGTTCAGATCAAGGGCGTTTCGGGTGGCACGCGCGGCATCCGCGGGCTGACGTGCACCGGCCCCTCGGGCTACTCCAAGGCGGCGGTCCTTCTGGACTCGTCCAACAACGTCATTAAAGACGTGCGGATCGTGGGGTTCTACGACGGGATTCGCATCGGGTCGCAGGCGGCGGCCGCAAGCAACGCCCTCTTCAACATCCTCGGCGACACCAACGCCAAAGCAATGCCGCCGCCGGTGAACGTTGTCCACATCGCGTCGAACGGTTACACGGTAAGCGACCTGAGCATCATGGGGGTTGTGAATCAGGGCACCGGCAGTTACGCCATCGAAGATGACGTGACCGTAACCACGCTCCCCGACTCCAGCCTGGCGATGTATGTGCTCGGCAGGAAGTCTCCGGGGGGCTATTATTCCCGGCTCACCACCAGCCCCAACGCGGCCACGTGGGCGTTCGGCCCGAACGCCCCCACAGGCGCCTGCGTGCGCGGAAGTTTGCACTCAAACGACAGCACCAGCAACAACGGCGGAACCTTGTACGTCTGTGACTTTAACACGAGCGGGAAGCTTGTCTGGCAAGTGGTGCTGTAGTCGCTAGGCGGGCTCCCCAGGCAATGACCATTACGGCCCGTCGGGCTGGCCTTTCGGCCCGCCGGGCCGCAACCCCGGGGCCCGACGATATAATCTCTTCGGGTTCGAATTTCGACACCTCCAGGAGGATTCTTATGAGGAACTTTGTGCGACCTTTCGCGACACGCCTGCGCGCCCTCAGCATGGCGCCGGTGTTAGCGGTCGCGCTTTTCTCGCCGCTCGCCGCCGCTCCCTGGGCGGGAGCGCGAAGCTACAAAGTGCTCTACAACTTCACCGGCGGGTCGGATGGGGGATATCCCTACCTCGGAAGTTTGGTCCAGGACAAGGCGGGCAACCTTTACGGCACGACCTCGGGCGCAGGCAGTTCCGGCTACGGAACGGTGTTCAAGGTCACTAAAAGTGGCACGGAGACCGTGCTGTACACCTTCACGGGAGGGGCAGACGGAGCATATCCCTACGCCGGTTTGGTTCTTTCGGGGAGCACGCTTTACGGTGCCACCGAGGGCGGGGGTTCCGGCAAGGGCGACCTCGGCTGGGGAGTCGTATTCGAGGTGAATATTGAAACCGGTACCGAGACCGTGCTCTATACCTTTAGCGGAGGATCGGACGGGGCAACACCCTACGCGGGTTTGGTCCGAGACAGCAAGGGCAACCTGTACGGTACTACTTGCGACGGCGGCTCTTCCAACTACGGAGTAGTGTTCGAGGTGGTTCCTAAGACTAAGAAGGAGACCGTGCTGCACAGCTTTGACCTCACGGACGGGGCGTATCCTTGCTCGGGTCTAACCCTGAACACAACCGAAGAAGCCGTGTATGGCACGGCTGGCGGCGGCAGCTCTGGCCGCTATGGAGTCGTGTTCAGTCTGACGATTAAGACTCGCACGTACAAGGTGCTGTACAACTTCACTGGCTCGCCGGACGGGGCATACCCGTGGGGAACTCTGGCCCTCGATCCGAAGGGGAGCCTTTACGGCACCACCTCCGACGGCGGCACCGGCGATTACGGGACCGTCTTCGAGGTGGCCCCGAATACCAAAAAGGAAACCGTACTCTACAGCTTCACCGAGACGGATGGGGACGGGTCACATCCCTACGGAGGTGTCCTCCGGGACAAGAAGGGCAACCTTTATGGCACCACCTTCTACGGCGGCGACAGCTCCTACGGAACGGTGTTCGACTTGGTGAAAGGCACGGAATCTGTGCTGCACAGCTTTGAGTATTCGGACGGGGCATATCCGTACTGCGGTTTGACTATGGACTCGAAGGGCAACTTGTACGGCACGACGGAATACGGCGGCTCTGGCGATTACGGAGTGGTGTGGGAGATCACCCCTTAAGGGCGACAGCGCCTGCCATTAGCAAAGGGTCGGCCCCCGTTACCACCGCGTCCGCCGGCGGGCCGTCCGGCGGCGAGCCCAAAAAGTGCGTGTCATACAGAGCGACATGAGCGAGTGTAGCGCGGACCTGTTCCTCAAGGTCCGCGGTTCCTGATCTTCTGTTCCGCGAACCCTGAAACCCCAAAACTCCAAACCCCGCCGAAAAGGTTATCACTCATTCCGAAAGGCCCCGCACCGACCGGCGTTCCACCATGGGCCATGGGTATCGTTCAGCGAAATATTTTTCTTGACATCCATCCTTTGGCACCCTATAATTCTCTAGGCTCGTTCTTCGGCCAATGGGCCGGGGCGGGAGTCGGGAGTTGGGGGTGGGGAGTCGCAGGGAAGAGCCGACAGATGGTAGACGTTAGGCGGGAAGACTAACATGGGGAGATCGTTCGATAAGTCAGCGGGCCGCGAGTTTCGAATTTCGAATTTCGAGTTTCGAATTCCCCGTTTCGAGTTTCGGCACGCAAACCCAAACAAACCCAGTGAAGCTAAAACATTTATTATCAATAGCATGGCCGAGAAATCGGCGAAACAAACCCAACGAGCTTATCGTACTTGTTATCAGTTGCTTACGGCGATTTCCGCCCCTATTTTCCGGAAATTTGGATGGGAGCGACGTGGCTCACTACCCGGAATTCGGGCGACGCCGAGGGGCGCAGCAGGCAAATGCCGGGCTAACTAGCCAAGGGCTCGACCCTTGATATCCGTAGCGTGGGCCTTTTTTTTTCAGGAACAAAGCCGAGGAGTTATTGAAAACAAAGGAAAATGCCCGGGAACAAACCCAAAAGCAAACCCAGGCGCGCCCCCGTCCACAACGGACTAAAGCCCGGCGCTACAAAATGGGCAAATGCCGGGCTAAAGCCCGGCGCTACAAAATGCAATGCCGGGCTAAAGCCCGGCGCTACAGGCGTCGGCGGGAGGAATTTACCAGCAAAGCTACGATGTGCCTTAGAATCAGTAGATCGGAAAATGACCGTCCGATCAGGAATTCAGATACTTTGAATGAGGCTAAGGGGCCTTGCGAACTTAATCCTCAGAATGACTGAGGGAGGTGCGGGATCACTTGGTGGCAGCGCCTGTGGCGGCGAAAGCAAATGGAAGAGGAAAGAAGTCCAACTCCTTTCTTGGTCGCCTCTAAAAACCGCAGAATCGGGTCACTTGCGGCGGTGGTGACTGAGGAACGCGCCCAACTCCAGCAGGCCGTAAACGGCGACGCAAAACCAGAGGTCAACCAAAGTCCCGGCGTTGAAACCTTCGGCTGCGTGGCGGGCCGCCGGAGGCAGGTGGGGCGATGCGGCGAAATACAACCCGTTGCCAAGAAGTATCGCCATGAGATATTTCAGCCAGCGCTCGGTGGTTCGGGTCATTAAGCCGTGCCTCTGGAAAACCGTGGCCGACAAGTATACTACTACGGGCGCCCCGCCGCGGAAGTTGCGTGTATCCGGAGCCCGCCCACGGTAAGATTAGAATCGACCATCGATGCCGACCGCCAAAGTGTCGCTCAGTACGGAAGTGCAATACGTGAAGGGCGTGGGCCCGATGCGGGCTGAACTCCTGGCCTCGCGCGGTGTTCGCACCGTGGAAGACCTTCTCTACTACACGCCCTTCCGCTACGAGGACCGGACGCGGGTCACGCCCATTCGCGACCTCGTTCCCGGCCAGACCGCCACCATCCTGGGGCGGGTGCTCACCTGCGGTCTGATGCGAACCCGCGGCGGCATGTACATCTACGAGCTCTCCGCGGTGGACGCGAGCGGCGCGGGCGAAAACGGGAGCCGGGAGTCGGGAGTCGGGAGTCGGGAAGAACTCCCGTCCCCGATTTCTTCCCGACCCCCGACTCCCGATTCCCGTCTTCCCGCCGCGGCAACACGATCCGTTGCAAGTGGTTCAACGCCGCCTATCTCCAGAAGAGCAAGATTTTCCGTTCGGGGCAACGCGTCTTCTTCTATGGGAAGGCGGAGCGCGACCCATACGGCGTCGGCAACCTCCAGATCATCCAGCCGCAATATGAGATCCTGGCCGAAGCGGAGGCGCCTGACGAGACCTCGCTCGAAGTAGGGCGTGTGGTGCCGATCTACGAATCGATCGGCACGCTCGGGCCGCGCATCCTCCGGCGCCTGACATGGAGTGCCCTGGCCCTGGCCGGAGGCGACATCCCCGAGTTTCTGCCCCCGTCTGTCTGCCAGAAGAACAAGTTGCTGGACCGCGCGGCGGCCATCAAGCGGACTCACTTCCCCGCCGAAACCGAGCGCCTGGACGTGCTGGCGCGCTTTCGGACCCCCGCCCAGGTGCGGATGATCTTTGAAGAGTTTTTCAACGTGGGCGCGCGGCTGGCGCTGAAGCGTCGCAAGCAGAAGACCGCCACCGGCGTCGAGTTCCGCGTCATGCCGAGCGCTCGCGAAGTGATCAAGAACATCCTGCCCTTTCATCCCACCGTGGCGCAGAAGCGCGTGTTGAAGGAAATCGTCGACGACATGTGCTCGCCGCACCCCATGAATCGGCTTCTCCAGGGCGATGTGGGATCGGGCAAGACGATCGTGGCCATTCAGGCGGCCATCCTCGCCATCGAGAACGGCTACCAGATGGCGCTGATGGCGCCCACCGAGATTCTGGCCACGCAGCACTACCTCTACCTCAAGCAGTTGCGCCTGCCCTACGAGGTCGATCTGCTCATCAGCGCGCGCAAGGCGAGCGAGAAGGAGGAACTCAAGAGGAGAATCGCCGCCGGCGAGGTGAAGCTGACGGTGGGCACGCACGCCCTGCTCGAAGAGGACGTGCAGTTCGCACGCCTCGGCCTGGTGGTGATGGACGAGCAGCACCGCTTCGGCGTCCTGCAGCGCTACTCGCTGATCCGCAAAGGGGTGACGCCGGACGTCCTGGTGATGAGCGCCACGCCCATCCCCCGCACCCTGGCCCTGACCCTTTACGGCGACCTCGACGTCTCCGTCATCGACCAGCCTCCGCCCAACCGCACGCCCATCGCCACCAAGCTCTTTGCCGAGCGCGACCGCGAGCGCGCCTTCGAATTCATCCGCGACAAAGTGCGCGGCGGCGAGCAGGCTTACGTGGTCTACCCGCTGGTGGAGGAGTCGGAGAAGCTGGATGTCCGGGCCGCGGTGCGCGAGTACGAGCACCTGAAGTCCAGCGTCTTTCCCGAGTTCCGTGTCGGCCTGCTGCACGGCCGCCTGCCGAGCGAGGAAAAGGAAGGCGTCATGCAGCGCTTCAAGGCGGGTGAAGTGCAAATTCTCGTCTCCACGACGGTGGTGGAAGTGGGCGTCGATGTGCCGAATGCGACGGTGATGCTCATCGAGCACGCGGAGCGCTTCGGCCTGGCGCAACTGCACCAGCTTCGCGGGCGCATCGGACGCGGGCGCGGCAGGTCCACCTGCCTGCTGCTCGCCGCCGAAAGCCGCTCCGAAGTGGCCGAGGAGCGCCTGCGCACCATGACCGAAACCACGGACGGCTTCAAGATCGCCGAGATCGATCTCAAGCTGCGCGGCCCGGGCGATTTCTTCGGCACGCGCCAAGCCGGCATCCCCACCTTCCGCATCGCCAACCTGGTGCGCGATCAGGAAATCCTGGAGTGGGCGAAGCGCGAGGCTACCGAATTCATCGAGCACCCGGCGTCGCGCGAAGAGTGGGACGCCTTCGTTCACTATCTGCGTGACGAATGGCCGCGACGCTATGGCTTGGCCCGAGTTGGGTGAGAAGAAGGGCAAATCAGAATTAGAAATCAGAAATTAGAATCGAAAACCGTCTTCATTCTGCTTTCTAATTTCTGATTTGCCTGAGACCAGAAGTTAGAAATCACAGAGATCGGAATCGAGAAACCTCTTCATTCTGCTTTCTAATTTCTGATTTCTGATTTGCCTGGAGACTCTCCATGAGAATCATTGCCGGCGCCTATCGCGGACTTCGCCTAAAAACCCTGAAGGGTGGGAATCTGCGCCCCACCTCTGACCAGTTGCGCGAAACGCTCTTTGACGTGCTGGGGCCGCGCGTCGAGGGGTCGGTGTTCCTCGATGCCTATGCGGGCACCGGGGCGGTGGGTCTCGAGGCGTTGAGTCGAGGCGCACGCGAAGTGGTCTTTATCGAGCACCACCGGCCGGCGGTGGAACTGATTCGCAAGAACCTCGCGGCTCTCGGCATCGATTCCGGCTACCACCTGATCGCTCGCCAGACCTTGACCGCCCTCGAACGGCTTGCCGAAGAAGGCGAGCACTTCGATACCGTCTTTCTCGACCCGCCTTACGACGAGATCCGCGAGTACCACCACGTCCTGCGGCAACTGGGCCGCTCTCCCCTCCTGCTTCCCGCCTCCGTCGTGGTGGCCGAGCACTCGCGCCATTGCCTTCTCGAAGACCTCTACGGGAACCTGGCCCGTACCCGCCTGCTGAGGCACGGCGACGCCCAACTCTCGTTTTACCGCTTGGCCGCGGTCGAGCCGACTACATAGCTAGCTTAGGCCAATGTTGGATTTAGGGGCCTCGCGCAGGGCACGGTCGAGGGGCGGGGCGTGGAGGCAGCGCGGCCCGATTCCGGGTTCTTGACTCTTCAACCTTCAACTTCTCCCGGTCGAAGCTCAACACCGATAAATAAAGTATACAGCGAGGTACTGGGTTTTGTGTTGTCAAGAAAAAGACGGATGGATCGGCGTCAGCCCCGCAAGACCTAATGAAAAGGTCTCGGCCACGCTTGCTCTGGTTTGCCGGACCAACCTCGGATCTTCTCGCGAAGCGCGGACAGGTGGGGCATCGCCACGCCCAGGTGCTCTCCGGTGTTGAGCACATCGAAGTAATAGCGTTTCATTCCCTCCGGGCTGTAAGCGAAGTGACTCGCCCTGAGAAGCCGTCGCCCCTTCGCGGTGAACCGAATGGCATAAACACCGGCAAGGCCCGCAAGCCAGGCGGGCATCTTCAAAATGCTTCTCGCGTCGGGATAACGGTCCAGATCGACGCCACGGGCCGCTACCACATCCAATGCTTCCCGGATGGCCAGTACCCCCAGCCTCACGGTCTTGAAACTCCGGGTCGCTTCGGCGATCCCTCCCGCCCAAAGGCAGATTCCTATGCCGCCGGCATTGATCGCATGGTGTACCCAGAGCCATTCGATGATGTTGGGTTTAATGTCCAAGGTGAAGCCGGCCCGTTGGAACAGTTCCGTTACGGCCTTGAACTTCTCCGGATCGGAGCCTTCCAGCATTCCGAAACGCACCATGGGGTTCACGGTGGCGACGAGGACGCCTTGAGCATCGGGGCCGCCACTCGAAGCGGAATAACCCCAAAGCATCGAAGATCGCAGCAGAAGGCGGTCAATCTCCTCCGTTCCATCCCAGTTAGCGGTGAATAATAGAAAAACGGCGCGAGGTGCGCCGGGCAGGTACTGGCGGATGGCCTGGGCCGCTTGGTAGTGCTTGGTAGCGACAATCACCAGATCAAAGCTGCCCGTAGGGCCAGTGGGGCCGATCTCGGTAACGGTCCTGGGAGCATAGGTCACCCGGGCGTTTTTCGGGTAGCCGGGCCGCAAGTCCAGCAGGTCTAAAGTGTCGGTGCCAGGAAGCCCCCCCTTGCCCGTGACATTGCGCACAACATGGGTGACGTCGATGCCCGCGTTGGTCAAGGCCCAGCCGTAAATCGTTCCCACCACACCCCTGCCGATGATGAGGACTTTCATCGCGTTCTCGCTTGGTGGGCCGCAGGCCAAATGAGCATGTCTGCGCTGTGCTTGCTACCCGCTTCGAGGCTGTGGAATCTCGAGTTGTTTACATATGGCGCGCACGGTGCCCGCCTTGATTTCGCGGTGGCGTGGCACGCTCGAGATCTTCTGGGTCCGAGGATTTGACCAAACGGTATGCGTACCGCCCTCGCGCAGGAAGGCGCACCCCTGTTGTCGTAGATGGCGCTCCAGTTCCGCGAGCTTCATGCTTCGGCGAACTCGATCGTCTCGCGTACCGCGCGCGGGGAGAGATTCTTTTCCGCAAGCTCACGCTGACATTCGAGCACCAGCTTGAGCGCGTCCAGAAGGTTCGCCTTCGCTTCTTCGAGGGTCTCGCCCTGTGAAATGGCGGCGGGGACCTCCTCCACGAAGCAGGTATATCCACCCTCTTGGGCTGGTTCAAAAACTGCTGTCACTTTCATACCTCCAGAGTATCATGCTTTTGGTCTGAGGCGCTCGAACCCCTGGACCATTGGTATCGAATGGCGCGCCGCGCCGCGTGGTGCTCGGCATCTGGCTGGCCCCCTAACCGGTACTTTAGAACAAGGTGGCGAACCTGCCCATGAACGCCAGGCGAGCTTAGATACGAGATCATCATCTGGAGCGAGGAGGACCAGGCGTTCATCGCCGAGGTTCCGGAGCTGCCCGGCTGTGCCGCCGACGGAAAGACCTACCGCCAAGCTCTCGCCAATGTCGAAGTCGTCGTCCAGGAATGGATCGAAACCGCCAAAGAACTTGGCCGGCCCGTCCCCGAACCCCAAGGCCGCTTGAGATTTTTCGACCACGTGCTATCATTACACAGTAATGAGTCGTAATGGATCATGATTCTCGGAGGACCTGTTCTATGCCACGGAGCAGCATTCAAATGACGGTGAGCCTGCCGCCCGACCTCTACCGGCGGGCGATGCAGGTGGCGAAACAGGAGTTTCGGTCGAAGTCCGAGCTCGTGCGAGAAGCCTTACGCACGTACGTAAGCCGAAAACAACTGGTTCATCAGGCCCGTAAACGCCTGTCGGAGAATCTCCGCCACCAGGGCATTGAAACGTTAGCCGATATCGAGCGGTTCGTGGATGAAGGAAGGGCTTGAGTGCTGCGCGTTGTTCTCGACACGAACGTTCTGATCTCGGCGCTCGCTTTCCAGGGGGAAACAAGGAAGATTTGGGACCTTGCGGAGAGCAAGCAATTCTGCCTCTTCAGTTCACCGTTTATCCTTTCGGAGGTGGAGAGGAATCTGCTGAGGCTAGGGCTCGCTGCTGATCACACGGCCATACTGATGGAAGAACTGCGCCGCGTTGCGTCGGTGGTTGAGCCCAGCGTCAAGGTTTCTGTCATCAAACAAGATGAGACGGACAACCGCATTCTGGAATGCGCACTGGAAGCACGCGCTGACGTCTTGGTGACGGGGAACTTGAAGCACATCCGGCCGGTAGGATCCTTTGCAGGCATCGAGATTCTCACGCCAAGGGAATTCCTGACGAAGTACATGTCCTCCCCTGACTGCTGAGTGGGCAACTGTCAGTACCTCCCGAACGCTTTTCTGCCAATACCTCCCGAACGCGGCGGGCGGAATGGGCGGTGCGAGAAGGTGGCCCGAGACCGCATGGTTGCTGGCT
>Ga0326728_10016714_pt1 | contig 14887 bp, 15 predicted proteins | sample MB3enrmetagenome_FD_207602 | JGI IMG/M metagenome (GOLD analysis project Ga0326728, IMG submission 207602) | Lab enriched peat soil microbial communities from McLean, Ithaca, NY, United States - MB31MN | ecosystem: Environmental > Terrestrial > Soil > Wetlands > Peat | place: USA: New York...
ATCTTTGCCCTTCAGTCCAAAATGGGCTATGGTAAGGCGGTTGGAAGAGGAGATCCTAAAAGTGCCGGTTCTCGTTCCCAATTTATCCATGCTGCCGCCGCCGCAGCTAAAACTGTGGCCGGAACTGGGGGCCACTCCGGAGCCGTTCACGCTTTACGGCGGCACGGCTTTGACCTTGCGCCTCGGGCATCGGTCCTCGGTCGATTTCGACTTTTTCTCGAACGCGCCCTTTGACCTGGAGCGCCTGGCATCGACGCTGCCTTATCTCAAAGACGCGGAACGTGTCCAGATGGCGCCGAATACGCTCACCTGTCGCGTGGACCGTGGTGGCGCGGTGCTGGTGTCATTCTTCGGCGGACTTGGCCTGGGACAAGTGGCGGAGCGCGACGGGGTGAAAGGGATGGCGCTCTATGTGGCCTCCCTGCTGGACATCGCGGGCACCAAGATGGCGGTCGTGCAAAAACGCGCCGAAGCGAGAGACTATCTCGACATCGATGCGCTGCTGCGGCATGGCGTCGATCTGCCTACAGCCCTGGCCGCTGGGAGCGTCGTCTACGGACGCAGTTTCAATCCGCTCATCACGCTCAAGGCGCTCAGTTTTTTCGATGATGTGCCAATGCTCTCCGCCCAAGTGAGAGACCGGCTCAGCGCCGCCATCGAAGCCGTCGATGTTACCAAATTGCCCGCCTTGACGGCTTACGCGCCGCGCTGGGAAAATGGTGTGAAGCCATGAAGCCGCTGCCGGCAACACCGGAATTGCTATCCGTGGCTGAACGTGTGGTGTGGTTCAAGGCGCCATCCGACGCCCTGGCCGATCCGGTGCATTTCCTGGCGCACGTGATGACCTATGGAACGGTTGAAGACCTGCGCGCGCTCGAAGGTCTGGCCGGCCGGCGTGAGTTCAGAGAAGCACTCGAAAACGCGCCGCCGGGTATCTTCGATGCGCGTTCCTGGGCCTACTGGAATCTGAAATGCGGCCGTGTGCCAGCGCCCCCTTTGCCGGTGCGCCGCGGGGTGCTCGATCCCTTCAGTGCCCCGCCCCCGGCGGGACGTAATCCGGCGGCAGCGCCGCGCCTTCGCCGAAGAAGTAAGCGTCCATCTGCTGGATGAGGAACTCCTGGGCTTCCCTGGTGCCCAGGTTGAGCCGGTACTCGTTCATGATCATCTTCATGCGTTCCACCCACATCTTCCAAGCTTGCTTGGAAACGTGGTCGTAGATTTTCTGCCCCAGCGGATGGCCGTCGAACGGCACTTCATCGAGGCCTTCCATTTCGCGCTGGAACTTCACGCAGAACACCCGGCGGGCGCCTGCCGGAACCGGCTCTTCCATAGCGTCGAATCTCCTCAGACCAGGATACTACGGGGCGAAGCCCACGCCTGTCAGCACGATGCCCAGCTCGCGGCTGTCGGGCGGGGCGAAGAACGTCTGGTCAACCGCAATCTCCGCTATCGCCACCGCGCCCGCCGCGCGCACGGGCGGCGATTCCAAAGTGTATGTGCCGGCCGCCGCGTAAGCCTGCGACACCACTTGGCGGCCATCCAGCAGCAGCGCGACCCGCCGCGCGCGCGCCTGCGGCGGGATGGTGAACGTCGCGCGCAGCGGCAGGGCTGCCAGGGGACTCGAGAGCGCCACCACGGCGGCCCGCGCCATCCAGCGATACCGGTTGTCTTCGAGAGCGTAGATTCCGCTGACGATCTGGTCCGCGGCTTCAGGGGCGTTCATGGGCAGGTAGGCGAGCGTGGGATGGCGCTCGGCGACTTCCACGGCGCGCAGGCGGTCGATCGGCCCCGCGGATATCCCGAATGGCCAGAACCCCCTCGATGCCGTGGAGTATCCCGAGTGCGATTCCAGGCCGATCAGCCGCAGCGGCAGGGCGGGCCGGATCTCCGCCGTCCGCAGCGGAGCGAATGGGGCGGTGGGGTTCACGGAGGCCCCCAGCTCGCTTGAGACCACGATGTCGCCGGGGCGCAGGCGCTGGGTCTTCTTCAGCGGCAAGGCGCCGTCCGATTCCAGATAGTAGCGCAGGCCCCATTCGCCATCGACCCACACGCGATGGCCCGCCGTCGAGCCGCGCAGGGATTCGGCAAACTGGCGGTAGCCGTCCCAGTGCTGGTAGTTGACGATGGCCAGACCCAGGCTGAGCGCGAGTTGCGCGGCCAGGCCGGCGGCCAGCCACTGGCGACGCAAGTGCGACGCCAGCAGCGCCACCGGCGCCGCCATGGGCAGCAGGTAACGCGCCGAGCCGGCGAAGAACACGGCGACCGCTCCGGCGAAGAAAATGCCCATCCACGCCAGCAGGAAAAGCGTGTCCGGTTCGCGGGGTGCCCTCTGGGCCCTGCGCCAGGCCAGCACCAATGCCGGCGGCACCAGCGCGGGAAATACGATGAACCAGGAGTGGATGGCCAGCGCCAGGGCGTTCGCCAGCTTGGCGTCCAGCGTCTGGTAGGTGGCCAGATAGCGGTTGAACACGGTGGCGGGCAGAGTGCCGGTGGAGAGGCGTTCGAAAAACTGCCACGTGGCGACGGTCAGCGCCGGAACCAGCAGGGTGAGCCAGCGGCCGCGGCTGCGGCGGTGAAAGAGCCACAGATAGACCGCCAGGATGGGGATGAGCAGCACAGCCTGGTAGGCGGTGAGAGCGGCCAGCGCCATCGAAATGGCGGAGAGCACACCAGCGCCCGGTCTGCGCGACACGAACAGGGCGATGGCGGCCATCCAGAAGGCCAGGATCGGCAGGTCCGTTTCCAGCGAATTGCCGTTCACCACGAAGGCCGGCACGGCCACAAACAACAGCGCCGCCCACAGCGGTTGCGGCGAGAATCGGCGCGCCAGGGACCACATGGCGCAGGCTGCGATCAGGGAAAACACCATGTAGGCGGCGTGAAAAGGAATCTCTCTTACGTCTCCGAACACCGCGAGCAGACCGGCCAGCACCCACCCGTCCAAAGGCGGATGCGGCTGGCCGCGCAGGTCCACCTCTTGACCCTGAAACACGTAATTGGTGTTGTCCGGATGCAGCGGATCGATGAGCGCGTGGGCGGCCTCGGTGAGATAAATGTGATCGTCGCCTTGAATAGCCTGGTTGAGAAAGGGCAGCCGGATCAGCAGCACCAGCCCCAGCACCAGCCAAAGCCCGCGCCGCCCGGCCCCTAACCGGGTTTCCATCGCAGCACCGGCTTGCGCGCGGCCGTGACCTCGTCCACGCGGCTGGTCCGGGTCCCGTAAGGCGCATTCTTGACCAGTTGCGGGTCGGCTTCCACTTCTTTGGCAATCGAGATCATGGCCTCGATGAACTGGTCCAGCTCCAGCTTGCCCTCGGTCTCGGTCGGCTCGATCATGAGCGCGCCGCGCACGATCAGCGGGAAGCTCACGGTGTAAGGATGGAAGCCGTAGTCGATCAGCCGCTTGGCCAGGTCGCCCGTGCGCACCCCGAGTTTGGCCTGCCGTTCATCGCTGAACACCACCTCGTGCATATTGGGCGAAGCGTACGGCAAATCGAAGTAGGGCTCAAGCTGCTTGCGGATGTAAACCGCGTTGAGCACCGCGTCCACGGTGGCGTTGCGCAGGCCCGGGCCGCCGTGCGCCAGGATGTAGGCCAGCGCGCGCACCAGCACTCCGAAGTTGCCGTAGAAGGCGCGCACGCGGCCGATGGAGCGCGGGCGCCTGTAATCGAACGCCCATTTCTTGCCGGAGCGCTTCAGCCGCGGCACGGGAAGGAACGGCTCGAAGGCCTTCTTCACGGCCACCGGACCGGCGCCCGGTCCGCCTCCGCCGTGCGGCGTGGAGAAGGTCTTGTGCAGGTTGAGGTGCAGCACGTCCACGCCGAAATCGCCCGGCCGCGCGATGCCCACCAGCGCGTTCATGTTGGCGCCGTCCATATAGAGCATGGCGCCCTTGGCATGCAGAATCTCGGCCGCCTGCATGATGTTCTCTTCGAACACCCCCAGCGTGTTGGGATTGGTCACCATGAGCGCGGCCACATCGCGGTCGACCAGCCGCGCCAGCGCGCTCACATCCAGCACGCCGGAGGCGCTGGAGGCGATGTTCTGGACGGCATATCCCGCGATGGCGGCCGTGGCCGGGTTGGTGCCGTGCGCCGAATCCGGGATGAGAATCTTCTTGCGCGGATGGCCGCGTTTCTCGAGCAGGGCGCGGATTAAGAGGATGCCGGTCAGCTCGCCGTGCGCGCCCGCCGCCGGTTGCAGCGTCACCGCGTCCATGCCGGTGATCTCCGCCAGCGCCGCTTCCAGGCGCGCCATCACTTCCATCGAGCCTTGCGCCAGGGCTTCCGGCTGGTAGGGATGCGCCCACGCCAGGCCTTCGATGCGCGCCACCAGCTCGTTGATGCGCGGGTTGTACTTCATGGTGCACGAGCCCAGCGGATACATGCCGTGGTCGATGGCGTAGTTCCACGTGGAAAGCCGCGTGAAGTGGCGGATGGCCTCCACTTCACTGACTTCGGGGAAACCGGGGATCTCCGCGCGCACGTTTTCCGCGCCCAGCGCTTCGGCGGCATCCAGCGCGGGCACGTCCAGATCGGGAAGCTGGTAAGCTTTCTTGCCGGGAGAGCTGCGCTCGAAAAGGAGCGCTTCGTTTTGCGAGAGGTGAGGGCGAACTTTGGTGATCATCGCAGCACCTCCGCCACAGTGTCCATGTCCGCGCGGCACGACATCTCGGTGGCGCAGAGCAGCATGGAATCGGCCAGCTCGGGGTAGAAACGCCCCAGCGGCAGGCCGCCGATGATCTTCTTTTTCAAGAGCGCTTGGTTGATCTCCTCGGGGCTCTTGCTTTCCACCCGGACCACGAATTCATTGAAGAACCTTCCCGAGAAACGCGGCTTCAACCGGCCCGCCAGGTAGTGCGCCTTGGCCAGGTTCTGTTGGGCCAGCTCGCGCAGGCCCTGCTTGCCGTAGACCGTCATGAAGACCGTGGCCATCAGCGCAATGAGAGCCTGGTTGGTGCAGATGTTGGAAGTGGCCTTCTCGCGCCGTATGTGCTGCTCGCGCGTGGAAAGCGTGAGGCAGAAGGCGCGGTTGCCGCGCGAATCCGTGGTCTGGCCCACCAACCGGCCGGGCATCTGCCGGACCAACTTTTCCTGGGTGGCGATGATGCCCGCGAACGGCCCGCCGTAGCTGGGCGATATGGCGAAGGATTGCAGCTCGCCGGCCACGATGTCGGCATCCGCGGGCGGCTCCAGCAATCCCAGCGACACCGCCTCCGTAAACACCACGATCAGCAGCGCGCCGCGCCGGTGGGCGATTTCGGCTGCGGCTTGCAGCCTGTCCACGATGCCGAAGAAATTCGGCGACTGCACGACCACCGCCGCGGTGAGATCGTCCATCTTGCGGTCCAGGTCCTCAAGGTCGATGGTTCCGGCTTCGGGCAGGTAGCCGAACTCCTCCACCGGCATTCCCTGGTGCCGGGCATAGGTGCACAGCACCTCGCGGTACTCGGGATGCACGGAACTCGCGATCAGCACCCGCCCCTTGCCCGTCGAGCGCACGGCCATAAAGACCGCTTCGGGGACGGCGGTCGAGCCGTCGTACATGGAGGCGTTGGCCACGTCCATGCCGGTGAGCTGGCAGATCATGGTCTGGAATTCGAAGATGGCGGTGAGCGTGCCCTGCGAGATCTCCGCCTGGTAGGGCGTGTACGAGGTCAGAAACTCACCGCGCGAAACCACGCTGTCCACCAGCACCGGGCGGAAATGGTGGTAAACACCCGCGCCCAGGAACGAGGCGTACCCGTTGGCGTTTTCGGCCGCGCGCCGGCGGAAGTAATCCACGATTTCGTACTCGGAGATGCCCGCCGCGAGGTCCAGCGGCCGCTTCAGCCGCACCGCTTCCGGCAGATGGGAAAACAACTCCTCGGGGGACGCCACGCCGCAGGCTTCCAGCATCTGGCGGCGTTCGGAATCGGACTTGGGAAGATAGCGCAACTACTTTTCGGCTCCTATGTAAGTCACATAGTCGGCGGCGGACATCAGGTTCCGGACTTCGGCGGGCGCGCTCAAATGGATCCTCACCAGCCACGCCGCGCCGTGCGGATCCTGGTTGAGCGTCTCGGGACCCTCGGCCAGCAACTGGTTCACTTCCGTCACCTCCCCGCTCAGCGGCGCGTAGATGTCGGAAACGGCCTTTACCGACTCGACCGAGCCGAGCGACTTGCCCAGCTCCACGTGCACCCCCACCTTGGGCAGGTCCACGTATACGATGTCGCCGAGCGCCTGCTGCGCATGATCGGTGATTCCGATCGTGCCGGTGTCCCCTTCCACCAGGACCCATTCGTGTTCCTTCGTGTATCGGAAGTTGTCTGGATACATTTTCTATCTCGTTCGTTTGTAAAACGGAGTTTTCACCGTCACCGCATCCACCGGCTGGTTGCGGATCATGATCTGGATGGCTTTGCCCGGCTGCGCCTGTTCGGCGGGCAGATAGCAAAACCCGATGTTCCTGTTCAAAGTCGGCGAAGGCGAGCCGCTGGTGACCCAGCCCGCCGGCGAGCCGTCGACCAGCACTTCGTAGCCATCGCGGCCGATGCCGCGGCCGCGCATCTCAAAGCCCGCCAGTTTGCGTGTAACCCCTTTTTCTTTTTGCCGCAGCAGCGCCTCTCGGCCCACGAACTCGCCTTTATCGAGCTTGACGATCCACTCCAGGCCCGCTTCCAGCGGAGAGATGGAGGCGTCGATTTCGTGCCCGTACAGCGCCATCCCGGCCTCCAGCCGCAGCGTGTTCCGCGCGCCCAGGCCGCACGGCTTGATGCCGAATTCGGCGCCCGCCTTCAGCACTTCGCTCCAGATGCGCCCGGCATCAGCGGGGGCCGCGTAAACCTCGAAACCATCCTCGCCGGTGTAGCCGGTGCGTGCGATGCGCGCGGGCGCGGCGCACACTTCGCCATCGGTGAACCAATAGTAGCGGATGGCGGCCAGGTCCACGGGAGTCAGTTTTTGCACCGTGTCCCGCGCTTTGGGACCCTGGATGGCAAGCTGGGCGTAACGCTCGCTCGAAAAATCCACGCGCGCTTCAAAGCGGTTGAGCGAGCGGATGTGCGCGAAATCCTTCTCCTGGTTGGCGGCGTTGACGCACAGGAAGTAATGGTCTTCGGCGACCTTGTGGACCAGGATGTCGTCCACGAATCCGCCGTGCGCATAAAGCAGCCCGGAGTAGTGCGCCTGGCCGATTTTCAGCCTGGCGACGGCGTTGGTGGTGACGAAATCGGCGAGCCTCGCGGCCTCCGGCCCGTGAATTTCGATCTCGCCCATGTGGCTGACATCGAAAACCCCGGCGGCGCGGCGCACGGCATGGTGCTCGTCCATGATTCCGGTATATTGGACCGGCATGTCCCACCCGCCGAAATCCACCATTTTGGCCCCTAGGGCGCGATGCATGGAATTAAGCGGAGTGGTTTTGAGCGAGGGCGCCGCGGGCATGCAAATTCAGGCTAACAGCACCCAAAAGGGGTGTCAAACAGGCTCGCTTCGCCGGCTGGCCTATTCGATGAGATAGGGCCCCTGCTTGGCGACCTCCAAATCGCGCCCGGCGAGGGGATTAAAGCGTGCTGCAAAAAACAATTTACAGCTCGAATGTTTTTTGATATGCTGGTATCGCTCTGGCACTTGAATAACCGCGCGAGGAGTATGGAGACAGCAGCACAAGGTATTCTGACTCGCGATGAAATGGAAAGCAGGCGCCTGCTGGCCGCGCAGGACCTGCAAAGGGGGCTCTCGCAGTCCCGTGTGGCCCGGAAGTTCGGGGTGAGCCGCACCACGGCGTCCCGCTGGAACCGTGCGTTGAGCGGCAGGGGACTGGAGGCGTTGCGCAAGCGGCGCGCTCCCGGCCGTCCCAACCGCCTTAGTCCGGAACAACTCCGGGGCGTGGCCGAGATCTACCGGACCGGTTCGCTGGCCGCAGGCTTCGACAACGATCGCTGGACTACCGCGCGTTTCGCCGAGGCGATCTTCGCGCGCTTCGGCGTGCGCTACGATCCCGATCACGTGGGCCGCATCATGCACCGGCTCGGTTTGCGCCAGCGCGCCCGGCCGCGCCGCGAGCCGCCCGAGGTGCTCTACGCTTCGCGGTACTCGCCGAACGCGCTTCTGGGCCGGCCGGAAGCTTCGTCCACCGTGGCGTAAGCGTCCGCCGCATCCAGGATGGGCGGCATCCGGTTACTACCGGTGTGCGCGGTTCACGATCGGGAAATTCTACGCGCGCGCAGGAAAGAGGAAATGCCGTACCAGACCATCATCAAAGCACAGAAGCCGGCCATAGCCAAACGGATCAGTTCACCCGTTCCACCGCCGGGAGCGGCTTTCATGTAATCCATGCCGTAGCGCACCGTCTTGACGCCGAAGATCGCCCCGAAGGACAAGAAAAGAAAGCCAATAAGCTGATTCCAGAGGGCCCGGGCGGGTTTCAGAACGGCGGGGACGATGTGTTTGACGAACTCGCGTCCGTAGCGCACTCCGTGGCGAACGGTGAGACGTTTCCACACGCCCTCCATCGTAACAAACTGGCCATGGCGGAAGTTTTTGTATGGAACATGGCCCATAAAATGCCGATAGATATATTGTGTCCGCTTGTGCAGCGCAGCGGCGTCAATTACAATCGGAACGGGTGGATGCAGCCCATGGGTGGAACGCCGGTCGGGTCCGGCGCATCCACCAATAGGGAGTAACTCTGTGGAAGAGCCATTGAAGCACCTCATGCAGGAACTGGGAAACGCGATCAACGATTCCCTTTCCGAGTCCGACCGGATCGCCGAGGCGATCGGCGGGATCAAGAGAGCCGGTTACGACGTTTTCCTGGTTTTGGAGGCGACCATCGGCTTCAACCGGAGGGACGACAGCAGCTCAGATGAAGAACCAGAGATCGAGGTGACTGAAGAGCCGAAGCGGGGGTTCGAAACCACCGGCAAGATCAAGTTCACCACGCAGGATCACCGCTTTTTGCGCGCTCTCAAGATTGCCGTGGATGACGAGAACCGCTGATCGCGCGAGGCCGGTCAGCCCGGCAGTTCCCGCTCCATCAGGCCAGCACTTCCCGATACACGTCCCAAGTTTCGCGGGCCGCCTTCTCCCAGGTGAAGAGGCGTGCCCGGGCCAGGCCGCGGAAGGCGAAATCCCGTCTTAAATCCTCTTTCCCCGCTAGCCGCCGCAGTGCCATGCCGATGGCCTCGGTATCCCCGGGATCCACCAGGACGGCCGCCTCTCCCGCCACCTCGGGGAGCGCCGAGCGGGCCGATGTGACCACCGGAGTTCCCGCCGCCATGGCTTCCAGCACGGGCATTCCGAAGCCTTCATCGAGCGATGGGAACGCAAAAATCATGGCCCGGCAATACCACCGGCCGAGCTCCTCGTGCGAGACGTAGCCCAGCACCGATATGCGGTCCCGGGCGGGGCTCCGCTCGATGCGCGCCAGGATGTCCCCCGAGCCGTATCCGAAGGAGCCTGCCAGCACCAGCCGCCAGTCGGGTTCGACGGTTTCGAACGCCTCCACCAGCCGCGCAATGTTTTTGCGCATCTGGATCACGCCTACGTTCAAGATGACCTTTTCGCGGGGGATGCGGACGTAGGGAAGGTCGCGCACACCGTGGTGGACCACCCGGACTTTCGCAGCTTCCACGCCCAGCAAGGAGACTACCGCGTTCTTGGTGAAGGCGGAGACCGCGATGATGGCGTCGGAGCGCTCGGCCGCGTCGCGGGCCTGCGCGGCAAAGCGCGCGCGAAATTCCTCCGTCGAGTACTCGCCGCTGAGCACGAACAGATCGTGGTATGTGGTGACGGCGTGCCGTAAGGGGATCCGCGGCAGGCGCTGATTCAGGCCATGGAAAAGATCGGCGGCACGCGGGCCGAGCGGTTCGGCGAGCAGGCGCCGCCGGGCATTGGCCGGAAGCGGATTGGCCCAGGAGCGCAGGTAGCGCTGCGGCCGGTAGCAGAAATCGAAGCGTGTCTCCGGATGCGCGGCGGCGACCCCGAGCAGGATTTCGTGCGAATAAAGGCCCACTCCGGAAAGGTCGCCGCCCACACTGTAGGTGGCATCCAACGCAATTCTGGGCGATTCGCCCGACACAACCGGCATAAATTTCTTGTTTCCCCTGGCAGTCTGGCCAAGCCGCTACAGTCCGTATTCTTTCACTTTTCGGTACAGAGTGGTACGGCCGATCCTCAGCAGGCGGGCGGCCTTGCCGCGCTTTCCCCTGGTGGCGGCCAGCGCGTTGGCGATAGCCTGCTTTTCGCTTTCGGGGATGGAGATAACCGGCGATCTGGGCGCGACATCGAAGTGCGGCAGCCCCCCAAGCTGTCCATCCAGGTTCGCAAAAACGCCGGACAGGCTTTGCAGCTCGGAGGACGCGCGCTGGTATTGCAGGGCTGAGGGCAAGTCGGCCATCTGCAACGCGCCTTCGGAGTGCAGCGCGGACATGCGCTCCAGGCAGTGCTGCAACTCGCGGACGTTGCCTGGCCAGTCGTAGGCCAGGAGCGCCGCCCGCAGCTCTTCGCCAAGAAGGAGCGCGGGCAAACCCGAGGACTGCCCGGCGTCCAGGAAGTGTTCGATCAGCAGCGGGATGTCCTGCTTGTGCTCGCGCAGGGGCGGCAGGTGAACCACCACCACGTTGAGGCGATAGAAGAGGTCCTGGCGAAAGCGGCCGGCGGTGACCTCCGCCTGGAGGTCGCGATGGGTGGCGGCCACGATGCGCAGATCCACCTTGTGCCAGTGCAAGGCGCCCACCGCGCGGAACTCGCCCTCCTGGATGAGCCGCAGCAGCTTGACCTGCATTTCGAGCGGCAGATCGCCGATTTCGTCGAAGAAGGCAGTGCCGCCGTCGGCCAGCTCAACCAGTCCCTTCTTGTTCTCGACGGCGCCGCTGAAAGCGCCCTTCACGTGGCCGAACAACTCGCTCTCCATGAGCGTGCCGACCAGCGAGCCGCAGTCGATGGCCACAAACTCGCCGCGCGGGTTGGCGTTGTACACGGCCCGCGCCACCACCTCTTTGCCCGTGCCGCTCTCTCCCAGCAGCAGCACCGACAGCCGGTTGCGCGAAACCTTCGTGATGAGGCGCCGGATGGCTCTGATTTGCGGCGACTGGCCTACCAGGCCGTGAGCGCAGCCCGTCGCGGGCCGATTCATGGCACACCTCGACTACATAGAATCAACTCGTACCACGAAGGCGGCGGATTTCTCACCTAATTCTTTACGAATTCGTTGAGCCAGGCCGTTGGCCCCCTCTTCGGTGGCCTCCGAGCCCACCAGCACGCGCCACAGGTCGGGGCTGTCCGCGCGCTGGACCAGGCGCGCCGGGCCGTAGCGGGATTGCATTTCGGCGCGCAGGCGCTCGGCGTTGTCGCGATTGCGAAACGCGCCCACCTGCACCGCGAAGACGCCCGGCGGGACGTATTCGGGCATGCGAATCACCTCGATGCGAACGCGGGCGATGCCCGGACCGATCATGTCGATGGCGCGCGCGGCGGCGTGGGAGAGGTCGATGATGCGGCCCTCGACAAAAGGGCCGCGGTCGTTGATCCGGACTTCCACCGTCTCGCCGTTGTCGAGGTTGACCACTCGCAGCCACGTCTCGAAAGGGAGCGTGCGGTGGGCCGCCGTCAGCTTCTCCATGTCGTAGATCTCGCCATTGGCGGCGCGCCGGCCATGGTAGGGGTGGCCGTACCAACTGGCCACACCGGTCTCGCTGTACCCCGGTTGGGGCGCGACTGATGGTGCCGGCGGTGGCGGCGTGCGCCGGGCATGCTTCTTGTGCGCGCAGCCGGCCAGCAGGACGGCCGCCAGCGCGATCACCACCGAGGGTCGTAGGAACATGTTTACCGGGGACTTAAGTCATCTTATCGTAAAGAAGGCGGCTTCCGCCGCCGATATGACAAGTATGCAGGAACGGCGTTCGGAAGTTCGCATGTTATGCGCAGACATGGTGGATGTCTGGTGGAAGGATCAGGCGGGCAGGACGCGCAGGGCGACCGGCCTGCTGGAGGACATTTCCGCATCCGGCGCCTGCCTGCAATTGGAAATAGCCGTGCCGCTGGAGGCGGAAATCCATTGGAAATGTCCCCAGCATGCGTTTGCCGGGCGCGTGCGGTATTGCGTTTACCGCGAGATCGGATACTTTGTCGGGGTGGAATTCGAACCGCAATCGAGATGGTCGAAGGAAACGTATCAGCCGCAACACCTGCTGGACTTGCAACTCCTGATGGGGCGCGGAAAGAAATAGTCCGCTCACACCCAGAACTTCAGGTACGGCTGGTTCTCGATCAAGCGCAACAGGTATAGCCCCACTTCCCGGGCGTGATAATCGCCCCACATGGAAGACTCCGCCGCCGGCACGCGTCCCCCTTCGGGAACCGCATCCCACCCGTTCGGACGGTGATAGACGGAGTGCAGAATCAGCCCCTGGTGCTGGCCGCCGGTGCTCAGATAGGGCTCGTCAAGAAGCGTGTCGCAGACCGCCAGGCCGGCTTGCCAGTAGCGCTCATCCCGGAGACGGCGGCCTAGCCGCAGCAGCCCTTGTGCGGCAATCGCGGCGGCGGAGCTATCAACTGGCTCGTACGGATTGAACGGGTCCGCCGGCTGGGCGCGCCAGTCGCCCAATTGTGCCAGACCGGGCGCTCCCGTGTCCCAATAAGGAATGCCATCGGCCGGGGTGTTCTCGATATAGAAATCGCAGGTGGCGCGGGCGGCTTTTTCGAACATTTCCAGATCCCCGTGCCGGTCGGGCAGCGTGTCCAGAAACTCCAGTTGCTCGGCGAAACCGCACATGGCCCACGCCAGGCCGCGCGTCCAGGTGCTGAAGGCGGAGTAGCCCTGCTGCGAATTGGGGCAGCGGTAACTGCCGTCGTTGACGTTGAAGATGCTCTCGTGCGCCACCCTGCCGCGGACGTCATAGGCGTCGCGGCCCTCGCCGTAATAGACGGCGTACCGGGCGGTGGTGCGCGCGTGCTCGATTAGCCGGTCGAGCAGCAAAACTCTGCGATCGCCCTCGCCCATCGGCGCGTGGCCCAACAGGTGAGCGACCGCCAGCGCGCGCAGCGTGCGCATGGTATCGACGAACAGCGAGTGCGGCCCGTTGAAGGAATAGATATAGCCGCCGCCATCGGCCGTGCGCGACCAACGGGCGGCCTGCACGGCGCCGGAGCATTTGAGCGCCAGCTCATAATAGCGGCGTTCCCAGCTATTCTCGGGGATGCGGCCTTCGGCCATCAGCCGCAGCAGGTTTCCGTAGGTGCTGACATTGTTGAAGCCGTGGTCGTGAACGCCGGTGTGGGTGAGGTGCGGCGCCATGCGCGAGACGGTTCGCTCGCGGCCGATTTCGAGGAACTCCCGCTCGCCGGTGGCGTCGAACTGGAGGATAGCCGCACCGAACTGAAAGCCCTGCGTCCACTCCGTCCAGCCGCGGCTGGTATACTGCCCGCCGACGGGAAAGACCGGGGCGCCCCGGGACGGTTCCCAGGATTTCTCGATGGAGTGGATCTTGGCGGCCGAAAGCTCGAACAGCCGGTGCAGCTTGGGCGCCAGCGCCGCCGGCGTGAGATCCCCATGTGAACCGGCCCGGTTCATTCGATTCGTTCCAGAATAACGGCAGTGGCGTCGAAATCGCCGCGCAGATTCAGGCTCAGCCCCGCTTTCATGAGGTAGGCGCCGCTCAGTTGAGGCGGCGCTTCCACCAGTTTCCCGCCCAGCGACTCCAGGCGGTAGACCGCGCGCTCGTCGAGGCCCCGCAGGGGGATCACGGGCGCCGCTGTTTCGTATTCCTGCGAGTGCCGGAAGGCGAACAGCACGGCCTGCCTGCCGTCCGACGAGACGTACTCATTGGCGGTGACATCGCTGGTTCGCGGCGACAAAAGGCGATACAGGCTGCCGGTCTGGACCGTGGCCCGGATACGCTTGTAAACCGCGATCAGCCTGGTTGCCAGCGTGGAATCCTGCTCCGTCCAGCGATTCAGGTTGGCCCCGATCCCCAGCGCGCCCTGCATGGCCACCAGGAACCGGAACGGCAGCGGCGTGCTGCGGCCATTCATGTTGGGAATGTCGGTCACCCACGCGGACATGATTTTCGGAGCATAGGCCTCGGTGAATCCCTCCTGGATGCGCAGGCGGTCGAAGGCTTCGGTGTTGTCGGACGTCCAGACCTCCTCGACGCGCTCGAGAATCCCCAGGTCCACGCGCCCGCCGCCGCCCGAGCACGATTCGATTTCGAGCTGCGGATGCCGCGCGCGCAGCCGGTCTATGACTTCGTACACATTGCGGACATAGTCCACCCACAGCTTTCTCTGGTCCGCCGGCGCCGCCTCCGGCCAGCCCGGCTCGGAGAAGGTCCGGTTCATGTCCCACTTGAAGTAGCGTATGTGGTTCTCGCTGGCGAGCTTATCCAGCACCGCGAAAATGTGCTCTTTCACGTCGTTGCGGGCCAGGTTCAAAATCATCTGGTTGCGCAGCTCGCTGCGCGGCCGGTCCGGAAAGTTCATGACCCATTCGGGATGCTGGCGGTACAGGTCGCTGTCGGCGTTGACCATCTCCGGCTCGACCCACAGCCCGAAGTCCATGCCCAGGCCGTTGACGTGGTCGATGAGGCCTTTCAAGCCCTGCGGGAATTTCTTCGGATTGACGACCCAGTCGCCCAGGCCGGCGTGGTCGTCGTTGCGCGCGCCGAACCATCCATCGTCCATCACGAACAGCTCCACCCCCAGCTTGGCCGCCTTGTCCGCAAGTTCCTTCTGACCGGCTTCGTTGACGTTGAAGGTGGTGGCCTCCCAGGAGTTGTAGAGCACCGGACGCAGCCGTGCGGAGGTGCCGCCGGGCAGAATCTGCTCCCGCTCGAAGCGGTGCAGCGTGCGCGAGGCGCCGCCGAAGCCGCTCTCGGAGAAGCCGGCGTAGAACGCAGGCGTCT
>Ga0326728_10016715_pt1 | contig 14887 bp, 7 predicted proteins | sample MB3enrmetagenome_FD_207602 | JGI IMG/M metagenome (GOLD analysis project Ga0326728, IMG submission 207602) | Lab enriched peat soil microbial communities from McLean, Ithaca, NY, United States - MB31MN | ecosystem: Environmental > Terrestrial > Soil > Wetlands > Peat | place: USA: New York...
GTAGTGATGTTTGCCGCATGCCCCCCAACGGTCATTTTCAGGTTGGAGGGGAAGGTGGTGGCGGAGGTTGGACCGAAGCCATAACCAAAAATGGCGCCTAGACCCCCCTCTGCGGTAGCGGCGTTGGGCGTGATTTCCAGGACCGTCGGTCCATAGCTATAGGCTTCGGGCAGAAGCTGGACGCCGCCGTCCGAGGGAGGGGTGAGCGCATAGACATCGGCGCGCCCCGGCGCGCCGAAAGGCGTGGTAACGGTGATCGTTCCCGACGACACAGACACCGCGCTTGCGGTTTGACTTCCGAAATAGACGTCGGGGAGGGACTCCAAGGTTGCGGTTCCGGCAAAGTAGTCGGTCCAATTCGTCTGGGTGCCGCCGGAGGTGGGGCCGGTGGCCGGATTCAAGTATCCATTCAGGAATTGCGTGCCCACCGCCCCCGTCCGCAGCGTCGTGGTGTCGAGAAATCCCACGCCCTCTTCCATCGGGCCGACGAGCAACCCGGTGGTGTCCATGGCCTGGATCTGGGGGCCATAACTCGGGCCAACGGCTGAGCCGCCGGTATAGGGTTCCACGACGATATTGGGAAGCCATCCGGTCTGCTGCCCGGTGCTAAGGTCGTAGGCATACACGATGCTGCTCGACGAAACATAAAGCGTCTTCGAATCCGGGCTAATAAAAAGGTCAGCCGCCGATGAGGTGTCGCCGGCGACGCTGAATTGGGCAACTTGAGCGAGCGTCTGCAAGTTAAAAACAATGGCTTGTCCGGAGCCTTGGTAGCCCTGGGCAAATACCACCCATTCCCCGTCCGGGGACATGGCGAAATCAGAAGTGAATGAGAGTCCAGGCACATAGGTGATGTCAGTTTTGCCGGTGGAGGCATCGAGTTTGCAAAAAGCGCCGCCCCCCGCGCCCATCACCACCGCGGTGCGGTCCGGGGTGCGATTGAACGCCAGGATGCTGCTCATGGAGGGGGTGCATTGGTCCGGCCAGTAAGTTGAAATCGAGTTATCCGCCGGGTTCCATAGAGCAAATTGACGGTAGCCGTCGATACTCGCATATCCCCCCTGGCCGCCCAACAGCGCCAGGCGGCCGTCTGACATGACGCGCACCGAATAGGAGGCAAAGCCCCCCGGCCCGATCTGCGAGGCCAGATATCGCTTCGTTACCGTCATGCCTACAGGGTCTATCGCGTAGACGTCGCCGATCTGGGTGCCCACGTACAGGGTTGAGTGATCGGCAGTGTCGTCAATGCCGTATGCACCCGGAACCATGATCGTGCCCACCACGGACTCGGTGGTTGGATCGAGAACGTAAATGCGGTTGGTGTAAGGGTCGGTCACGAACAATCGGGAGGTGGGGGGATTGTAGATGATCCAACTGAGATTCGGCCATCCGAAATAAGGAGTGGCTGCGTCCGTGCGCACATAGCGCATTCGGAACGGCGGCGTGTTGGAGACCACGGGGGCGACCACGTCCAGAGTCATCGGCGCGCTATGGCTGAGCGACCCGGAGGTTCCGGTGATCGTCACGCTGGCGTTGGCTATGGCCGTCGAAGCGTCTGCCGAAAACGTCAAGGTCTGGGGAGTCCCGGGGGTAAGACCTATATTGGAAGGCGCGACGGTGGCACCCGCCGGCAGACCGCTTAGTTGTACGCTGATTGACGAGGAGAATCCGTTGGACCCGGAGGCGGAAAGCGTGGCCGAAGCCGTACCTCCGGCCTCGATGGGAACACTCGTGGGACTGACGGTTAGGCTGAAGTCCGGACTGGGTGTCGGCGTGGGCGCGGGCGGCGGCGTTGAGTTGCCTCCGCCTCCGCAGGACACCAGGAGAATAGAGAATGAGACGACAACAGGCAATAACCGGAGGGCTGGTGCGCAAGCGCGCCATCGGTTCGGTCTTTTCTTCCCTCCCGGTAGGCGACCCATCTTACACGTCCCTGACCGACGACCGATTATACACCTGCACAGCGTTTCGCAATGAGCATTTTATGAAACAGCGTTCTTTTCGATTGGAAATCGATCTGTGCTTTTCCAGCAGGTTGCGCATCAGAGTTGTTCCGCCTATCGGAACTACTCTGCGGCTTTTATCTCTTCACAACATCCTCACAATACTATTACTAATCTAAGAACCGCAGAGTAGGGCCAACTGCGCCCAACTCTGCAATGCAATACCGTAAATGCCTGTCTTTTTGACAAGAATTTCCACGCCGGTTGCAGGGCCGAACAGCGTTCGGCCCGGCCCAGCGCCGCTGGGCCCTACAAGTTTGGCTGCGGCTCCGCCGCGCTGCGCTACCCGGTTGTAGCCTCCTAATCATTCTCCACTTGCCAAGAATGGTAGCCATGATATACTAGTTGATGAGGCCAGCACCCGCTGGCGGGCCGGCACGACCGCCCGCCTCTCGCAGGGGCTGGCGCATTTTAGAGAATAGTAGGCAGTGGGCAGAAAGCAGAAAGCAGAAAGCAGCGCTGGCCTTTGACCTCCGACTTCGGACTGTGGACTTCAGACCCTGTTTGCTCGTCACTCGCCGCTGTTCGCGAGACTCCGGACCTCGGATTTAGCAGGCGATCGACGGCAAATGGCCTAGAGATGTTAAAAATGAAGATCGACCCGGCTATGTATATGAAAAAAAGGACGATGGACAAAATGTACACCTAAAAATGCTGCTTTTTTGCAAAGATTGCGCCAATTGAGGCACAATTCGTGGAAATAGGCCGGCCTTCTGGTCGAAAATGCGGAATTTACGCTTCTGTTGGGGAGTCAACCATGCGGCAAGAGGGTTTTTCGATTCTGATTCTGGGAGCGGGCAAGGCGACGCGCTTCAAGTCGGAGTATCCGAAGTTGCTGCACCCGCTGGCGGGGCGTTTGATGGGTGAATACACTTTGCGCGCGGCCACGGCGGCGGGGGCGGAGGGCGTTTACATGATCATTGGCCACCAGGCGGAACAGATGCGCAAGGCCTTCAGCCGGCCCGGGCTCGAGTTCATCGAGCAGAGAGAACAACTGGGCACCGGCCACGCGCTGATGGTGGCCCGCCCGGAACTGGAGCGTTGTTCGAGCCGGGTGGTGGTGGCGCTGGTGGGTGATGCCCCCCTGTTGCAAGCGGAAACCTTGCGCGCGCTGGTGGCCACGCACCTCAAGGAGCGCGCCGCCTGCACCATCCTGACCATGCTTGTGGACGATCCCACCGGTTACGGGCGCATTGTGCGAACGGCGGGGAAGCGCGTGCGCGCCATCGTGGAAGAAAAAATGGCAAACGCTGCGCAGAAGAGGATTCGCGAAGTCAACACCGGCATTCTCTGTTTCTCGCGTCCCGAGCTGCTGGCCCACCTGGGGGAGCTTTCCCGCGGCAACGCGCAAAAGGAATACCTGCTCACCGACCTCGTGGGAATTTTCAATCGCCACCGTCTTAAGGTTTCCGCCTTCGCGGCGCCTCCCGGGGAAGCGGTGGGCATCAACGATCGCGCGCAACTGGCGGAAGTGGGGAAGGCGCTGCGCCGGCGCCGGGCGATGCATTGGATGAAGGCGGGCGTGACGCTTACCGACCCGGAGACAACTTCCATTGATGAGGACGTGGTGATCGGCCCCGACACGGTCATTGAGCCGGGGGTCAGCTTGCGCGGCCAAACCCGCCTGGGAAGCGGCTGCCGTGTGGAACCCTACTCGACCATCACCGATTCCGTGCTCGCGGACGGCGTCACGGTGCTGCAATCCTGCGTGATTACGAATTGTGAAATTGGCGCCGGCGTCACGCTGGGCCCCTTCGCCCATCTGCGCATGGGGGCCGTGGTTGGGGCCGGGGCGCGCATCGGCAACTTCGTGGAGGTCAAGAAATCGACGATTGGCCGCGGCACGAAGGCCCTGCATCTCACCTATCTGGGCGACGCCACGGTGGGCGAGCGCGCCAACATCGGCGCCGGCACCATCACCTGCAACTATGACGGCGAAAAAAAGAACCCGACCACGGTTGAGGACGAGGTGTTCATCGGCAGCGGAAACATGCTGGTGGCGCCCGTGCGCATCGGCAAGGGATCGTACACGGCGGCAGGCTCGACCATCACCGAGGACGTCCCACCCGACTCGCTCGCCATTGGGCGCGGGCAACAGGTTATTAAAGAAGGTTGGGCGCGCGAGCGACGGAAACGCCTGGGCCTCGACAAGAAGTAGTCGTGCCGCCAGGGAAACCAGGGATGCGGCAAGCTCCACCTCTGCCACCGTGGCAGCCGCACTTTTTACTTGTGGCAAGTAATAAATACTAACCGCCCAGTCGTCAATTTTGCCATCGTGCCAAATAACTACTTTAAAACCAATGGATTATCCCGCCTCGTGGTTGGCACGCGGCGTGCACCTCTCCCGGAGGGAAGCGGATCGGCCGTAAGGCCAATGGCTTCCTGAATCAACATTGCATAGCGAAGAGGGGGGACTAACATGGCGATCGACGAAACGCCCATCCAAACGGAGAAGACTACAGAGCCGAAGTCGGGTTGGCGAGGCGGCACAATATTTGTGGTGATCTTTCTGGTTCTCGCGGCCCTGGCGGTGGGGGAAATCTATTCGGTCAGCCGCATGAACACCCTGCGCGACCAATTAACCACCCAACAGAACCAGCTGCGCGATGACTTCACCGGGCAATTGCGGGATCAGGTGACGCGGCGGCTCTCGGCCATCGAACAGGAGAATGCCCAACAGTTGGACGCCGTCAAAACGGAACTTGACGCTGCGGCCAAGCGCGTAGGCGCGCAGGGCGGGGAATTGAAGCGGGCGCGCACCATGGTGACGGAACTTCAGAATCAACAGCAGGCCCAGACCGAGCAACTGAAGCAGGAGTTGGACGAGAAGGCAGACGCCCAGCAGGTCGGCGCGCTCACCCAGGATGTCAACTCGACGAAAACCGATCTTAATACCACCAAGACCAACGTCAACACCCTGGCGTCAGACCTGGGCATGGCGCGGACGGAAATGGGCACCCTCATCGCGCGCAACCACGGCGACATTGAATACCTGCGCAAGCTGGGGGAACGTGATTACTTTGAATTCACCTTGACCAAGGACCAGGCCGCCAAGGTGGCGGGAGTGAACCTGACGCTGAAGAAAACCAACATCAAGCACTATCGATGCAACCTGGCGATGATGGTGGACGATATGGATCAGAGGAAAGATTTGACCGTCAATGCCCCGGTTTATTTTTACGTGAACGGCTCAAAAAAGCCTTACGAACTGGTGGTGAATCGTGTATCATCAAACCAGGTGAAGGGGTATATCAGTACTCCGAAGAGTGTCACCGAGGTCGCTTCGCGCTCGGAGGGAGCGCATTAGCGGAAACCGCGGGGATGCTCAATCACCGTGAGTGGGCATCCCCGCTCACCCGTCAATTTCTCAGCACCAACTCAAGCTGGACAAAGCGCCAGGGTCCGGCCATGACATGACCTTTCAGGAGGCACACCATGGTCAAACGCGCTTTGCTGGCCGTTCTGTTCGTCACCGTAGGAATCTCACTCGCCCATGCGGATACTCTGGCGGAAACCGATTCTGTTCCCGCCGGCACCCTGCTGCATTGCCGCACCACCCAGACTCTCACCACCCGGCTGAATGTGCAGGGAGAGGCTTTCACCATCAACCTCGCAGAACCCGTCTCAGTAAACGGGCGCGTGGTGGTTCCGGTGGGCTCCACCCTCGCCGGACGCATCACGTTCATGGAGCGCCCCGGCCGCATCAAGGGAGTTGGCCAAATGCGCCTGACGGTGGAGCAGATCACCCTTCCCGATGGCCGCAGCTTTCCCCTCGGCGCCACCTTGATGACCGCTTTCGGTCCGGCCAAAATGAAAGTGGTGGGGAGTGAAGGGCTTCTCAAAGGGCCGAATTCCCATAAGGCCGACCTGGAGGAGATTGGCGCCGGGACCTCCGGTGGCGCGCTGCTGGGACTGATCTGCGGGCACCCGGTCATCGGCGCCACAGTGGGATTTACGGCGACGACCATTGATCGTATGCGCCGCCGCGGGAAGGATTTGACCATTCCCGTCGGAACCCAGCTCAATTATCAATTGACCCGGGAACTGGACCTCGGCAACAGCGCCCCGCAGACAACCGCAGCCAATCAGGTTCACACCGCGGCCGAATGAACTTCGAGTTTGCCGGCGGGGTGCTGCCCTGGAACGTAGCGCCGCCATCTTGGCGGCACAATGCCGGCGGGAAGCCGGCGCTACGCTCATGCCAGGACACAACCGTGGGCGAAGGGCCGCTCTCCCCGGATGGCCGTCCCCGCCGCTCGATTGCAGGGGCGGCTTGCGGTTCCCTGATCGCCTCCACGGCCATCGGATCGTAGGGGGCGGGCTTGCTCTCCCCTCAGGGTCGTCCCGACCTTCGTCCAGGGCAGCGGAATCCCTACCCCAATAGTTTCCACATTTCCTACTGGCGAGCCCCCCAAATTTAATGCTCAGCGATGACCCCGCAGGCCAGATGTACGGTCTGGCGAAGATACCGCCAAATGACCCAGAGGGTCGTGCGCTTTCCACTTTCCGGGATGGGCGTTATCGTTCCGAATCCGGGAAGGCACTGGCTCGCTGACTAATCATTGTCCGCCTACTAATCGCCTAAAGCGGCGTCGAGGAGTTCCAGCGCCCCTTTGCGGTTCAGTCGGGCTGCGTGAAATTGGCCCGCAAAATCGAGCAGGCATTCTAGGCACGCTCGACGGCAAACTGAGTCGTGCATCTGGGTCCCGCGCAGAATCCCCTGGGCCTCCACAAGCCACGGGCGACCGCGTTTAAATAATTCAAAGCAGTGCCCCGCACCACCGGGGGTAGTGTCGTAGAGCAGAATGCCGAGCTTGCCGGCGTCAAGAGCCTTCAGGTCTAAATCCAATTCCCTGGTATCCAATTCCAGCAGCCGGGCGCCGGCAAGCACTAGCGCCCGTCCCAAGGAAAACAGGGGTGCTTCGTCGGCATCCCCCGGCCAGTCAAGAATCAGAACATCCGTTGTCTCTCTGGCAGCGAGTACCTTGTGCCTGAGCACAGGCTCGTAGGGCAACCTCTTCGGCCAGCAGAAGGTCATCGGATTTGTAGAGAATACCGAGGCGTGATCCCTAAACTTCTTGGGCAAGGGAGGGGTCGCACCCCCTTCGTTGGCGGGTTTCTCTTCGCTCATCGCGAAACCGCAGCGAGTACACAAGGCAAAGCCATTTCCGAGCTTGCTCCACGCGTCGCCGCCGGCGTTGCGAACCAGCAGCTCGCCCGCGCCGGCCTCATAGTACGAAGCCATGAGGCCTGGAATACGTCCAAAACTGGCATCCTTCTCCGTGGCAGCGCTAAGAGCGAACCCGGTAGCCGTACTTAGCTCGACTTCCCCAACCCGATCCAGCTTGCGGCCCGGCGGCTTGGGTGGATCCCATGCCGCAGTTGTGTAACCAAATCTGGGAAACATCAAAGCCTGGCGAGGACCTTGAGGCGGTTGATCACACTCTTTGCATCGTTCATCTTTGGAGGTCGCGAGATAATCGTGTTCATTCGAACAGCGAAGCGCCCAATAGTTAAGCCCGAGCGCCTCGTCGCGGTTTGCTTCGGTCCAGTGCTTGAGAATACCTTTGGATTCGGCAATCTTTCCTCCCACGAGCACCATTGCGCCGGGCACATACTCGCTTAAAGCCAAAAGAGACGACCTTTCTAGTCGGTAACTTTCCGCAATTGTCGACTTTTTCGACGGATCACTTTGTGGCTTTCTGACAGACAGCCGTTGCAGATGAATGGGGAAGCCATATCGCGGCAAAAATCCTGCATCCGAGAACCACTCGATGACTGTAATCTCGGAAATCGCCCGGAGTTGATATCGGATCGAGTTGGCCTTAGCACGTTCCGCAGGGAGCGCGTTCGAGAGGGGTTCTTTCGGAATTTCTGTCCAGGCCTGTCGAAGGGAGTCATAGTCCTTTCGCCATTCCTCACAAGCCTTGAGAAACTGACTTTCAGCCTCATCAAGGAACTCCCGCCAAGCCCCCTCGTCGACCACAATGTCTTCCGATGGGGTGCCCTGCACAAGGCTGCGACACCGCATCCTGAACGGGTGAAGTGAGGAATGTAAAGGACTCAAAAACCGAATGAAATTTTCGGCATGGCCAGATCCTGAAGACGACCAATCCGGCTTGGCCACGCCGGTCCACTTCGGAGGAGCATCCAATCCGCAAAGTTCTCCCATGTTCGAGTACGCGTCCATGGCGCCTGTCTGAGGGGACTGCATAGGTGAAAAGTACTCGGCAAGCAACATGGCGTGCAGATGTCGCCGGACAAAACGCGGGCGACCGAGGAAAACCACCGGGCGGCGGAGTGAACGTCCCAGGAAATCCTCGAATCTTGCGAATACCTCCCGGTCAAATGCCCGGTTCCTTGCGAACGTGACCACAATGGATGAGCCGTCCGCGCGCCTTCCTGCACGGCCTGCACGCTGCATGTGGTTGGCACGCCCGGGGGGAACGTTTCCAAGGACGACTCCGTTCAAGCCCCCGATGTCGATGCCAAGTTCCATCGTCGTGGTGGAGGACAATAGGTTTCGCGCCCCATCTTTAAACAGGAACTGCCTGCGCTTGTTTTCTTGTGGGCTTAGCTGGGCGGAATGCTCCTCACCCCAGAGGCCCATCGAAAATATGGGGAACTCCCGAAGCTCCCGCCTGGCGCGGCCCCAGCGACGGTCCTCGTTGGCGTCAGCGTGGGTAATCTCGCGAAGGCTGCCGAGACAGCCCTTCAATGGCGCCCAGCCTAAAATTGTGCGGGGCCATAATGTGCCGGTACAGCTTCTTTGGTGAGCGAAGCAGGAGCCGGTCAAGAAGTATCTGTATGGCCGGGTCGCACTCTGTGCGACTCACTTCATGCAGTTCACATCGAAGCCATGAAAGCTGCTGTTTGGCTGCGCCTTCGTACAACTGGTCAAACGCGGCTTCAAGCAAAGAGCGGGAAAACAACTCTGGGCAGTGTGCCGCGACAAGCACGGTCTTCGCAAACCAAAGGCGTAGTTGCAGGACGTCCCGAGTATAGTCTCCGATGAAGCGGCGCGCTGTCCAGCCGTTCACTGAGCGAGTGCTCCATCGCCCGTAAAGTGGTGATTCCCCATTCCATTTGCGGCCGGCTTCCTCCTTCGACCAATCCACCGCACGATCCGCTCGCAGCGTGTCTAGCAACGCAGCTATTATGTTAGGCCATACGTCTGCAAGTGTATTCCTGATCTCGTCGTTCGGGAGCTGCCCAGCGAAGCTTGGGGGGAGCGGCAATTCTGCCAATCCAGGGTAAACAAGTTCCAAAAGTCCCACCGCTTCGGTCGATATTGCTGTTCGCAGCGGATTATCCATTTCTTGGGCGATCAGTGCCTCGGCGTGGTTGGCGACGCTTTGCCGGTTCTCTTTCCAACGTTCCTGTCGCCATTCAGCGTGTTTCTCGGCCAGATCGCGATCGAGAAGCTCTGAGATTTGGGGCGTCTCCGCAAAAGAACGAGCAAAATCCGTGAATGGAATTCCAGCCGCGACCGTGGATAGTTGGTTCCGAAGACCGGCAACCTTGTGGTTAGCCTCGTCACGGTCCACTTGCGGAAGAGTAAGGTCGGCGGCATCGGACTCGTATCTTTGGATCTGCCTTTCAATGTAGGTCGAGGAAGGTGGGTTGTAGGCTGAAAGCGTGTTCGCAATAGCCGCTCGAATCACCCACGTTTCGTGCTGGCTGGTTAGTAACGGACCGAGCCGTGCCGCCTCACGGCGAGAGTCGCTGAAACAGAGCAGGCGACGACCTTTTCCTGGTTTCCAATCTCTCGATGGGTCAGGGTATACGGGCATTCCGTAGAGCACGGTTTCGGTTGCGACGCTCAGGGCAAGCCGTTCGCCTCCCGTCAATGGCTGGATCTGCAGGTCCCAGTCATCTTCATCGGTGTCATCTGATGATCCACCCCAGCTTATCCCACAATTCGGGCATATCTGCTGGGTGCATTGGGACGGGTCGTTGCACGACGCACCATGTTCGGGGCAGGGTGCCCGGAAGAGCCGGGTGCCCGTCCCCATACCAAAGTATTCGCCGGTTTCGGGATTGACTATAATCACCGAAAGGCCCTTCCCGCCGGAGTCTGCAATAAGGTAATACCTGCGCTTGGCAAGTTCGGCAAAATGTCCGGACTCCAGTTCACCTGTGTCTGAGTTTTCGTACCCGGCGAGCGCCCATTGACCGCAAGCTTTACAGCGATGGACCGGAAGAGTGACGGAATTGCAATGAACGCACCGGTCTCTCGGGGATTGGAGACAACCGATACCTTCGGCCCGTAAATCAGTTGGGCCAGAACATGATACGTTTAGGCATGCTGATAGCCCTTGAGGCGCACGAACCAGAAAATGAAGCCGGTGAGGGATGAGCGGGGACTCATTTGATTTTAGCCGGGCCGCGGCAGTCAATCTTAAGAGCAGGACCGTGGCTTCGCGTGCGGCATGGTTGGCGTTACCCCAAAGTTTGCCCGCGAGGTTCTCAATAGATAGAAGGCCCTTGTCGTACACCAGTTCCATGAGCCGCCTCGCGATCGGGACCTGTTCCAAGGCTAGCTTAAGGAATGGTGCAAGAGCCCCATTAGCGGAAGCCTCTGCTGATGAGATCGCAACGTCCGGCAAAAGCTTTGAAATTACCGGGCGTAGCCGCCTCAGCGCGTCCAGGTCGGGATCGACAAACTCCCCATCGGCATTCAGGGTCACTAGTTCAAGTTCCCGATGTTGTGCTAGTTCCTCGGCGCTCGGTGTTTGAGCGGGCACATGTTCTCTCGGATTTGGCAGAGGAGCTGTTTCCCCCTTGATGACTTTGACGAGCTTGCATGGCACGGAGAAGACAGTCGCGGCGAAGCTTTCAAGGTCTTTTGTTGTTCCACCCAGCGTGGCGGAGGTAGCAACGTGGGTAAGCTGTTCGGGAGATACCCCACAGCGATCCCTCACCCGCCTGAGAAGAAGTGTAATTTCGGCGGCAAGTGTTCCTGTGTAAAGGTGAGCCTCATCCAATACGATATAACGCAGGGCAGGCCCAAAGAACTCCCGGTCCTTTGGGCGACACAGCATATACTCCAGCATGGAGTAGTTGGTGATGACGATATCCGGAATGCTCGCGCGCGCGGCCTCACGACTCCAGCGGCGGCACGGCTTCCACCTCTCTTCATGCTTCACCTCGCGGTCGTTTTCCGGTGTTTCGCTGGTGAAGTGGAAGAGACTTATTGTGTTCTGGTCTTGGAGGAGTTCATAAAGCCGTGTCACCTGATCGGTGACCAGCGCGTTCATGGGATACAGGATGAGGCAACGCATTCCGTGCTCATTGAGAGCGCGTGGCTGCTTCCAAAGTCCCGCGAGAATCGGCAGCAGAAAGGCTTCGGTCTTGCCCGCGCCCGTCCCAGCCGTGATCACAAGAGAAGGCTTCTCGCCGGAACGAGCGCTCGCAACGTGACGGAACGCATCCGCCTGGTGTGCGAACAATGGGCGTGTTGCCGGGAATTTGCCCGTTCTGTCCAGGTAATCGCAGAGGTTCCGGGGAAACAGCCCTTCCGTCGCCAGGGAATCCAGCGAGTCTTCCGAGGATTTACTGGGAAAGGCACCCTGTATCCATAGTTCGCTGACAAGCCCACCATGCTCACCAGCATCTTGCCAAATCTTTTCGGCCGCGCACGCTAGGGTTGGGTTTCGGAGGTAGTTTTCAGATACGGCGAGATCAACGAGACGTCGCCTCGTAAATTCCACAAGCTTAAGGGCGTCGATTTGGCTCAAAATTTGTTCCTTTCCAGCAACCGAATGAGTAACGACGCGGTGAGGAACGGGCGACCTCGCAATGTTTCTCCCAGTCTTCGCAAATCCGGTTCAAACTGCTTGTAGTCCGACGCCTGATTATCGAGATAGGCACCGTATGCGTTCACACCTTTCTCAAGTGCCTCCGGGGCGACCTTAATAAGATTGGCACATTCACGGCAATCGGCAATCATGCGGTTCCGCAGTTGGGGGATTTCTGTGGTTTCAGGTTGGCGTAACATTGAAGCTGCTACGGTGCGCACGTATTTCCGGTACCTTTCACCACGGAGCTTAAGTCTCGCAAGGTTGTAGGAAAGCGAAGGACATATCTCACCGAGGAACGCTATCGACGACTTAAAAACCTCTAACTCGGTTGGCGTCCCATCTTTGGGAAATGTTCGCGCGAGCCCCTCCATCTTCGTTTCACTCCTCTCTACATAATTCCAGAGGAATTGCCGAATGACCACGTCTAATCCTTGTTCAGCCTTCCGATGAACGAGGCAGTATGGGAGTGCATCATCGTCTAACCAACCGCTTACAAACTCAGCCGCATCCTGAGCGATAGCCTTTTCCATTGCGGCCTTGAACAATGGATTCAACACTGGTACCTTCAGCCATCGCAAAAGAGCAAAAAGGCTATTTGGCGGGTGATGCACAAGAGCTTTGACGATCGGCTCGCTGGCCCAATAGGAAGCGATGCAAGCGCCTTGGTAGGCGATCGCCATCGCCGCCGCAACGCCGAGATTCGGTAGTTTCCAAAGGAAACCGTCTTGCTGACTAGATACACCGTTAGCCGGCAAACCCTGTGGCTTCTGAGATATCTGAGGCCAAACGAGAATTCTGTGCTCCTTGCCCGGAAGCATTGGAACCTGCCAAGCGAGACACGCGTCAGTCCGTCCCCTGAATAGCGGTGGCACAAACTTTCCTCGGCCAGAGTCTTCGACCGACTCGACCAAAACCGTGTCTGGTTGACTCTCGGAGCGGATGATAAGCGGAGCCCCCCAACCCTGCAGATTCCCCAATTGGAAAGTGCGCCAACTGATCTTGCCCACAAAGCAGGCGCCTTCAAATAGTTCAGATTTCTCACGTTCAGCGAAGACACGCGCTCTTCCTGCTCCGTCGGCTCGATTCAGTGTGTGACGCACTGGCAACAGGGTCCACTCAGGTTCAGCGTCAGCATTAGAATCGGCTTCGACGCACGCAATTCCTCGGAGATTCAAAGAAAACTTTGGAGTAACGGTCCGAGAGAAATGGGGGCTACTAACTTGGATACGAATGCGCTCCTTAGCAAGCGCCATGCCGAGCGTAATTTGAAACGGGCGCTCAGTCTGCCAAACGGCGCCAAGCTTGGTTGTGTGATAAGGCAAGCCTCCAGCGATCACCAAGACAACTGTAACGTCTTCCGGAACGCCGGTGATATTCACGCGGCAACCCGACCCAATTTGGGTGGTCTCTCCAGGCAGCGACTCCAGCGTCAAACGGATTGGTTTAATTGGCTCTCTTTGAGCCAGCGTCGGTTCCCAGTATGTAAGCCCATCACAAACAACCCTTAGGTCTTGTGTCCACGGACTGGCTAGCCGATAAGCGGCACGATCCTTCAACTTAATCGCCTGCGTAATGTCGGGGACGCTGAGGTCAGTATCACAAATTAATCCATAGTCCGCGCTCGGGCTGAGTTTGGAGGTGAGACTCACCATGGTTCCGGTCCCAAGGTCGAAGATCAGAAGCGGTTCACCCATGCCCATTTCCAAAAGGTCCACTTCTTCTAACAGTTTGCCATCGCTGCTGATGGACATTAGGTTTGGCCGGAGGTTGTGCTTCGCGCCTTCGGCCTGGCAGGGTAATTCACTTCTCCCTCGCCATCCACCGCCTTCTTGTAATGTCCAGCGGTCTACAACTCGTCCGTCGACCGCGAATGCAGCTCTGTCGTGTCCGCCCAGGATCTCGTACACGCGTTCCTTGTTCAGTCGCAACGACAATTCGGGCTTTGCAGGATAGTCCCACCGGAGGAGCGGTTCGCATAGGGGTTCATCGGTGTGATCGAGAACCTCCGGCACGGATAAGGTGGGAGATGGTCGGTTAGCCCGGAGTTTGGAAGCCCTTATCAACTCAGGAGCCCATTGAGGTCGAATCCAAGGAGAGTCCTGAAGAAGCGCAGAAATGTTCTCGACAGAAACGCGGCTACGTCTGAAATCGTCCATGCCTTTCCAAAGATCAATGAATGTGCTTGACCATAGGTCCCCATATTCAGGTTCAACCCCGGTGAGAATCCTCACCGCAATGGGACGTCCGAGGCCGTCGAGCCATTCCGGCAACCTTCGGACAGCTCCCCGAAGGGTGAAACCGAATTGAAGTTTGAGAGTGTCGAAATACTCCTGCGCGCCGTAGCGGTCGATGAGGTTTCGGAGTTGAAGCCTGCGGGCACCAGCGGCGAGCGCCATCTTGCAGGCGGTCGTTGGCTGACCGCCGACAAATAGAGGTGAGAGGAACCGTTTGTCCGGCTGCACAGCCGACGTCACGGCCGGCCAAACTGAATCCTCGTTGGAATTTTCGCGGCAAACTTCAGACGCGAGTATGAGGAGCAATGCCCCGAACATTTCCCGCTCGGAGGCGAAGATCTCATTCGAGAGACGAACCTGCGATGCGCTTTCGCACCACGTACCGCACCACATCCGGGTATCGCGCTCCGAAAACCAAAGTCCTAGAGCGTGAATCTCCTGCGTTGTGATCCTGGCCTCGGCCACAGACCTGGGCGTAGGCAGGCTCTCGAACCTGTTCAGGAAGTAGCGGAAGACATCTTCCAAATCCATTGAAGGGTCGATTTCGCACGACGAGTCTGTGGGCGGAAGGGACATCTAGCACACCAGAAGCCTTCTCGTCTAAGGTAACTTGGCCGCAGCGGAAAGCGTGCCAAGAATTTGTTCGCCTATTATACGCTACAAGCGGAAAGATTCATTCGCTTAACTCAATGGAAGCTGCTGTTGTCTTTGGAGGTTCTGCCGTTGGTTCAGATTGGGAATGAAAAGTCGCCTTCACGTCTATTGGGTGCTACTGGGACGTATTACGGCCTGACGGCCGAACCATGCGCGGCATCGCTGGCTATTGGATATCGCGTTGCCAAACGTC
>Ga0326728_10016717_pt1 | contig 14886 bp, 10 predicted proteins | sample MB3enrmetagenome_FD_207602 | JGI IMG/M metagenome (GOLD analysis project Ga0326728, IMG submission 207602) | Lab enriched peat soil microbial communities from McLean, Ithaca, NY, United States - MB31MN | ecosystem: Environmental > Terrestrial > Soil > Wetlands > Peat | place: USA: New York...
GTCCATGAGCAGCACCTTCTTCTTCTCGGGTATCTTGAGGTTCGGTATCTCGCGGTACACCTGGTTCAGTATGTCCTCGCCGCTCAACCCGTAGTGGATCACCAGCTTGTCCAGGTTCTCCCGGGATTTGGCGAAATCCCCTGAGAGCGCCAGCTGGACCATGTCCACGACCTCCTTGGGCTTGGCCCTGCTGGAGATCTTGTGCACCAGGTCCGCCGTGATGTGGGACGAGTGCAGCGCGGCGCCCTGGAGCGCGTTCAAAGCCTTGCGCATGTCCCCCTCGGACACGTAGAAAAGCGCCTGGCAGGCCTCGTCGTCGAGCTTGAGCTTCTCCTTCTCCGCCACGTGAAGCAGCATCTTCCGCACGTCCTGCTCCTGCAGCTGCGCGAACCTGAACACCGCGCACCTGCTCTGGATAGGCTCGATGATACGAGAGGAATAGTTACAAGAAAGTATAAATCGGGTCACGCCGGAGGTCGACTCCATGGTCCTGCGCAGCGCGTGCTGGGCCTCGGATGTGAGCGAGTCGGACTCGTCCAGGAATATGAGCTTCCACGGCGCGTCCCCGAGCGACATGGAGCGGGCAAAGTCCTTTATCCTGCCGCGCACCACGTCGATGCCGCGCTCGTCGCTGGCGTTGAGCTCGCAGAAATTGCCCTGGAGGTTCCCGCCGAACATCTCGCTCGCCATGGCCAGGGCCGCGGTGGTCTTGCCCACCCCCGGCGGACCCGCGAAGAGCAGGTTCGGCATGTTCCTCATCTTAACGAAGGCCTTCAGGCTCTTCACTATCTCGGTCTGCCCCGCCACCGCGTCGAGGTCCTTCGGCCGGTATTTCTCGGTCCATGGAAGTATGTCAAGCTCAGCATCGGTCATTGTCTCACCCGCACGTTTCGGATATCTTTGAACAAATGCATATAAATATTGTCGGGTAATGGGGTGCAGGTGCAACTATGGACCGTGTTATGACTGGCATTCAGGGGCTCGACGAGATGCTCAACGGGGGGATACCGGCGAAGAGGCACATTGCCGTATACGGCGGGCCCGGATGCGGGAAGACCTCGCTATGCTTCGAATACCTCTACAGGGGCGCGAAGCTGGGCGAGCCTGGCGTCTACGTCTCCCTCGAGGAGACCACGGACGACATAATCGAGAACATGGCGAACACGTTCCCAATGATAAATGACGTGAAGGACCTGATGGACGACAAGAAGATAGAGGTAATAAAGCCCGACAAGCTGAATTTGGAGGAAGTGGCGGGCATCATAGAGAACAGCATAACCGAGAACGGAGCGAAGCGGGCGGTCATAGACTCCTCCACCATGATAAGGATGTCCTTCAAGAACGAGATAGAGTACAGGCAGACGCTGTTCGAGTTCCTCTCGCTCCTTCGCGGCCTGGACTGCACCAGCATGACCACCGTCGAGGCTGTCACGGCGTCAAGGGACGAGATGAAGTACGACATCGAGCACTTCGTGATGGACGGGATAATCAACCTCTACAACATAGGCAAGGAGGACCGGAGGATAAGGGCGCTGGAGATCATGAAGATGAGAGGCACCGCGCATTCGCGCGACCTCGTGCCGTTCAAGGTGACCCCTTCCGGGATCAAGGTGTATGTAGGAGAAAAAGTATTCTGATTTTTTTTATATCTTATTTCCTGGCGTCTGCGGCGCTGTCCTTGTATTCCTTTTTACCGGTGAGCTCGAACGCCTCATCGTAATGCTTCGCCGCCGCTTCGTGGTCGCCGGAGTTGTAGCGGCAGGCGGCCGCGTTCTCGTGCAATGACGCCAGATGGTCCTTGCTCATGGTGGAGGGCGCGTAGCTTAACGCGTCCTCGAAAAGCGATGCCGCGCCGGCCCAGTCCTGCTTGTCGAAGGCTTTGGCGGCCTTCTGCATGAGGATGTTCACGAGCGAGGCGGACGAATGATCCCGCTTCTGCGGCGAATGCGTGTCCGCGGGGTTGAGCTCGATGGCCTTCCTGAACGCGGTTATCGCCTGCTTCAGCCTGGCGGGGTTGCTCTCGAATTGCCCGAGGTATGTGCCCCATTCCATGTGCCAGTCGCCGACGGACTGTTCGAATGTCGACTCCCACAGCACCTTCGGCTTGCCCGGCTCACCCAGCGATTCGTAGGTGAATGCCACCCTTCCCGAGCTTGTGTCGACCGCGCCTTTCCCGAATTCCTTGGTCTGGAGGTCGATGAGGTATTTCTTGCCTTGAATCTTGACGAACGGTAGCAGATGGATTACGTCGTTCCCGAGGTCTAACGTGATCGTCCCTGACTCGAGGCCGAGCTCCTTTGCCGCTGTCAGCACCACGTAGGCGAGCTCGCTGCAGTCGCCGCAGCGTTGTTTGATCGTCTCCTCCGGGCTGCGCGGCGGCCGGTCGTCCCTGATAGTTTCCCCTGAGTCGCAGGCCTTGAGGCCTGCGGAAGCATCGACTTTGAGGAGGGAGTGCAGCTTCTTCGCGGTTTCGAGCTGTGTGGCCGCCTTCGCCTTGTCCGCGATCGCCGTCACGAGAGGGCCTGCCTTGAACGGGAAGGCGTCGGGATCGTAAGCGGACGCGTGGGCGGCGTATGCCGGAGCGATGGCCTGCCATATCGTGGGCGCTTTGGGTTTGGCAGCGAACGCTGCGGTAGCCAGCGCTCCGATGACGAATTGTCTCCTATACAGCATGGTATCATCCGCTCGGCGCAACAGGCGGGCTGAGCTTCTCCCTGGCAAAACGCTTGATATCGCGCAGGTCCGCATCCGACAGCCCGTGTCTGGGAAGGACGTTCACCACGAAGGATCTTATGACCTCGTTGGCGCTTTTCATCGACTCGTTGCCATGGCCGAACGTGGCGACGTCGGTCGCGAGGTTGGTGATTATGTCTTTTATTACTTTGAGCGCTTCGCTCATCGTAGGTGGCGGATTTGAATTCAGCATGGTGGTGAGCCGGACGATGCGTTTTAACACCTCGTCCTTGCGCTGCTCGGCCTCGTGCTGCATGTTCTCCGGGCTCTTCGGGTCGAATATGCGGTTGAGATGGTCGGACATGCTTTTGACGAAGTTATCGCAACCGTGCCCGGGCAGGGTCTTTGTGATGAACTCCGAGAGATCCTTTCTCCCGGTCACGATGAGTCCGTGCTCAAAGCCGCATCTCCGCGCGCCCTCGCCGAACTTCTCTATGATCGATGCCATCCTCATGACCGCATCGGCCGGCTGGATCGAACCTGATTTGAGCCCTCCGCCGAGTTCGCCCATGCTCGACTCGAGAACCTTCAGGTATGCCTCTGCCAGGAGATTGGTCCCCTGCGCCGCGTCGGCAGCCTCGATCCTCATCGCGGTCTCAGGGCCCCTGATGGCTTCGATCTTCGCGTCTATGCTGGCGATCAGGCGTGGAAGCCTCTCTGGCGGGAAACCGCACCTTGGCAGCGCGGCTATGCAGCCCGAGACCCAGGTATGGCATTCCGCCATATTCGGGTGGTCCGGGCCGGACGTGTAGTAGCCGAAGCAGAGCGGTTCAACGATTTTGTTCTCTATGTAGGCCTCTATATTGGCCGGCGGGATGCCGCCGGGCCTTTGGGGGGCCACTCCCTTGGCTTCCAGCTGGTTGAGGAGATTCATGATCCTGGACTGGACCCGCTGGGCGGTGAGCGCGCTTTTCCAGTCCAGCCTTACTCCGCGGAATCTCTGGTCTAAGGGCTCCAGTTCCGGATGCTCAGGGCAATGGAATGAAGCGTGCGCAGCCATCGCCCTTAAGATCGCTATGGTGGTGTCCACGTACTTCTCGTCGATGATGCCGCGGTCTATGTTCTTCGTGACGTGATCCGTCTCCCTTATCAGCTTCTGGTCAGCCCTCCTGAGCCACTGGGTGGCCATTACCGTCGGGTCGGAGAGCACGCCGATGGCCTTCACCTCGCGGTGCGTCCTGTTGTTGCTGAACGAAAGCAGCGTATGGTCGTCCGGGAAAACTGCGATCCCGTTATGGAGGCCGTCGTTGCAGTATAGGAGAGACAGGAATGCTTCCGCTTTATGGTCCACTTCGTGGCGGGCGCGTATCACGCCCACACCGGCCTGGGGTATCTCCTCTTCGTAGAATACGGGGATGTAGTCGTTGCCTCCAATCTTGACGGTTTCCTGCGCCAGCAGGCTGCCGGCGGTTATGAACGGTATGGTCGGCCTGGCTCCGGCAGCTGCGTTCCACTCGATGAAACGCAGATCCCCGAAGCTCCTCTCGTCTTCGATGGGCCAGAGATCGGCTTTTTTCCCCTCGCCCACCGCACCGGTGATTTCCCCCCTGGGAAGGAGCACGTCTATGAGCCACTCGCACTCTGCCACCAAGTTGCCCCTGCCCGCAGCCGCCATCTGGAAGGCCATCTTGTGGAGGTCGCCATTCTTGTTATCCGCATACGGGCCCTTGTCCGGAGGTAGCATCTTGCCCCTCAGGGACGTGAGCAGGCCTGGAAACTCGTCGCTTGTGATCTGGCAGAAAGGATGGCCGCCTGGGAATTGGACGATGGCCGGCGACTTCATGGCCACGTGCATTATATGGCCGCCGTGCTTGAGCTCGGGTTTTACTGTTATCGCTGGCTGGGTATGATTGTGTTCTGACACGGTTTCACCTAATTATTATTGTGTTACAAACTGTTTTTAAATGTTCCCTAACCCATGTTTCCGTATAGCGACAACCGTTTATATAGGTTTTCGGGCTAACTTAGGAGAGACACGGGAGTGCGGGTGCATAATCATGTATGATCACAAGAAGGTAGAAAAAGAGATAGCTGAGTTCTGGAAGGCCGAGGGGATAGTGGCCAAGGCCATGAAGAAGAATGAGGGCGGTCCCAAGTTCTACTTCTGCGACGGACCGCCATACGCCACGGGCCAGATACACCCGGGCACCGGCTGGAACAAGACCATAAAGGACGCCGTGTGCCGCTACTGGCGCATGCGCGGCTGCGACGTGCGGGCCCAGGCCGGCTACGACACCCACGGCCTGCCCATAGAGGTCAAGGTGGAGCAGGAGCTCAAGATAGGCCACAAGCACGAGATAGAGAAGTACGGGATAGACAAGTTCACCGCCAAGTGCAAGCAGTTCGCCACCAAGTACATGGGCGTGATGGGGAGCCAGTTCCTCTCTTTGGGCGTCTGGATGGATTTCGAGAATCCGTATATAACGTACAAGGACCCCTTCATAGAGTCCAGCTGGCTCACGCTCCAGGAGGCGTGGAAGAAGAGCCTGCTCACCGAGGGCGTGTACGTGCTCCCCTACTGCTTCAGGTGCGAGACCACGATGGCGAACTACGAGCTCGAGTACGGGGACGAGACCGACCCATCATTATACGTGAAATTCCTTTCCATAGACAAGCCCAACGAGTACCTGCTCATATGGACCACGACGCCGTGGACCCTGGCCGCGAACATGGCCGTGATGGCGCACCCCACGCTCACCTACGTGAAGGTCAAGGTGGACAACGAGACGTGGATACTGGCCAAGGACCTGCTCGATCGGGTCATGACCATGGTGGGCAAGTCCGCCACTGTGGTGGAGGAGTTCAGCGGCAGGAAGCTCAAGGATTACAAGTACCTCCATCCGTTCCAGGGGAGGATAAGGAAGGAGTACGAGCGCAAGGTCGTGCTCAGCGACGAATACGTCACGGTAGAGGAGGGGACCGGCCTGGTGCACTGCGCGCCCGGGCACGGGCCCGAGGACTTCATCATAGGCAAGAGGTACGACATAGAGCCCTTCTGCCCGGTGGACACTCACGGGAATTACACGGAAGAGGCGGGAGAGCTCGCGGGCAAGAACGTGCGCGCCGCGAACCCGCTCGTGATAAAGATACTCGCGGACGAGGGCATGCTGCTGGCCGAGGAGAGGGTGAAGCACAGGTACCCGCATTGCTGGAGGTGCAAGACCCCGTTGATATTCCTGAGCACGAAGCAGTGGTTCATCACGATATCGAAGATGAAGGAGAAGATGCTGGAGCAGATAGAGAAGACCGAATGGCACCCGGAGTTCGCCAAGGAGCGCTTCAAGGAGTTCGTGCAGGGCGCGCCGGACTGGTGCATATCCAGGCAGCGCTACTGGGGGATCCCGCTGCCGATTTGGAGGTGTTCCAAGCCCGGATGCCAGAAGATCAATGTCATAGGCTCCAGGAAGGAGCTGCCAAAGGACGTCAAGGAGCTCCACAGGCCGTACATAGACGAGATAAAGCTGCCCTGCGAATGCGGGGGCGAGATGGCACGGGTGCCGGACGTGCTGGACGTGTGGTTCGACTCAGGCAACGCGGTATGGGCGGCCCTGGATGACAACGAGAGGAAAAGGTACGGCGAGCGGGCTGACCTCATAATAGAGGGCCAGGACCAGATACGCGGATGGTTCTACTCGCTTCTGGGCTCGGGCATGATAAGGTACGGCGCCTGCCCGTACAAGCGCGTGCTCATGCACGGCTTCTTCGTGGACGAGAAGGGCGAGAAGATGTCCAAGTCAGTGGGCAACTTCACCCCGCTCGAGCAGATACTCGACAAGTACGGGGCGGACAGCTTCAGGCTCTGGGGCCTGAGCAACACCATGTGGGACGAGCTCAAGTTCAGCTGGGATGACATGAAGAAGGCGAGCACAGACCTCAACATAGCGTTCAACGTCGTGCTCTTCCTCGAGAGGTTCCATCCGGAGAAGAGGCCCGAGAAGCCCAAGGAGCTGGGCCACGAGGACGCCTGGCTGCTCAGCAGGATGAACAGCACGCGGAGGGACTTCGGGAAGTCCTTCGAATCCTACGAGCTTAACAAGGCGATACGTGGTGTGAGGAGCTTCCTGGTGGAGGACGTCTCCAGGTTCTACATGAAGATCGCGAAGGACAGGATAGCCAGGGAGGAGAACGCGGACGCTGCGTTCTTCGTGCTCTACGCGTCGGCGCTCTCTTCGCTCAAGATGCTCTCCCTCGTGTCGCCTTTCATATGCGAGCACCTCTACCAGAGGTTCTTCAGGAGGTTCGAGGGCGCGGAGTCCATCTTCCTGCTCGGGCTGGAGGACGAGGACAGCGCGGCCATAGACGCGGTGATGGAGGGACAGATGAACATCGTGAAGGAGGTCTGCTCCGTCGGCCTCACCGCGAGGCAGACCGCGGGCATAAAGGCCAGGTGGCCGGTGCGCACGGTATACGTCGAGACCAAGTCCCACGAGACCATAGACGCGGTCAACGCGTTCAGCAGCGTGATAAGGACGCTCATGAACGCCAAGGAGGCGGTGACCGTTGAAGCCGAGCCAGCGGGCGAGATCGCGTCGCAGATGTTCGGCTCAGGCATAGTGCACATAGACCGGAAGATAGACGAGCCCCTCTACGAGGAGGGCGTCCTCAACGAGGTGAAGCGCAGGATCCAGGTCATGCGCAAGGAGGCCGGGCTCGTGGAGACGGACAAGATAACGCTCTACATATCCAGCGAGAAGGAGTTCGAGACAATACTGGAGAAGCACGCGGAGCGCCTCTCGTCCGAGGTCAACGCCTCCAAGGTGCAGTTCGAGATCGCGAAGGAGATGAACGAGTACGAGATAGACGGCAGGCTCGTGAAGATCGCGCTGAAGAAGGGCTAGGCGCCCAATGATTTCTTCAGACCGGTCAGCCGAGACAGTTCTTCGCCCAGTCCGTGGAATGCCGTCTGTGCCCGCGCCATCAGCTCGGACGCTTCTTGGCTCAGCGGAATGGTTTCGGCAAGAGCATTTTCAGACGCTTCTTGCCCGGCTGCGGAAAGGAGACCCTTGACCTCGTCCCTTTTCCGCTCGAGCTCCAACGTGATGCTGCATACCTTGCCCTCAATGCCCTTGCACCTCGTGTCGATCTCGCGTTCCAGCTTGAGGAGGCGCGATTCCACGCGGGTGACCAGGGACTGCCATGTCATTCCAACGCGATGCTCGCCATCGCTGCGGAACACCTCGTTGCATCCAGTGGCCAGATTTCTGTTTTCCACAAAACGTATAAGATCGAATCCGCACGCCTCCCTGGTAAGCGCATACGCTGGTGCGCTCAGGGTTTTGTCGATTTCGAATCGCATGCCGAAAGGCATGGCCGAGGCCCGTCTTATGAAATGGCCCAGCAGGTATTGGTTCACATGCTCGATTTTAGGGAGAAGAACGTCGGCTTTCGATACGCTAAAGTCCCTGAAGCACGAGTGGGCGCTCCTTTCTCCCGCGAGAATGGAACCGAATGCCTGGGAATGGCGGACACGCCAGTTCGCGCCATGGGCATCGAGATAAGCGGCTTTCTCAGGGATCTCCCAGCTCGGCAGATTGATGTATTTTTGGACTGCGGGGTCCATCTGGATGACTCCCGTCGGGTCGTTACGGACAAGGACGTCTATGAATTCCCTCATCTCCGGAACGGTGAGGTCCATCATGGATGCTAACCGGACCGAGTCGATGGCGGCCCGCAGGTGCCGGGCCAATCCTGTCCTGTCGATGGCAGAGCCCAGCATGCGTTCCTCGAAGAGCTTGAAGGCGACGATCGGGGCGAATTTGAAGGGGGTCCTGTCGGAAACGAATGTCATGTCCCCGGCGTATATTCCATAGGGTTCGCCTTCCTTTACATAGCCCATCAATCGCTTGGGGACGATCACGTATTCGGTCTCGATGGTCCTGCTCGTACGGGTGTCAGTGATGGCAACCCTCAAGTGCTGCGCGCGCTCCCAATAAGCCATGAGCTCGATCAGCGGATGCTCCTGGGCGGATTCAAGCCTGTTCTCGAGCCGCTGGATCCTTTTGTTCTGTAATTTCGACCCTAAAGAGAGCTCCAGGGACATTGACGGGCCTGCCATGGTTATTATAACGTGTGATAATACATTTAAACATATGCTGCTTATTCCAGCGGCTGCGACGGAAAACGCCCATCGTTCGCTATTTAATCTTATTCTCCGATAGCGCTCATGGTGATTGAATGGTCGTCGGGCTCGTGCCCCCTGAGGAAGAGGAAAGGCTGTACAACAGGCTGATCGAATACTACAAGAAACTATACCCCGGGATGAGGTTCAGGAGGGAGGATAGGAAGCTGCGGAAGGAGCAGCTCGGGGAGCTGTACTACACCTACGCCGGCGAGGAGACCGAGTCCATGGCGGCTGAGAAGATGAAGATGATAAACACCGCCATCGGCCATGGCTATTCGACCCCCATAATCGTGCTCAGGAAGACCAAGGGTAACAAGGACATACTCATAGACGGGCACAGGAGGGTGCGCGTGGCCTGGATGCTCGGGCTGGAGTGGCCGGCCATAATAATCCTCCCGGAGACCGAGACGACTTTCGGCATAGAGGGGATGATAACCGGGAAGGTCAAGGACCTCTTCAGCAAGGATTAGGCCTTTTTCAGGGGGAACTTCTTCTCATTGTCTTCCAGCGCCTTCAGGCCAGGGAGCTCGTGTCCGCTCAGGAACTCGATAAGGGCCTTGCCTGCGAGCGATATGTGGCCGAAGTGCTCCTTCTCGATCCCGAACTTCTCCACCGCGGTGACGGTATGCCCGCCGCCGAGTAGCGAGAAGGCGTCGGACTGGGCTATGGCCTCGAGCACGCCACGGGTGCCTTTCGAGAACGCGTCCATCTCGTAGACCCCGGCCGGGCCGTTCATCACCACGGTGTGCGAGTTGAATATGTCCTCCTTGTAGAGCTCCACGGTCTTGGGGCCTATGTCCCATATCTGCCCCTTGTGGACGTCCGCCACCCCGCACTCGTGCCTTTCCATGCCCACGGAGAGCCCGACGTCAACCGGCAGCTCGATGCGGTCGTCGAATTCCGCCAGCACCTGCTTGGCCTCGGCGCAGTGCGCCTCCATGTTGGAGAGGTTGAGGAACTCCATGGACTCGCCGACCTTATGCCCGCTGGCGTGCAGCATCAGTGTGGCGAGCGCGCCGCACACGAGTATCTTCCTAGCCCGCCCGTCGCGCAGCCATTTCTTCATTATGGCGAACGAGTCCTCGACTTTCGACCCTCCGAGCACGAATACGATGTCCTTGCTGTGCTTGAGCTTCTCGAGCGCCTCCACGTCCTCGAGCAGGTGCGGCCCTGCGAACGAAGGAAGCGTCTTGGTGAAGCCCGTGACGCTGGCCTGGTTCCTATGAGCAACGGAAAGCGCGTCCAGGACGAAATAATCCGCTAGCGGTGACAATTCCTCCACTATCTTGCCGTCATGATTGGTGTCGTCGTCCAATTTCCTCACGTTGTCCAGAACGAGTATGTCGCCGTCTTTCATGCCCTTTATGGCCTCCTTGGCCTGGGGGCCGACGATGTCGTCCACCCACGCGACATCCTTCTTTATCATGTGGTGGAGGTGCTTCGCGTGCTGCTCCAAAGAGGTGAAATCCGGCTTGCCCTTCCTGCCCTGGTGGGCGAGGATTATGACCTTCGCGCTCTTGTCCGAGAGCATCTTAGCGGTGCAGGCGTGCACACTCATGCGCGGGCCCGGAACGATCTTCCCGTCCTCTATGGGCACGTTGAGGTCCAGCCTGAGCAGTATCGTCTTGCCTTTGACGTCAACCGAAGCTATGCCCCGCATGGATGATAGGATATTGAGTAGAATTTAAAAGAATGATTCATGCCGGCTTCTCCTCTTTCTTCTTCCCCCAGTCCGCCTTGCTCGGGCATCCCGGGTCTATGCACATCTCGAAGCGCTTCCTCGCCTTGCGGATGACGTACACCATCGGCTTGCCGCATACCGGGCATTTCCTGTCGCTGGTCTTTATGAGCGCGCCCTGGGGCAGCGGATAGGTGTTCCTGCACGCCGGGTAGCCGGTGCAGCCTATGAACTGGCTTCCGGTCCTCATCCTGATTATGCGCAGCTGCTTGCCGCACTTGTCGCACTCGCCCACCATGTTCTCCTTCTCTATGGTGGCTTTGAGCGCCTCGAGGAGCTCCTCGCCTATCTTCGCCTCGTCCTTCTTCCAGCGCTCCAGGGTCTGGGTGAGGATTTCCCTCCCTTCCCCGATGACCTTGTCCTTGTCAAGCTTGCCGTCCTGGATCTGCTCCATGTCGTCCTCGATCTTGCGCGTGAGCGCCTCGTCGAGTATCTCCGGCGCGTGGTTATGGAGCACCTCGCGCACCTTGAGCCCCAGATCCGTGACCTCGATGGGCTTGCCATCCACATAGCCGCGCTTGAACAGCGTGTCAACGATTGTGGAACGGGTCGCCTTGGTCCCCAGGTGCTGGCGCTCCAGCTCGGATATCACGCTCGCCTGGGTGTAGCGCTTCGGGGGCTTGGTGTCCTTCCTGGCCTTCTGCTTATTGGCCAACACGACGCTCTCGCCCTTGGAAAATGCAGGGAGCTCCTTGTCCTCGGACTTGTAGTATTGGCCGTAGAATGTTATCCATCCCGGCTCTGTTGTGACGACCCCGTCGGCGTCGTAGGGCTCGCTCCCGGCGCTGACCACGACATTCGTCCGCTCCTTCTTCGCATCGCCTGCGCAGGAGGAAAGGAAGCGCCGCACTATGAGGTCGTATAACCGTTTCTCGTTGCCTTCCAGGTTCCCCTTCTGCCCCAGCGGGTGTATTGCCGGGTGCGCGGGATCGGTCTTCTTGCCCTGGATGGGCGTGGTCTTGTTCTCTTTCATCAGGCGCTCGGCGAGTTCCTTGTATTCCGGGTTGCCGGCGAGCTGCTTGATTATGTCCTTGGTCTTTATGCTGGGAGGTATCTGCTGTGATGACGTCCTTGGGTATGATATGAGCGAATCCTCGTAGAGATGCTGCGCGAGCTCGAGCGTCTCGGACGGTGCGATGTTGAAGACCGAGTGCGCCTCCACCTGCAATGAAGTGAGGTCGAAGTTCGGGTTCGGCTTTATCACCTGCTCTTTCTTCTCCACCGAGGAGACCGTTCCGGACGAGGCGGTCCGCTCCAACGCACCCGTCGCCTCTCCTTCTTCGAGGAACCTGCCCTTGGAATGCATGAATTCCGCGCCCTTGACCTCCGCAGTAAGCTCCCAGTACGGCGTGGACACGAACGCCTTTATCCTCAGCTCCAGGTCGCAGAGTATGTCCAGCGCAGGGCCCTGCACGCGCCCTATGGACATCACCCTGTAGCGGTGCGCTGCACGCAACGCGGACATGAGCGCGCGGCTCAGGTTTATGCCGTAGTACCAGTCAAGGATGTGGCGCGCCTCGCCGGCGTACGCGTTGTTGTAGTCGAACTCGCCCCGGTTCTCGTAGGCGTCCAGGAGGTCCTCGTTCGTGAGGGCCGAGAACTTCATCCTCTGGCCCTCCTTTATCTTGGTAGCGAAGCGGAAGACGTTGTAAGCGATTGTCGATCCTTCTATATCGTAGTCGCAGGCCGAGACGAAGACGTCCGCCTTCTTTCCGAGCTTCTCGAGCACGTCGAGGTATTTCTTGGTGTAATCGGATTCCTTGGACTCAACGTAGGACGGGACCCACTCTATGTCGAACACCGGATAGGTGTTCGTCTTCTTCTTCTCCGCAAGGCCGTATATGTGGCCGACCGCGGGCGCGACCACGAATTCGTCGCCGTTGTGCGTTCCTTCGTAATAGGAGACCTGCCCGACCTTCTTCTGCTTCACGCCTGTGCCTATGGCCGCTGCGATCTTCTCAGCGACCTTGGGCTTCTCTGCGACTATGAGTTCCATGTTTTCCGCTTTTAGATGCTTAAGGATTAAAAAAGACCAGTCTTGCGTGCATGGCGGCTTTTATCCGATTCGCTCCCGGCTGCGTCAATCCAGAAAAAAAAGTTCAGCGGTCCTGGTGGCGATAGGACGCCCTGACTTGGGCGACTTCTAATGCTCCCTTGATTTTTGCGTTCACGTTGTCTGCGCACGAGGTGTCTGTGAATACAGCTTTCAGGGGGACTTTCTGGACCATTGCGAATCTGGAGCTTTCCATGTCGTAAGTGCCTGGAACCAGGCCGGAATCGCCGGTTCTAAATGTGAGCGTCGCGAACCGGTATTCCTCAGAGTAGCGGCTATCTGTGATATAACCGAAGTGACCCTCGAACTGTTGCTCCAGCCGGACGTCTTCAGGGGTCACTCTTATGATCGAGGTGCGGAACTTGAGACTTCCGTCGCTCTTACCTGCGAACTCCAGACCGCCATGCTCGGAGCACAGAAGCTCGATATTACGATCGATCTCGGCGTTCCCCTTTTTTATGCTTCCGACGACGGCAGCGATTCCGATGGCAGCGGATACACCCAAATAGAGACCGAACCTGGACCTGGGCGGTTCGGACAGGCATTCCAATGCCTTAAGGGCGTTCTTCTCCCTTCTTTCTCTTACAAAGCCAGAAACACGATCTTTGAAGGTCATACTATTATTAGGCACGAAACAGTTTATAAATATACGCTTTTTTCCACTTTTTATTACATTTGGGCGCTTGAAGATGCCTCGAACAGCCTCCGACCTTACCAATCGGGATTCGGTGCTGGTGGGTCCCGCTCAAGCTTTTTAACACAACCGTTCAAACTCCGTAGTGCTATTTGTGTGGTGTTACCATGGACAAAGGAAAGGATTACGAAGTCAAGGACATGAAGCTCGCGGAGCAGGGCAGCCTGAACATAGGCTATGCCGAGATGCGCATGCCCATAATGGCGAGCATAAGGAAGCGGTTCGAGAAGGAGCTGCCCTTCAAGGGGCTCACGATAGGGCTCGCGCTCCATATCACCAAGGAGACCGCGGTCCTGGTCAGGACGCTCCGGGCGGGAGGGGCCAAGGTCGCGCTAGCGAGCTGCAATCCGCTCAGCACGCAGGACGACGTCGCCGCCGCCCTTGCCAAGGACGGATTCATGGTCTATGGCCATAAGGGGGAGGGCAAGGAGGATTATTATCGTTATATCGAGGCCGTGATCGCCACGAAGCCGGACATAACCATAGACGACGGATGCGACCTGGTCACGGAGATGCACACCAAGCACAAGGACATGCTGCCCAAGATGATAGGCGGCTGCGAGGAGACCACCACGGGGGTGATCAGGCTCCACGCCATGGAGAAGGACGGCGTGCTCAAATATCCCATGATAGCGGTCAATGACAACAAGACCAAGCATTGCCTGGACAACTACTACGGGACCGGGCAGTCCACCATAGACGGGCTGCTGCGGGCCGCGAACACCCTCATCGCCGGGAAGAATTTCGTGGTGGGCGGCTACGGGGACTGTGGCAAGGGGGTCGCGCTCAGGGCAAGGGGCATGGGCGCGGACGTCATCGTGACCGAGGTGGACGCCTTCCGCGCCATGCAGGCGAGGCTGGACGGCTACAGGGTCATGCCCATGGCAGAGGCGGCTAAGATAGGCGAGATATTCGTGACAGTGACCGGGGACAAGCGCGTGATAACGACCGACGAAGTGAAAAGCATGCAGCCGGGCGCCATACTAGCGAACTCGGGCCATTTCAACAACGAGATAGACGTGGAGGGCATGAACGCGAAATGGAAGAGGAGGACGATACGCCCCCAGCTCGAGGAGTACGACGTGGACGGCAAGCCCATTTACCTGTGCGGGGAGGGCCGGCTGGTCAATCTGGCGGCAGCCGAGGGCCATCCGCCGGAGGTCATGGCGACCTCGTTCGCCGGGCAGAGCCTGGCCTGCGAGTACCTGGTGAAGAACAGGGGGAAGCTGGCCGCCAAGGTGCTCAAGCTCCCGGACGAGATCGACGACCATATAGCCAGGCTGCAGCTGGAGGCCATGGGCGTCAGGAAGGACACGCTCACCAAAGAGCAGGACAAGTACCTCCACAGCTGGCAGGAAGGGACGTGACCGTTCTTCTCTTCTATTTTTAAACTCTATCAACGTTAATCCGTTTCATGGCTGACGAGCAGAAGGAATACGAGCAGTTGCTCGACAACGTCTACAAGAACCTTCCGGAGAAGGCGAAGCACAGCGGCGAGAGGTTCGAGATGCCCAGATTCGAGTACTTCACGGAGGGCAACAAGACCA
>Ga0326728_10016720_pt1 | contig 14883 bp, 9 predicted proteins | sample MB3enrmetagenome_FD_207602 | JGI IMG/M metagenome (GOLD analysis project Ga0326728, IMG submission 207602) | Lab enriched peat soil microbial communities from McLean, Ithaca, NY, United States - MB31MN | ecosystem: Environmental > Terrestrial > Soil > Wetlands > Peat | place: USA: New York...
GCGGATCCAACGCCATTATCGCCCTTCGCTGCTGTAAGCTAAGTGGACGCTTTCAGGATTTCTGGGAGCGCCGAGCTACACCAAAGAGTGCCTGATGGATTACATCACTTTTCTGACGTGCGCCCGAGTTGTAGAAGCCGAGCAGGCGTAAGCGTTTGCACAATCACCGCCCTATGTGGTAAACACACTTCCAGAAGGATGGTGCGTGCGGCCGCTCGACAGGGTTGGGGGTTATCCGGCTGCGGGAAGAGCTCTCTCGACGACGTCATCCCGAGCGCGGCGAGGAATCTCGCCCTGAAAGCAGGAGCACTGCGAGATTCCTCGTCGCCGGCGGTTCCTCGAAATGACACACCAAAAGCGTTCTCCTGGGGTCGTTAAAGGGCTTACCAACTTACTTGTAACAGCGAGACGGCGTGACGGGGAAGAGAGAAAGCAATTCGCAGCTCCCCCTGATTCGCCCTCTTCTTCTCCTCCGGCGCGAGTTCTTGCAGGCGCCCTTGCACAAGCAGCCGGCGGTATTGCTCAGGGGTCGGCTGCTGCGGGGAGCCCATCCCCTTCCACGCCGTGTAGGCGTTGCTGTGTGCCTGGTCGATCCGGTAATGGCGGACCAGAGGCTGACTGGCGGCTGACGGCAAGCCCGTGATAATCATCTCCACGTTGGCAGCGGGGACAGCTACGTCCTGGTCGTGATAGTTCCAGACGATCGCGGAGAGTCGTCCTTTCTCGAGAGTGGCGATGCCACTAATATCCGCCTGGCCTGAGACCCCCGATCGCAATACGGAATTGATCTCCAATGACGAATTGCTCCTCAGCGCAATGCGCTCGCTGCCCATCATTCCAAACATCCGGAAGACATTCAGGACCGGTTTGTCGATGCCGTTAGTGGCCAGGGTTCGAAAGCCTTCAAAGTATGGCTGGTTCTCGAATTCGAAGGCCCACGCCACCACGCCTGCCAGAGAGACTTGGTGCTCTGCGGCAAGTTCCAGTGTCCGGGCAAGCATCTCGGCGGTGTAGCAGGCGTAAAGCGGACCGTTGCGGTAAACATTCTGAGGAAACCGCCGCGCGGAGCAGGCCGCACAACCTTCCGGGTCGGACTCGCCGAGGATGACGGGCACATCCTTGAACTGGGGGAAAGAGCGAATGATGCGGAATCCCTCGTCGATGGATTGCAGTTGCCGGCTGATTCCCATGACCACGTGGCCCTCCACCATTTTCGGGTCGCCCTTGGCGTGGAAGGTGACGAAATCGAGGGGAGCACCCTTCCCTCCCGTCGCGGAATTGATCCCGTTGGCGCAGTGGGCCAGGAATTGGCGGAGAAAATCCGCCGCGTGGGGATCAACTGGACCCGTGGAGTCCGGTCCACCTACGCGTGCCTGAGGGAGTGCGCGTTTCACGGCTTCGGCTGCATAGTCATAGAGCTTGAAATACTCATCCCGTGAGCCCTGCCAGTAGCCGATGTCAGGCTCATTCCAGACTTCCCAGTTCCAGGATTGGACCTGCTCCTTCCCGTAACGCTCCGCGGCGTGCCGTACCCAGCGGTAGACCAGGTCGGCCCACTGGTGATAATCGCCGGGCGGGTACGCCCAGCCCGTCCAGAGCGTGCCCTCCGGCCAGTGATGCCTGTAAGGGTCTGGCCGGTCTGAGAGCGCCTGAGGCATGAAGCCAATTTCCACCAAGGGCTTTGCCTTCGCTCGCATCAACGCGTCGAAGATCTTGTCGAGGATCGTCCAGTCGTAAACGGGGCGACCCGTGGCGTCCTGACTATAAACGTTGGTCGACCCCCATTTGAGGGCTGCCGTGCCATCGCCGGAAGTCAGCAGATTGTGCATGCGAATCTGTGCCGCTGTGGCGCTCAATTCGGAAAGCTCTGCCAGGAGTTTTTCCCCGTTGGGCGCGTACGTGTAGGTGGGCTCGTCGTACCCGAAATAATCCCACACCGGCGACAGGCGCTCACGCGGTCCGGAGGCATCGATCCGAATCGCGACTTCCTGCTGCGCCAAGGCAGGGCCAACGAGGAAGATGAGCGCCAACGTCGAGAGACACGCGGCGCCCCGAGACTTGTTCACGAATCTCGCTCCTTCCTTTAAACCAAGTCGATCTCCAGCTTAGTGAGCGATGCGGGTTTGAAGGTCCAGGCAAAGCTGGAACCCGTGACGCTGGCCGGCTTTCTTTCAGGCTCTACAGCGTGCGGATTTTCAAAGTCATCGTGGGCGTGAATATCCGCTGACGCGAGGACTGTCACATTACAGGAGCGGGCTGAAGCTCCGCGCAAGCTGACCTCCGCGGTCCGGGGCTCGCTAACGTGCGGATTCACCACAGTGATGACCAGCGTCTTCCCGTGCAGCGAAGCCGATCCCGCCAGTCCCCAAAACGATTTGCCCGCTCCAAACGAGATGCTCGGCGCGTCGCTCACAAAGCGGAGCGACTGGCCACCCTTGTGCGATTTGTACATATCGAAGGCGTGAAAGATGGTCGTTGCGGCGAAATGGTCCTCGAGGGCGATAAAGGGGGAGTGAATACAGTTCACCAGTTGGGCGACATTGCACATCGCCAGCTTGTCCGCGTGCCGATTGAAGATATCGAGGGTAATGCCGGTGACCAAGGCATCGCGCATGCTGGGCACATAGCTGAAGAGGTAGCGGGGGTCGATGGCCTTGCCGCGGTGCCAGGCGCCCCACTCGTCCACGACCATCTTGACTTTGTGCCCGGCGTCGAATTCGCCCATCGCTAGCCACTGCTTGGTGAGCAGCGAGTCCATCAAGTCCGATTGCCACAGAAGCTGGTACCAATCGTCCACAGTGAAGTCGAGGGATTGGCCTTTGCCGGCCGTCCAGCAATAGTAGTGCACAGACAGGCCGAAGATCCGGCTAAGCAGGTTCTTGTCCTTCGCCACCAACTCCTGAAACAGGCCGCGTGTCCAAGCCACTTGCGGGTCGTCGATCGCCATACCGGGGCCGGAGGCGACGAAGTGCAGTTTCAAACCGTAGTTGGGGACCCAGGAAATGAAGCGCCGGAACTCCACAGCGTATTGCTCTGGCCGGAAGTCGCCGCCACAACCCCACGATTCGTTGCCGATGCCCCAGTAAGTCACCTTGTAGGGCTCCTTGCTCCCCTCGGCGGCCCGGAGGTCAGCCAGGGTGGTGGAACCGGCGGGCGCGTTGCAATACTCCACCCACTGGTCGTAATCCGTCGGGGTCAGGCTACGTAGGTTTGCCGCGACGTAGGGCTCTGAGCCGCACAGCCGGCAGAAGCGCATGAACTCTGCGGTACCGAAGGTGTTGGGTTCGTACTTCTGGGGGCCGCTCGGGGCACTCCAAAGCGACGGGACGTTGCACCAGAAATTGGTGCGGGCGGGACGTTTGTCGCGCGGTCCAACGCCGTCGCGCCAGTTATAGCTGTCGGCGAAGCAGCCGCCGGGCCAGCGCACCACCGGAGCCTTAAGCTGCTGCATGTGGTCGATGAGGTCCTTACGGATTCCGCCCACGTTGGGGATCTTTGAGTTCTCGCCTACCCAGATGCCATCGTAGATCACGCCTCCGAGGTGCTCGACGAAATGGCCGTGAATCTCGGCCGCAATCTCGCCGATGGGCTCGTCGATGAGCACTTCCACCAGCCCTTCCGCGGCACGCGAGCTCCTGGGCGCCAGACCGGCTGCTGACGCCGCCACGGCCACCGCAAGGAAATCTCGTCTGTTCATGGGTCCGCCACCTCCGGAGAGTCAATTTGGCTGTTTACGGGCCTGGGTCCGGCGGAACTCGCCCGCTCGCAGCGCCCTTACGCGATTTACCAAGCCTGACGAAAGAGCTTACACTTCCTCCAAGCCTACGGCAATCGCAACTGTAATCCTGGTTCCGTTTGCGCCAGGTGGCGATTTTAAGAGCGTGCCCTGAATGAAGCGAAGGTTCGGCACCCACGGCAAGACCAGCCTATTCTACAACATGCAGAGCGGGCGGAGCAGCATGGAGAGGGACGCAGAATAGTTGCAAGCGCTTACAATGTCACGCGGGCGTCCGAACCCGCGCTTCTCCACAGTCCGCGAGGCCCCGCGCGGCGGGAATCACCCTGCTATAATCAAATCAGGACACTGCCGAACATAGTGCTTGCCTAAAGCCGGTCTGAGTGGTATGGTAGCGGTCCAAGTCTGTTCTTGCGAGAGACTGCTGCTAGTGTGTTCCGCAAGTCGTATTCAAATCGAGCCCCAACTCCTTGTGCGCGATTCCACCGCACTTGCGCCAGGGAGCAATCTTGCAGTAGCGTAGTCTGGCTAACATCGGCCACCGTTTTACGGTCACTTCGAATTCTCGCTCTGACGTGAGTTAGAGTAAGGAGGCTTTCCATGGCAACGACTTTAGGTGTCATCGTCGGCAATCGCGGTTTCTTTCCCGCCGTTCTGGCCCGCGACGGACGGGAAGAGGTTTTGCGCACCCTCCAGCAGCAAGGTTACAAGAGCCTCTGCCTGACTCCCGAAGAGACCAAATATGGCGCGGTCGAGACTCTTCAGGAGGCGCGCCAGTGCGCCGACTTGTTCAAGCGGCATGCCGGTGAGATTGACGGCATTCTGGTCACCCTGCCCAATTTCGGCGACGAGCGCGGCGTGGCGAACTCGATTCGCATGTCGGGGCTGGACGTGCCCGTGCTGATCCATGCCTTTCCGGATGAAAGCGACAAGATGCTGATGGGCTCGCGCCGCGACAGCTTTTGCGGGAAGATGTCGGCCTGCAACAACCTGTGGCAATACGGAATCCGCTACACGCTCACCTCGCTGCACACCGAGGCGCCTTCCTCGCCGGTGTTTGCAGACGACTTGAAGGCCTTTGCGGCCACCTGCCGGATTGTGAAGGGGCTGAAGAACGTGCGGGTGGGGGTGATCGGGGCGCGGCCGGCAGCCTTCAACACCGTGCGTTTCAGCGAGAAGTTGATGGAGAACCACGGCATCAGCGTGGAGACGCTGGACCTCTCGGAAGTTCTGGGCCGCGTACAGCGGTTGAAGGACGACGACGCAAAGGTGCTGGCCAAGATCGCCTCCATTCAAAGCTATGTTTCGACGCAGACGGTGCCATCGGCGTCGCTGCTGAAGATGGCGAAGTTCGGCCTGGTGGTGGACGAATGGCTCAAGGCGAACGAATTGGTGGGCTCCTCGGTGCAGTGCTGGACGGCGATGGAGGAGTTCTTTGGGGTGGTGCCCTGCACGCTGATGAGCATGATGTCGAACAACCTGATGCCCAGCGCCTGCGAGACGGATATGATCGGCATGATCTCGATGTATATCCTGCAGTTGGCGGCGGGCGAGCCCAGCGCCATCGTGGACTGGAACAACAACTACGGCGAAGACCCCGACAAGGCGGTGATCTTCCACTGCTCGAACCTGCCCAAGCACTTCTTTGAAGACGTGAAGATGGATTTCCAGGAAATCATCGCCGGCTCGGTGGGCAAGAACAACACCTACGGGACGGTGGTGGGGAAATTGAAGAGCGGCCCGCTCACCTATTGCCGCGTCTCGACGGACGACCTGCGGGGGAAGCTGCGCGCCTACGTGGGCGAGGGCGAAATCACCGGCGACCGTCCGCAGAGTTTCGGCGGCTACGGCGTGGTGAGGATTCCGCAGATGCAAAAGCTGTTGAAACACATCTGCCGGCACGGCTACGAGCACCACGTGGCCGTCAACCGCAGCCACTACGGCGCCGCCGTCGCCGAAGCCCTGAGCAATTACAAAGGCTGGGACACCTACCACCACGACGCCGACGGCTGCTGAGAGAAGATTGAGCTGTACGCTGAACTACCTTCGCTGCTTGGACAACCTAACCTCAGGAGCTTCGACTTTTCCAAGCGGCCGCCCGCCGAACCGAGAAGATAGCCTACTAAACTAACGTCTAGAGGCCCGGGCGAAAGGGCCTCTCACGGGGCCGATTGCCTTCCCAGCCTGCCCATGGCGATTAAAGTCGCCAACTTCGTCACCCCGCGGAAGAGGGGGTCCCCAGGTCGATTCCCGCCTTCGCGGGAATGACGTGGTTTTCGACAGATCAAAGCTAAAAGGCTCGCTAGGCCTGGGTATTTGGAGACTGGAAGACCCGGGGCGAGATTCCTCGCTCGGCTCGGAACGAGGGAGTTGGATGGCCCGCCTGGGCCGGCTAGCCCTCCGCGCCGACCGCATCCCTTGCGCCCGCCTTGGGCCCCGTACCGTCGAGGAAGATTTCAAAACCCTAAGGGCGAGATCACTTCCGCGGTTAGCCGGCTATGCGTCCAAGTGAGCCCTCAGACTGTGTCCGAGTCGCCCATGCGCCCGGAACCACAATGCGCCACATCCAAGGGTAGCGCGTTACACGGACTTTTGGCGTCTACTCGACGTGAAGCCGACTTTTAAGGCCGAATCCCATGCAGGGCCTGCAACTGTGCCGCCAGCAGCAATAAATCAAGCCTTACCGAGCATGGACAGCTTCTTGTGGTCGCGCCGATTCAGCTTTGCCTGGCAATCTCTAGGCGTCTTGCATAACTCTGATCCTTGGTGGAGTCGGGTTTTCTTATGACCCCGTCCCAGGCAACGTTGCAGCGACGCTTTCAAGCAATCCGCCCTTCCGGTAATCTTGCCCCCAAAACTATTTTGGGGCGATCTACGCGGTACCGGTTGGCGCGTCCGTTTCAGCAAGTTCCTGCGGGGAGGGTGCGGCTGTTCCTTCCGCCCCGAAGCCTTGCCAGCCCCCACAGTTCCTCCCAGTTGGACTCAATCTCCTGACGGAACCAGTCGCACACATCAAGCAACCATGGATGCCTCACCCGCGCAGACAAAAGTAGCCGGCGAGCGTCCCGGCGTCGATGTGTTGACACCGCCGACGGCACATCCTAAGATGCCAGTATTGGGCTTCACGCGCGCCGCGGCGCGTCAATCTCTTTGCAGGAGGATCAAGCGGTGCAGTGGCACTTTACGCAGATCAACCCTTCCGAGGAACTGGCTCAACTCCATTTCTTTGCGATGAAGAAGTGCCAGCCGGACGGGGACGTGAATTTTCGGATCACGGTGAAAGAGTACGCCACGGCTCCTGCGGGCCAGCGCCTGCGTTTCTTTGCCGAGGCCGATAAGCTGGTGAATCAGAAAAGTGCGGCGTTACTGCCCTCGGGCTGGGGTGATTCTGTGTGGGAAGCCCTGGAGGGCTGCCTGCGGTTGATCCGCCGATTCCCCTACGAGGGAGAGGAGCGGACTTGAAACAGCCGCGCCAGACGTGCAATGTTTGTTCCTGCTGAAGGCGGCACAATTCGCGAAGTGAGGCGCAAGAACCCATGAGATTCACCAAGAAACAAATCCGGCCTGGCGCCGTGGTCCTTGAGATGACAGGCAGCATCCGCATGGGACCGGACTGCCAGCAGATCGAACAGGCAGTGGACGAGCTCATTCATCAGCACGAAACGTCGGCCATTTTCGACCTTTCCGGTGTATCCTACGTCGATAGCTCCGGCGTGGGCACCATCGTGAAAGCCCTGACCAAACTGAAAAAGTTGGGTGGTACGTTGCGTCTGAGCGGAGTGAAGGGCATGGTCGAAGGTGTACTGAAGCTGACGCAAATCGACAGAGTCATCGAGATCTACCCCACAGCGGCGGAGGCCTCACAAGACCTTCCTCCGGTTCCCAATCCCTGACCAATTAAAGGACCCCCCGGTGTTGAGCGACGGATTTGAGGCAGAGCCTGCGCCTTCGCCGTGGCTCCGGCCGGTGCTGCCAAGGAGGATCTACGGTTGATCCTTGACCGCCTTGCAGGAGCAGCCCAGACATTATAGAAGGTCGGCGGCATCAGTTTAGGACTGCCCTCGACAGTGCCCACATTTGAGCGACGCCGCATATCTCCTGCCGCGATTGAACATTCGAACTTTTGACTTGGCTGTGAGTGCTATAATAGTTTCCACTGGGGTGTAACTAGCAACCACACATGGCCATTCACCCATGATCGGCCAGACGATTTCCCACTACCGCATCCTGGAGAAGCTCGGCGGCGGGGGCATGGGTGTGGTCTACAAGGCCCAAGACAACAAGCTCAAGCGCCCCGTCGCCTTGAAGTTCCTGCCTGGAGAACTCTCCAAGGACCGGCAAGCCCTGGAACGGTTCCAGCGCGAGGCCCAGGCTGCGTCCGCGCTCAACCATCCCAGCATCTGCACGGTTTACGACATCGACCAGCACGAAGGCCAGCCCTTCATCGCTATGGAGTTGCTCGAGGGGCAGACCCTGAAGCAGCGCCTTGCCGGGAAACTGCTCAAGACGGACGAACTGCTCGACCTCGCCATCCAGATCGCCGATGCGCTGGACGCTGCCCACGCGAAGGGAATCATCCATCGGGACATCAAGCCAGCGAACATCTTTGTCACGATACGTGGCCAGGCGAAGGTCCTGGACTTTGGCTTGGCCAAGCTCGCGCCAAGGGCCAGGCGGGCGGCGGAAGCCGTGGGAGCCTCTGCGCTGCCCACCGCATCGGTCGAACCGGAACATCTCACCAGCCCCGGCGAGGTGATGGGCACAGTCGCCTACATGTCGCCAGAGCAGGCGCGGGGCGAGGAGGTCGACGCGAGAACAGACTTGTTCAGCTTCGGGGTGGTGCTCTACGAGATGGCGACCGGCCATCCGGCCTTCCCCGGAACGAGTTCCGTCCTCATCTTTGACGCAATCCTGCACAAAGCCCCTACATCGCCGGTTCGACTGAATCCCGACTGCCCGGCGGGGTTGGAACGCATCATCAGCAAGGCGCTGGAGAAAGACCGGGAGACGCGCTATCAGACGGCCTCTGACCTGCGGGCCGACCTGAAGCGCCTGAAGCGCGACACAGAATCCGGGCGTGTAGGGGCGAGCGGCGCTCGCCCGGCCGAACGCCGTTCGGCCCTGCGAAAACTCTGGAAGGTCCTTGTTCCCGTTGCGCTGATGCTTGTCGGGGCTGCCATCGGGGGAACGCTCTACTTCCGCTCGCGCCAAGCCGCGGCCCGCCTCACCGACAAGGACACCATTGTTCTTTCCGATTTCGACAACAAGACTGGCGATGCGGTATTTGACGACACGCTGAAGCAGGGACTCTCCGTGCAGCTTGAGCAGTCACCCTTTCTCGCCCTGATTTCCGACCGCAGGGTGAACGAGACATTGAAGCTGATGGGCCGTCCGGCCGGCGACCGGTTGACGCCGGAGGTCACCCGCGAGGTCTGCCAGCGCACGGGCAGCAAGGCCATGCTGACAGGCTCGATTGCGGGGCTAGGCAGCCAGTACGTGATTGGCCTGAAGGCGGTGAACTGCGACACGGGGGACGTTCTGGCGGAGGCGCAGGAGCAGGCGGCGGGCAAGGAAGCGGTGCTCAAGGCTCTGGACGCTGCGGCGGTCAATTTGCGCGGCAAGCTGGGCGAGTCGCTCAGCTCGGTGCAGAAATACGCCACGCCGCTGGAGGAAGCGACCACGCCATCGCTGGAGGCGCTGAAAGCCTACAGCCTGGGAGCAAAGACGGCCTATGCGAAAGGGGAAACAGCCGCCCTGCCCTTCTTCAAACGGGCGGTGGAGCTTGACCCGAATTTTGCCATGGCATACTCCTGGATGTCGAGCCTCTACAGCGACCTAAACGAAGTGGGGGGGGCGGCCGAAAATGCACGCAAGGCTTACGCGCTGCGGGAGAAGGTAAGCGAACGGGAGCGGTTCTTCATCGAGTCAAACTACTACGAAGTCGCACCGGGAGAGCTGGAGAAGGGGGCGCAGACCGACGAGTTGTGGGAGGAGACCTACCCAAGGGACGCCGGGGCTTACGAAGACCTCGGATTCGTTTCCAGCACCCTGGGAAACTGGGAAAAGGCATTGGAGGAATGTCGAGAGTCCCTGCGCCTGGATCCAAATAACGCGGCGAACTATGCTCTCATCGGCCTCGCCTACACGGCCGTCAACCGGCTGGATGAAGCGGAGGCGGTGTTCAAGCAGGCGGAGGAGCGCAACCTGGAGAGCGAGTTTCTGCTCCAGTACCGCTACTGGTTGGCTTTTGTGAAGGGCGATACGGCGCAGATGGCGCAGTTGCTGTCAGCCGCTATGGGCAAGCCGGGGTCTGAAGACCTGTTGCTGGCCATGCACGCGGACACGGAAGGCTGGTACGGCAAGCTGAAGAACGCGCACGAGCTGACCGGGCGGGCGATGGATTCAGCCCAGCACAACGACGCCAAAGAGAGTGCTGCCGGATATCAGGCCGAGGCAGCGCTGCGCGAGGTGGAAGCGGGAAACCGGGAGCAGGCGCGTGCCGAGGCCCATGCGGCGTTGAGGCTGGGCCCAAACCGCGATGTGCGGGCCGTGGCGGCGCTGGCCCTGGCGCGGGCAGGCGACACGGCAGGGGCGGAGAAGCTGGCGGCCGAACTCGACAAGGCCTTCCCGCTGGACACGCGGGTCCAGAGGTATTGGCTGCCCACCATCCGGGCGGGAGTCGCCCTGGAACGCAAAGACCCGAACCGGGCAATCGAACTATTGAAGGTGGCGAGCACGGTCGAACTCGGCTCAATTACGCCCGACCTGACTATATTCCTGTGCCCCGCTTATTTGCGTGGGCAAGCCTACCTCATGCTCCACGACGGCAACGCAGCGGCAACGGAATTTCAGAAGTTCATCGACCACCGAGGGGTGGTGGTGAACTTTCCCTGGGGCGCGCTGGCTCGCCTCGGACTGGCGCGCGCTTACGCCCTCGAAGCCGGTGTAGGGGCACCCCTTGTGGGTGCCCTCGCGCCCGCCCCGATACAATCGGTGTCCGGTCGAGAAGGGCGCCCACAAGGGGCGCCCCTACACCAGGACGCGCTCGCCAAAGCCCACACTGCCTATCAGCAATTCCTCACCATCTGGAAAGACGCCGACCCTGATGTTCCCATCCTGAAGGAAGCAAAGACGGAATACGCAAAGCTGCAATAATCCCTGCGCTCCGGCCCTCGCTTCCAGGGCCTCCTGCGCCGCATGAACCTGCCGGGGCAAGGTCGGTCTTGGCTTTTGGCTTCCCCTTTACCTGCGTGCTCCCCCGATGCGATTTTGAGGCCCCTCGGTTCTTCTATTTCGTTGCTTGCGGGGCGATGCATGTGATTCCCAGAAAGAACCGGCGAGCGGCGGAGTTTCGCGGAAACCGCTGCTCAGTGGAATCGTTGCATCAGGGCGGCGATAGCCTTCAGATAGATGCGTTCGGCCTGGGGATCGAAGTGGGTAGAAGCCACTTCATAGCCGCCTTCAGCGAAGGCCTTTTGTTCCGGGAAATAGCCGACATAGCCGTTGGTGTATCCCATCAAGTGGGCAAACGTGGCCGGCGAAGCCGCTTTAACCTGTTTCCCGATATTGCTGAACAATTCGCCCGGGAACGTCGTCCACATCAGGTCGCCGATACGAATGATGGTGGTCGGAACCGTAATGGCAGTGGCCGCGAAATCCTGAAACAGCTCGCGATAATTCCGCGGCAGAAGAATGTCGGCGGTTTCTAGCTGAACGCGGGGGATGAGGCAGGATTCCGGTGATAGCCCGCGATAGACTCGGGCCACCTCGCGCCCGATCTCTTCGCCGAGCGCCCAGGTGGCCTCTATGTTGTCCACGTTGCCATCCAAGCCGCCCACGACACGCGGGTTGATATCTCCCGCCGCCCCCTGCAGGTAGATCGAGCCCAGACCGGGGAACTGCTTTTCAACATACTCTTGCATGCGGCCCATCCACTCGCCGGAGATTTTGCTGTTGCGTCCCCCCAGCGAGGTGCCGTGGCAGGCGTAGTGAATCATGATGGCCAGAGGCGCGCCCGAAGCCTTATCCACGCGCACGATTTGCACCGCATCGTCGATGGGACCCAGAGCGTTCGCGCCCAACCGCACGACGCCGCCGAACTCGTGAATCATGACCGGATGATCGGTCTTGTGCTTGCCGAAGGATTGGCTGGCGTCGTTCTCATCAAAGGTCAGGGTCGAGTCCGAATCGGCCGGCCGCGCCTGGCGGCGATTCATAGCGATCCGAGAATGCCCGGCGCCCGCGGCGATGCGCACAGGCTGCAAGTTGGCGACGGCTTGTTGCGCGGCTTTTATGACGCCATCTCCAAACTGGCGGTCCCAGTCGATCTTTGGCTCGGCATTCGGCGAAGGCGCGGCATGGTTATGAACGTCGCCCAGCAAAACGTTGGCTTCCGGAATACCCGTGGCCTCGGCGATGCGGTGCCGGAAGATATCGTGCCCCTGAATCTCGATCACGTCCGCAACCACAAAAGCCACGCGAACGCCCGAGGCGTCAAAGACCAAGGCGCGGACGTACAGACGGTCGTGCCCGTGAACGCCGTTCGAAGGCTCGCCACGCAAGTCATACCCGCCCATGAATACCGGCACTGAAGGAGTGACGTCGACTTTCGCATACCCAGCGCGCAGTTCCTGGGCACGGCTGTCGACTGAAGCGAACAACAGCGGCAGCACAAGTAGCATTGCGCCTCCCACGGTCCTCCATACCTGCCCGACGATGAGTTCGCGCATTTGGATCCTTTCCTTAGGACTTTGGCCTTGCTAGCGGAGAGAGTTTACCACGAAATCCAGGGAGGAGCGCGATGCGGCGTGGTGCCCTGATTTGACTCGTAGCGCCCCGACCTGTCGGGGCATTTGCCGACCCTTCGCTTCGCTCAGGGCAGGCTCTGAGGGCCGGCGCCTCTTTCAAATCGGGACACTGCCTTTCGGCGGCGAGAGTCGGCGGCTGCCTGAGTTCTAATTAATCATTCGCCTGGCGGAATACGGGACTTGTTCTGAGCGAGCCACTGCTCGAAGCTTTGCAGCGCCGGGTTGAGGGCCCGGGCGGTCTCGGGGTTGCGTGCGCCACAGAAGTACTCGTTGAAGTCGCACTTGAACTGGAACATGTTCCCCAGGTCATCGGCTCCGGGGAACCCGAAGCTGCGGTAGACCGCGTGAGGCACGGCGTTGTAACGAACCTCCTGCCCCAGTGCCTTGCTGAAGGCCGCGGCCATCTGCGCGCCCGTCAAATGCTCTCCGGCAATGCCGACTGTCTTGCCGATCAGTTCGTGTCCGCGCTTGAAGATGCCGTAGGCGCACCGGCCAATGTCTTCGGCGGCGATGGCGGCAAGCTTCTTGTCCTCCATCGGCAACGTCAAAGCCAGGATGCCGTCCGGGCCTTTCTTGGGGCCCATGCCGAAGTAGATGAAGTTGTCCCAATAGAACGACGTCAGCAAGAACGTTACACGCAGCCCAAGATCGGTGAAGAACTTTTCAGCCTCGCCCTTGGCGTCAAAGTGCGGCACCTTGTACTTACCCTGGAGTGTCGGCATGCGGTCGTCACTGAGGGGAACCCACTTGCGCGTATCCTCGAGCGTCGACCAGATTACGTGCTGGATTGCGGCGTGCTTGGCCGCCTGAGCCATGTTGGCGGCTTCAGCCAACTCTTTCTCGGGCGAGAAATGCTCCCAGAAGAACGTGACGCAGAATGCTCCGTAGGCGCCCTGAAACGCCTTTTCGAGGCTCGCACGGTCGTCGACGTTGGCCGCGACAACCTCCGCGCCCATTTCTGCCAGCTTCTTTGCCTTGTCGGAGTTGACGTCTCGGACAAGAGCCCGCACAGCAAAGCCACCTTGTGGGTCGTTCAGGATGGCGCGGACTAAGCCGCCCCCCTGCGCGCCGGTGGCCCCTACTACCGCGATAGTTTTTTTCGTAGCCATATGATCCTCATAGTGAATTTAATAAGCCAATTTACCCGGATGGAGAACTACACGTCCACCTGCGGACAACGCGACTCGAGCCGCCGCCCAAGGTCCTGCCCAGATAGGTCCAGGCACAGCCCGTCGCTACAGAACAGAACTGTCACGACCACTTCTTGCCCAGCTCGTCCAGGCCCGCCTTCGCCAGGTCTTCCGGAGTCATGGCAATGTGAAACTCACAATCCGCGTTGAAAGTGATAAACCAAGGCTCCGCGAAAAACGGGACCTGGGACGGGTTGTCTACATTAATGATCAAAATCCCGCCGCGGCAGCCTTCGTACTCCGTGAAGTAGGCCGCCTCAGGTTTTTGTTCCTGGAGAATGCGCTGCATTTTAGCGCCTGCTGTTCCGTTCTTCACCAAGCTGTTGAACGGTTCGTGGGGGAGTTTGACGTGGAGAAGCATTCGCATGTATCACCTCTTTGAGTTTGTAATCCTGCCCATTTGGTTGCTTTCCGTTATTCAGTCGTCCGGCACTGAAGGCACGGCGCGTATCCGCCCCGATCCTTGCATCGGTTCCGAAGCCTGGCCGTGGGCCGGTGCTGTCCTGCCCATTGCCCCGCTGGGCAATAGGTCGTGGCGGGTTTGAACGCGCCAGTTGGCGCGCTCTTCGAGACCAACCGGACGTTGGCCTTACAGTGATTAACTTTCGAGATGTCCCAGAAGGATTGCCCTACAGCCTACCTAATTGATTAAGCCATTGCCGTGGCAGGAAGTCAAGTAGCCCGACGACCGGTATTTCGCCTTTCATTCCAAGGCAACACACGCTAAGCTGGGTGCTTCCAAAAGTCTGTAATGACATTTCTCGAAACGGAAGGTGACTTATGCTTAAGCGAAGCGTGTGGCGCCGGCTCGTGTGCGGATTGGCCATGGCGTTCCTGGCGGGCGGTCAATCGTTCGGCCAAAGCACCGTGACCTCAACCCAGCAGGATCAGAAAGACCTGGCGGTGACGGTTTACAACTCCAACGTGGCGCTGGTGCGGGATGTGCGCAGGCTGCGCCTGCCCTCGGGAACATTGGACTTGCGCTACATGGACATCGCGGCCGAGGTGAACCCGGCGACAGTCCACATCGTCTCGCTCACCGCTCCAAAGGACCTGAACGTTCTCGAGCAGAACTACGAGTACGACCTGCTGAGTCCTCTAAAACTTCTCCAGAAATACGTGGGAAAAGAATTGACCCTGGTGCGGACAG
>Ga0326728_10016721_pt1 | contig 14883 bp, 13 predicted proteins | sample MB3enrmetagenome_FD_207602 | JGI IMG/M metagenome (GOLD analysis project Ga0326728, IMG submission 207602) | Lab enriched peat soil microbial communities from McLean, Ithaca, NY, United States - MB31MN | ecosystem: Environmental > Terrestrial > Soil > Wetlands > Peat | place: USA: New York...
ACGACGATTTTATCGACCGCGGGCCGGAGTGGCGTGCGTTCGACCATGACCAGCGGATGAAACGCTCCCGTGTCGGTGCACCGATGACGTTTACCATCCACGACAAAGGGTTGTCCACGATGATCGATTGGCGGAACCGCGACTCGTACGGCCGGGCGATCTCGTCCAAGAACCGGGCGCAGCTCTACCGTCTCCGGAAATGGCAGCGCCGGATCCGGGTGAGCAATGCGACGGAACGGAACCTCGCGTTCGCCCTCTCAGAACTGGACCGGATGGCATCTGCTCTTGGCCTGCCGAGGAACGTACGAGAGACTGCAGCCGTGGTGTACCGGGATGCAGTCGACAAGAATCTGATCCGCGGGCGGAGCATTGAGGGCGTTGCCGCGGCGGCACTGTATGCCGCCTGCCGGCAGTGCAGCGTCCCCCGGACACTCGACGAAATCGCGGAAGTATCCCGTGTATCGAGAAAAGAGATCGGCAGGACATACAGGTTCATCTCCCGCGAACTTGGCCTGAAACTCCTCCCGACGTCACCGATCGATTACGTGCCGCGCTTCTGTTCCGGGCTCACCCTCAAAGGGGAGGTGCAGAGCCGTGCGGTCGAGATCCTGCGCCAGGCCGGCGAGCGCGAATTAACAAGCGGCAGGGGCCCAACCGGGGTTGCTGCGGCTGCGATTTACATCTCGTCTATCCTTGGCGGGGAGCGGCGCACACAGCGTGAGGTGGCGGAAGTGGCGGGTGTCACGGAAGTCACTATCCGGAACAGATATAAGGAACTGGCAGAGAAATTAGATATTGAGATTATTCTCTAAATATCTGCATCTCATTTTTGGGCTCGTAGATCAGGGGTAGATCGTTACGTTCGCAACGTAAAGGCCGCGGGTTCAAATCCCGCCGGGTCCATCGTTTGTTTTATAAAACAAATTTAAAAATTTCCTCTGAACATTTTTTATTTTCCTCATGGTGTAAAACCGCAACAGTGTATCTCTGGTGCGTTTGATAATCGTTGTCCGGCGCCCACTGGCGGCGGCAGGAATTACCGCCACTGAAGCATCGCCAGAGTATCAATAATGAGGGGGCGTTCATCAAAATCGGATAGATTTTATGAGAGGAATTTAACCTCTCATTTCTTCTGCTGCATCGAAGTGACCTCGTTCTGGAGCGTCGTTTTCAGTTTCTCGACTGCTTCGTTGAGATCATTGGTCGTCGTAATCGTGAATGAGTTGTCGCTTTTCTTGTCATGGTAGTTCACGGTATACTCGATCTCTCCATCCTTCCCCTTTTTTGGTTCGATGATCAGTTGTGCCATGGCAGAAAAAGATCAGCTCTCCTGCCTCATGTTCCTTGTGACAGGGTGGATCAGCAACAACTATATGGAATCCGCAGAAAAAGAATATGCCACAACCACGCAGGGGCTCGTAGATCAGGGGTAGATCGTCACGTTTGCAACGTGAAGGCCACGGGTTCGAATCCCGTCGAGTCCATCCTTTTTAAGTACTAATATTCCGGTGACCGTAAGGTCACCCCGGATTCGAAGGGGGGCCCCTTGATTTTACGGTCTCAAATTCCGCCGGGATCCCTCCGCGTTATTCCCTTCAGTCAATCCACTCAAGCAGCTTACCGGGTTTTTCTTTTCCGGTCTGCTTGCTGATCTTTCCTTTCACCCGTTGTACCGCAGCGTCGGCAGAAGACGGGATGGAAGCAGCCTGCTCGAACTGCCCGTAATCCATGTAGTCCCGGGTCAGGTTATCGTTGTCACCACCAGCAATCTCGTGGATGGGAGAACCCACATCCCCCCTCGGGGATAGTAGGGCTTCCGGTTCTGCCGGAACTGCGGCATCTGGGCTTTCAGCAGCAGGGGCCGGATCAGGATGAACGGGTTCTGAAACGATAAAGAGGGGTGGAACCGGTTTGGAGACGGGAGATGATGGCGGCGGGTTGATCTGAACCGTGACGCTGATACCTCCCGCCCGTTGGATCAGGAAATCCACAAAGTCCTCTACTTCACGGCGCTGTTCTGGGGTGAGATGCTCCAGTTTGCCCTCGAGAGATGCCACGCAACACACCTGTAAATTATCATTATCTCTCGTTATTCGTATATAAGGGGTATGAGGTCACCGCCACGTGTGCTGGAAGCCCCGTTTTTCCAGCGGCAGCCCGTCTGCGATCACAACGGGATCCGGTACAACCTTCCCAATCACGGTATAGGTCACACCGGCAACCGGGTGCCGATCCGGAGGCAGGGTGAAGATCAGCTCGTAGTCCCCGCCGCCATACAGGGCCAGTTCCCGGGCTGCTGCCTCGGGGAAAACCGCAGGGGCCGGCAGCTTCGCGGTATCAATGGAAAAACCGAAGTTATTTACGGCTGCAAGATCATAGAGCGAGAGCGCGATCCCGTCACTGTCATCCATCATCGCACTGACGCCGCCACGTGCAAGCCGCTGGCCTTCCACTACCCGGGGCTGGGGCTCGAAGAGCGATTGTTCGAACTGCTTATAACCGTCAAGCCAAGCCTGTGCCTTTCCTGGTGTTCCGGTGATGCAGATCAGATCCCCCGGGTGTGCTCCGGTCCTCCGGACCAGAAACTCTTTTGCGACAAGACCAAGGCCGGTGGTCACAACCGTCAGTTCGCCGTGCCGGTCTATGTCTCCCCCGACAATCGCCGCACCGAACCGCCGGCAGCAGTCCTGTGCACCCTGCATCACACCCGCCAGCTGCTCCCACCGGTCGAGGCCGACCGCGATGAGCAGGTAGTGCGGTGCCGCACCCATGCTCGCGATGTCACTCAACGTGACGGCCGCACTCATCCAGCCGATCTGCCAGTCGTTCATCCCATCCACAAAATCGGTGGTTCTGTGGAGCATATCCGTTGTCACTACCATCAGCTGGTCGCCGCAGGTGAGGACGGCACAGTCGTCAAGACAGTTCTCCCGCCCCACGATGCCCATCACGACTCCCAGCAGTTTTCGGTCATCCACCTTTGCGTGCCTCCTTACCACGTTCGCTCTGGTACTCCTTGAACATGTGCTCGATCATTGCCGACTTTTTCTCCCGTTCAAACCGCGCCTGTTCGTTCTCCCAGTGCACGAGCGCGGCATCAAACGTGTCCTTGCCGGCGAGCCCCTGCTTTCCCCGCACCTGAACCCCTGCCTCCCGGTCCTCAAGGAGGGGAACACCGGCGTCACGGAAGGCCAAGACGATCTGGGGATCGCTTCCGCTGAGCGCCGCTGCCGGTGCGATCACCGCTCTGATCCGGAGTCCTGCAAGGTCCCGGACCACGCTTCTCCCCCAACCATCAGTACGGCCGATGAACACAATGTCATTTTCACCAATGCCCACCTCATCAACAAGCCTCCGCATCCCGTCTCTGGTGAGCGTGTCCATCACCTTGACCGGAAGTACGTCGCCATCCATCGAGAGCTCGGCAAACGTTTTGATCCTGACAAGTCTCTTGGAGAGGTTCTGGGTCAGCCGTTCCTCGTTCCGGAGACGTTTTTTGAGACTTTTGATGATCGCGTCCTTTTTTGTGACCTCCGTGTCCTTTGCGATCTGCATGTTCCGCGATGTGCCGTTCTCCCGCAGCCGGGCCTGGAGCCGGTGGATCTCGTAGTCCTTTGCCTTAACCTCTTCCTGCAGCTCTGCGGCAAACGTGCGCAGGCGCTTGACCATCCCGTCAAGCACCCGCACCCGCACCCGCTCGTCATGCCTTACCGCAACCGGCTGTGACGGAACGTCAGTTGCCGGTGCCGGCTCCAATGCGTTCATATCATCAAGAACCTGCTCGAGCCGCTGGCCCCGGATGACACCTGCCCGGACTTCGTCAAGGTCGTGGCCGGGAGGTACCCGCCGTGAGAGGTTCTGGAATTTGTTCCGGTACTGACGGTACGCATCCAACGCCGCCGACAGTGCATCGCGCTCGTGATCGTTCCCGTACTGGTAATCCGCCGTGAGTTCCATCTTGGTGCTGACACTTGTATCCTGCCGGGGCGTATAAGCGACTGCGGAGAACGCACGCCGGATCTTCTCGACCGAGTAGGGCATATCGTGGACATCGGATGCGATGATGAGCGGTTTTCCGACACGGTACAGCGATTCGACAACACCGGACATGTTCATCTGGCGGGAGCTCTGGAGGTGGATCAGGTTTCCGTCAAGATCGAGTGCGGCGAACGCAGTGGTTGTACCGGGGTCGATACCCACGATGAGGTACCGGGGCTTCCCGGACAGCGCCCGGAACCGGATCCGGTCGAGGCGTTTCCCGCTGATCCGCACCTGGACATCCGCACCCCGTGAGGCACCGACCGGGATCTGGTCACGCGTCGCAAAGACCCGGAACGCGACACGGCTGCACCCGCCAAACGCCCGGGTCTCCTTCTTCTCGTACCGGAGGCCGGCGGCTGCAAGTGCCATCTCGATCTCCCGTCCCCTTCGCTGGACCGCCCCGTGGATCTTGCGCACGTACCGGTTCTGGCTCCACCCACCCCGTCCCGGTGAACGGTGCCGGCTCACCACGATCTCGCTCTCGTTTTCGAATGCGATCACCTCCGCACCTGCGCCAAGAGCGGCGACGCGGGCCGTGGTGCGGGCTTCCGCAAACGGATCAAACCGGTCGAAACTGATGTTGAAACGGGCGGCGACCTTTCCCAGCGTCTCCTTGCGTTCCCCGCCGGTCACCTGAACGAGCCGTGTCCGTGGCGGGAGTACCTGCAAGAAGGAAAAGAGCTCGCGCTGATCGGCAGCGATCTCCTGGATGCTGTCTACCGCGAGGAGGTCCGGCTGCTCATCGGCAAGCAACCGGATGAGCCGGAACATCGAGACCTCGGTTTCTCCCGAGATATCCTGCCCGTCCATACGGACGAGCGCATACATCGGCCGGCGCGTTTTCGACCGCACCGACCCCTTGATGATGTCGATACCGAATACCTTCAGCCGGTCACGCATCGCACCGCCGCCTCGCGGTCATACACCAGTTTGTATTTCCGTGAAAAAAAAGTGAGGAGATTAACGATGTCCCGTGTCACGATTGCCTCCGCATTGGGATGGCTCGTCTCCACCCACTGCGGCCAGTCGATGAAGATGCAGCGCCCGTCCTCAACGAGGATGTTGTATTCCGACAGGTCGGCATGGATGACACCCATCGCGTACGCCGCACGGATACCCGAGAGGATCTCATCGAGTACAGTAGCGGGATCTTCGAGCCGACACCGGCCCAGGTTCGGGCCGTGAATAAGCCCCATGACAACCGCGTGCCGGTTCTGCCCGACCGGGAGAGGGACGGGAACCCGGGGGTGCAGGGTGGTGAGCGCCGCGTACTCCCGTTCCGCCGAGAGCCGGGATGCAAGGAGCCAGGGGCAGCTGCCGGTCTCCGGCATGTACTCCCGGTTGACCCGGGCAGAGGTGAATGAGCGCTGGCCAACCCGGTGGAACTTGATCGCCACCGGACCAAGGCTGAGCGCCTTGTAGACGACCGATTCCTTGCCCTCACCGATCTTCGGGCCCAGTGCAGATACAATGTTTTTGCGGCTGAGCGTGGCAAGCGCAAGGGTATCATAGCCACCAAAGACGAGGGCATAGCCATCGTAGGGGACCGTGTTGTACCGGATCATGCCCCATTCCATTAACCGGGATATCCGGTAATTCACCTCGGATTCTGAGAGCCCGGTCAACTCCCGGATCTGTTCGAGTGGTACCCACGCATACCGCCTCATCGAGCGCTCGAGTGCAGAGAGAACGCTCTTCTCGTACTTGTGGAGGCTACGAATACGGTCGGGGGCAACAACCATGATTGATACAGTGGTTATGTGCGGGACTATAAAATCAAATCCCACGTGCCGTTCCGCCGGATAAGCACAACCTTAAACATCTTTTATCATCCAGACTTGATCAGATCGGACTCATGCGGTGCGACACGTGCGGCCGGGAGGCGGTGCTTTACCAGAACTACTCGGGGCTTCATCTCTGCCGGGAGCACTTTACCGCAGATCTGGAGGCAAAGGTCAAGCGGGCGATCCGGACGCACCGCTGGCTGCATCCACACGACCACATCGGGGTCCTGCTCTCCGGTGGCGCTGCCGGCAGTGCACTCCTCTTTTTTTTTAAGGCTCTCACAGCCCGCCGCCGGGACGTACGGGTATCCGCTATCATCATTGACGAGGGGATCCGGGGATACCGCATCGCCCAGCAGGCACAACGGGTTGCGGAGTCGCTTGGCGCTGATTACTATGCCGGCTCCTTCGAGGAACGCTTTGGTATAACGATGGACGAGATCGTAAAAGAACGTGGAGATGCGGATGCCTGCCTGACCTGCCGGGTGCTCCGCGAAGCGCTCATCACCGGCATCGCCCGGCAGCATGGGATCACAAAGATTGCCTGCGGTACGTCACTCGATGACGGTGCACGGGAGATTCTTCTCGATGTGCTTACCGGCAGGATCGAACGGGCCATGCTCCCGTGCGATACCCCCGGGCCAAGTGGTATTCCCGTTATCAGGCCGTTCATGTACGTCCCAAAGGGCGAGATCGAACGGTATGCCAAGATGTATCTTGAGGAGACTGCTGCCACGCAGACCACCTGCTCTCACGCGGCCGGCAGTTCCCTCTCCCGGGACACCGGCCCGATGCTGGACACCTATAACGACCGTCACCCGGCCACCATGTTCGCACTCGTCAACCTGCGCGAGCACCTTTCCGGTGCCGCACGGGAGACCGGCTCACACCTGCAGGTCTGCGCAACCTGCGGGGAACCGGTGACGGACGGCACCTGCGACATCTGCCGGATACGGGGCGAATTTACCGGGGGAATATCCTGATGGCCTCGAAACGGGGGATCATCTGGCAGGTCCTGCATACGTCGTCCACGATGCGGGTCCTGTTGTATTTCCTGTCATTTGCCCTGCTCCTGACTATCTACACCGTTCTGTTTCACACGATGTACCCGCAGCTGGAAGGGAAACCGACCAGCTGGGCACAATCCGTCCTGTTCGTGATCCAGACCATCACGACCACGGGGAGCCTCGTCCCGTACCATACGGATACGATGATTCTCCTTACTACCGTTATGATGCTCACCGGCGTCCTGATGCTCTTCATGGTGATCCCCCTCATCATCACCCCGTACCTTATCACGGTACTTCGCCCCACCCCCCCGCAGCGGACCCCGCACGAACTCTTCCGCCATACCGTCATCATCGGGTACGGCGAACTGGCGCGGTCCCTCCTCGACAGTCTCGCGATCGCTGACAAGGAGATCCTGATCATCGAAAAAGACGAGGGAAAGGCGCGGGAACTGGCAAAAGAGAGACGAAGGCAGGCATATGTCATCTGGGGGCAGTACGACGATCCCCAGACGTGGGAGCAGGCCTGGATCCGGAACGCGGGCTCCGTCATCATCAGCGAGAACGAGCGGACCGCCGCAAGCATTATTCTCGGCATACGGGAGCGGACAAAAGCCCATATCATCGCCGTGGTCGATAAGATCTCCTTTGACCGTTACCTCCGCTATGCGGGAGCGGAGTACGTACTCTCGCCCAAGCATGCGACCGGCCGTATCCTTGCGCGGCATGCCCTGCTGAACCCGGGCGGGGACACCGTGCCGGAGATACCCGGGCTCGACCGGCTCACCATCAGCTCCCTCAATGGCGGCGGAAAAGATCTCCGGTTGATCCACATTCCGGTCGATATTGACTCCAAGGCAATTGGAAAAACCCTCGGGGACCTTCGGCTTTTCGATCACTTCGGTATCCTCGTCCTCTTCCTCTGGAAAGCGGGGACGTTTGTCCCCCGGCCGGATAACTGGGAGGTGATCGACAGCACAACGTCGCTCTTCCTCTTTGGCCGTGCCGGGGCAATCGAAAGTGCCATTCACGAAGAGTTCGAGACGGCCGGGAAGGCAAAGTCGCACGCGATCATCGCCGGTTTCGGCGATGTCGGTGCGGCCGCGTACCAGGAGATGATCGCGTCCGGCATACCTTGCGTGGTGATCGATGCCCGGCACTATGAGGTGAATCAGGTGCTGGGGAATGCCGAGGACGAACATGTGCTCAAGCAGGCACGTGTCGAGGAGGCGCAGTTCTGTATCGTGGCGCTGAACAACGATGACGTGAACATCTTTACAACGCTGATGGCCCGGAACCTGAACCCCGGAATCCGGATCCTCGCACGGGCGAACGAGCCTTCCTCGGTCGACAAACTCTACCGGGCAGGGGCCGATTACGTGGCCCTTCTGCCCATGATCGGGGGCCAGACCATCGGCAGGATCGTCCTTGCCGACACGGTGACGATCCTCCTAAACCTCCCTGATGGCGAGATGGTTGTCGAGAAATATATCATGAATAAAAATCCGGGAACCGTCGGCCATATCACGAAAAAAAGCGGCATCCGGGTCATCGGTATCGAGGCGCCTGACCGCGTGATCATTGCCCCTTCCATGGAGGAGACACTCCATGAAGGTGATTCCGTGATCGTGGTCGGGAATACGGAACGGTTAAAACGGTTCATCCGTCATATATGACAGAGTAAAAAGAGGAACTCCATGGCAGCAGAACTCGGGTGCAGGATGGGGCAGATCGAGCAGATGATCCGCTATGCCTACTGGAACAGCGGGTGTATGGGAATCGTCGTGGGTGTGAGCGGCGGGATAGACTCTGCCGTGGCTGCCGCATTCTGCTGCCGCGCGATCGGAGCGGGAAGGGTGCTCGCGCTCTCGCTCCCTTCCTCGATCAGCAACCCGGCAGACATTACGGATGCCGGGGCGTTCTGTGCGCAATTCGGCATGGAACACCGGGTCGTGAGCATCGAGCCGATGCTTGCAGCATTCAGGACCATCCCGGCATTTACGGAATCCCGGTACCTCCTCGGCAACCTGATGGCCCGCATCAGGATGGCGACGCTCTACTACCACGCGAACCGCGACTACCGGCTCGTGTGCGGCACCTCCAACCGGAGTGAATACATGCTTGGCTATTGCACCAAGTACGGGGATAATGCCGCAGATATCCAGCCGATCGTGCACCTCTACAAGACCGAAATTTACGAAGTTGCCCGGGAACTCGGGATTACGGAGCCGATTTTGAAAAAAACGCCCTCGGCCGGGTTATGGGAGGGGCAGAGCGACGAGGACGAGATTGGCCTTACGTACGCGAAGATCGACCGGGCGCTCATAGCGCTGGAAGCAAACGGGTGGAGCGCGACAAATCCGGTAGAAGAAAGAGTCCGCACCCTGGTCAGGAAGAGCGCTCACAAGCGGCTCGCTGCGCCTAACCTTTTATCAGTACCGTAAAGACAGAGCGGTAATCTTCCGGCCGGTTGAGAAATGCCAGCGCTTCCTCGTTTCCGATCATATCGTAGATTGGCCCATGGCAGAACCGCTGTGTTCCGGCCCGGCAGGTCGCCCCGGTCTCCCTGAGCGGCGGCACCATGGGGTAATGCGGGTTTTTGATCACGCGCCCGTCGCTCATCACGTAATACGCGGCACCGTTATGGGTTTCATATTCAGCATATTCGCTCTCAAATTCCGTCGAGACGATGTTTGCCATCACGAGCGTCGCGTCCATGGAAGGGTTGATGGAGATGTGGCCGTACCCCGGCGGGATGATGACGATATCACCGGTCTCTGCCGTGATAAGCACAACATGGTCCATCTGCCGCGACTGGATAAGGTACTGCGCCCTACCCCCGAGCACCTCGTACAACTCAGGATATCCCACACCGGCAGGATCATCCGGGTGGTAGTGCCCCTTGGTCTTGACATATTCCCCGCAGAGATCGCGCGGGGGAATGACCGTGATGTCGTAACGGAGCCGGTGGTGGCGGAGCCAGCGCCAGTCCGCATCGGACTTTGCAAGGTCCCGGTACATGAAATACAGGGGCTCATCGGATGTACAGGTGGGATCTGCAAGGACCGCCCGCATCCCTCCCATAGTCCGTACCGCAGGAACCGGAAGCTCCCCTTCCCAGCCGGGTATCACGCCTTCTTTCTCATCCTGAGCAGGTAATGAGCACCCCCAGCAAGGACAACCACGGCAATTGCGGCTATCGCGAGCACCTGCACAAGGCCTGCCGCGGATGGGCCGGGTACGACCTGAACCTGCGCTTCAAATGTATCCGATACCTGGCTGTTGTCGAGCGAATCGCGGTACCGGACCTCGTTGTCGAGACTATAGGTCTGTGCCGGTGCCTGTGGATCCGCAGTTATCGTATAGCTGGCGGTTACCCGTTGGCCGGGTTGCATATCCCCCAGAAAGGCATTCGTATCCGAACTTGTGAACGGGGTAACTGCGGTCAGCCGGGCCTGCGCCTTATATGCCGTTGCCGCCCCGATATTCTCGTATTCCACCTCGATCACTTTGGTCTCTCCCGGGCTGATGGTCGCCGGGAGAGAGGTGACCACAAACGCAATCTTGCCCCCTACCGGGATGCCCACCGTTTCGGTGGCCGAAGTGACCGTATCACCTTCACGGTCTGTATACGTGACTTCAACATCGATCGGATACGTCTGCTGCTGGGCATCATTCGACACCGCCACCTTATACTGGCATGATATGGTACCGTTTTGCGGGAAATCGCCAACATAAACGTAATTATCTGTAGGGGTGATCGCGCTCTGGCCGTTTCTCAGGACCGTCACTGTCGCCTGCTTCCCGTCCTCGTACCCGGCATTCCGGATGGTGAGATTGATGTACCCCTCAGTCCCGACCGTCAGGTTTTCCGGGACTGCCCCCAGCACATCGATCTTCACCACCGGTTTTATCACGACCGTGAGAGGGATGGTATCGGTGACATTGGTATACGTGTATTGTATGGTGTCGCTGCCCGGCTGGTACACGGAGGAAAGATATTTGTACTGCACGCTGAGGGGGAGCTGATATTCACCCAACGTCGCATCGGACGTGATCTTTGCCGAGAACGACACCGTGACAAGTCCTGGGCTCAGTTGGTATTCCCCAAGGCCCACATTGGACGGAATATTTGCCGATGACGTTACCGTGCCAAGGCTTGTGCTCGCAAGATCCCCCACGTTCTGGGGATCGGTTTTGATAACGATGGGTGCGGTGCCGGACGAGAGCCCCACCGTCAGCTGTTTTGCGGTCGTCGGATTATCATCCGGTGTGATGGTCCCGATACCCGTGTTCTTTACGATATTTACACCGTTGTTCTGCAGGATTACGGTTATCGTGGCATCCTGACCAGCCCAGAACTCATTGACACCAGAGATATATGCCGTTATCCTGGGACTTCCCCCAAGGAACTGGGTCGCTCCCATCACCGGCATGCTGCAGGAGACCGCAACCAGAATGAGAAGGAGGAGCATCTTCTGAAATTTCATCTGTGACTCACTTGCTGCTGTTGATGGTACACATTTATATTGCATCATATAAAGCGATATCAGGCCGCTGACCGGATCAAGCGATGATAGAAAAGGCAGGGTGACAAGCACCCGTTCAGCCTCCTGCACACGAAGTAAAAAATGTGGGGTTCAACTCTTACGCGGGCCTCTCCAGGGCCATAACCGGATATCCGGGGCCCGCACCGGCTCCGGGATCATCAGAAAGATCCGTCCTTCAGTAATCCCGGATCTCGGCCATCTCCCGGATATCCATAAGCCCTTTCATTGCCTGTGTCTGGACCCAGCGCCCGCCTTCGCGGATGGCTGCCATGGGATTGGTACCCCCTACGGCCGCAATCGCGACGAACTGCGGGCTGACCGGGACCCCCAGAAGCGGGACATTCGGCATCCCGACCTCGAGGATCCCGGTAAAACTGCTGCCCGAAAGCTCGTCCAGCACCCTGCCGACCAGAGGTTCTGCCTCCATGTGGAACTCCCGGATGTTGGCGAGGATATTTCCGCTCCCCTTTCGCATCACGCTGTTGACAGATGTGATCTTCTGGGAGATCAGCACCTGCAGGGGATCGATCGTCGTGTGCTCGTAGAGAATGATGTGGGTAAACCGGATCGGGGCCCGGTTCTCGATCTCCACCACCCCGCCGCCGATGGGGTTCAGCGGGACACCTCTTTTGATCAGGAGGCCGTCGAGCGTGATGCTGCAGATCGTACAGATGGCCGTGCGTCCTTCCGGCACGATATAATCGGCCACCCGTTCCCCGGGAGAACTGAACTTCACGAGGCCGCTCACGGAGACCCCGGTCTTGTAGGCATCCTTTAAGATGGAGACCGCGTACTCGAAGTCCTCGTTATTGATCAGCGAGAGGTTGTAGACAACGTCACCCTTTCCCTCAACAGGATCGTATGTTACCTGCATCGCGTACTCATCGATGTGGTGGTTGACAAATTTGAGGGGGACGTTCATGATAATAATCTCCGATATGGCAATAGAAAAATTGTTCTATAAGACCATGGCAATTTATGTATGATGGAACACGATATGCGGGAAAAAGCCAAGAATGCAATGAGGCTCATTCTTGAAGCTGCGCGTTTTGAGGTCGAAGAGGTTGACGAGCCTCTTGACCTCTCAGCGGTCCGCGATGGCGCCTGCCTCCTGGTACTCTGTTCAAACGATAGCGAACTGATCAAGCAGTTCGACAAGACCAATTACAGCCTGATGGTTGATGACCATGAGATGACCTGCAAGAAACTCCTCTTCACACTTGACAAGGACATCATGACGGAAAACTGCATCCAGTGGGGGATCGACGAGTTCGTCCGTTACTCCGGGGAAGCGGTCCTCGCAGATATTGTCGACCGTGAGCTCTCTCTTGATCTCACGCCCGGCAAAGGTAAAAAAGTTGCCGGCATTGCAGGGGCACCTGCGTCAGGTGGTGCACCTGCTGCGGCCGAGCATTCCGGGATCACCCTCCAGCATTTCCCGGTCAAGGTCACGGAACAGGCGGCGATCCGCACGGCGGGAACACAGGGAACGGCAAAACTCCGGTTCATGCCGTATTATCTCTTCCATTACAAGAGCAGCGGGGAGCAGGTTTACAAGGACCGCCGCATCCCGTTCGACGCGGACGGGTGGGGCGCCATCAACGCGATCAACGGGATAAAGATCGATCTTGACGGAAAACAAGTTGAGGAGAACGAGATCCCGGGCGGGGCCGAGGTCGCAGAGCCGCATATCAGCAAGGAAGAGGCGACCGAACGGATGGTCAGCGAACTTACCGAGCGGCTCACCCAGAAGGTCCGGATCAAGCAGGAGAAAGGCGACGCCATCTTTTACGAAGAGAAGACGCTCAAACCGGACCGGAAGAATATCACCGTGGAGACAAAGCAGGTGTATATCCCGGTCTGGCAGATCCGGGGCAAGAAGATTGTCGAGGTCAACGCGTTCACCGGCGAGCTCCTCTCAGAGCCGATGGACGAGGGTGTCGAAGTCTTCTGAAAACCTATGATTGTGGTTCTCGGGGGCGGCCCGGCCGGCAGGTTCGCGTCAATACGTCTCGCAACCGCAGGAAAAAACGTAACGCTTGTTGAATCCGGGGGGATCGGGGGGCAGTGCCTCCATTTTGGCTGCATGCCGGTCTGCGCCCTCAACGATGCCGCCCGCCTTGTCCAGTCGTCCCGCACGTTCCACCGCAACGGCATTTTTGATTCTGTTCCGAAGATCGATTTCGCCCGGTTGCAGGCAGAGATGCTGGAGATCCAGAAGAAGATCGCCTCGGTGCTTGATGAGGAGACCCGATCCACCGGCGTGAATATCGTGTACGGAAAGACTGGCAGGGTGACCGGGAGAAGCATCTTTATTGGCGACGACCCGGTCGAGACGGAGGCGGCGATCATCGCCACCGGGTCCCGGCCCAATATTCCGGCAATAGAGGGGATCACCCTGCCGGGGGTCTATACGCCTCATACCCTGCCGGTGATGGAAAAGCTCCCGGATCAGCTGGTCATCATCGGCGGGAACGTGATGGCCTCGGAATATGCGTATATCTTCAGCAGTTTCGGGTGCGATGTGACCGTCCTCTCCCGGGGCACATTCCTGAAATCTCTCGACAGTCACCTCCGTACAGTGGCGGTCAGGGAACTGGCCGGGGTCCGGATCCGCGAGGGGGTGCAGGTCACCGCGATCACGGGCACTTCCCGGGTCGCGTCGGTGCAGTTCGATGCGGGGGACAGGAAGGATTCCTGCGATGCCGATGCCGTTCTGCTTGCCGCCGGGCTCAAGCCGCGTTCGGAGATGATTACCGGTATCAGGAAGGGCCCGGCCGGCGAGGTGTTGGTGGATGACCGGATGCAGACCAGCGTTCCTTCGATCTATGCGGCCGGAGACGTGACCGGGCCGCCCTATCTTACGCCAATCGCACGTTACGGCGGGATCGTCGCTGCGGACAACATTCTCGGCAGGGAGCACCGGATGGACTACCGGTACATCCCGCAGTCGCTCAATCTCGCGCGCGAACTCGCGTCCTGCGGGAGCAGTGGTGAGGGTGCTGCCTCGGTCGCCATTCCCGGCCCTGCGGGACCCGGGACGTTCTGGTCGGTTCCGGATGGTGATACCGGCCTTGCAAAGATCATGGCCGACCCGGAGACCGGTGATATCACCGGCATGTGTGCAGCTGGGCCCGGCGGGGGGATCATCGCTGGGTACCTTGCGTTTCTCATGCGCCGGCACGCGACCGTGCATGACTTCGAGGATTTTATCGAGGTGCACCCGTCAACAGATGGCGTGTACGGGCTGGCAAAATTTCTCTCTGAGGAACTGAAGAAGCGGAATCCGCCGTAATGCCGGTGTTTTCCATGGAACATATTCAGTGCCCTTTTTCAAGAAATTCCTTTAAAGCTACAGCGTTATTGTGTCCGGCGTCATGAGCTGCAAAGAGAAACGTCACCGTACCATGAGCACGTATTGAATCCCTCAGGTCTTTGATTACCGCAGGCCGTGTCCCGATTTCCTGAAAATATTTCAAGCGAAACTCTTCCCATTTTGCC
>Ga0326728_10016722_pt1 | contig 14883 bp, 13 predicted proteins | sample MB3enrmetagenome_FD_207602 | JGI IMG/M metagenome (GOLD analysis project Ga0326728, IMG submission 207602) | Lab enriched peat soil microbial communities from McLean, Ithaca, NY, United States - MB31MN | ecosystem: Environmental > Terrestrial > Soil > Wetlands > Peat | place: USA: New York...
AAACGACAAAACTAATCACCAGACTCTCAGCCGCTCTTCTCACGGTGTTATCGGCTCAGGCCCAAGGCACATTTCAAAACCTCAATTTTGAGGAGGCGAATCCGGTTCTTGTGGTCACAAGCCCCTACTATCCCTATGACGCTACCGCGGCGAGTGCATTCCCTGATTGGATTGTTAGCTATGATGGGTCTCAACAATCGCAAGTATTTTACAATACTGAATCTCTGGGGGCTGCAATGGTATGCCTTGAGGGCACTGCGGAGGGCGCAATTGACGGAAATTACAGTGCATTCCTTCAGGCGTATTTTGGGGGGGCTTCGATTAGCCAAACTGGTCTGATACCCGCATTAACGCAGTCTCTATTTTTCAAAGCGTGGACCTCCTTCCCTGGGCAGCCATTGGAGGTTCTAATAGGAAGCGTGAGCGTCCCGTTTACGGCGTTGAGCACGGGGGCTAACTACACTCTGTATGGTGCCGATGTTTCGGAGTGGGCCGGCCAGACGGAGCAAATGACGTTCTCGGCCTTACCAGACTATTCTTATCCTAACAATTGGATGATTGACGACATTTCCTTTTCCACAAACGCCATCACGCCCGAACCAAGCATTGTTGGGCTGACCGCGATTGGCGGGCTGATTTTTGGCGCGCGAAAGTGGTTTGCGCGCCGCTGATGATCCCGTGAAAACGACAAAACTAATTGCCGTGTTCTCAGTTATTCCGCTCGCCGTACTATCGGCTCAGGCCCAAGTCACTTTCCAAAACCTCGATTTTGAGCAGGGCGAGGGGTCAGCGCATAGTTTGGATTCCGTTTTTGGATAATCTCTTAATCATTTATCGCCACTTGCCCGCATGGAGGCTGGTTCCATGTTGGCCCTTGGACGGTAAAACTTCCTGCATTTAAAGCCCTCTCCTTGGGGAGAGGGTTTGGGTGAGGGAGAGCCATCTTTTATCCATCACCAATATTTTTTACCTGGACAGCATTTGTCCATGTGGCTGTGCCATGATGAAAATCAAAAACACAAAATCACCCATGAAGAACAACAAAACCGCCAAGGCACGGCTCAGAGGCGCAAGACCGATCCGCTTCGATGGCACGTTCATCGGATACACGAAAAAAAACCTCCCGGGAGCCGGGGGCCGTGGCCAAACAAGCCAGACGTGGCCAGGCGGCGGCGCCGCTCATCTGTCAACCGAATAGAGGAAAAAATTAAAAAAGGCCAAAAATGCCAAAATCCGTGCAATTCATGAAAGGGGTCGCCGGGCATGTCAACATTTTGTCTGCCGCAGCCCGCCCGCTCTGTCCATCAACAAGTCCGACAATGCCGGGTCATGTCAGGCAACATGGGAATGTTTGTTGCCAAATGTTCCCAGCGCGGCTGGTCAAATTTAGCCATTTTCTCACTGAGACGATAAAAAGCGGTAACATGTTACTGGTTTGTAACCTTTGGTGTTACCGGCTAAGTCGTTGACTATCAACACTTGTTACCGTGTTGCCGATTTTTTGGACCTATCTATCAATCTGGCGGTTCCGGCCAGTCTTGGCGGCAGTGGTACCGGATCAAAAAATGCGGGCGATGCAATATCTGGCTTGCCTTTCAAAACAAATTGCGCAACCGAAAGAATTTGCCAAGCAGCAGAGTTTCTGGCAAACAAAGGCGCTTTATATGCGAATTCTCAGCGTCTTTTTCAGATGGCTTTGCCCGGGCGCGGCTGCGCTGGCGCTGCCTTTCCTCTGCGTGGGAGCCGACAAGCCGGAAAATGTCGTGGTGCAATGCCACTTTCTCGGGGCCGCGCCGTTGGCCGAAAACGCCAACGCCGCCGCTGCCAAAAACGTCTTTGCCCTGCCATCGACCCTCCTTTTTGAAAATTTGGTTCTCAACCGGCTTTCCGCGAGTCTGGCGGAATCGCTCCATTTTCAAACGAACGCGCAGACCGTTTCATTGCTGCGGCCTTTGCTGGACGACCTGCTGCGGGCCGAATCCATCGCCAGCCTGGGCGGTTCTTCCGGCAGGCCCATCAATTATGTTCTCGCCATCCGCCTGGACACCCAGCGCGCGCAGGTCTGGCAGCAAAACTTGAAGACCGCAAGTCCTGGGCCGGGTGAAGAGTTCCGCGCTGAAACCTTCTCCGGCTGGCAATGGAACAAAGGGGCCGGGGATTCATTTTGGATGGTGCCGGCGCGGGACTGGTTGTTGGTGGGCAGAGGCGGGGATTTGGCGTCTGTTCGCTCCGACTATCTGCGACAGATTCAAAAGACCGGACGGCCCGGCCCGGCCCTGGATTCCAACTGGTTCGAGGCGGATGTGGATTGGCCCCGGCTGGCCAACTGGGTTCCATTGTCTTCCTGCCCCTTGAAACTGGGCCGAACACAAATGGCCATCAGTGCGGAGATGGGAGGTTTTCACATGACAACCCATGTGACGTATCCAGAGGCGATTGAATGGCAACCTCACCCAATGAGCCTCCCAACCAACCTGGTGCGCGAACCGCTGCTCAGCTTTGCCACGGGCCAGAATGTGGAGCCGTTCCTGAAATCGGATGAAACCCTCTCGCGGTTCTGCAGCAATCCTTTGAGCGACCAGTTCTATTTTTGGTCAGTAGGCAAAATGCCATTCGAGAGTTATGTGGCGTGGCCTGTGAACGACCCCGCCAACACGCTGATGACATTATCGGCCCAGGCCATCGACGAGTTGAACCCCAAGTTGCAAAGGCTCGACGGAACAGAACTGACTTGGTCGCCCAAGACGCCGCAACTCACTTGGTCGAAGGTGCAATTAACCGCGCCCTTTTTACGACCGGCGCCGGAAGCAGACGGCTTATTTCTTGTCGGCGGCCTGTTTCCGCTGACGCCGGGGGGAAACCCCGCTCCGAAGGATTTATGGGCCCAATTCCAAGACCGGACCGATTTGGTCTATTACGATTGGGAACTGACCGGTCTCCGTGTGCGGCATTTACTGACCGTGACGCAAGTGCTGCCCATCCTTCAGATGCTTGGCGTCGGGCCGCGCGCGCCATTAGTTGCCGGGGCATCTGCCGCCAAACCCGGCGCCAATACTCTTGCTGCTCCCGGCGTTCAATACAGCCTGAACGTCCAGGAGCAATGGCTGATCGGTTTGGGACCCCTCCTGGGCAACACGGTCACAGAGGTGACCAAGACCGGCCCGAACGAATTGACCGTCATTCGCCACTCACCCTTTGTTTTCTCGAGCTTGGAGTTGATTCTGCTTTCCCACTGGCTGAGCGACACACCGGCGGGTCCGCTCGACTGGAGTTTGCTGCCGCAAGCCAAGATGTCCATGTCAGGATTGCCTCCGCATTAGCGGGCTTATGCTCAAGTTGGGAGTGAACATCGATCATGTGGCCACCTTGCGCGAGGTGCGCTACCGCGGGCGCGAGGGCGGCGAACCGGACCCGGTGGCAGCGGCCCTCATCTGCGAATCCGCCGGCGCGCATGGCATCACCGCCCACTTGCGCGAAGACCGCAGACACATGCAGGATCGCGATATTCGAAAACTCCGCCAAGTCCTCAAAACCCGGCTTAACCTCGAAATGGCCAACACACCCGAGATATTGTCCATCGCCTTGCAGATCAAACCCGACATTGTTTGCCTGGTGCCAGAGCGGCGCGCCGAGGTGACGACGGAAGGCGGGCTGGACGCGGCCAGCCAATGGCTGGCCCTCTCTGAGGCGCGCAAGAAAATCAATGATGCCGGCATTCAAGTCAGTCTTTTCATTACGCCCGACCCGGCGCAAATAGAAGCCGCCGCGCGCGTGGGCGGCCAATTCGTCGAATTGCACACCGGCGCTTTTGCGGAAAACTTTCATCGCAAGCGCGAGCGGGCCGGGGAACTCGGGCGCCTGATCGCGGCGGCCACGCAAGCCCATCAATTGGGCCTCCAAGTCAACGCCGGTCATGGGTTGAATTATCGAAACGTTCCCGCCCTTGGCCAGGTGCCTCATTTAGTCGAGCTAAACATAGGGCACAGCATTATCAGCCGCGCCATCGTCGTTGGCCTGTCCACGGCCGTGCGCGAGATGCTGCTCGTCCTGGAAGAAATCGGCCAACCTTGAACCTTACCCAGCCACTTTGATACTCGGTTCCGGCATTGACATCATCGAAGTGCAGCGCGTCGAAGCTGCCTGTGAAAAATTCGGAGATCGGTTTCTGCGGCGGATTCTTCGCCCCTCCGAGCTGGCCTACTGCCTCTCTCACAAATCCCCCGGCCCGTTTTTGGCGGCGCGTTTTGCCGCAAAAGAGGCCATCTCAAAGGCCTTCGGCACCGGCATCGGACGGCAATTGGGCTGGCAGGACATGGAAATAGGCCGCAAGGATTCCGGCGAACCTTATGTGGTCCTGCACGGCAAAGGCCAGACCCTCCTGCGCCAACGGGGCGGCCGCATCGTTCATCTGAGCCTCAGTCACACCGCCAAACATGCCGCCGCCGTTGCCATTTTGGAAAGCGCTTGATTTCTGTCTGACGCTCTCTCCACGCCGCAACTTTAATTACTGTCCCGCCGCTCTGATCACGGCGTCAAACGCGGGTTTTGGCTGGCCATGCTTGTCGAACAACAGCGGGTTGCCGTGCGCCCGCCAGGAATCGGCGTCGGTCACACCCCAAAAGGTCACCAGTTTGACCACGTCCTTATGCTTGAGGAATACGCCGAAAAGATCGGCGTAACGCCTGGCCAATTGTTGCTGGAGGGCGTCGGAAAGACTTTCGGAAGATAAACCTCCCGCGATTTGCGCCTGGCGGTTGGCGGCAATGTCCGCGCTGGTGGTTTGCTGGCCGCCCCGGGAGCAGTCAACGTCCAGTTCGGTCACCATCACTTGCAGCTTCAGCTTGCCTAAGGCGGCGAGGGTGAGATCCTCCTGAACCACGGTCGGAAACCTCAAATTGCAGTGTCCCTGCAACCCGATGGCCGTGACTGACACCCCTTGGGCCTGAAGTTTTTTGATCAGCGCAATGGCGCCGTTGCGTTTGGCGTCCTTTTCCAGGGCATAATCGTTGTAACGCAGCACCGCTTCGGGATCGGCTTCATGCGCGTACTGGAAGGCTTTGGCGATGTAGTCCTCGCCAATGATCTTCATCCAGGGCGAATCGCGCAGGGTGCCGTCTTCATCCAGGGCCTCGTTGACCACATCCCAGACTTTGATGCGTCCCCTGTAACGGCCGACGACAGTCTGGATGTGGTCGTGCATCCGCCGGAGCAGGGTCTCGCGGTCCACCGGCTGGCCGTTGGTTCCCTGGAAAACCCATTCAGGAGTCTGATGGTGCCAAACCAGCGCGTGGCCCACGATGAGCATGTGGTTGGCCTCGCCGAACTTGACATATTGATCCGGCCCCTCAAAAAGATAGGTATCCGGCCGTGGATGGACCGAATCCCACTTCAAAACGTTTTCCGGCGCAATCGAGTCAAAATTGGCTTTGATGATCGAATCTCCGCGGGTGTCTTCCCCGGAAAACTGATGTTGATTGATGGCAACGCCGATGAGAAAATCCTTCTTGTAAACGTCTTTGAGCGTCGGCGGCCCTTTGGGGACTGTGGTGCAACTGGTCATGGTGAGCAGGCCCGCGATGGGAAGTGCCAACAGCAGGGCAGGAATAGCCGGGGTGAAGATAAGATGTCTTTTCATCAGGGTTCGGTTCAGGCGCCTTGTGGGATCCTCCATTATTGTCATAATTCGAAGCATTTTGCCGCGCCCCGCCCGTTCTGTCCATCAAAAATATATCCTTTTTGACTTCACCGTCCTGAAGACGGCGATTGACCTGTTCACGAACTGGCTCCGGCAACCGGGCGCCATAACCACCGCAATGAGGCTGCAAAAGGCGATGGCTCGTGATTGGAATCAGTTGATGGGCCAACAAGGCATCGGCAGCCATCCCCGGGGGAATGCTGGCTAATTCATCCTTAATTCCTTGGCTTTCCCGTTCCATTCCACCGTCACTTTGTCAGGCGCGATTTTCAGAACCCGCATGCCATCCACCGACTCGCCTTCCGCGCAACTCTTGCCTTCCAGTATGACGGAAGGATGCAAGGAGGAATAGAAGATGCCCTGAAGCCTCGGCTCGTCGCCTGCGACCCGAGGCGGTGGGGCTGGCCATTGCACCGGGATGGCGACGGTTGGCGCGGCGCTGGCCAGCACGGCAGCCTTGGGGATCAATTCATCGAGCTTGGCGATCATTGTCTTGGGGCCGCCGGCCAGGTATCCCGTCTTCTTCCAAAGGACTGTTCCATCAGGCTTCAGGACCACCAAAGTGGGAAAACCCTTCACATTGAACTTCTCTTTCAACGCCTTATTGGCCTCCTTCAATGCGGCGGACTGTGGTTTCTGCCTCGGAAAATCGACCTGGACCAGCACCAAGTTTTTCGCGGCATAGTCGATGAACTCAGGTTGCGAAAAAGTTTCCGCATCGAGCTTTTTGCACCACCCGCACCAATCCGAGCCGGTGAAATCGAGCAGCAGCAATTTGTTTTCCCTTTTGGCTTGGTCGATGGCCTGTGGGACGCTGGCCAGCCATGCCGAATCGGCTGCAAACGCCTGGCCGGCCATCCAACAAGCGAAGAGGGCAATTATAATTTTTCTCATAAACGATTGTTCACCGCCTGATTTATCGGCATTTACCGGTTCATTCTTAACACACCATCCTGAATTCATTTTATCAATGCCGCGTTAAAAATTATCAATTCACGGCAGGCGCCGATACATGGCAAGCTGTTCCCATGAAAACACATTGCCTGTTTCTGGCTTTCCGGGGATGCGGATCAGCCGTCAACAAATGATGGTCGTGTGCAATCGGATGCTTTTGGAAGATGCTTATCCCTCGAATTTGCCGATGAAGCGGGAGAATAGGATGCAATATTACGTGGCCATCAAGTATTGAACATATTAAAACGCCGTTTCCCGTCACAGGATGATGGACAATTGACAATTGACAATTCTCAATTATCAACCGTCAATTCCAGGCATTAAGCGATGCTGCCTGCCGCCAAATCCTCGAACTTAATGTGCCTGCTATGGCTGGCGGCGCTTCTCGCCGGGGCGGCTGGTGCCGGGGCGGAGGCCGTGAAATCCGGGAGCCGCGGGCCGTTTCTTCATAACATCCCCTTGCTCGACACGGAGGGAAACGTGATTTCGCCGCCGGCATTGTTGGGCGATGACGGCAGACCGCAGGACGCAAGGGCCGCGCCGTATTCCACAGAGCAAACGTGCGGCAAGTGCCACGACTACGGCGTCATCAACGAGGGCTGGCACTTCAACGCCGCCGACGGGAACGTCAAGCCGGGCCGGCCGGGCGAGCCTTGGATTCTGACCGATCCGGCAACACACACGCAAATTCCCCTCTCTTACCGCGGTTGGCCCGGGACGTTCAAACCATCGGACTTGGGCCTGGGTGATTTCGATTTTCTCACCAATTTCGCGCGTCATTTTCCCGGCGGCGGCCTGGGTGATCCCGACACAATCGATTCCACCGACCCCCGGATGGGACGCATGCAAATCACCGGCACAATGGAGATCGATTGCTTGATTTGTCATCAATCCGCCGGAGCCTGCAATCACGAAGCCCGTTTCACCGCGCTCCAGGGCGAAAACTTTCGCTGGGCGCCAACCATCGCGGCCGGCCTGGGAACCTTTGGCAGTTTGCGCAATGCCGGCAACATGGCCGATCAATGGCATACCGGAGAACCGGTTCCTGCCGCGCCGCCCTCCATCAAATATAACCGCTGGAAATTTGACGCCGATACCAACGTCATGTTCCAAGTCACGCGCCGTCCGCCTTCGGCCAATTGCTACTACTGCCACACCAGCCAAATCGCCCCCGGCGACGCCCGCTGGCAGTCCGACCCCGACGTTCATCTTCGCGCCGGTATGATCTGCGTTGACTGCCACCGCAACGGACTCGATCACATGATCGTCCGCGGCTACGAAGGCGAAGCCAGGGACCGCGCCATAACAGACGCCGCCATCGACCTCCGCGCCAAAATCATTCAGCGCGATGACACCGCCATCAGCAGCGATGACGCCCGCCAACTCGCCCGGCGCCAGCTCGACGCCGAATTGGGAATGATTGACACGCTGACTTGCAGCGGATGTCACGCCGGCGGACGCTTCGGCTCACCCCGTCCGATCCACAAGGGAATGCCGCTGGTCCATTTTAAGAAGCTCACCTGCACCGCCTGCCACTCCGGGCCGTTGCCGGGACCGCAGCCGGAGATGGTTCAGACCTCCCTGGCGCACGCGTTGGGCCTCCTCGCGCCCGTGCGCGGAAAAAACACCGCGCCCATCATCGTCGAGCCGGTTTTTCTTTACGACACCGATGGCAGGATCGCTCCTTATAAAATGGTCTGGCCCAGCTATTGGGCGCGCCTTAAAGACGGCAAGCTCACGCCGCTTTTGCCCGCGGAAGCAGCCAAATCCGTCGGCCTTCCGAAACAGAACCCCGAAGAGGCTGTGCGCGATCCATACAACACCAAACCCCTCACCGATCAGCAAATTCAACATGCGCTGGAATCGCTGGCGGACAATTCGAGCGCAGCCGTCTTCCTCGCCGCCGGCAAGATGTATCGCTTGGACAAAGGAAAACTTCTCGCGGAGGAGAGCGCCGCCGCCGCGCCTTACTCTTGGGCGTTGGCCCATGATGTCCGCCCCGCCCGCCAGGCGCTGGGCGCCAGGGGCTGCGCCGACTGCCACGCCAGCGACTCCCCCGCGTTCCTGGGGACAGTGCTGGCGCGCGGCCCCGTCGAGCCGTCCAAAGGTTTGAGCAGGGAAATGTGGGAATTGCGCGGCGAAGACAAAACATGGATTCAAGCCTTTGCCTTCGCCTTCAAATTCCGCCCCTGGCTCAAAGGCATCGTCTTCGGCGCTGCCTTTGTGGTGCTGGCGGTGCTCGCGCATTATGCGCTGCGCGGTGTCGGCGCGATCACCGCCGCAATGTCGGCCAAAAGATCCCAACCATGAACTCCGCCGCAAAACTTTCCTACATCGCGATGTGCCTTGGCGCCGCTGTCCTGGCGGCGACCGGCGTTGGCGTTTTCGCCTTGGGCAAACCGCCCATGACGCACTGGGTGCTGATGGCTCACATGGCCGCCGCGCCCGTTTTCGCAGCCGCGCTGGCCGCCGTGGCGGCAACGTGGGCCGGTCTCTGCCGCAAGGGTTCCAAACCGCGTCCGGGCGCCGCGGCCAAAGTGTTGTTGTGGATCATACTGGTCTGCGGCCTTGTTGTCATGCTTTCGGGAGTCCTGCCCATGACTCCGCTGTTTGGAACCGGTGGGCAACGCGCGCTCTACTTGACACATCGGTGCGCCGGGATCGTGCTTGCCATCGCCATTCTGCTGCATCTCCCCGCCCTGCGCGGCCGGCCGGCCCGAAACCCCGCGGCTGGCTTATGAAGAGCTCACGGTTCCTTGCTGCGGCCACCTCGGACGCGCGGCAGCGCGTCCCTGCCGCGTCCTGGCCGGTAGGGACGACCTGCGATCGTCCGGGTGTCCTTATCCCATTTCCACCAGGACGTTATGCTTCCGCCCGTCACCCTTCGGACGGAGCAACTGGTCCGGGATTTCGACACCGTCCATCACCATGCGGCGCACGCCCTTCATGACGCCTTTCGGATTCCGCACTTCGATGTCAAATGTTTCACCCCGAAAAACGCGGCGCACTTTGAATCCTTTCCAGTTTGCCGGAATGCAAGGATCAATCAGCAAGCCGTCGTAATCGGTGCGAATGCCAAAAATCCATTGTGTGACGGCGAAATAAGTCCACGCGGCAGTGCCGGTCAGCCAGGAGTTCTTGGCTTCGCCGTGCGTGGGGGCGTCCCTGCCCGCAATCATTTGCGCGAAGACATAAGGCTCGCAACGGTGCAACTGGCCGATGTTCTGGCGCGCGGACGGATTGATGCGCGTGTAGTAATCGAAGGCGCGGTTGCCGTTGCCGAGCATGGTTTCGGCAATGATGATCCACGGGTTGTTGTGGCAGAAAATGCCGGCGTTTTCCTTGTAACCCGGCGGGTAGGATGAAATTTCGCCCAACTCGATGTAATACCTTGTGTACGCCGGCTGCAAAAGGACGATGCCGTGCCGGGTGGCCAGATGCTTGTTCACCGATTCGAGCGCGAGCCTGGCTCTGCCATCCTTCAGACCGATGCCGGCCATGATGCACATGCCTTGTGATTCGATGAAAATTTTTCCTTCCTCGCAGACCTTCGAGCCTATGGGTTTGCCGAAATCATCATAAGCGCGCACGAACCATTCGCCATCCCAGCCATGCTGGTGGATGGCCTTCTCCATGTTGGCGGCTTCAGCTAGACAGCGTTCGGCTTCGTCGTTCAGTTTGCGTTTCCGCGCCATCGCGGCCAGTTCCTTCGCCGCCAGGACAAACAGGCCGGCGATGAAGACGGACTCGGCGGTTTTGCCCTCCTTGTTGGTGGTGGTCTGGAAGGATTGGCCGGGCGTGTCGGAGAAGCAATTGAGGTTCAGGCAATCGTTCCAGTCGGCGCGGCCGATCAGCGGCAGGCCGTGCGGGCCGGGGCGTTCGAGCGTGTAATGGTGACTGCGCCGCAGGTGCTCGTAGAGCGGCCGCTCGGAACCGGGTTCGTTCTCGAACTGCACCGGCTCGTCGAGGATGCTCCAGTCGCCGGTTTCCTTGATGTAGGCGGCCACGCCCAGCGTCAGCCAATGCGGATCGTCGTTGAACCCGCCGCCGATGTCGTTGTTCCCGCGCTTGGTCAGCGGTTGATATTGGTGAAACGCGCCGCCACTGGCCAGTTGGGTCGCGGCAATGTCCAGGATGCGTTCGCGCGCGCGGGCCGGCACCATCTGGACGAAGCCGAGCAGGTCCTGGTTCGAATCGCGGAAGCCGAGGCCGCGTCCGATGCCGGATTCGAAGAACGACGCCGAGCGCGACAGGTTGAAGGTGGCCATGCACTGGCAAGGGTTCCAGATGTTGACCATGCGATTGGCGTGGAGGTCGGGCGAGTCCACCTGACAGGCGCCGAGCAGGCCGTCCCAATATCGGCGCAGTCTTTCGAAGGCCGCCGCGATGTTTTTGCCGTCGAGATATTTGGCGGTGACGGGTTTGACGGTCCGCTTGTTGAGGGTCTGGGAATCCGGGGGGTTGAATTTTTGGTCCGCCGGATTTTCGTGGTAGCCGAGGACGAAAATGATTTCCCGGGTTTCGCCGGGCTTTAAATTCACCTTGACATGGTGGGAACCGTGCGGCGACCAGCCGTGCGCGACAGAATTGAAGGATTTGCCCCGCTCCACCGCCGCCGGGTTGTCCCAACCGCGGCCGGCGCCCAGGAACATGTCGCGCTGGGTGTCGAACCCGGCCAGTTTCTCCGAGCAGGCAAAGAAGGCAAAATGATTGCGGCGCTCGCGATACTCGGTCTTGTGATAGATGACGCCGTCCACAATTTCCACCTGGCCGGTGCTGAAGTTGCGCTGAAAATTGGTGGCGTCGTCCTGCGCGTCCCACAGGCAGAATTCGATGCTGGAAAAAATGGAAAGCTTCGCCGGCTGCCGGCGGCGGTTGGTCACTGAGAATTTCCAAATCTCCAATGTTTCGCCCATCGGCACGAAGTAGCACGTTTGGGCCTCGATCTTGCGGTGGCTGGAGCCGATGATGGTGTAGCCCATGCCGTGGCGGCATTCGTAGGTGTCGAGCGGGGTGCGCGTGGGCTGCCACGAGGGGGACCAGAATTGGCCGCTGTCATTATCGCGGAGATAGAGGTAGCGCCCGCCGAAATCAAACGGGGCGTTGTTGTAGCGATAGCGCGTGAGGCGGCGGAGGCGGGCGTCACGATAGAAGGAATACCCTCCGGCGGTGTTGGAGATCAGTCCGAAATATGCTTCGCAGCCGAGATAATTGATCCAAGGCAGCGGGGTGTTGGGCCGGGTGATGACGTATTCCCGTTTGCTGTCGTCGAAATGGCCAAATTTCATGGCTGGATCCTTATTTGCATTCTCCTTCGATGGCTCAAACTGTCAACTGTCCTTTTATCTCGCCAACGGAGCGTTGCCGTTGCATATTGGCGCGCCTTCCTCGTGGCCGACGCGGCCCGCTTCGCCGCCAAACTCGATCCCCGAAAAATTTTCCTTATCATCTGCCGCGCGCCACCCAGTGGGCGCTTTTGGCCCTGGCGCTGGGCGCCAGATTGGGATTGATGCCGGAATATCGCAGCAAACCCTACCTGGCCAGGCAGCAGGACGCCGCAGCCATCAAGGACGCCGGCAAAAGAATTGTCGAAGTCACCCGCCGCAGTCTCGAACGGCGTCCGCCTGTTCTGGGAGTGGCGCGCAAGGCGGTCGAAACGGTCCAGGAGCTTGGCCTGCGTCTAGATCAAAATCCGACCACACGCAACGATGCCCTCAAAGATTTGGCCAATGTCGCTGAAACGCTGAAGTCGCAGCTCAAAGAGTTGGGGCAAACAAATCCCGCCTTCAAAGCGCTGGAGAAGGAAGCCCGGGAAACGCCTCCCGGTGAAAACAGCGGCAGCCCGCCCCGACAGGGACGCGCGAGGCTTGACTGATCGCGGCAACCCGCAATTGGTCGGCAATCTGGCTCCAACAAAAGCACACGGACAAATCGCTCCGGGCAGCCCCATGCCCGCCATCACGCTCAAAGGCGTCAGCATCAAAGGCCAGAGTGCGGTGGCCTATCAGGAAGCTGTTTCCGCCGCGCAAAACGACGCCCAAAGCGCCCTTAATCAGGACCAGGTGCCGCGCGCCTATCAAGCCGCCGTGCGGGATTACTTTGACGACCTGAAAAAGTAGCGTGGCGCTTTGCGGGCAAATGGACAATCCCCTGCCAATAGTGTATTTTACAGCATGGCAATGCCTATATTGGAACCTGCAAAGCTGGCCGGACCTTCGCGCGGCGTGACTCGTTACACCGGGCGGGTCATCTACATTTACGCGTTCGATGTTGCCTACGACATGTTGCGGGAGCCGGTGCCCCGACTCCTGGGCCAAACGGTGGCGGAATTTTCCGTGGATGCCAGCAAACGCAATCCACGCCACCTCTTTTTCAACAAGCCACAAATGGTCCGCCTGCCGCCGATGGAACGCATCGGCCCGAACGGTCCGGTGCGGGTGGAGCGCACGTTGAAGTTTTTGCCGGTGGGCGCGATCAGCATAACGGTCTCCGTTCCCTTCCAGGTCCATGCCATTGAGGATTTGGTGGCCTACCACGACCTGGAGTTTTCCAACGGCGTGCTGAGTGTGGAGGTGCGGCAACTGGCCGAGGAGGCGCGCCGCGAGCTGGCCCGCTATTTTTTGAAACCGGTCCCGCAGTTGGCGGACGAGGAGGCCTACACGGTTTTTTGCATCGACGCTCCGCTCAGCGCGGAAGATGGCAAGCCGTTAAGCGCCGAGGACTGGCTGCAGCAGCGTCGCCGCAAAGTGGCGGCGTTGTTGACCCAGGAACCGGACGTCAACCAACTGTCGCGCCAGGAGGCCGACGAATCGACCGGCCGCTATTTGAGCTACTACGAAAACGACCTGGCCGTGCTGGACTGGGACGCGGCGTTGATTGTGCAGGAGCCGGGCCACGTGGATGAAATCCTCTTTGTGCTGGAATTGGCCAACCTGCAACTGGCCGAACTGGAAGCCTACGACCGCATCCTGGATACCGCCCTGGAGCGGTCCTATCGCGACTTGAACCAGCGCCCGCGGCTCAGCGGAGAAGTGATGCGGGAACTGCGGGAAATCCGCATCGACCTGGCGCATTTCAGCGACGAGCTGTCCAACATTACAAAGTTCTTTGGCGACTGGCACCTGGCCCGCATTTACGAGAACATCTCCGCCCGCTTTCATCTGGGCGACTGGCACCGGACGATTGACGAGAAGCTCAAGACATTGGACAACCTTTATCAGCTTCTCAACCAGGATCGGACCAACCGCTGGATGCTGACGCTGGAAGTGACCATCGTCCTTTTGTTCGTGATTGATTTGATTTTGCTGGTGCTGGTGCTTAAAAGACCTTGATCCCGCCGGCCGGCCTTTGTTTTCCAAATTGACCGCCGGGCGCAACGGTCGGATTTTCGCCCAAAAAACAGATTCCCGGTTGAACATCCGACAACCGCGATTACATTAAAGCGGCGTGAACCAGGCCGAATTCAGAGAAGTAGCGTGGCTTCTGATGCTGATTCCATTTGGAATCGTTTCGGGAACCGGGATCTTCTTCATCTTCTTCGCCTGGCGCCGGGCGCGCCAACTGGGGCAGCCGCACGCTGACGGCGCAATCCGCTCTCTTCCGGCGAGCGGGGGCATAAGCTCTCGTTCCCCGGTCTTCGAACAGCCGGGCCGCTGGCTCGTGGTCAAGGCCAGGGATCCGGCCACGGTCCAGGCCGCGTTGCAATTGCATCAGCCGACGCCCTGTTCCTGGGAAGAAGGATTAATCGAGGCGCGGGAAGACAAGCTGTTTATTTCCCCGTCCATTTCCGGCTGGGTCCTGGTGGTCGGATCCGGTTTGCCGGGGCCTTTCGAAGACGTGGATGACTGTTTTCACTTTCTGACCGGCCTGAGCCGGAAGCTGGGCCAGGTGCAGTTTTTCAGCGCGAGCCGCGTGGTCAATCAGCATGCCTGGGTGCTCATGGAAAGGGGCCGCGTTTACCGTGCCTACGCCTGGGCGGGCGAAACTCTTTGGAACCAAGGCCCGTTGACCGCCGCGGAAAAGGAATTGGACTTGCGCTGCTTTGATTACGGCAGCGAGCAGAACTTTCTCTCGGTCAAGGACGAACTGGCCGCCAATTCCGAAAAAGTCGGCCAGCTTGCCGCGCGCTGGAGTCTGGACCCGGCGTCGGTTTGTCCCGGCTCCTGGAACGGCCGCGGGATTGTCGGCGGACTCTCACACTCCAAACCGCGTTGAGCAACGCGGAGCTGGCGCAT
>Ga0326728_10016723_pt1 | contig 14882 bp, 16 predicted proteins | sample MB3enrmetagenome_FD_207602 | JGI IMG/M metagenome (GOLD analysis project Ga0326728, IMG submission 207602) | Lab enriched peat soil microbial communities from McLean, Ithaca, NY, United States - MB31MN | ecosystem: Environmental > Terrestrial > Soil > Wetlands > Peat | place: USA: New York...
GCCGCGGGCTCTCGTGGGGACAACACCTGGGGCCAAAGCCGATTGGATCGACCAGTGGATCAATCGGCTGGAAAGCACGTTCCTGGGCGGTGTGCGTGAAGATGCGGAAGAATTCAGGAAGCGCTTGATCACCTCACCCCCGCCGGAATATCCACAGTTGGCGCGCAAGGCGGGGCTGCAGGGCGTGGTGCGGGTGCAGGTCCGGGTGAAGACGGATGGCAGCCTGAGCGTGGACAAGGTTATTGAAGGGGAGCCGGCCCTGGCAGATGCCGCAACGGCCGCGATCCGGCAATGGCGGGCCCGGCCGGGGCAGTTGGGAGACAAAAAAGTTGACGTCATCAGTACCGTAACGTTTAATTTTCAACTCCACTGAGGAGCCAGCTAGAAAAGTGGCGTGTAGTTTAGAAGAGCTTGTAGTTGCCCTGGGGGAAGTAAACGGGTTGGGGTTCGCGAAGGAGGGTCTACGATGTATCGCTCCGTAATTCGTCCCGCTACCTTGGTTCTGTTGGCCGTTACGGGTTTCCTGGCACCGCAATGTTTTGGCGTCACGCAGGAATTCGCACAAACCTATCCTTTGAGTTCCGGAGGATCGCTGGAACTTAACAATGTGAATGGCACGGTGCGCATTGAGGCCTGGGACAAGGATGTGGTGGAAGTGCGCGCCGTGAAGACGACGCCGGAAAAGGAATCCAACCTGGATCGCGTTTCGATTGACGTGGAATCGCGCCCCGACGGGGGGCTTTCCATTTCCACGCGCTACCCGCAGGAAGAGGGCGTGGAAGTGGCGGTAGACTATACCGTGCACGTGCCGCGGCGCGCTCAAGTGACGCGCGTCAATACGGTGAATGGCTCGCTGCGCGTGACGGACCTCGATTCGGTGGGTGATCTGCATACGGTCAACGGCAATATTGAAGTTTTCGAGGGCAGCGGCAACGTGCATGCCCACACGACTAATGGCAATGTGTATCTCGAACTAAAGCGCCCGGCGGATTCCAAGGGGGTTCTTGCGGAGACCACGAACGGGTCGGTGCTTCTGGCAATTCCAGCAGATCTCCCGGCGGATCTGGAAGCACATTGCATGAACGGGAGCTTTTCCTCGGAGCTTCCCGTGGTCATGCGCGGAGCATTGCAGCCCGGAGTGTTGCATGGGAAGCTGGGACGCGGCGGCTCGCCCATCCGGCTGGGCACAGTGAACGGGGCCATTCGTGTGGTAGTTCTCCGGGCGACGGTTTAGCATTTCCTCCGTCTAAGTAACCGGAGGAGCTGATCAACTATGAACAATCGAAATCTTTGGACTGTACTCGGCCTGGGAGCCCTGAGCATCGCGCTGCTTGCCCTGCCAGGAGCTTCCGCAAAAAAACAAGACACCGGAAGCACATCGCAAAAGCACACACAAATCTACATCAACCAGTACAAGGAGGCTCCACAGGTGGAATCGGACGACGTCATCGAGATCGAAGGACTTCCCTCCGATGACGATGTCCAGGTTTTGCTGGGTGGAGGCGGAAGCTGGCTCGGCGTCGGTGTGGCCGAAGTCACCCCGGAGAAGGTGAAAGAACTTAAGCTGCCGGCGGAACGTGGGGCGCTGCTCGGAAAGATCGTGCCGGATAGCCCCGCCGCCAAGGCTGGCTTGAAAGAGAACGACGTTATCACTGAGATCAACGGGCAACGGGTGGAAGGCTCGGAGCAGTTCCGGCGCATGATCCGCGAGATTCCCGCGGGAAGGACGGTGCAATTGTCGGTGTGGCGGGATGGACGCCAGCAGACCATTACGGTGATTTTGGGCAAGTCGGAAGCCGCACACCACCACGCGATGGTGGCACCAACACCGGGAAGCTTTGCGTTCCAAATGCCGGATTTGCAGGAATTGCCCGCCCTCGAGGGACTCCGCAATTTCACTTTTTCCTTTTCAGGCCGCACGCGACTGGGCATTGACGCGGAGGACCTGGAAGGAGATTTCGGAAATTACTTTGGCGCGCCGGATGGCGAAGGAGTCCTGGTGCGCAATGTGTTCGAGAATTCTCCCGCGGCCAAGGCCGGGCTGAAGGCTGGCGATGTGATCACCAGCATGGACGGCGAAAGAATCCACAGTGCCGGCGAGCTTCGCGAAAAGCTGCTGCTGAAGAAAGACGCGAAGACGGTGAAGCTGGGTTTGCTGCGCAACCGGAGCGAGCTGTCATTGACTGTCGAGTTTCCCGCTCCCGAGCAGAAACAACCGCACCACATTTCGGAGCGGACGAACATATAAATAACAAGAATGTCTCCGGCTGAGCCCGGCTGGCGTGGATTGCCAGCCGGGCTTTTTTCTTTGGGAAAGCGCTCGCTGGATAGATGCTTGCTGCGGACTTTTGCCCGACAAAAGGGGCTCAGCCGTCGGGACCGTACTTGCGCAGCAAACGCAGCGGCCGCCGCACGGCATCCCACAGCCACGAGCGCCGATCCTCTGCGCCTTCCACCCAGTCTTCCTCCGTGGGAGAAAGGGATAAGCGCAAAAGATATTTGACGCCGGCGAAGCCGCCGCCGGCCATTCTCACACGGAAAAAAGCGCGCTCCCGGAGAGCGGGCGGGGCAACTCCAGCCTGGGGCAGCCAACGGACCACCTGCCGGCACAGTCGCTTCGTGGCGTCGTCCTGAGCAAGTTCTGCGGCCATTTCTTGGGGCGGATGAACGCCAAAGACAGAGACTCCTAATTGCAGACCGACGCGCAGCATACGTTCCGCACCCACATCCCTGGCGGCGCGGCGGACTTTTTGCCAATCCATTTCGGGATGACGCGCGGCCAAAGCGGTCACATCCGCAACCCAGATGAGCCGCTCCCAGAAATGCTTTGCGCCATGAATGCAGTTCAACAACAATTCATCTTCGAGGGCTAACACCGGCACATCGCGGCCGTCCAGCGGCACACGCCGCTGGCGGGCATAGAGATCCTCGACGCGCATGGGCCTCGGATAGTAGCGAAAGGTGCGTTCGGTGTGGAGTTCGACAAGGCGCTGCGTGCCGGGGCGCTTGAAGAGATATTCGCCGGGTACTTTTCCGGCTTGGATGGCGCGTTCTGGAACGTCCGCATCGAAACCCAAGGCGATCATGTGCTGCGTTGCAAGCAGAATATCGCGGTTGCGAACGATCAGGTCGAGATCGACGTAGCTCCGCACCGCGGGGTCACCGTAAGCCAGAAGCGAAATCAGCGGACCTTTCACGAGTAGCGTCTCGATGCCGGCTCGTCCAAAATCTTCCCGCAGGCGGAACAACTCCGCGGTCATGCTCAAGGTGAAGAGGTACTGCGCGCGGAGGCGGGATTGCAGCTTTCCGCGGGCGTCCGCGGGCACTCCATCGTAATTCAGCTCCTGTAAGCGTACGGCCACAATGCCGAGCACGCCGTGCTCTTCGGCTAGCTCCAACAACACGCCCCAGTCCAATCCGGATCCAAGGCAAGTAACTACCTGTTCGCGATTGGCGGAAGGCGAAGCGCAAGCGCAGAGAAAGCCCCATTCTTTTTCCAGGGATCCCGAGACAAATGGAGGTTTAGAGGACAGAGGCTGCTCCAGTATCGTTTCGGCCAGTTTACACCGGTAAGAAGAGAAGGTAGCGACGAAGCTGAGTTTCAGACGGAGCTGGACCCTTATCGGATACTTCAGGTGCGGACCTTACAGAGCGATGGTTTGCGCTCCATCAGGAAAGCAGCGGCATCCTTTTGGATCAGTTCACACAGTGCGGCGATCCTGCCCGGGTCCTGGTGGGGAACAATTCGCCGCACGGGCACCTGTTGTACGAGCCGGGACAAGGTGTCGAACTCGACGGCGCGTTGCTCGCGATCCAGCAGCCAATTCATGTAGGTGTTCTGCACGAGATTCAGAAGCGCCTCTCGCGGGCGCATCTCTTCCACGCGCGGTGTGCCGGCGTCGTCCGAGCGCGGGCCAAACAGATAGATCAATCCCAGGGGCAACGCTTCGGGGGAAAACCTGGCGCGGACACCGTCCAGAGAGAGAAAACGCTTCTCCCAAACGGGCGTAAGTCGGGGAAGGGCTTCCGCAGAGCCGAGAAGATGCGTCGCGGAATCAGGCCACAGGCACACCCGCGGATAACCGGGGAAGATATGAAACCGTCCTGCGGACTCTTGCATGGGGGAAATGTCTTCGCTCAGAACGGGAACGCCGCGCAGCGCTAAAGCAGCAGCGGTGGTGGACTTACCAAAGCCGGCGTCGCCGGAAAAAGCCACAGCCTGGCCGCAGAATTCCACCGCGCTGGCGTGCAGTGAGGTGACGTGCCGCCGCCGCAAAATGAATCCCAAAACGGGTCCCAAGAAGTAGGTCGCGAGGTCCGCGTTCGTGAGCGGGGGACGAAAAGTGCCCCAGACACGGCGAGCATCGGCGTCAACGACAAAACGGGCTCCGTCAGAATACGCCAGTTCGAAGCACTCGGCTTGGCCGTGCTCGATGAGGTGGAAAGAGGGGTCCGCGGCGTCTTCGGACTCTGGTCGGTGCGACATGACGTGGCCCGGAGATGCGCAGGCTCGCATGACCCAAGCAGGCTCTGAACCCGTCTCCAGGAATAAGTCGGCTCGGCGCGCGGATTGAGGGAAGGACTCTGGTCCCGCAATGCTCGTCGTCGAGTCAATTCCAAGACCGTAGACTCGGTAGAAAAAGCTCACAAGAATCTGTTTTTCGGCTGCACGAAGAAATTGGGGCGGAGGTCAGGCTCCGGTTCGGCGATTCAGGCCTGTTTTTGCGGCATCGGCACGGCCCCCGTGGGCATGGGATTTCGTCATCTGGGCCAGATCACCATAAACAAGCAGCTTGGGTGATTGATACGGCTTTTTAGCGGGTTTCTCAGACGCCTGCTTCATTCACGCCCCTCTTATGACACTTTACTTAATCCCTCCCCCATTTTCAACGTCTTTCAGCCAGTGCGCGAGGGAGATTGGGCAGAGAATCTCCAATCTCAAGGAACCCTTAACTTGCTCCAATGTTTCGATATATTTCGTCCAATTCACATACGGCAGGATCCCCTTGGGCGGTTCACAGGCCGCGGGAGTCCAAGTCCGTTTCTGCTGGCAGATTTCCAACGGATCCATCGCCAAGGGACTCTTGGGCCTCTGAAGAACAGCAACGGGTAGACGCCCCTTCATGGCTTGGCGAGCGAGTTCCTTGTTGACGCACCAGGGCACCGGGGGCAGGCGCAAAAGGAACTGCAGAAGGCGCAAGTCAAGCAGCGGCGCCCGCGCTTCCAACGGCACCCCGATCCAGGCGGCATCCTCATCTTCCAACACTCCGGCCCAGTAAGCGCTGTGCAGTGAGGCATAGGCATGCGGGTGGACGGGATGTTGATAAACAGGTGCGCTTTTCCGCTGCCGCCATCTGTCTTTCAGATGGGCACGGCGCTCGAAATCCTCGGCAATCCAGGTTGGATAACTCTGCCGGTCATCTCGGCCAATCAGCAGGCGGCGGAGGCGTGTCCGAAAACCACCCCGGAGGGGAGGAATCTTGCCGTGAGCCCAGAAATAACCGCCGAAGGTACGGGCAATTCCGGACCAGTCGCCGCGGTTCCGCAAATATACGAAATAGGGCCATGCCCGGCCGGTCAGAACATCGTCGCCGCCATCGCCCGAGAGCACCACGCGGGCATGGGAAGCAATTCTTTGGAAGAACCTCGCGGTTCGGGCAAGAAACAATTCGGAGCTGGGTTCGGGAGTTGTCTCTACGCCTGTCTTCAGTGGTTCATAGGGTGCGAAGCTCGCATCTTCCAGGACTTCGTGCGCGAGGTCCAAGTGCTTTGCTGTAAGCGCGGCAAATTCGGGCTCCGGGTCGTCAAAGTGAGGCCGCCAACTTATAGTAAAGGCCTTCAGTTTTTGGCCTTGCCCGCGCTCTGAAGCCAACTGCGCTGCGAAAGCACAGACCGAGCCGGAATCCAGGCCGCCGCTCAAGTAAAGCGAGGCAGCGGCATCGGGCATTCGGTCGCGCACCGCTTGTAATAGCAATTCACGATACGCCTCCGTGTACTCCTCGGGGCGCCGGAGTTGCAGCGGCTCCTCGATGGGCAATTGCAGGAATCGTTTCACTTCGATGCGGCCGCCGTCGAATTTCAGGAGATGTCCCGGAGCCAGCCTGCGAATGTCGGCGTACACCGTACGCGTGGGATCGCCGGACAGGCCGTCCAGGAGAAAATCTCCAATGAAGAGGTCGTCGAATTGAGAGGAAATTCCCGGAACAGCCCGCAGGACTTGCAGCGTATCGCTGAAGTAAAGAGCGCCCGCCACATGCGCGTAGAAGAACGGATGGGCGCCGATAAAATCGCGCGCGCACCAGAGTTGTTTTCCCGCGGTGTCCCAAAGCGCAAACGAAAAATCACCGAGGAGCTGTTCGAGGGAAACTTCGCCCCATTCCCTCCACGCGAGGAGCAACAGATCTTCGTCCGTGGCGTCTTGTGCAGGGGAGTGGCCGCTGCCGGAGAGCCTGCGGAGCAAAGCGTCGCGGGCGTCCAAGCGCACGTGGCCAAGCAGCCAGAAACGGCCATCGAGAGTCACCGGCTGTTGTAGCTCTTGCCTTCCAGGATCGGTCTGCAAAAAAGTAAAGCTGCACCCCCAACCATCCTGGGCTCGGATGTTCGTTCCATCGGGGCCGCGAAAGCTCAACTTTGCGGCGAGCTCCGCTAGCCACTGCTGGTCAATGGCTGCTCCGTCCGGCCGCAGGACGCCAAAGAAGCCGCTCATGGCTGTTCCTTCGGCGGAACGTGGAATTGGTTGTCGAATGGGGCAAAGTGGCGGTGGACCTCCTCCAACTGGTTGAGGGCCGTGCCCTCGTGCTCGACCCAGGCGTGCGCTTCAAAAAGGCTCATGTGTTTGCGAACGCCAATGCGCACGCTGGCGGAAATTCCCTGCAGCCGTAAGAGATACCAGAGGGTGAGCGATGCTTCGAGGCAGCTCGCTCCGGGCATGCCATAGTGGACCGCGGCACGAACCATGCGACAAGTCTTCTCCACGATGTCCTTGCTGCAGGCGGTTTGCGGCAAGGCCTGCTTGCGGCGCTCCCACCGGGCCTGCAACCACTCCTGTGTCCTCCTATAACCGCGCAGGCGCAAAGATACCCCGATAAGAGGAAGAAGTACTGCGGCGCGCCGAAATATCTTCCGCGCATCGGAATCCAGCGCTCTATACCGCTGGAATGGTTCCCACATTGTCGGTCGCAATGTTGAGCAAGCCATGTTCCTGCAGGCGGCTCAACAGTTCCGTGAGATGGCTGCGCAAAAGTTCGGGTTCCACCTCGAATTCTTCCAGTAGCCTGGCAAAAGCCGCGTCAATGCTGGGAGAGGACGTAAGCAGCTCCCACATGCGCGTTCCCGTCGTGTCCAACCCGAAATACCTTTCCGTTTCCAGGTTCAGCAAAACGGATTCTCCGTCAAGATGCCGCACGAGGACGTGCTTGGGAACGACCACGCGATTGGCGAATTGCATCATCCGCTGCTTCTCCTGCCCCTGCGTGCCCGGGGGGACGGCGGGGCGATTCGGGCTCGATCTAAATGCTCCGCGAGTATCTTACCGGGGAATGGCTTTGCAAGCCATGCACGCCGCGTCAAAAACGGCATGCGGCGGATTGTCTAATTGCAGCAGACAGGTTATAAAATCAAGCGTGTCTGTCCCTGCCATCGAAATTGATTCACTCGAGAAGTGGTTTCCACCGGCGTACAGCGGCTGGCGCGCGTTCCTGCAGCCGTTTGCCGCGCCCACTTCCCCGGCATTGCGCGGCATTTCGTTGGCGGTAGCGGAAGGCGAGGCGGTTGCCCTGCTCGGCGCGAACGGTGCTGGGAAAACGACGCTGCTGCGGGTCCTGGCGACTCTGCTGCTCCCGACAGGTGGCAGTGCGCAGATCGCTGGCCATGACGCGGTGAGCCACCCGGCCGCCGTGCGCCGGCAACTCGGCTACCATGCCGGCCGCGATCTGGGGTTTTACTCGCGCCTGACGGGGCGACAGAACCTGCGTTTCTTCGGGCGGCTCAACCATCTTTCCGACGCCACAATCGAGGAGCGCACCCGGGCACTTGGCGAGCGGTTTCAGTTGGGCGAAGCGCTGGACCGCCAGACACGTTCGCTCTCTTCCGGCACCATCCAGCGGCTCAGCCTCTTGCGCGCGCTTCTTCATCAACCCAAAGTTCTGCTGCTCGACGAACCCACGCGCAGCTTGGATGCGATTGCCGCGTCGGACTTTCGCCGTTTCCTGAGGACTGAAGTCCTCGCCGGCCACGGCACTTCTCTTCTTTTTGCCTCGCACTCCCTGCCGGAAATCGAACTTCTGGCGGATCGCGTGGCGATCCTGCAGGAGGGCGCGCTGATTGCGCTGGACACGCCCGCTGGACTCCGGGCAAAGGCGGGGGCGTCTTCCCTGGAGCAGGTTTTCTTCCGGCTGACGGGGCGCCCTGTACCTCCCGATGTGGAGGCACGCCCCGCATGATGCGCACCCTTCGCGATCTGCTTCTCTTTTTTCAACGCGACCTCCGGATCGCCAGCACCTACAGGAGCCCGTTTATCCTGGAGGCAATCGAAGCGCTGTTTGGCGTAGCGATGTTTTACTTTGTGGCGCGTTTCGTGGATTCGCCGGAGTTGCGCCAGGCGCTGCCGCAGGGAAACACGTACTTTGCTTATTCGTTGGTGGGATTCGTATTTTTCGACTATCTCAATGCGGCGCTGGACAGTTTCGATCGCAGCCTCCTGGAAGCGCGCGATACGGGGACACTGGAGCCATTGCTGGTCACGCAGGTCTCTCTGCCGGTAATTCTGGCGGGGTCCGCGGTTTATCCCTTTGCGGCCACGACGTTGCGCATTGCCGTTTATCTCGGCTGGGGCGCGGCCCTTTTCCATTTTCCGCTGGCAAGAGCAAACTGGGTCGGGGTGATTGCGGTTTTGCTCGCAACGCTGCTGGCTTTTTCCGGTTTGGGGGTTCTCTCCGCAGCCTACCTGCTGCTCTTCAAACGCGGAAATCCCGCGAAGTGGTTTCTTCTGGGAATCTCCAGCGTGGTAGGAGGCATGCTTTTCCCCGTCAGTATCCTTCCTGACTGGCTGCAATTCATCGCCAGCATAAATCCCATCACGTATGCGCTGGAAGCCATGCGCGCGGTTCTGTTGGATGGCGCAAGCCTGTCGGCGATCAGCAGGCCGCTGCTCGTGCTGCTCGTTTTCGCGGCCATCCTGCTGCCCGCTTCGATGGCTTCCTTTGCATGGGCGCTCCGCCGGACGAAAACCACGGGCACTCTGACTCACAGCTGAGCTCTTAGCCAAACGAGATGGCGCGGGAAAATCAGTCGGTGGGTTCTCTTGCTCCTTACGGCGGGATGCTGATTCGATATATCGGGGATTATTTGATCTTTCGGTTGAAGGAGATCGCTAATCGGCACACAGACAAGACCGGCTCCGCGAAGGCAGAGCCGGTCATCCTTTCCCGATCGAGAGCACCGAATTACGGCTTCTTTTTCTTTCCGCCGACCTTGGTATCGATACCGCCAGTGAGCTGGCTCACCTGCACCAGCCCATCCTTTGCCTGCATGCCCCAGGTCCCGTTGGGGTCCAGCTCAACGGCCTTCTGGTAGGCTTCCACCGTCCCAGGCTTCAGCGTGACTTCCACTTTGTCGCCCACTTGCTTGTAATCAGCAGAGGCAACCAGGCAGGCGCCCAGAAGATACCAGGCCTGCGCACTCTTGGGATCGATTTCGACGGCCTTCTTGAGCGGTTCGACGGCTTCCTGCATGCGTCCTGCCGTGTACAAGCTGATTCCGAAATTGCGCCACGCGAAGCCGGCGTTCGGGGGATCGAGCTCCGCACTCTTGGTGTAAGCGGTGCGCGCATCGTCGATTTTGCCGGCGCGCGCGAGCACGTTGCCCAGATTATTGTAGTAACTGGCGTTATCGGGCTTCAAGGTGATGGCCTGCTGGTAGGCGTTGATGGCCTCATCATTTCGCCCGGCCAAGTCGTAGGCTTCGCCCATGCGCGCCCAGAAGAGATGATGGTTGGGATCCTTCTCCGGGGCTATCTTGTTGGCTTCTTGAAACTCGGCGATCGCCTTGTCGGAGAGATCCACTATTTTCTGCTTGGCCTGGTCGCGCTGATCGGCGGGAACCTTGGCAAGCTCTCCCTTTGCGGTGCGTTCCTGATCGAGGAAGGCGAGGCCGTTGTTGAAGTGTTCCTTCATGCCGATGGTTTTTTGCTGATCTTCCTGGCGCTTTTTGAGTGCGGCGGCACCCTCGGGACTTTGCTTTTCGAGGATCTCCTTGAAATTCAAATTAACGTCGGTCGGGCCGGCGCTCTGAGCGGAAGCCTGCACTTCAAAGGGCTGCTGCAGCTCGGAAGGGTGGAAAGAAAGCGTGTATTTCCCTGATTTGAGGTTACTGAAGATGAATTTTCCGCCCGAGTCCGTCTTTGTTTCCTTAACGCCGCCCTGTTCGCTCTTGAGATCGATGGGCAGGTCGGCGAAGGGCTTGCCCTCAAAATTCAAAACTGTTCCCTGAATCACTCCGTTGAATTGCGCGGTCGCCCGCGGTACAAAAAAAGTGATGAGCGCAAGCGTCAACAGAGCGGCGAGCGCGTACGCCTTGACTGATTTCAACATGCTCCACTCTCCTTTTGTCTTTGAGGAGCGCCAGCCTCGGTTCTCCGGCCGGTTTCCCCTATTATCACTCTTCTGCGTCAAATTCCAATGACCAGCGTCACATTCCTAGCGTGCTGCCGCAGCCACACTACGGTACGGGATGGGATCAGGGACGCCGGCTTCCGCGAAGGCCCGTAGCCGCAGACGCCAAAAATCGCACGGGAGAGGGCTACTGGCCAACGGTTTTGGGCTTCTTCCCCGAACGCCTTGACAGCCAATACATGCCGCCAAAGAAAAGCACCATGGCGACGGCCAAGCGCGGGTAGCCGGGGGCGATGCCCATCAGGCGAAGGACGAAAATGTAGCCTGCGGCCACGAGCAAAGCGGGAATCAGAATAATGAAAAGCGAGCGGTTCATGGTTTCCCCTGACGTCTGCGCGCTCTAGGCCCCGGGGCGATAGCGCGCACTGGCCGTATCTGTCTCCCAGATGACAATGCCGGTCACTCGCGCGCCGCCCGGCAATCCCTTCAGTTGGCCGGCAACTTCCTCATAGAAGTATTTCGCCAGATTTTCCGCCGTGGGATTCACGGTTGTGAAAGGCTCCAGATCATTGATGAACTGATGATCCAACCGGTGGATGACATTGCGGATGACGCGCTTGAGTTCGGTGAAATCGATGAGCAGGCCGACGGAATCGAGTTGCGGCCCCTCCAGGGTGACCTGCACGCGGTAGTTGTGCCCGTGGAGTTTTTCGCACTTCCCCTTGTAGCCCCGCAGGGCGTGCCCGGCGGAAAATGTCTCTTCCACGCTGACTTCAAACATGTGGTTGCTTTCTTCCCCTTGCGTCGAACCGCCCAATTTAATTTCAGCTTGCTTCCTTGCAGGCTCGCCGTCGGTGGGCTGGACCTGCCGCGGACAAGAATCGCCTGACCTCCGCCAAGTCGTGGGTTCTATGGTAGCGCGGCAGCGACTCCAAGAAAATCTTACCATAGGGCATACGTTGGATGCGGGTGTCCAGGAGGGCCAGGACGCCGCGGTCGGTCTTGGATCGAATGAGCCGACCAAAGCCCTGTTTCAGGGCGAGAACGGCCTGGGGTACCTGGAATTCGGCAAAGGGGTTGCGCCCGTCTTCCTGCAAGGCCTTGACGCGCGCGGCCACGATAGGGTCGCTGGGTACCGCGAAGGGCAAGCGGTCAACGATGACGCAGGAAAGCTGTTCGCCGGGCACATCCACGCCCTGCCAGAAGCTGGAAGTGGCGAAAAGGACGGCATTCGCGGTGTTCTTGAAACGTTCGAGAAGCACGGAGCGCGGCGCCGTTCCTTGCAGGAGCAGAGGAAAGTCCAGCCGGTCGCGGACCCGCTCGAACAGGTCGTTCATCTGGGCATAGCTGGTAAACAGGCAGAAGGCGCGGCCCTGGCTGAGTTCCAGCATTTCCACAATTTCGTCCGCAGCCTTGGGCGCGAAGCCTGGATCGCGTACGTCAGGCATTTTCTGCGGGAGATAGAGGAGCGCCTGCTCTTCGTAGCGGAATTCCGGGGGAAGGCCGCTTTCCTTGACGTGGTCCAGGCCGAGGCGCTGGCGGATGAACTCGAAGCGGCCGGCCACGGTAAGTGTCGCTGAAGTGAGAATCACTGTATCGAAGGGTTCAAACAGACGCTCGCGCAAAATCTGGCTGACATCAATCGGGGTGGCCGCAAGGTACACGCCCTTGTTCCTACGCTCAAACCAGTAAACGTAATTTTTCTCGTTGGACTCGAAAAGAAACGCCAGCTCCTGGCGAATTTCAAAGCTGCGGCGGGCAATGCGCAGCAGCTCTTCGGGTTTCTGGGTGAGGGCCGCGAATTCCGTTTCCATACCCTTCAAGGAGTTGACCAACGCGTCGTAGGCTTCGCGGTTCTGCTCGAGGAAGGCCTCGCGCTCGTGCCGTGAAAAGGAAAAGCGGCCATCGCGCGGGGGAAACGCGTCAAAAAAACTGCGGCTCCTTTCCCGGATGCGCTGGGTGCGATGAAGGAGCGTGGGAGTTCCCTGGCGCGTCAAGCGCATGGCGTGATCGGCATCGCGCGCCAGCTCCTCGAAGCGGAAATTGGAGATTTGCTGGCCAAAGTAGTCGCTGGCGACGTCTTCCATCTCGTGCGCTTCGTCAAACACGACGGCCGAATATTCCGGAAGGATGCTGCCGAAATCATCCTTTTTCAGCGCCAAGTCGGCGAAAAAGAGGTGATGGTTGACGATGATCAGGTCCGCGTCCTTGGCGCGCTGGTGCATGGCCGTCAGGAAGCACTGCTGAAATTCGGGGCACTTTTGGCCGGTGCAGGTATCGCGCCGCGCATCAATGCGCGTCCACAATTCGGAGTCGTCCGGCAAAAAGGTGAGTTCCGCCCGGTCGCCGGATTCCGTCAGGCGGGCCCAGTCCTTGATTTGCCGGAAGGCGTCCACTTCTTCCATCCCATGCAAAACCGGCTGGTCGGCCATAGCATGCATTTTTGCGAGGCAGAGAAAATTGGAGCGGCCCTTCATCACCGCAACTTTGAGTTCAGGAGCAAAGTTCCTTTGCAGGAAAGGGACGTCTTTCTGATAGAGCTGCTCCTGAAGCGATTTCGTGGCCGTGGAGATGACCACGCGCCGGCCGCTGCAGATTGCCGGCAGGAGATAGGCCAGGGTTTTTCCGGTGCCGGTGCCCGCTTCCAGGATGGCGTGGTGGTGGTTCTCGAAGGCGTGGTGCACGGCTTCCGCCATTTGCAGTTGGCCGGGGCGGTGTTCGTAGCCGCCGATCATGCTTTTTTCGAGGAAGCCGCCGGGACCGAAAATCGCCGCCATGGTGGGTTGTGCGCCGTGTTCCTGTTGCTGCGTGGAAGGAGCTGCTGAATCGCTGTCCGCTGGTGGATGAGTGACTCCACCGCGTTTCGAGGCCGGATGACCTTCGACGTCGTGTGCGCGCGCCTCTTCTTCGAGCGGTACATAGATGCGCTCGACAAACGCTTCATTGCCTCTTTTGTTGGCCTGCTGGAGATCCGATTTGGATGTGCGTTTAGCCAGAGAGCCTGCCCAGTCCCGGGGAATCACGGCCTGAATTTGTAACGATAGCACATCCCGCGCGGCCGTTCTCGGGGCGCGGCAAAGCGCTGAACGAACGAGTTGTAACCGATTGCGTCTCCTATACGTCAAGATAATAGGTGAATACGCGCCAGATTCGTCCTTACCACCGGACTACACTGAGCAGATTCCTCGTCGTTGCCCTGGGATTCCTGTTGGCATTGCCGGTCGGCGCGTACGACTTCCCGCTTTCCTCCAGCGCCATTCGCGATGCGTATTTCCTGGGCAAGCAACAAACTGGCCTAGGAACGGATTTCCTGGCCAAATACAGCCGTTCAATTCCTGAACTCAAAGTGGATCCATACATTTCCAGGGTGCGAGTTGAGACGCCTTTTTTCCAGGTTGCAGAGCAGGCCAGCCAGACCCTTAACTACAGTGCCCAGGATGCAGTGGAGGATTTCTACGGCAGGCCCGCGGTACTCCGTATGCACCTCGAAATCTGTTACGAAGCCGACGCGCCCCTTCCGAATTCGGTCAAAATCAGCGTGATCCAGAAGAACAAACCCATCGCCCCGCTTTCCGAAAAGCGCTCCGCTTTTTTCCCGCCCTCCGACGTGTACACGCGTGTCCCGAATTTAGGAGAAAAGGTCACGCTCGAATTCGATCCAGGGAAGTTTGACTCTTCCGCTCTAACCATTCTGATTGATACGCCGGACGGCCAGCACGCCGAATGTGTGTTTGATATGCAAGCGATCCGCTAGCCCCTCAAGGCAGAGATGAGCAAGTGTCCCGGGGTAAGTTCTATGCAGCCCGTTAGCAGTTAGGCACTTTGGGAGATTTCCGACCCGCTCGAGACGGCCACAGGAGATACATTATTTTGGGGGATTACCCAGCCATATCGCCCGTCCGGTCTGGTGTTGAATCTTGACGTGGGGTGTTTGCATGAACTCAAAGCGTGCATTTCTTATCCTTGGAATTTCAGCGATTTTCGCCCTAACTTCCTGCAGCGGCCTGAAAACGACCTGCACGACGAATTGCACCGTGAGCGGAAACGCCAAGCTCAACCTAACCCTCTCTGATACGCCGCCGGCGGGAGTCGGCGTCATCAGTTTTACGCTGCCCATTTCCGGGATCAGCCTCGTGCCCTCCTCTGGCAGTGCGGTTTCGGTCTATTCCGGCGGAAGCTTTGAACTGACTCGATTGCAATCGGATTCTGCCCCGGTGGCCATTGGAGTGTCGGTGCCAGAGGGGAGCTACACGGCGATCAAGATTACTCTTG
>Ga0326728_10016724_pt1 | contig 14882 bp, 13 predicted proteins | sample MB3enrmetagenome_FD_207602 | JGI IMG/M metagenome (GOLD analysis project Ga0326728, IMG submission 207602) | Lab enriched peat soil microbial communities from McLean, Ithaca, NY, United States - MB31MN | ecosystem: Environmental > Terrestrial > Soil > Wetlands > Peat | place: USA: New York...
TGACGCTGAAAGTTCGCCCCCTTTCATGAAGGACGCCGGCGCGCCGGAGCCCTCTCGGCATAGCGGGTGGGGGTTTGCGCAGCTGCGCGTCGGCCGCCATCCGGTTGACGGCGTTACCGATTTCAGAGCGGATTCAGAGGCCTACAAGGATTGGTGCCGCAAGAGAGATTCGAACTCCCGACCCCATCATTACGAATGACGTGCTCTACCAGCTGAGCTATTGCGGCTGAACGCGGCGGCTGGGCGCTTGGAGCGCGGTCCGGCGGTCGGCAGTCTCATAAAGCACATCGCCGGCGCTTGGCAAGGACGCGCGCGCAATGGACTCGAGGCGCGGGGGACGACCGCGCCTGCCGGACCGGCGGCTTTGCCGCCGTTCAGCTTTGCGCCTGGGGCTCGGCGGAGAACTGCGAGATGATCCAGTTGGCGAACCATTTCAGCAGCCACGGGATCGGGATGATGAGGATTGCACAGAGGGTGAAAACCACGGTGCGCCAGAGGATGGCGAAGCCGCCGCCGTTGAAGGCGAAGCGCGGCGCGCCCTCGATCCTGGCGCAGATCCAGCGCATGAAATACTTGAGCGCCCACGCCCAGCCGATGATGGTGACGAAAGAGATCATCAACAGCAGGCTCCAGCCGACGTAACCCAGGACGCCGCCGGCAAAGGCGATCTTGGTTGCGCCGTCTTCGGTTTCGACATGGGCGCAGAACCAGCGGATGAGCGCCCAACTCAAGACGAAACTGACGATCGAAACCAAGGCGCCGCCCCAACGAGCGCCGGAGGCGGCGTTGAGGATCGGCCCAAGCCAGTCCGCGACGCCGAAGCCGACGAACAACCACCAGATTTCGCCGACCGCGCTTTGCAGCCGCAGCGGCCGGCCGCCGGGCAGGACCACCTTGCTCGCGAACCATTTGTAGAACCACACGCCCGCCCAAGGCGCCGGCAGGAGGGACAGGATCCCCAGCCCAAAGACGATTCCGCGCCAGAACAGGCCCCAGGCCGGGAATGCGCCGACCAGCGGTCCTGCCGTCGTCGGCGCGCCTGCCGCGGCGCCCGCGCGCAGCGGCGGCGGCGAACGGGCGAACGACGCGGCGAAGGCGGGCGCGGCGTCGGCCCGCGCCCAATCGCTCATGCCTGCGGTCCACGTCAGGGTCTCCGCCCGTACAGCGCCCCGCCGGATGAGTGCGACGATCTCTTCGACGGCGACCGGACCCTGCTGTCGGCCCGAATCGTCGACGTAATAGTAAACGTCCGCCATGGCGCCCCCCTCTCCCGCAATCCGCGAGCGCGACGCGCGCGATGGCGAAATGCGCCTCGCCTGGAACCCATGCGGCCCGGCGCGTTCCCATTCAGCCAACGCGCGCCAACGCCGCCCCCTGTGCGGCCAACGCGCCGAAACTGTGATCCGCAAGAGGGAGACTGGCAAGCCTCCGCGCCGCTTCCGTACACATGAAGCCGTCGCCCTTGCGGGACGTTCGCTATGCAATCGACGGCCGCGCCCGACCGCCGGCGCGCCGTCAGTCGCCGGCGAAGCGGCGGGCGCCGTCGGGCAGTTCGTCGTCGGCGAGCGGGCCGGGGTCGTCGGGCGCGATGGTCGGCGCGATGACCGCTTGCGCGGACAGCCGCGACGGGCCGTTCGCGGCGACTGGCGGCGCGACGGGCCGCGGTTGCGCCGGGGCCGGCGGGGGCTGAGGCGGCGCGGCGGGCGAGGGCGCAGTCGGCGCGGCGAGCGGCGGCGCAGGAGGCGCGAGCGGCGCGGGCGGCGGCGGCGCGGGCGCGGGTTCGGGCGCGCTCAGCCGCTCATCCGGCGCGCGCCAGACAAAGGCGTCGAGCGCGCCTGAAGGCGAGGCCGGCGCCCAGCGATCGCTGATGATCCCTTCGGCGATCCACGCCTTGTCGCGCGGCGCGCGCGCGGCGCGCCCGAGCCATTCGCGCGCCGCCCCTTCGGCGCCGTCGGCAGTCTCGATGTCGGCCATCAGCAGACAGGTTCGCACGCTTGGCCGGCTCGGCGCGTCGGGCGCGATCAGCGGCGCGACCGCGGCGCGCGCGGCGGCGAGGTCGCGCGCCTCGAGCGCGGCGCGGCCGAGCGTCAGCCGACTCTCCGCCTCCTCGGGCGCGATGCGCGCGAGCGTTTTGGCGCGCGCGAAGCGGTCGGCCGCCGAATCGCCGCGCCGCAGCCGCAGATAGGCCGTGGCGAGGTCGGGATGGGCGACGCGGCGCCAAGCGGCTTCGAGCGTCTTGCCGGCGCGGCGCAGATCGCCGTTGGCCGTCAGCAACCGCCCGGCGAGCGCCGCGGCGGGGACGAGGCCGGGAGCGAGCGCCGCCGCCTCCTGCGCCAGCGCGAGCGCCGATTTCGGGTCGCGCTCGGCCGCCTGCTCGGCCATCGCCGTCTTCAACACCGCGCGCCAGCGCGTCGCGGTCGGCTTGTCGATCAGCTTCGCCGCCGCGTTGGATTCGACGATCGCCAGCGCGCCCGCCCAATCGCCGCGCTCGGCGCGGTCGTCGAGCAAAGCCTGCGCCGCCCACGGCAGCGCGGCGTGATTGTGGGCGCGCTGCGCGTATTCGAGCGCGGCCTGGTGATCGCCGGCGCGGCGCGCTTCGATGTGCAGGCCGCGCAATCCCAGAGCGTGGGTTTGAGGATGGTCGAGCATGTCGCGGAACGCGGCCGCGGCGCCGGCGCGATCGCCGGAGAGCTGCGCCGCCTGCGCGCGCAGGAGCTTGGTCAGCGGCGCGTCGCCGAGATGCTTGCGCGCTTCGGCGGCGAGCCGGGTCGCCGTGCGCGCGTCGCCCGAACCGACCGCGGCCATGCCGCCGGACAGCGCGGCGTAGCCCTTCTCGCGCCGCCGCGCCTTGGCGGCGAGCGACATCAGCGACGGCAGGCGGAAGACGAAGCGAACGACGCCCCAGGCGAGCGCGATGGCGATCGCCAGCCCGACGACGATCGCCAGCCCGACCATCAGCGAGACGTCGTATTCGACGCCGTGAAAGGTCAGCGCGACGTCGCCGGGGTTCTCGGCCAGCCAGGCGAGCCCATAGGCGGCGAGCGCCAGCAGGACGAGAAACAGCAGCAGGCGAACCATGGCCAACCAACTCCGGCGCGACCCGGCGCCGCTCGAGACTTAGCGCGCCGGACGTGAACAACTCCTTCTCGCGGCGGCTCAGTCCTTCGCCGCTGCGAGACGGCCGATCGCGTCGGCGCGCAAAGCCGTCGCCGTCTTGGCCGCTCCCTCGCGCGCCCTCGCCGCATCGGCCCACAGGCCGCCGGCGGCGCGCGCAGCCTCCGGCAGCCGGCCGTAGGCGTCGAGCGCCGCGGCGAGATCGCCGCGCTCGAGCGCCGCGCCGATCCGCGCGACCGGCGGCTCGGATTCGTCGTTCGCCGCCGCCTCGCCGACCCGGCGGATGCGCACCAGCGCGCGCATATGGTCGAGCAGCCGGTCCCAGCCGCTGCGCGTGGGCGGCGGCGCCGCGGCGGCGACCGCCGGCTCGACCTTGGCCCAGCTCGCGGCGAGCGCCGCCAGCGTGGGCGCGCCCGACTCGGCGAAGGGCTTCAGCGGCGCGAGCGCGTCGGCGCCGACGCCGAGCTGCGACAAGGCCGCAAGCTCCGCCGCGAACGGCGCGCCGGCGGCGAAGCGCTGCTCGAGCGAAAGGGCGACAACCGCGACCGAGGCCGCGTTCTCCGTGGCGCTGTTCGCCGGCGCGACGCGCGCCTCGCTCTTCGGCGCCGCGGTCGCGCCTTCGAGCTTGGCGAGGCGTTGGTCGAGCCCGCCGAGCCGATCGAGGCGCGACTGGGCGGCGGCGAGATCGGCCTCGAGCTTGGCGAGCCGCGGCTCGAGCGCGCTCGGCTCGGCGGGCGCAGCCGCGTTCGACGGCGGCGACGCCTGCGCCGCCGCGAGCGCCTTGGCGGCGTCGGCGAGCGCGGCGCGCGCTTCGTCGAGCGTCGTTTTGGCGTCGCCGCTGGCCGCTTCGAGCGCGTCGACGCGGCGGCCGAGCGAGTCGAGCGCGTCCGCCTTGGCTGCGCCGCCGGCGCCGGCTTCGAGGCCCACGACGCGCTTGTCGAGCGCCGCGGTCGCAGCCGACTGGGTCTGGGCCGACGTTTCCAGCGCGGCGACCCGCGCGCGGACGTCGTCGAGCGCGCCGGCGCGCGGGGCGATCAGCCAGCCGGCGAGAAGGGCGAGCGCCGCGCCGAGAATCGCCCCGCCGAGGCCGGCGGCGGCGGGCATGGCGTAAGCGGCGAGACGGACGGGTTCGCCGGGCGGAAGCAAAGCCGCCTCTTCCGCCGGCGGCGCCTCAGGCGCAGCGGCAGCCTCGTCGCGGATCTCGGTCGCTTCGCCGTCGATCACCGGCGGCTCGGGCCGGGCGGGAGGCGGCGGGGCGGCCGGCGGCGGCGCGCTGATCTCCGGTTCGGCGCTCGGGATCGGATCGTCGGCCATGGGCCCTCGCTGCAGCTTCGCGCGACTCTATAGGCGAGCGGCGCCCGGTTGGGAACCGGCGCGGAGGTCGCGGCCCCCGCTGAGGCCTCAACCTTTGGGCGAAGGGGCGAGCGCGCGCGCCAGCGCCGCGATCAGGCTCGCCTCGTCCGGCCGGTCGGCTGAGACGACGCGCCGGGCGCCGTCGGCCAGCAAGGGCTCGGCGACGTCGGCGGACAGGCAGACATGGTCGATCGCGCGGAAGCGTTCGGCGAGCCCCGCCCGTGCGGCCAGCGCGACGGCGAGCGCGGCGGAGCGGCGCGAATAGTGCAGCGCGCCGTCGCAGGCGGCGACCGCGCAGGCTTCGCGCGCGCTCCACGCTTCGCGCGCTTCCGCTGCATAGAGTTCGACCGCCTGGACGGAGAGGCCTGCGGCGACGAGCGCCGCTTCGAGCGTCGGCTTGCGGTTGCGGCCGGCGAGATAAAGGAGGCGCGCCGCCTGCGGCAGCGTCCGCGCCAGCCGCGCCGCCAGCGCCGCGGCGTCGGCGGCGGGTTCGCCGGCGAGCGCGAGGCCGAATTCGCGCGCCGCACGCGCCGCGCGCTGGCCGACGACATGGAGCGGCGTCGTGGCGAGCCTGGCGCGCTCGGCCTGCTCCAGCGCATGAAACGCATGCGGGCTGGTGACGACGAGCGCGTCGAACCGCCCGTCGGGGAGCGCCGCCGGCAGCGCGCGGATTTCGATCGCCGGCGCGATCGCCGCCTCGAACCCGCGCGCGGCGAGTTCGGCGGCGGTCGCCTCGGCGTCGTCCTCTGCCCGCATCAGCGCGATTCGTCGGGTCACGGCGCTCTCCGGCGGCGCCCGAGCGCCGTCGCCGCTCATTAGGCCCTGGGCAGCCGCGCGCCAAGCGTATAGAGAGCGCCGGATGCGCGTCCTGGGGATCGAAACCACCTGCGACGAAACCGCGGCGGCGGTGGTGCGGCTGCGCGCCGACGGAACCGGAGAAATCCTCGCCGACGAGGTGATGAGCCAGATCGCCGCCCACTCGCCCTATGGCGGGGTGGTGCCCGAGATCGCCGCGCGCGCCCATGTCGAGATCGTCGACGGGCTCATTTCGCGCGCGCTGACGACCGCCGGGGTCAGGCCCGGCGCGCTCGACGGAATCGCCGCGGCGGCCGGGCCGGGGCTGATCGGCGGCGTGCTGGTCGGGCTGATGAGCGGCAAGGGCATGGCGCTGGCGACCGGCAAGCCGTTCGTCGCCGTCAACCACCTCGAAGCGCACGCTTTGGTCGCGCGGCTCGCCGGCCGGCTCGCCTTCCCCTATCTGCTGCTGCTCGCCTCCGGCGGCCATACGCAGATCCTCGCGGTCAGGGGGGTCGGCGACTATCTGCGGCTCGGCGCGACGATGGACGACGCGATCGGCGAGGCGTTCGACAAAACCGCCAAGTTGCTCGGCCTGCCCTATCCCGGCGGGCCGGCGGTCGAAGCGGCGGCGCGCGAGGGCGACCCCGCCCGCTTCGCCCTGCCGCGGCCGCTGCTCGGCCGGCCGAACGCCGATTTCTCGCTGTCGGGCCTGAAGACGGCGACGCGGCTCGCCGCGCAGGCGATCGCCCCGTTGAGGCCGGGCGACGTCGCCGACCTTTGCGCCTCGTTCCAGGCGGCGATCGTCGACGTGATCGAGGACCGGTTGCGGGTCGGCCTCAGGCTGTTCCGCGATCGGGTCGGCGCCGCGCAGGCGGTCGTCGTCGCCGGCGGCGTCGCCGCCAACGCGGCGATCCGCGAGGCGATGGCGCGCTTCTGCGCGCAAGGAGGGCTGCCGCTGGTCGCGCCGCCGGTCCGGCTGTGCACCGACAACGGCGCGATGATCGCCTGGGCGGGGCTCGAACGGCTGCGCCTCGGCCTCGCCGACGACCTCTCCGCCCCCGCGCGCCCGCGCTGGCCGCTCGACCCCAAGGCCGAGCGCGCGCTCAACAACAAGGCTTGAGCTCGCCCCTTCTCCTCGCTTGCGGGGAGAAGGTTGGGATGAGGGGCGAGGACATTGGCCGCGCCTGAGCGGAAACTCTCTCAGCCCCTCGCCCTAGCCCTCTTCCCGCAAGCGGGGAGAGGGGATTCCCAGCGTCTACTTCGGCGTGGCGGTCGGCCCCGGCGTCGGCTGGGTCTGCAGCTCTTTCTGCTTTTCGGCGTCCACCTTGGCCATGTGGTGGCCGATGATGCAGCCGCCGATCGCGCCGGCAATGAAGTGGTGACCGGCGTAATGGCCGGCGATGCCACCGACGATTGCGCCCCTGATGCAGCCCGCGGCCTCGGCCTCGCTGGCCGGGCCGACAGCGAAGCCGAGCGCGAGGGCGGCGGCGAGAGCGAAGAGGGGAAGTCTGGGGGTCATGGCGTTCTCCTCGGTGCGAAACGAGCCCGCCGGAGGTAAGCTCATTCACCCGCCGGCGCCAGGGCGGGCGGGCGAAATCGCGCCGATTCGATTGCAATTCGTGGGGCCGACGCTTATTATGAACACATCCCCTCGAGTTTGACGCTATGAGGCTGCGCCACCTCCTCGCAGAGAGCGAACGCGCGCAACCGACGCCAGTCCAAGGAGCCCGACTTCATGTCCGAAGCGCCACTGATGCCCAAGGCCACCGCCGTTTGGCTGGTCGAGAACACTTCGCTGACGTTCGACCAGATCGCCGAATTCTGCAAACTGCATCCGCTCGAGGTGAAAGGCATCGCCGACGGCGAGGTTGCGACCGGCATCAAGGGCTACGACCCGATCTCGACCGGCCAGATCACCCGCGAGGAGATCGCCGCGGCGGAGAAGGACCCCGAGCATCGCTTGCAGATCGCGTCGAGCAAGGTCAGGGTGCCGGAATTCAAGAAGCCGCGCGGCGCGCGCTACACGCCGCTGTCGCGCCGCCAGGATCGGCCGAACGCGATCCTGTGGCTGCTGCGCAACCATCCCGAGCTGAAAGACGCGCAGATCATGCGCCTGGTCGGCACGACCAAGCACACGCTCGACTCGATCCGCGACCGCAACCATTGGAACTCGGCCAATCTGCAGCCGATGGACCCGGTGACGCTCGGCCTGTGCTCGCAGATCGACCTCGATTTCGAGGTCAACCGCGCCGCCAAGGACCGGCCGAAGGTCGAGGAGGACCGCACCCAGACGCTGGTCCCGGCGGAAGTGACGACGGCGCGGCCGGCGCCGTCGACGACGACCGAGGTTTTCGGCGCCGCCCCCGCCGCCAAGAAGCCGGCCGAAGAGAAGATCGACGTCGAGTCGGTGTTCGGCAAGCTCAAGGAACTCAAGAAGGCGGAGTGATCCGCCGCGCTCAGGCCGCGGGCGCGAGGCTCGGCGCCGCGGCGCTCTAGCGCGGCGGCGCCTGCCCCTCGGCGCGCGGCAAATCCGGATCGAAGCAGGCCCACTGCGGCGCCGACTTGCTCCAGATGATCGCCGCCGGCTTGCCAATATTGGGATCGTCGAGCGAACCGACCCGCACAATGATGAGATGCGGCCGCGGCTCGGCCTCGCTGAACAACGGCGTGCCGCAGGTCGGACAAAAGGAGCGACGCATCGCCGCGCCGCTATCGGCGATCGAGGCGTAAACGCGGGTCTCGCCGGCGACGCGAATCGCATCCTTGTTGAACACCGCGTTGACCGTGCCGCCGCCGCCGCTGAAGTACTGACAGACGCGGCACCAGCATTGCCGCACGGCGCTCGGCGCCTCAGCGGCGATCTCGTAACGCACCTTGCCGCACAGACAGCCGCCGGTGATCGTCATCGCGCTTCTCCTCGCCCTCGTGAGATGCAAGGATAAGGCGTCGCCCGGCGAGTCGCCAGCCGTGCGATGACGCGGACGCGGCCGACGGCCACGTCGACAGACTCACCCCAGGTTCAGCTCCTTGAAGAAGTCGTTGCCCTTGTCGTCGATGACGATGAAGGCGGGGAAGTCCGCGACCTCGATCCGCCACACCGCCTCCATGCCGAGCTCGGGATATTCGAGGACCTCGACACGTCTGATGCAGTCCTGGGCGAGGCGCGCCGCCGGCCCGCCGATCGAGCCGAGATAGAAGCCGCCGTGCTCGGCGCAGGCCTTGCGCACTGAAGCCGAGCGGTTGCCCTTGGCGAGCATCACCATCGAGCCGCCCGCCGCCTGGAACTGGTCGACGAACGAGTCCATCCGTCCGGCGGTGGTCGGTCCGAACGACCCCGAAGCCATGCCCTCGGGGGTCTTTGCCGGACCGGCGTAATAGACCGGGTGGTTCTTGAAATAGTCCGGCATCGGCTCGCCGCGCTCGAGCCGCTCGCGGATCTTGGCGTGGGCGAGGTCGCGGGCGACGATCATCGTCCCGGTCAGCGCGAGGCGGGTGCGGATCGGATGCTGGGTCAGCTCGGCGAGGATCGCCTTCATCGGCCGGTCGAGGTCGACGCGCACGACCGGCCCGCCGAGGCTCGCCTCGTCGATCGCCGGCAGGAAGCGCGCCGGATCGCGCTCGAGCTCCTCGAGGAACACGCCGTCGCGGGTGATCTTGCCGAGCGCCTGGCGGTCGGCCGAGCAGGAGACGCCGAGGCCGATCGGCAGCGAGGCGCCATGGCGCGGCAGGCGGACGACGCGCACGTCGTGGCAGAAATACTTGCCGCCGAACTGCGCGCCGACGCCGAGCTGCTGCGTCAGCTTAAAGACCTCCGCTTCCATTGCGAGGTCGCGAAACGCCCGGCCGTCGGGCCCGCCGGAGGTCGGCAGCGCATCGAGATAGCGGGCGGAGGCGAGTTTCACCGTCTTCATCGTCAGTTCGGCGCTCGTCCCGCCGATGACGATCGCGAGGTGATAAGGCGGGCAGGCGGCGGTTCCGAGCGTGAGGATCTTCTCCTCGAGGAACGCGATCATCCGCTCGTGCGTCAGGATCGACGGCGTCGCCTGGTAGAGGAAGCTCTTGTTGGCCGAGCCGCCGCCCTTGGCCATGAACAGGAACTTGTAGGAATCCTCGCCCTCGGCGGCGATCTCGATCTGCGCCGGCAGGTTGTCGCCGGTGTTGTTCTCCTCGAACATCGAGAGCGGCGCGACCTGGCTGTAGCGCAGGTTCTTCTTGGCGTAGGCGGCGCGGATTCCTTCGGCGAGCGCCGCCTCGTCGTCGCCCTCGGTCCACACCAGCCGGCCCTTCTTGGCGACGACGATCGCCGTGCCGGTGTCCTGGCACATCGGCAGCACGCCGCCGGCGGCGATGCTGGCGTTCTTGAGCAGGTCGTAGGCGACGAACTTGTCGTTGGCGGTCGCTTCGTCGTCGTCGAGGATCGCCGCGAGCTGGGCGAGGTGGCCGGGGCGCAGCAGGTGGTTGACGTCGACCATCGCCGCCTCGGCGAGTTCGCTCAGCGCCGCGCGCTCGACGATGAGCACGTCGCGTCCGAGCGCGCGTTCGACCCGCACGCCCTCGGCGGTCAGTTTCCGGTAGGGCGCCGAGTCGGGGCCGAGCTGGAACAGGCTGGCGGGGGAATAGCTCATGCGGAAGCGGCTCCGGACGGTTTCAAGACAGCGCTCAGTTCATCGTCATGGCCGTCCCCGGACTTGACGGCCTGAGAAGACGGAAAGCGTATTGCCCCTAAAGGATGGGCCGCCGCAAGGGGCCGTGCGCGTCGTCCGCCGCGCCCGCCAGCGCCGCGATGCCTTCTGCGACGGCCAGCGTCCGGCGCGCCATTTCTGCGTGCAGCAGCTCGACCATCTTGCCATTGAGCTGGATCGCGCCGCGGCCGGAGTTTTCGGGCAACGAAAAAGCGGCGATGATCGCGCGCGCCGTTTCGATCTCGGCCTGTGTGGGCGCGAACGCCGCGTTGCAGACGTCGATCTGGTTGGGATGGATCAGCGTCTTGCCGTCGAGGCCGAGGTCTCGCCCCTGCTCGCATTCCGCCTTGAAGCCTGCGGAATCGTTGAAATCGTTGTAGACGCCGTCGATGATGTCGCAGCCGTGGGCGCGCGCGGCGGCCACGCACATCGACAGCCAGGCGATCGCCGTCGGCCGGCCCGGCGTCAGGCGGGCGCGCGTCTCCTTGACGAGATCGTTGAGCCCCATCACCAGCACTTCGAGCCGCGAATCCGGGTCGGCGGCGGTGGCGGCGATCGAGCCGGCCGAGAGGATCGCCATCGGCGTCTCGATCATCGCCCAGAGCCGGGTGCGCTCGGGCGCGCTCGCCTCGTTCATCGCCCGCGCCGCGACCATGACCGCGCCGGGTCCGTCGACCTTGGGCAGCAGGATGGCGTCGGGCGCGGCGGCGATCGCCGCCTCGAGGTCGTCGGTCCCCCACGGCGTGTGCGGGCCGTTGATGCGCAGCACGACCTCGCGGCCGCCAAAACCGCCGGCCTTGATCGCTTCGACCGCCGCGGCGCGCGCCGTGGGCTTCTGGTCGGGCGCGACCGAATCTTCGAGATCGATGATGATCGCGTCGGCGGCGAGGGTCCGCGCCTTGGCGAGCGCCCTCGGGTTGGACGCGGGCATATAGAGGACGCTGCGGCGGGGATGGGCGGGCATGGCGGGTCGGAAGCTGCTGACGCCCGCATTGCGTAGCCAAATTGTGCACCGCACACAAGCGGCGGCGGCCTACGACTTAAGGAGGGCGCGGCGACCTGCGACTGCCATTGTGGACGCGGCCGTCGGCCGCGTCAGGACGCGATCGACGATCGCGTCTACAAACCGCCTCGAGCGGCCCCGCTTCAGCGCCTGAGCCAGCGCGCCAGCCGGCGGGTCGCCTCGGCGATCTCGTCGGGCGCGCGGCCGAAGCACAGGCGCAGATAGCCCTCGCCGCCGGGGCCGAAGGCCGAGCCGGGCGCGACGCCCACCCCCGCCTCGTCGACCAGGCGCAGCGCCAGCGCGCGCGAATCGGCTTCGCCGTCGACCGCGCAGAACAAATAGAAGGTCGCGTCCGGCCAGGCGAAGCGGACGCGGCCGGTCGCCGCCAGCCCTGCGGCGACGATGTCGCGCGCGGCCTGCATGCGCGCGACCTGGTCGGCGATGTAGGGCTCGCCGTCGTCGAGCGCCGCCGCCGCCGCCCGCTGGGCGAACACCGGCACGCCGGAGGTGGTGAACTGGACGATGTTCTCGATCACCGGCGACAGCGCCGGCGGCGCCTCCAGCCAGCCGATGCGCCAGCCGGTCATCGCCCAGTTCTTCGACAGCGTCTGGACGAACAGGATCTTGTCGTCGGGCGACATGACGTCGTGGAACGACGGCGCGCGGCCGCCGGAGAAGGTCAGCCGGCCGTAGATTTCGTCGGCGACGATCCACAGATTGTGGCGGCGCGCGAGTTCGAGCGTCGCGGCGAGCTCCTCGGGAGTGGCGACGAAGCCGGTCGGATTGGCGGGCGAATTGACGACGATCGCCCGCGTCGCCGGCGTCACCGCGGCGGCGAGCCGCTCGGGATCGAGCCGCCAGCGGGTCTCGCCGCGCTCGAGCGGCACGAACACCGGCCGCGCGCCGGCGAGCCGGATCGCGCCGGCGAAATTCGGCCAGGCGGGCGACGGGATCAGCGCTTCCTCGCCCGAAGCGACGGTCATCTTGGCGGCGATCTGCAACGCGTGCATGCCCCCGACGGTGACGAAGAAGCGGTCCGGCGCGAACGCCCCGCCGTCCGGCTTCGCGCCGTAGACGCGCTTCATGTAGCGGGCGATCGCCTCGCGCAGATCGGGGATGCCGCGCTGATCGGCATAGAAGGTCTCGCCGCGATCGAGCGAAGCCTTGGCCGCGTCGGCGATGAACGGCGGCGTCGGCCGATCGCCCTCGCCGACCCACAGCGGGATGAGGCCCTGACGGCCGCGGCCGTAATTGAACACCTCGACGATGCCGCTCGGCGGCGCGTCGCGCATCGCCGGCTGAATTTCGCCGAGCCACTCGGGTCCGGCGGCGGCGGAGGCGGGAATCGAGACGGTCATCGCCGCCTCATGGACCGCGCCGCCGCCCTCCGCAAGGGGCGCGATCCAGATCCGATTTCGACGCGGTTGTAGACGCGGCCGGCGGCCGCGTCAGGACGCGATCGCCGATCGCGTCTACAGGCCACGTCGACTCTCACTTCTTCAGCGCGTCGCGGATCTCGGTCAGCAGCGCGACTTCCGGGCTCGGCGGCGGCGGAGCGGCGGGTTCGGCCGGCGTCGACTTCTTCATCGCATTGATCGCCTTGACCAGAAGGAACAGCGCCGCCGCGACGATGAGGAAGTTGATGATGATCGTGATGAAGTCGCCATAGGCGAGCACGCCGCCCTGCTTGCGCGCGTCGACGAGGTTGGTGGCGGTGACCGCGCTCGACAGCGGCAGGAAGAAGTTGGTGAAGTCGGCGTGGCCGAAAATGCCGATGATCGGCATGATCACGTCGTTGACCACCGCGTCGACGATCTGCTTGAACGCCGCGCCGATCACCACCGCGACCGCGAGGTCGACGACGTTGCCGCGCATGGCGAAGTCACGAAATTCTTTGAGCATGGCTAGGGGTCCCTCCTGGTTCGTCTTGCAGGCGAGCAAGATCGAGCGGCGCGCGTCGGCGTCGCCTAGTCTGGCGTCTTGGTTTCGCGGGCCAGCTTGTCGACGCGCGCCTTCAGCCGCGCCGCGCGCGCCTGCGCCATACGCGAGGCGCAAAAGCCAGTTTCGGAGTCCTTGTCGTAGTCGCGGCAAATCTCCTGGCCACGCGAGACGAGGTCGTCATGCTCGCGTTCGAGGTCGTCGGCTTCCGGCTTGCCTTTGAACCGCGCTGCCAGGATTTTCAGCAGTCGCGCCGAGGCGTCGTCGGCATGCGCCCGCGCCTGCTCGATCGCTTTCGCTTCGCCGGCCAGCGACGCGGCGTCCGGACCCCACAGGCCGCCCGGGCTCGCGCGGCAGTCGGCGGCCTGGAACACGCAGGCGGCGTTCTGGACGGGAACCAGCACCGCGCCCTCGACCACATCGAAGGTGAAAGTGCAGACCGGGATCTCCGCCTCGTAGCGCGGGAGCCCGTCCGGCCGGCCGAGGCTCTTGGCCTCGATCGGCTGCTCGCCGACGATGTCGATCCGGCACTTCTGCGTCGGGTCGGAGATCACTTCGCCCGCCAGCGTCAGCTTGGCGATCTTCAGCGCGCGGTCACGGCCCCAGAGGGTCAGTTCGCCGTCACGGCCGTTGAGCTTCAGCGGCTGGCCGACCGCCGAAGCGAGGCTGACGGAGAAATCGACCGCGTTCTTGTCCGGCTTGCGCGCTTCGGCCGAGGCCTTGGGCGGCCCGACGGGCTCGACCGGGGTCGCTCCGACCGTAGCGCCGGGCCGCGTCGGCGGGACAGCCCCCGAGAGGTCGAGCTGAGCATGGGCGGCGCCGACAGAGGCCGCGAGCACAACCCCGGCGATCCAGAATCGCATCATGAACAAAGTCTAAATTCGAGGGTGCGAAATTGAAAGCCCCGCGCGCGCTTCCACGCCCTCGTAGCGGCGAAAAGGGTGGAAATTTCCTTGTCCTTAAGGGCTGCTGCGCGCCTTGCGCCTCCCCTGGGCCCCACTTATATAGCGCCCAACTGTGCAGCGTCGGGGTAAATCAGTCTCGTCTGCGTTTTTTTTGAAGCGAGCATCGGGGACCGCAGCGCGCGGGCGCCGGCCAGCTTGAGCAGGGGCCGGGCGTCGACGCGTTAGGGCCGCTTCGGGGCTTTCGCGGTCTCGCGGAACAACGAGGGTATGGACAATGGCTAAAGTCATCGGCATCGACTTGGGAACGACCAATTCCTGTGTCGCCGTCATGGAAGGCGCGACTCCCAAGGTGATCGAGAATAGCGAGGGCGCGCGCACCACGCCGTCGATCGTCGCCTTCACCGACGACGGCGAGCGTCTGGTCGGCCAGCCCGCTAAGCGCCAGGGCGTCACCAACCCCGAGCGCACCTTCTTCGCCATCAAGCGCCTGATCGGCCGGTCGTTCGACGACCCGATGACCAAGAAGGACATGGGTCTCGTCCCCTACAAGATCATCAGGTCGGCTAACGGCGACGCCTGGGTCACCGCCGACGGCAAGCAATATTCGCCGTCGCAGATTTCCGCTTTCGTATTGCAGAAGATGAAGGAGACCGCGGAGGCGCATCTTGGCGCGCCGGTCACCCAGGCCGTCATCACCGTCCCTGCCTATTTCAACGACGCCCAGCGCCAGGCGACCAAGGACGCCGGCAAGATCGCCGGGCTCGAGGTGCTGCGCATCATCAACGAACCGACCGCGGCGGCGCTCGCCTACGGCCTCGACAAGAAGAAGGCCGGCACGATCGCCGTTTATGACCTCGGCGGCGGCACTTTCGATATTTCGATCCTCGAAATCGGCGACGGCGTGTTCGAGGTCAAGTCGACCAACGGCGACACCTTCCTCGGCGGCGAAGACTTCGATATGCGCCTGGTCGAGTATCTCGCCGGCGAGTTCAAGAAAGAGCAGGGCATCGACCTGACCAAGGACAAACTCGCGCTGCAGCGCCTCAAGGAGGCGGCCGAAAAGGCGAAGATCGAGCTCTCCTCGGCGGT